>Ga0334882_1001298_pt1 | contig 30548 bp, 23 predicted proteins | sample GraSluR1_MG_5_FD_207226 | JGI IMG/M metagenome (GOLD analysis project Ga0334882, IMG submission 207226) | Sludge microbial communities from methane-producing bioreactor in Wageningen University, Netherlands - Granular Sludge_15_04-R1 | ecosystem: Engineered > Bioreactor > Anaerobic >... | reverse complement strand
TGTGAGTTGGAAGACCGCGGGCACGGAGGAGCGCGGACGCGGTTGTGGATTCTGGCGGAGGCCGGGTGGTTCACGGTGCGGTCTTGGAAGACCGCAGGCACGGAGGCCTGCGATCCGTGTCTCGGTTTCTGGCGGAGGTGAGGACGCCGTTGCCAACGTCTGGGAGTGAAGCCGACATGCCCGACCTTGCCGCCCGCGTGCTGGCGGAAGCTCAGAAGGGCCTGCCCCTGGTCCCGCGACCATTCCTTGCCATCGCCCGGGCCGTGGGCTGCTCCGAGCAGGAGGTCATCGACCTTCTGGAGGACTTGCGGGACCGCGGGGTCGTCCGCGAGGTCTCCGCCTTCCTGGACCCAAAGAAGCTGGGCTACCGGAGCACGCTGGCGTGCATGACGGTCCCGTCGGAGCGGGTGGAGCAGGTGGCCGCCGTCCTCGAGGCCATGCCGCAGGTCACCCACAACTATCTGCGCGACCATGAGCTCAGCATGTGGTTCACCGTGATCGCTCCCTCGGAGGAGGCGATCCGGGCCCTGCTGGACGAGCTCGCCGGGCGGACGGGTTGCGGCCCGATCCACAATCTGCCCGCCTCCGAGGTGTTCAAGATCCGGGTGGCCTTCGCGGCCGGTGAGATGACCGATGATCGATGATCGCGACTGGGACGTACTGGAGCGCCTGCAGGAGGGAGTCCCCCTGGCTGCGGAGCCCTTCGACCTGATGGCCGCCGAGATCGGCATGGCACCTGAGGAGTTCCTGCAGCGAGTGAAGCGCCTGCACGAGCAGGGCGTGATCCGACGTCTCGGCCCCCGGGTGCGGCACCACCGGGTGGGCATCCGCGGCAATATCATGGTGGCCTGGCGGGTGCCGGCCCACAGGCTCAGCGAGGTGGGAGGTCTGTTCGCCGCCGAGGACAAAGTGAGCCACTGCTATTGCCGTCCGACGCTGGATAGCTTCCCCTACAACCTGTACACGATGGTGCATGCCAAGGACCCGGCGGCCGCGGAGCAGGTGGTGGCCGGTCTGGCCGAGCGCTGCGGACTCTCGCAGTACGTCATGCTGCCCACCCTCCGTGAGTTGAAGAAGACCAGTCCCAGATACCGTCGTCCTGATTGAGGAGGACCGCGATGGATGTCCCCCGGTCTGAGGCGCTGTTCTCAAGAGCCCAGGAGCACCTGCCCGGCGGGGTGAACTCGCCCGTGCGGGCCTTCCGCTCCGTGGGCGGCACACCGCGCTTCATCTCCCACGGCGGCGGCAGCCGATTGTGGGATGTGGACGGCAATGAGTACCTCGATCTGGTGATGTCCTGGGGCCCGCTGATCCTGGGCCACGCGGACCCCCGGGTAGTGGCGGCGGCACGGGAGGCCCTGGAGAAGGGCTCCAGCTTCGGCGCTCCCACTGCGGCCGAGGTGCGCATGGCCGAGCTGATCTCTCAGCGCTTCCCCTCCCTGGAGCTGGTGCGCATGGTCAACTCCGGCACCGAGGCCACCATGAGCGCGATCCGCACGGCGCGGGCCTTCACCGGTCGCGACAAGGTCCTCAAGTTCGACGGCTGCTGGCACGGCCATGCGGATGGACTGCTGGTGAAGGCCGGCTCCACCGGGATGCAGTATGGAGTTCCGGACAGCGCCGGGGTCCCGGCGGGGTACGCCGCCGAGACTCTCGTGGCCCGCTACAACGACCTGCACTCGGTGGAGGCGCTGGTGGCCGAGTACACCGGCCAGATCGCCTGCCTCATCGTCGAGCCCGTGGCGGGCAATATGGGTGTGGTAACTCCGGAGGAGGGGTTCCTGCAGGGCCTGCGACGGCTCACCGCCGACAATGACATCATCCTGGTCTTCGATGAGGTCATCACCGGGTTCCGGATAGCTCGGGGCGGCGCGCAGGAGCTGTACGGAGTGTCGCCCGACATGACGACTCTGGGCAAGATCGTGGGCGGCGGGTTTCCCGTGGGCGCCTATGGCGGCAGGCGCGAGATCATGCAGTCCGTCTCGCCTCTGGGCCCCGCGGTGCAGGCCGGGACGCTGGCCGGGAACCCGGTAGCCATGGCCGCCGGGATCGCCACCCTCGAGGCCCTCGGAGAGCCCGGAGTCTATGCGGAACTGGAGCGCAAGTCCGCGCTATTGGCCTCCGGCCTGGCCGCCGCCGCCAAGCAGGCCGGGGTCGACACGGTCTGTAACCGCGTGGGCTCGATGATGACGACGTTCTTTGCCTCCGGTCCGGTGCGCAATGCCGACGAGGCCGCCGGCGCCGACAAGCAGGCCTATTCCCGGTTCTTCCACGCCATGCTGGAGCGGGGCGTGTACATGGCGCCTTCGTACTGCGAGGCCGCGTTCCTCTCCACCGCCCACAGCGACGCCGACGTGGACCGGATCGTGCAGGCCGCGACGGAGGCGTTCCTCGTGGTCAAGGAAGGTGACGATGCCTGAGCGCCTGATCTTGGCCACCCGTGGCAGCCGGTTGGCGCTGGCCCAGTCCGAGGCCGTGCGCCGCGAGCTATGCCGCCTGCATCCGGGCCTGCGGGTGGAGCTGCTCACCCTCAAGACCCGGGGCGACCGCGTCCTGGACAGGCCGCTCTCCGAGATCCCGGGCAAGGGGCTGTTCACCCGGGAGATCGAGCTCGCCCTGCTGGACGGACGGGCGCACCTGGCGGTGCACAGCCTCAAAGACATGCCGGTGGAGCTTCCCGAGGGCCTTGTACTGGCCGCCATGCCCCTGCGCGAAGACCCCCGGGACGTGCTGGTTTGTCGCGAGGCCAAAAACCTGGACGAGCTCCCGCCCGGAGCCCGCATCGGGACGGGGAGCCCGCGGCGCCGGGCTCAGTTGGCCCACTACCGTCCCGACCTGAGCTTCTCGCCCCTCCGCGGCAATGTGGAGACCCGCCTGCGCAGGCTGGCGGAGGAGGGGCTGGACGCCATCGTGCTGGCGGGAGCCGGCCTCATCCGCCTCGGCCTGGCGGACCGCATCACCCGGTGGCTGTCGCCTCAGGTCATGGTGCCCGCGGCGGGGCAGGGCATCATCGCCGTGGAAGCCCGGAGCGATGACGCCGCCACCTTGGGCCTCCTCGTCGCCTTGGATTGCCCGCACTCCCGGGCATGCGCCGCGGCCGAGCGCGCCGCCCTGCTTGCGCTGGGCGGCGGCTGTCGCGTGCCGGTGGGTATCCTCGCCCGCGTCGAGGGCGACCGCTGCACGGTGGATGGGGTGGCGCTGGGGCACGCCGGCACTCCCTGCTATCGGGCCCGGGTGTCGGGGCCGATAGCACAGGCCGAAGCGCTGGGAAGCGAACTGGCCGCGGAGCTGCTCGGGCAGGGCGCCGGTGCACTGCTGGAGGGCTGAAGGACCCCACACCCCGGTCTCCCCCGACGGTCCCCTCACGCCACGCGTCCTGCGCCCTGCCGCTGCCGATGGGCCACAGGCGGCCCGTCTCCGCGCCGACCTTACCCGCTGCAGAACCAGGGCGGGACCGCCTCCATCGGCGGTCCCGCGTGCCCTATCGCTACCGGTTCTACAAGCGCTGCCGAGAAGTCCGGCCGGCCCGGTTCCTGTCATTTTGGAGCGTCGGCATCGCAAGCTCGTGCTTGCGCCGCTTGGGCGAGGAATCTCGCTGAATGCCGGGAGATTCCTCGAGCTGCTCCCTCTGAGAGCGGACGCGCTCAGAATGACATTCCCGGCGAGTGCGGGGCTCTTCGGCCGCACCTCCAGGCCTACTTCAGGCCCCAGGAACGGAGGTTTTCGTAGCTGATCTTCAGCGAATCGAAGGGATCGCGGTCGTAGCACTGATCCTGCTCGACGATGTACCACTCGACCCCGGCGCCCTTGCAGGCCTCGATGATGTTGGGCCAGTTGAGGTTCCCCTCGCCCACTTCGGCATACTGCTGCTGGCCGCCGACGATGCGCATGTCCTTGAAGTGCGCCAGGAAGATTCGTCCCTGGAGCTTGCGGATCCATGCCGCCGGGTCGCCGCCGCCGTGCTGCACCCAGTATGTGTCAATCTCGCCGGTGACGTAGGTGGGGTCGCTGTCCTCGTAGATGATCTGCAGCCCGGTGCGGTTACCGAAGCGCTCCAGCTCGAAGCTGTGATTGTGATAGCCGAAGGTCAGACCGGCCTCGGCCAGCTTCCGGCCCACCTCGGTGGCCTCTTTGGCGAAGCGCTCGTAGCCCTCGGCAGCGGTGCGATACTCGCCGGGCAGCCCGCCGATGGCCGGGTACTTGCAGCCCAGGATGTTGTGCTCCTCGATGACGGCCGCCGTCTCGTCTCGCATGCGCTCGAAGCCGATGTGGGTGGCGGCCACCTCCAGCCCGTTGTCGTCCATGATCTTCCGGCACTCGCCGGGGTCGATGGGGCCCATCCCCGAGATCTGCACGGCCTCATAGCCGATGTCACGGATCTTGCCCATCGACTTGGCCACCTCGGCGGGCGTCTTGGTGAAGTCTCGTATGGTGTAGAGCTGTGCGGCAATCTGGGTCCTTGCCATGCCTGCTCGTCCCTCCATGGCGCCGGTTGCGCCGTCGCTTCTGCTCGTAGACCATCGCCTCGCCCGTGGGCGCGGCGACCTGGCCTTGTGTCCTAATGACCGGTCCCTAGAGCCCCACGAACTCCCGGAAGTTCCCGGACAAAAGCCTCGTTACGTCGGCCTCCACCGCCTCCTCCGTCAGGGCCCAGCCCGTTGCCATGAGGTCGTCGTACTTGTCCGTCAGGACCTTGTGCAACACCACCCGAGAGTGCCGCCACTTATAGATGAGCTGGTCTAGAATCCGCGCATCCGAGTGCTGCGGGACCATGGACAGCCCCAGCAGCTCCAGGCGCATGCGGGTGATCTCCTCGATCAGACTGGGATCATTGAGGAACCACCAGCAGCCGAAGGGCATCAGATTCGGCAGCTTCCTGGCGGCCACACACAGCTCGTGCTGGTTCTCACGGGACAGCATCGTGACGAGGAACCTGACATCCGGGTTGGTGGCGCACATTGTCTCCACCGCGCGGATATCCGCCTTGCCCACCCCGTCGCCGGCCAGTTTCAGCGCCGGGTTCAACTGTCTCTTGACCCCGATCATCATCGCAAAGGGGGTCCCGGTCTCCCGGGCGACGGGCAGGACACAGTTCTCGATGAGCGCCGCCGTCGGCGTCTGGGCCGGATAGGCGAAGGTGTCGGGCAGCGAGACCGCCATGTAGGCGGGCTTCATGCAGCGCACCTGATCGGAGAGAAACCGCCGCACCTCCCCGAAGGTCCGGCGGTCCGGTTGGCCGGATACCTCGTAGCCCCAGGACTCAAGGATAGGCCGGTTTTGCTCCCAGAACACCAGCACACCGTCGATACGCAGGGCCGGGATGAACCGCGGGTCGGTGCAGCCGTCGGCCTCCCACACCGGGCGCTCCAGCGCGTCGAAGGGGTCGTTGGTCATCACGACCGCCTCCACATTGGCCAATTGTAGGACCCTGTCGATGTGCTGCTCGACTGTGACATCGATGAAGTAGTCCCGGGCGGCGCCCAGGCCGTCGTTGACGTCGATGCCCAGGGCCGACAGGGTGGTGAGCACGCCCCGGCAGGCCTCGGACACCGGCGAGCCGTCGACGAACAGATTCTGCCAGATGCACTCGGCCTGCCGGCTCTTGTCCATGGCGTAGAACTGCTCGGGCGTGGGGCCGTGCGGGGCGCGGCAAACCTCGGCGATGAGGTAGTGATAGGTGATCAGCTCATCCACACCCCACAGCAGCAGGTCGCCGAAGTCCGCGCTGTACACGTGGGTGTGCAGGTCCAGTATGGGGGTGCGATCGAGGACATCCGTGAGTACCTGCTCCAGCTCGTTCCTGGAGGCGAGCGGTCTGCAGTCGGGACAACCGTCCATGGAGACACTCCCGTCCGGCGAGTGTAGGTGCGTGGGAAGGGGCCCTCGGACCGGCCGCCGGCGAATCCCCGGCGGCCGACACAGCCGTCATTCTACGCAAAGCGGCTCCGAGAACGCAAGAGAGCCTCAGGCTTCGCCTCAGGCTTCGCCCGGCGACGGGCAGGGCGATACCCTTGACATTCGATACTGAAGCGCGTATCGTAATGCACGTCTCAATCGGCAATACTGCCGCTAAGCTCGAAGGGAGGCAAGAGTACGAATGAGGAGTGGATACCTGCTGCTCATCGTCGGCCTTGCAGTGCTGTTGACGGCGGTTCTCGTCGGCTGCCCCAAGCCTAAGCCCGAGAATGTACCGCCGCCCGATATGCTTAACCCCATGCCGCCGCCCGGTGAGATGGAGGGTGGCCAGCCGCCCGCCGATACCGACACCGCCGAGCCCGCAGACACCGACACCGCCGAGCCCGTCGAGGGCGACACCGCCGAGCCCGTAGAGGGCGACGCCCCGGCAGATGCCCCGGCAGACGCCCCGGCAGACGCCCCGGCAGATGCCCCGGCAGATGCCCCGGCCGAGTAAGCTCGGTCCCCAGGGCCGCTGCGGCCACGCGATCTTGCGCGACGTCCGCGGAAGATAGAAGCCTCGAGAAGGGTCGCCGATGCACCGGCGACCCTTCTGGCTATCTGCACGCCGGCGGTTCGGCCGCGCTCCTGCAACACCTCCCGCGCAGCGAGGAGCCCCCTGCCATGAACGGCCGCGAGATCATCACACACGTCCTTGCCCATTCCCTCCCCGAGCGCATCGGCCTCACCTACTCCCCCTACGACACACAGCCGCGCCTGTGCGACACCGCCGGAGTCGGCCCCTCACCGGACCCGGGCCTCGAGCCCCGGAAGTGGGAAGACGACCGGGGCGGCGAGTGCCACGTTGATGAGTGGGGCTGTGTCTGGCGCCGCCTCAAAGGCAGGACCCTCGGCGGCGAGGTGATCGACGCGCCCCTCAAGACCTGGGACGACCTGGAGCACTACAGGCCGCCCACCCTGGACGATCCCGCCAGATACCGGCACGCCGCCGAAACCTGCCGCCGGACCACCGACCGCTACATCCTGGGTAGCCTCCCCGGCTGCTGCTTCAACGCCGCCAGATACCTGCGACGGTTGGAGAACTACCTCCTGGACTGCGCCGCCGAGCCCCAGAACATCATCCGGCTCAACCGCATGGTCAGCGACATCGTCCTGGCGCAGGTGGACATCTACGCCGACATCGGCGCCCAGGGCGTGTTCTTCTGCGAAGACTGGGGCACACAGGAGCGGCTGATGGTCAGCCCGCGCATGTGGGAGCGGCTCTTCCGCGAGACCTTCGAGCGCCTCGTCCAGCGCGCCCACAGCCGCGGCCTCACCGTCTGGATGCACTCCTGCGGGTATGTCAAGGACATCATCCCCTCCCTCGTCGACATCGGTGTGGATGTGCTGCAGTTCGACCAGCCCGAGCTGCACGACCTCGACTGGCTCGCCCGGTTCTCCGCCAAAGTCACCTACTGGTGCCCCATCGACATCCAGACCTCCCTGCAGTGCGGTGAGGAGACCCGGATCAGGGCCAAGGCACGGGAGATGGTGCGGAAGCTGGGGTCTGAGGGCGGCGGGTTCATCGCCAAGGACTATCCGGACAACCACTCCATCGGTTGCGATCCGATCTGGCAGCACTGGGGCTACGAGGAGTTCCTGCGCGTCGGCCGCTACGACGCCGACGGCACCTGCCCGCTGGCTCGCTAACCGCCCTGCGGCGCACTGTCGGCCCCTCATCTCGCCATTGACAAGGACGGCGATTGAAGTGACCGCCAAGGAACGCGTGGCCTGCGCCTTCGAGCTGCGTCCCTACGACAAAGTCCCCATCTACCAGGCCGGGTTCTCGGCCGCCGTGGGCTCGCAGATCCTCGGGCGCGAGGCCTTCGTCGGCGGCGGTCGCGTGCAATACCTGGAGGCCGTCGCCCTGTGGAACGGTGAACAGGCCCACCGGGAGTATCTCCGCCGCTGCCACGATGACGCCGTCGAGCTCTGCCGCACCCTCAAGCTCGACGTCGTCCGCACCACGTACTGGCGCATGCCCGAGAAACCCACCCGCAGGATCGACGAGTTCACCTTCCTCTACGGCGATGAGAACGCCACCTGGCGCGTCATGCGCCACGACCCTCACACCGAGCTATATCAGATCATCGACCACAGCCCGGTGCCGGCGCCCACCATCGAAGACCTCGAGCGCGGCGTGGCGGCCCTCGAGGAGCGCGTGGAAAGCTACGAGCCCGCCCCGGCGATGTTCGACGCGATCAAGCGCACCATGGACGAGTTCGGCGAGGACGGTGTGCCGTACGGGGGCGGCGGCGTCGGCCTGTGCATCCCGCGCGAGCCCATCTGGCTCGAGGCCGTCGCCCTGCGCCCCGACATCGTCAAGAGGTACCTGGACGCCCAGGCGGAGCAGTCCGCCCGCAACGCCGCCCTCGCCGCAGAGCACGGAATCCGTTACCTCTACGGTGGCGGCGATTTCGCCTCCGCCAGGGGTCCCTTCTACTCCCCGCGGGCCTTCCACGAGCTCATGCTTCCGGGGCTGCGGAAGATCACCGCCGCCTGCGAGGCCGCCGGCACCCTCCACGGCTTCGCCAGCGATGGCGACCTGTGGTCGGTGGCCGATGATCTGTTCTCCAATGTGCACTTCTTCTACGAGCTGGACTGCAGGGCGGGCATGACCATCCGCCGCGTCCGCGAGACCTTCCCCAGGGTCGCCCTGCTGGGCGGCGTGAACTCCGAGACCTTACATCTCGGCTCGGTGGATGATGTGAAGCGCGAGACCGAGCAGGCCATCGAGGCCGCCGGGGAGCTGGGGGGCTGCGTGATCGGCTGCTCCAACCAGATCGTGGCCGGCACGCCGCTGCAGAACGTCTGGGCGATGATGGAGATCCTCTGGCAGGGAGCGTAGGAGGCCGTTCGCCGCAGTCGGGCGGGCTCTTGCCGACCCCCCGAAGGCCTCCGCCGCCCGCCGCATCCCCTGCACGGCCAACGGCCCGCGTGCATCCCTTGTGCATGGGTGGCGAGCAGCCCGTGAGATCCTCGACCGACAAGCCTGAGCGGACCGACCCGCGCGTACGGCCCACGAAGACCACCTGGGTCGTGAGCATCCTCTGCGTCGCGGCCGTGGCCACCGGCGGGGCGTTCTCGGCCCTGGTCCGCTACGACCTGGTGGGCTTCGGCCACCTGCCACGCTCCGCCGTGTTCCTCTGCTTCGTGCTCCTGATGCTCAATGCAGGGCTCAAACGCCTGCTGGGTCGACGCGCCCTGGGCTCAGAGCAGTTGCTGTTTGTGTTCATCGCCGTCATGGTGATGTCCGGATTCCCCGGCCAGCAACTGGTCACATACCTGTACATCGGGCTGGTTGGCTGTCAGCACCACGCCACGGCTGAGAACAAGTACGCCGAGACCTTCTTCGACTATGTCCCCCGGTGGCTCGTGCCCTCCATGGACCCCGACAGCCCCTCGGTGCGCTGGGCCTTCTACGGCCTGCCGCCGGGGCAGTCGATCCCCTGGCACGAGTGGATCATCCCCCTCGCAGCCTGGACCCCATACCTGCTGGCCCTCCTGCTGCTCAGTGCCACGGCGGTCGCGCTGCTCAAGCGCCGCTGGGCCGACGAGGAGCACATGGTGTTCCCGCTGGCCCAGATCCCCGTGGAGATGCTCACCTACGACCGCGACGAGGCCCTACTGCCCGGCGCGTTCCGCAGGTGGCTGTTCTGGGCGGCGTTCACGATCCCCGTGGTGCTCTACTCCAAGAACGCCCTGCACCACTACGTCCCCGCCATCCCCGAGACCGACCTGACCCCGGACATCGGAGTGGTGTTCGGCGGCCGGCCGTGGAACATGCTCAACCACTTCCCCTACCACTATTACTTCGAGATGCTGGGGATCACCTATCTCGTCTCCGATGAGGTGTCCTTCTCCCTGTGGTTCTTCTGGATCTTCCGGCGCCTGGGGGCGGTGTTTCGCGAGATGCTCGGTCTGGGCGGCCACGCGGACTTCTTCACCCATCAGGGCCTGGGGGCCTACGCCCTGCTGGCACTGATCTACGTGTGGTCCGCGCGACACTCCCTGCGCGATATCGCGCGCAGGGCCGTATTCGGTGATGGCCCGTATGACGACGGCGCACAGGCCATGTCGGCCCGGCTGATGCTCCTGGGATTCTGGGGCTCGCTGCTCACCATCGTGGTCTGGGGCCATGCGATCGGCGCCGGTTGGTGGAACGCCCTGGCCCTCATCGGCTTCTACCTGATCTCCATCGTCGTGCTCACGCGCATCGTGTCCGAGGCCGGCGTCTTCGCGGTCTGGACGCCCTTCGGCAACCAGGAGGCCCTGCTGGTCAAGATGCTGGGGACCGGAGCGATCGGCCCCCGGGCCATCACCGCCCTGTCGTACATGGGCTACAAGATCAGGGACACCGCCTCGCTGTCCGCGGGCAACATCATGCAGGGGTACAAGATCGCGGACTTCGGGTGGCTGCAGGCTCGACAGGTGGCCGTGCTCATCGGCGTCGCGCTGGTGTTAGGCCTGTTTTGCTCCCACGCGCCCTCGCTGTATGCCATCTACTCCCGCAGCATCCCCGGACTGGGATGGTGGCCGAAGAGCTCGGGAAACGCACTGGGGCAGGGAATCTCGCAGCTCATCCTGGCGAACAAGCCCTTCACCGCCGGCAACTACGGCAACATGGCCCTCGGCGCGGTGACGGTGGTGTTCCTGAACCTCATGCGCCAGAGGTTCCTCTGGTGGCCCTTCCACCCCCTGGGCTACACGGCGCTCATGGGCCCCCAGTACATGGGCGACCGCTACGGCTTCTCGATCTTCCTGGGCTGGCTACTGCGGCGTCTGGTGGCCAAGCTCGGAGGCTTCTCGGCCTACCAGACCGGGCGCGTGGCGGCCATCGGCATGATCGTGGGCAACGCCGTCGTGCTCCTGAGCTGGAGCATCGTGCACTACTTCCACCCCATCAGCACGGTCCTGATCATTGAGTGACAGGGTGACTGCCCCGGACCCGCCGGGCCCGTGGCCGGAGCCCTGCGGCCCCCCTCGGAGATGCACGGCCGGGCGACCCGGCCTCGGCAAGCGCATCCGCAGAGCGGACGTGACACATGCAAGGGACCGTCAGGACACTCATCCTACTTGCCTCCAGCCATGGCATCGAGGCACCCAGGCGGCCCGATTGGCTTGGCCGACAGGCTCCGCGGGCCGAAGACCGTTGATGAGCGTCATTTAACAATTGAGTGCAGGTTTGGGGGACTCAGGCGAGGAACACACTACAAGCAATGCAGTTGGCGCGGCCAAGATTCCATTCCTGTTCAGAGGCGCCCCCCAAAAGCGACGCAATGCGACCTGTTCATTGCGCGCCGTGTCTCACGGCACGTGGCGGCGATGTCCCGGGCATCTTGCCCGGGACCGATGTTTTCGGCGTTCTCAGTGGCGGAGAAGGGGCTCTCGGCCGGGCCTCCAGACTGCTCTATCTGAGGGAGGTCACACAATGAGGAAGTCGGGTTTCACGCTGATTGAGTTGTTGGTAGTGATCGCGATCATCGCCATTCTTGCCGCGATCTTGTTTCCGGTGTTTGCCAGGGCCCGTGAGAAGGCGCGCTCCGCCAGTTGCAGCAGCAACCTCAAGCAGATCGCGCTGGGGATGCTAATGTACGCCCAGGACTACGATGACACCATGATCGCCGGCAGCGGCTGGCAGGGCCAGAGCGTCAACTGGCAGCTCAAAATCGATCCCTACACCAAGAACAAGCAGATCTACACCTGCCCCAGCCACGGCGAGTCCGTGCAGTCCTACGGTGGCTCCGGCCCCTTCGGGTTCGCGGACTTGTACTTCGGCTACGGCCATCCCTGGCGTGGCGGCGCGAAGCTTGGCGTGATCTCGGCTCCCGCCGAGACCGCCCTGACTCAGGACGGCTGCCACCCCGCGGTGGACGGCGCCCGAGGTGCGGTCCCCGCAATGTGCAAGGGCTTTGACCCCTGCAACACGACCCCCGTCACCGAAAGCCATTTCAACCACAACGGCGGCAGCAACGTGGCCTTCTGGGATGGCCACGTCAAGTGGCTGGGCTGGCAGGCCCTGAGCATCATCAACGACAACAGCCGCTCCGTCTGGCGCACCAACTAGCTCGAGCCGATGACCGCACACACGAAGAGGGAGCGCCTCGGCGCTCCCTCTTCCCATTCCCGGTTTCTCCGACGGCGCCCGCTCAGTTCCAGCCGTCGCCGCTGTCGCCGCCGAACCCGTCATCCTGCTGCCCGCCACCCCACTGCCCCTGCTGCTGATCTCCCTGCCCCCACTGTCCCTGCCCCTGCTGCCCAAAGCCTCCCTGGCTCTGCTGTCCAAAGCCTCCCTGGCTCTGCTGTCCAAAGCCCCCCTGGCCCTGCTGCTGGCCGAAGCCGCCGGACATGCCGGGCATCCCCGTGCCGATGACCACGTCCACCGTGGCGCTGGGATCGGCGCTCCAGGATACGTCCAGGCCCACGCGAAGCTTGTAGGTGTGCCTGGCGTTGGCTCCCAGGTACGTCGGAGGCGCGTTGGGCGGGATCTGCAGACTAACCTCCAGCACGTGCTCGTCGCCCGGGGCCAGCGTCCCGCCGGGGAAGCGCTGCTCGGCGTTCACCGTCTGGGTCGAGTTGTGCTCGGTGCGCTTCTGCCGATAGGTCTGCGCATCCGCGAACCCGTCGCCGTCTCGATCGCGACCTGCGCTACTGCTCTCCACCACGGGGACCTCATAGCGGATCTCCTCCTGGCCCCGCAGGGTGACGAGGATGGAGTTGATCTTCATCTCGGCGTTCCCGGCGATCATCGCCCGCGCATTGATCACCTCTCCGGGGAAGTACATGGGCTTGTCCAGCTCCACCACGACATTGGCGCCTCCGCCGGTTATCCTGTCCCACAGTTTCATCGCGATCGTCCTTTCGTTGTGGCGGCCGACGGCGGCCTGCGCCGCCGACCGCCATTCGCGGTGAGCCACAGGTGCGGCCCAGAACCCCGCCTTCGCCGGGAACGTCATCCTCAGAGCGTCCGCTCCCGGTAACGGCAGCTCGAGGAATCTCCCGGCATTCCGCGAGACTCTTCGCTATCCCGCTGCGCGAGATGGACGCTCACAATGACATCCTGACGGCAGAATCGGCCTCTTCGCCGGACTTCTACTGCGACAACTGCTCGATGGCCTCCGCCACCGACTGCTTGAGCACGAAGACGGCATCCGGATCGGGCAGGAAGCGGGTGGAGTACCGGCCTCCGGCGTTGGGGATGTCCACCAAGTCGGCGGACCGGGCCAGTACCTCCTCGGCCGCCGTGGTGTCCTTGCCTGCCGCCTTCCCCTTCTCGATCAGCTCCCTCAGTAGGTACAGGTACTCGTAGTCTTCTTCCCCTTCACGGGCCTGCTCCAGACGCACCGAGCTGACGATGCCGTCGTAGCCGATGGGTGACCCCGGATAGGCCAGGAAGCCGTCGCCATTGGGGTACCGAACCCAATACTGCTCCCCGGGCACTCCGGCCTGGCTGATGTAGCTGTGCCAACCGAACTCGTAGGGGTCGTACGTGAGCCATGTGAGGCCCCAGAACTCGTAGGCCTCCACATCGTACTTGAAGCAGTAGTGGGGCAGCAGACGCTCCACGCCGCAGTACGGCGTGTCGGTGCACATCTGTCCGTCGGTGGTGAAGTACAGCCGCGCGCCGCCCTCCTTGAGCTCCTCCATCAGGTCGGTGGAGACCACGCCGTAGTGCCCGATACCCCACACATCAATGTACCCGTCCCACTGGGGCACGTGGTGCCAGGTGCTGGAGTAGATGGGGATCTTGGGGTCCACCTCGTGGATCATGTCGCACAGCGCCTGCATCTGCTCGATGATGTGCTGGGTGCCGTAGAAGGGCTCGTCGGAGATGTACAGGATGCAGCGATCCTCCCAGCCCTTCTCCTTGAGGTGGTCCCAGTACAGCTTCAGGCAGGCCTGATAGGCCCGCTTGTACTCGGGCCGCAGCTTGGTGCGGTCCACACCCTCATAGGGATACTCGCCGTCGTAGGGCTGCTCCCCGAACTTGTTGCCCGGCGGATGGCCCCAGCCGAAGAGATAGAACATCCCCGGTGTGTAGAAGTGCGGCATCTTCAACTCGTCCAGATAGTGGGCGGCCGCCTCGTCAAACTCCGTGAAGTCCGCGCGGGCCTCTCCGTTCTCATAGGTGATGATCGGATCGGGACTGATCTTGTCCGGACAGACCCGACGCTGAGCCATGAAGTTGACCATCTCCGTGCGCTGCTCGGCGGCGGTCCTGCCGCCCAGGGCCCAGCGCCCGTCACCGCGCACGTCGTAGATGGCCCCGACGTGCTTCTCCCGCGGAATGGAGAAGTCCCACACCCGCAGCCGGTACGGGGCCTGCGCCACCGTCTCTCCGCCCCGGCTGAGCGTCACCGTTCCCGCATACTCCCCGGCCGCGGCATCCTCGGGCACGTAGACGGTGACCCAGAACGCTCCCGTCTGGCTGGCCGCCAGGTCCAGCGTGTTCGTAGGCAAGAGCGGGTCCGGCCACATCCCCGGCCAGCCGTCGCAGGCACCCTGCACCGTGGGGAACTTCCGGTGCCAGGTGGGGGTCTTGGAGCTGTAGTAGTTGGTGGGGTGGTCGATGGGCACATAGCCCACCACGTTGATCTCCGGCGGCGGCAATGCCCCGCCGGTACCCGTCGGGGCCGAGGCCATGATGCTCACGCCCTCCAGATCCTCGGGGCCGCGAAGCGCGAACTGCATGGGCTCGTACTCGCCCCGCGCCGCACTCACGGCCATGGCGGCCGGCTCGCGAGGCGGAACGTCATCGGGGAACACCTTGACGATCGCGTTCATCGGCCACAGCGCAAGAGCCCCCGACTGCGGGGCCGCCGCCGCCTCCAGACGCCCCGCCCGAGAAGCCGTCGTCTCCACCAGCACCACACCGTCGTGCCACGCCGTGCCCGTGGCCAGCATCGTCAGATGGAGCTGGAAGCTCGCGATGTCCGGGGGCATGGCAAACAGCGCCGAGATCAAGGTCCAGTCGCTGGTGCCGCCGATCGCCGGTCCGGCACCGGCGTAGCTTCGCGACTCACACAGCTCCCCCTCGGCATTGCGATAGTGGGCGTGGAGCTGCAAAGTGCCGTTCTTGAGGTCCTCGCACTTGAGCCATGAGGCAAACAGGTACGTCTTGTCCGCGGACACCGGCACGTCCTGACGCCAGCCCGTCCAGGCCGGCTTCGACTCATGGGGGATGTGGATGCGCGCGCTGCGGCTCCCGAACAGCCCCGGTTCGTCCAGGCCCATCTCCGTGTCCCTTGGCTGCTCGCCCTCCGCTGCGCCGGGCCAGTCCTCCGGCAATGCCTCCCCCAGCTCGAAGCTCGGGTTCTTGACCAGGTTCAGGTCACCGGACAGCAACGCCTCGTAGTCGCCCTCCGGGCCCGCGGGGATGCGCGGGTCCGTGGACACATATATATGGTAAAACTGGATGCTGCCCGCCGGTGCCTGGGCCTCGAACAGCACTGAGCTTTGCAGCCGATAGTGGGGGATGACACCCTCTTGGCCCACTACGCGGATCGACGCCTCATTGGCCTTGCCCCGCAGCCGTGCCACGAGCTCTGAGATGCTCACGGCCGTCAGGCCTGGCTCCACCGCCGTCTCGGAGGCGTTCACAAGGCGCACCGGCACCCGGTACTCCCAGCTCAGGTCGTCCCCGGGGTCGTCGTCATACCACGGAGCATCGGCGCCGATCTCGGTGAGCTGCAGGCTCTCCGGCCGGTGGGCCCGGGCGCTGATGGGAAGGTGCTCGTCGCACTCCAGCGACACGTCATCGAACCAGGCCGTCCCGGTGCCGCGTAGGACCGTGCCCAGGTCGGAGACCGTGGCATCCTCCGGGGCCACGAACTCGGCCGTGACCTCCTTCCAGTCGTACGTGCCGCCTCCGCCGTCCAGCATGGGCGAGATCAGCATGCTGTTCTCGGCATTGCCCACATGGATGTACCAGCCCGCATAGCCCTCCACATCCTCTGCCTTCACCCACGCGCGCATGGTGTACCTGGCGCCGCCGATGATGTGGATGCCCATCTGCCGCGTGGCGATCCAGGTGTGCTCGGCGCCCTCGCTGACCACCGTCCTGAGGCAGCGCTCCCCCGAGCGCGGGTTCTCCGTCACCCAGGTGGCCTGATGGTGCTGATCGCCGGCGTCGTGCTGCCAACCCGCCGGGGCCGCTCCGGTCCCCTCCTCCATGCCGCCGTTGCGCAGGCCGTGCACGCCCTGCAGGAAGTCCGGTACCCGCCAGGCCTGCGGGTTGTCGTAGTAGACGAAGTACGTTGCCGTACCGTCTGCCGGGCACTCGGCGGGGAGGGCCAGTTGCCCTCCGGCCGGCACCGGGCCGCTCTTGACCTCGACCCCGTCCGGTCCGGTGATCGACCACAGCATCTCGACGCCCTCGGCGTCGCACACCCGGACCGCATCCGCCTGCGCCCCCGCCAGGTCCGCCTGTCCCTCGCCATCCCCGATCTGTACCGTCACCGGCACACCCGCCAGCTCCCTGCCCGTGCCGTTGCGGACATCCACCTGAATGCGTGCGCGGAAGACGCCGTCATTGCCCAGATACAGGTCTTGGTGCCATGGCGGGGCCGCCCAGGCGGCGGCAACCATGAAACTCAGAACGGCACAATAAGCCCGTGTCATGTCGGTACTCCTTTGGCTGCGCCGGTCACACGTGATAGACGTACAACCCGCGGTTCTCCAGCGGCAGGTCCACCCAGGCGCCGCCCCGGCGGTGGCTCTCGGCAACCGCCAGACAGATCTCCGTAGCATGGTGCGCGATACCCACATGGTTCAGCGACGGGCGCCCCGTCTCGTGGGCCTCGACGAGGTCCTCCAGGCAGGCCACCGTGGCGCTCTTCTCTATCCCGATCTGCAGCGGCTCCTGCTCGTATCGGGCCCATTTGCTCTCCGGTTGCCGGGGTAGCCGCCAGGAGAAGTCCATCCCGTTGTTCAGCGCGTCGATGATACCCCCGGTGCCGATCACCCGCACATCGTAATTGCCGTGGGGCACCTGCCAGGCCTCGCTGCCGTCCTCGAATTGCACCTGGTACACCGCGGGCGGGTCGTGGTCCAGACGGTTGCCGTCGATCTGCAGGTCGCGGGGGAAAAGCTCGCCCCGCACCCTGGCGGCCCGGGGCTCTCCCAGCATGTACATGGCGAAGTCCACCGCGTGGATGTTGCTGTGCAAGAGCGTGCCTCCGGACATCTGCACCACGGCCAGGGGCCGGCCGATCTTGCCCTCGGCGATGAGCCCGCGCATCCTCTGATAGTGGTCCCCGAAGCGCCGCAGAACCCCGGTGTTCAGGACGGTGCCGTTGCGCTCCACCGCGGCCTTGACCGCATCGGCCTCCTCCATGGAGCAGGCCATGGCTTTCTCCAGGTAGATCATGGGCACCCCCAGGTCGGCGACCGCCACGGCCAGCTCCGCGTGGCTGTCACCCCTGGTGCAGATGGCCACCAGGTCGGGAGCCTCCTGCCGGATCATCTCGGCAAAGTCCCGGTACAGCGCCCGACAGCCCCATCGATCGCCGAAGGCCAGACGCCGGTCCTCCAGCAGGTCCGAGCCGCAGGCCAGTGTCAGCCGATCGCAGGCTTCGCAGGCGCCGGCAATGCTGTAGGGCAGCTTGAAGGCATCATAGCCCACGATCTCGTCGCAAATGGTGCTGCCCATGCGCCCGAGGCCGATGATCCCCACTCGGTAGGTCCTCACAGTATCCTCCGAAGGTGTGATGTTGGCGGATTCACCGGAAGGGTTTCTCCGCCGCACGAGGAAGTTCCTTGCCATCGCCGGACGCCCGGGCGAGGAACTAGAGGCCCACATGGGCGCACTCGTTGACGCTTGAAGCAAGCTGCGCGGCCGCAGTCAGGCCGTTGGCCAGCCCGTAGGTCGGGCTTTCCAGCCCGACTCGGCGATCCCGCCCGGCGGGATCGCCGCCCGGCCGTGGCACCGACCCTCTGTGGGGCTCCGTGGCGCCGTGCGGTACTCGCGTAGGTCGGGCTTTCCACTCACATTATGCATGAACACCCTGGGGCCGCATTTGGCCATTCCCGCGTCGGGAACGGTCGAAGTACTGCCGTTCTCCCCCCTCCTCCCGTCCCCGCCGGCCGTTTGGCGGAGTAAGGGAGAGGGGGGCCGGGGGGGTGAGGTGACGTGAATCGGCGCCTGCCCGGAACCTGCATAATGTGAGTTTCCAGCCCGACTCGGCGATCCCGCCCGGCGGGATCGCCGCCCGGCCGTGGCACCGACCCTCCGTGGATCTCCGTCGCGCCGTTCGGTACCCGCGTAGGTCGGGCTTTCCACTCATATCATGCATGAACGCAGTGACGCCGCATTTCGCCGTAGTTGCGTCGGCGACGGTCGTTGTGGTGCCGTGCTCCCCCCTCCCCCCGTCTCCGCCTGCCGCTTGGCGGAGTACAAGCGGCTCGAAGAGACGCCGAGAGGCGGGGCCGGGGGGGTGAGGTGACGTGAGTCGGCGCCCGCCCGGAACCTGCATAGTCTGAGTTTCCAGCCCGACTCGGCGATGCCCCCCGGCAGGCTGGCCGCCCGGCCGTGGCCCCCGTCCTCCTCGGTCTGAAGCGGAACTCCGCTATTGAGCGGACACAAGAAGGCGGTGCGGCGCCCCGCGGCGAATAGCCCCTGGTTGCCCGGCGATGGCGACGGCGACCGGGATGGATGTGGGGGAGGCCGGCGGGCCGCCCGGGGGCCACCGGGGACGGCCGCGCAACGGCTCGATGGGGTGGGAGCACAAGACCGGCCCGACAATGGCACGCATTTCTGCGGTCTTGGGTTGATTCGTGAGGCGACTTTCGGGTAAACTGCTGCGGTGAGTGTCCACGTCACACGGACCCGGCCGGGATGGCCGGGTACCGGTGCGTGCGCTCAGGGTGAGGTCTGAGTCGCTCAACGTCACGGTCACACGCTGTAGCAAGGACAGATGCCCCGTATTTGTAGGGAGGGAACTCGATGCAGGCTCCTACGCGCCCTGGCACTGCTCGGCTGCTCGCGGTGTCGATGCTGGTCGGTCTAGTAGTAGCGCTTGCGGGCGTCCCGGCGGCGGCCGAGGAACTCGCCAACGCCAACGCCAGACCCGATGGCTGGATGCTCAACTTCGGACAGCCGACGCTCACGGTGCCCGACACCTACGTCGCCCATCTGGAGCGGGGCAAGGACCTCACGCTCAAGGGGAACCACGAGAGCGCGGCCGCCGAATACCTGGAGTGCATTCGGTTGTTCCGCCCCTACGTCACCTCCTCGCGCAAGCCGGGAACCTTCAGGGACTCCTTCTCCCTGGACGTTTACACTCTCCCGCTGGCGACGGCCTCGGTGAACCTGGGACACACTCTCAAAGGCATGGGGCGGCTGGACACGGCGATCGACCTGTACTCAGGCGCCGCCGACATCGCCCCGGGCTATGTCCCGGCCCATGAGTCCCTGGGCAGTGCCCAGATCGACAAGGGATGGGCACGGCGACTGCAGAGGTTCCGCGACCAGTCTCTGGGCGGGACCGTGCTGCCCGACGCCGAAGAGATCAACCTCTACCGCTCCGCGGTGGCCCACCTCCACGTGGCGCGTCAGCTCGAGCCCAACAATGCCACGGTCCGCCTGGCTCTCAGCAGGGGGCTGCGACTCTGGGGCGTCCCGGATGGCGCCCTGGTGCAGGCTCAGAAGGCCGTGGAGCTCGACCCCACCAACTACCTGACCCACCAGGCCCTGGCTCTGGCCCTTGCCGCCCGGGGCGAGCCCAGCACTCTGAAGGGTGCCGCCGACGCCTTCAAGGAGGCGGCCCGACTGGCCGCCGACGAGCCCCAGGCGAACCAGGCGCAACTGCACGACGGTCTGGCGATGGTCCTCGCAGCGATGGGTGACGAGGACGGCGCCGTGGAGGCGTACCGCAAGGCCTGCGCCCTGGCACCTACCAACGCCCAGTACCAAAACAACCTCGGCGCCGCCCTGCAGCGGACCGGCAAGGTCGCAGAGGCCCGCCAGGCCCTGGCCACCGCCGTCAGCCTCGAACCCGGCGGCACCACTTACCTGGCGAACCTCGCTACCACCAGCCGCGAAGACGGCGACCTGGACGCCGCCATCACCACCTACCAGGAAGCCATCCGCCACGCTCCGGACAATGCCAGGTTCCACGAGCAGTTGGGCTGGACCCTGTACCAGCGCAGCAACCCCGACACCGCCATCTCCCAGTTCATGGCCGTCAGCGCCATGGAGCCCACCGACGACCAGGTCCGCCAGGCGTTGGCGACTTTCGCCCTCCACTTCTTCCGCAATGAGCGCCTCAACCGCGTGGACGCCATGGACCCGCGAGTGTACGACGCCACTCCGCGCCTCGTGGTCAGCCCCGATCCGCAGGCAGCCCTGCGCGACGATCTCATCAGGGCCTGGAACGTCATCGAGGACCGCCCGCTGTACGGGCAGGCACGCATCGAGCTGCAACACATGCTGCTTGACTTCGACAGTCTCTCGCCCGCTGTGATGGGCCTCACCTCCGACTACATCGCGCTCCTGCAGGCCAACAATCCCGCCGCCACCGCCAGCGTGCCCCTGTCCTTGCCCGCATCCGTGCTCCGGCAGGTGACCCCCGGTAGGGACTTCGATGACTCCATCAAGACCCTCTCGCCGAAGGTCAGGCGCACCGTGCTCGGCGTGGCCGCCATGCTGCAGCGAGCCGACGACAGTGCCGAGGCAATCTCCGAGCTGCGCTGGGCCATGAGGCTCAACCCCGACGCCGAGACCGCCAACAATCTGGGCAAGGCGCTGTTTGACGCCGGCGATATTCACGGCGCCCTGGGGATGTACGACACCTCCATCGCCATGGCCGGCGACATCGCCGAGGTTCACTTCAACCGCGGCGTCGCCCTGGGCAGACTGGGCGACATGAACGGCGCCATGGCCGAATGGGAGCGGGCCCTGGCCCTGAACATGCGGGATGTCCGGCTGTACACCTTCCTGGGCATCGGCTATCTGCAGCAGGCGGAGTTCGACTACGCCAATGCCATGCTGTTCCGCGCGCTGGAGGTCGATGCCGACTTCGCTCCGGCCCTGTACTACAACGGCCTGTTGCAGGCCCTGAGGCAGTCGGCATCCCCCATCACCCTGTCCGCCCTCCAGCGGGCACGGCTGAAGACGGAGCTGGGGCGGCCGCACTATGATGTGCGTGCCGAGTTCATCAAGCAGGACGCTCTGGGCGACGCTCTGGCGGAGCTGGCCAAGGCCGACGCCGCCGACCCCAACCGCGAGCGCTGGTACTACTACACCGGCATCGAGCTGGCCCTGCAGGACCCCGAGCTCTCCGCCAACCGGGGCGCCGATGTGATCCACTCCGTCGCCGGCGGCTATGGCCTGATGCCCGACTGGGCCTGCGTGAGCAGCAACATCGCCGTTGCCAAGGCGCTGGCCGGACAGACCGACGAGGCGGAGCAGCTACTGCGCACCGCCGTCGCCGATGAGCCCAACTACGCCCTGGGCCACTGGAACCTCGGCCGCGTCCTGATGCTCAACAAGAGGGAGGGTGAGGCGAAGCTCGAGCTGTACAAGGCGGCCAAGCTCGCCCGCGAGCAGGGCCTCTCCTACTACTTCCAGGCCGACGACGGCGCCTCACCGCGGCGGGCTCTCGATGCCCCGCTGCCACGCATCGCCTGCGAAGCCATGATGGATCCCACCCTGGCCCAGTCCTTCTACCTGGAGGACCGGCCCCTCTAGGCTCTACACGACCCCTGCACCATCAGGGCCCGGCCTGCCGACAGGCCGGGCCCTTCTTGTTCTGGCTGCTTTCGCGGCGTTCGGGGCCCTCACCGGCGCCGGCGGAGTGCCCGGAAGGCACCACCATGCCGGGCGGCAGGCGATAGTCGACTGTGCAAGGCAGGTAGCCGTTGAGGATCGGCCTGCGGGGCCGCCGCCTGGGCCTGCTGTGCAGGGAGAACTCTGTGGGGGCCGTGCGCGGCGGACACGAAACGGCAGCGCAGCGGGCGCTCAGGACGTCTGCCGCCTGCTGCGCTGCACTATGTGAAGATCACCCGGACCGCTGCCGGGGGTGCGGCAGAGGGTCCGTGGTGGTCGGTACACGAAGCGGGTGCTCTGGCGCTGACCGGCCGGTCAACACAGTTGTTCTCGTCACCGGCGCACGCGACTTGAGGGGGCCCGCCCATTGTTACCGCCCCGAGCCGGAGCTTGGTCGGCCGGAGCCGCTGCCGTCAGCACGCCCGTGGCCACGCAGCCGACCTCCGAGGCGAGCTCTGGGCCGTGGCCCTGCCGCTCGCGGGCGTCTCGCCGCGACCGGGTGCGCCCGGTCCGCCGGCACCCCTGCGCCCCAAGTCTCCCGGGCCTGTCCCCGCGCTCGCCGTCACCCGCCGCAAACTGCGCGACCCCGCCGGAGACGGGCGGGGTCTGGGGGGCACGACGACAACACCTGAGCTATGCGCCGACTTTGAGCGAGATGCACCTGGGGGAATCCTCCACCAGCTTCACTCTCGCGACGACGGTTACAGGCTCCTTGTCCAGCATTTCGAATGTGACTTCGGCGCTGTCCTCGACCAGCTCGATGGACATGACCTTTGTCAGCGGTCGTGCCTTCTCGGTGAGCCAGGCGATGGCCTCCGTCGGATTCTTGAACCCGGTCGGGTCCCAGCCGTCATCAACGAAACAGTCGCGTAGGGTCTGCGGCCCCGGGCCGGAGGCGAACTGTGCCAGCTCGTCCACGGCGATCTTTGCTGCGGTCTTGGCCTCGTCGGTTGCTGTGGTCTTGGCTGCGTGTGACGACGTGCCCTCGTGAGCGCCGTCTGTGTCGGCTGCTGCGTGTGCGGAGCCGCCCGCTGCTGCCGCTTGCTTGTCCGCGGCCCCGCCGTCTGCTTTCGCTGGTGGGGGTGCGTTCACCAGGACGATGCCGTCAATGGCTGTGATGCGTTCTGCGGCCTCTTGATCGATCTTGGCCGGCGTATTGTTCTGTGGTTTCTCCTTGGCAGGTTTGCGTACCGGCGTGAAGGGGGCCTTTGTCTCCGTGGGCTTGTCCTTAGCGGCGATCGTGCCCGTCTTCTTCTCGTGCGCAGTGCTCCTGGGGCTGAGCATCTTCTGTAGGTCGCTGAGCCATCGATACGCGACCGTCTCGGCCTGGCGCAGGGTCATCTGCTCTCGGCCGCAGCCACACACGGTACTCGCCACAATGGCGACGCCCGCCACTGCGAGGAGCGTTGTTACCGTGCGAGACTTGGCCACGTCAGATTCCCCCCGTCCTGGTTACGGGTGTGTGACACACCCGCTGCGATGAGGCAAAACGCCGAGACTATCAGCGGCAGATGGGCGCGAGACTTGAGGACGATCGCGGCGCGGTGCGCGGGTGACGGGGCGGGTCAAAGGAGCATCGGTGCCTGTCTGATCGGGCCTGGGGGCCGCCGGGGCCATCGGCGCCGTTACCGGGAGTTTACCCCTCCGGGTGTTTGCGGCGTCCAGTCGGCGGCCGCCCAGGCGCGGTACGGACGGGCCTCCCGGCGGGGCCAAAGCGGCCCATGGGAGGCCCGTCGCGGCTCTGGTCGGACCTCCGCGCTATGGCGTGAGGGACCTGTCACTCGTCCACCAGGGGTCGATGCGGGGAAGCATCCCCTCATCCGGATTCCGCTCGCCCCTGTAGACGTAGAGGTCCTGATCCTCGTTCTCGATGTACCTCCACAGCCTCTTTTGGATGGCACGGAAGTTGTAGACCTTGGCATCCATGAAGGCTGAGTTCGACTCGGCCCGATCCCGGATCCGTGCCACAACCGCGCTCCACGGCGGTCCGCCCGTCCAGCTCACGTCGCTCAGGGGGCTGCCCTCGTTCATGCTCAGCATGATCGCTCTGGCACCCTCGTCGTACATCAGCGGGTAGTCGTACACGGTGCCCGACGGGGCGGCGGGACAGGATTCATCGAAGCAGTACATCTTCAGCCACGTCGTGCCCTCCGAGTGCGCGCGGACCGGAATACGGATGTCGCAGGCGACGATCTCCGGCTGCCGGCGCTTCTTGCTGCGAACGACGAAGGTGTTCGGGCCCACCCGGTGCGGCGAGGGCCTGTCGCCGTCCGTGAAGAACACGTCGCCGCACTTGAACAGCAAGACACCCTCGCGGTCGCTGTTGTTCCAGTACTCCACCCATTTCCAGTGAGGGTACCCGACGCTCTTGACGCGGTACTTGACCACTCCATACTGCAGCAGAGCATGGCATTGGCCGCTGAGCAAACACAGGAGGATGACAAAGCAGGCAGAGGCGATGACACGTGAAGGCATGCGAGCCATGGATCGAGCCTCCCTCGCGCGCATGTTTCCCATGCGCCGGGAAATGGGGTCGAAGTGGCCGCATTTTAAGGCGAAGAAGCGGAGCTGTCAAAGCAAGTATGAGACAAGAATGGCACAACGTGGCGAAATGGGAAGTGACGGGGTGCGGCGAAGCATGGCGGCAAAGCAGAGAGCCGAACGGCTGATGCCGTCCGGCTCGGATGCTCTCGGCGTTGGACGCCGGGCGGACTCTAGAGACCGCCGCTCATCATCTTTTCAGCAACCCTCTCCGCATCCACGGTGTAGCTGCCGTCGGCGATAGCACGCTTCAGGGCCGCTACCTTGTCTTGCCGAACGCTGGGCTCCTGCTCGTACGCCCTGCGGGCGTACAGCATCTCTTGAGCCTGCGGGCTGAGGATGGCCTGGTCGGCGCGGCGCGCCGCCGAAACCCCCTCGGAGGCAGGCCCTGAGGTCTCCCGTACCCTCTGCTGGGTAATGGGATCTGCAGGCCGCCCGGCACCCACCCTGGTCAGGCTCGGGTCAATCTTCATCTACGCGCACCTCCGTTAGACCCCCCGTGCGGGCAACTGGTGGTACCCTCCCAGCTATTATCGGCAGCCGGCCGGTGAGTCTTGAGCCGTTACCACAAGTTCTCGGAATTATTGGTCAAGCGTGGACTGCCGCACGCGAGCCCGTTCCTCCGGCGAAAGCCGACCGATCAGCAGGAACGATAGGTCCTGGGCCTCCCAGTAGGTGGCCCCGCGCTCCTGAGGTGGCGCCTTGCGCAGCCGCGGGCACTGGAAGATCGAGAAGGTGTCCACCCCGTCGAAGAACTCCAGCCACAACGCCGCCTGGCCTCCAAGCTTAGCCACCCGCACCTGGGTGCGGTCCAGCGCGAAGCCCGGCGGCAGATACGAGGGGATAACCGCGCGAAAGCCCACCTGCTTCTCCGCCGCCTGCAACGGGACTCTCGGCGCGCGCTCGATGCGCCGCACCTGTGTCCTGGCAGGCGGGCGGAACTCGAAGTCGCCGGGGCCGGGGTTGACCTGGAACGAGATCTGCAGCGTCACCGTCGAGGTCTCCAGGCGGCCTGCGGCGTCATAGCGCTCGCCCTTGAGCTCCACGAACTTCCCCGCATCGACCCAGACCTTCTTCCGTAGCCGCCGTCCGTCCGGGGGCTTGACGGCGATTACGTGGCAGGTCCGCCCCGCCACGCCCTCCTGTCCCAGGTACGAGGCATGCAAAGTCCCCTGCACCGTCTGCAGCGCTCCCAGCTTGGCGCGCTGAATGTCCTTGAGCGGCGCCAGGTCCCGGGCGTGAACCAGACCCTCGCTGGGGCGGTACTCCCACTCGACCCGGCCGTTACTCACGATCAGCGGACCGGCCCCCTCGCCGGGACCGGTCATCCGGATGCGGTACTTGTTGCCCGAGGCACGCAGCACGTCCTGCCGGAACACCCTGGTGGACTTGCCCCGCACCGTGATCTCAACCTCCGCCCAGTAGGCCACCTGCCCGTCGGCCGCGATGGACTTGCGCAGGATGTCCAGGGCCTTGTCGGCACGGGCACTGCTCAGCGGGCCCACATAGGTCAAAGCCAGCAGCATAGCGCACGCCGCGGAGAAGCGGCGTGCGCCGAAGACGGCCGGGGATACGTGAAGGCGGATGCCTGAAGCGTGAAGGTTCATCGGGTGTCGGCTGTCGGCGTCTCGCCACCGTGCGGATGGGTACGTGTGCATGTCTAGAAGGACACAAGCCTCATGCCCTCATCGTCTGACAAAGGCTGCATGCCGCTGGAGCCCTGATGGCGCCGGATCAGCTCATCCATGCTCTCGTGATCGAGTACCGGCGCGCCGGTGGCGACGGGTCCCGCTCCTGCGACTACGGGTCCGCCGGTCAGGTCCGCGGACGGACTGCCACCATGAGCCACGAAGAACCCCGCCGTGGCAACCATCACGACCACCACCGCGATGGCCGCCGCATGGCCAAAGGAGAAGCCGGGAACAGGCGCTCGCAGCGGCCCCAGGAACCAGTCCACCCAGGAGGACACCGCAGGTACCTGGCCGGCCGCGACACGTGCCATCACCCTGTCTGCGAAGCCACCGGGAGCCGACACGGCCCGGCTTGCGCCCAGGATCGCGGCCACGGCGTCCTCGCGCTTCATCAAGGCCAGGCACTCCGGACAGGCGCTCCCGTGTTGCTCGAGCTGTGCGCACACAGATGGGCTCCGGTCCGCGGGCCGGACGGTCATTATGGTCTCTCGGAATGTGCGGCAGTCCATCTGTGGGTCTCCCCTGTTCCTATCGGTGCGACCCCCGGACCGGCACCCAACGTGCATTTCCGGGTGGGTTCAGCTCAAGTCCGTCATGCGTCTCAGGGCCATGATGCCCGCGCGGCCTGTGTGTGCAGGAGCGAAATGGGCGCGGCAAGGCGCGAAACACGCACACAGGAGCCCTGCGGCTCCTCCGCCGACTTCCCTGCCCCGAGTGGCGTTGCGGTAATCGCCAAACCCCGCCTCAGATTGACGAGCACCGCACGGAGGTTCGCCTCGGCTCGGTGCAACGGCCGGGCTGCAATCCCGCAGAGCGGGATTGCCGAGCCGGGCTGGAAACTCACATTATGCATGAGCGCAGTGAGGCTACATCCTGCAACAGTCGCGCTTCAGCGGCCGCTGTAGTGCCGTTCTCCCCCCTCCTCCCGTCTCGCCGGTCGTGTCGGCGAGTAAGGGAGAGGGGGGCGGGGGGGTGAGGCGACGTGAGTCGGCGCTCGCCCGGAACCTGCATAATCTGAGTGGAAAGCCCGAACTAGGCGGCGGCCAACGGCCTGGTTGCGGCCCCAGAGATTGCCTCAAGCGTGAAGAAGCGCGCCCCTGCAAGAATCTAGAGGGCCGGCCGGAGACCCGGCTCTCCCCTGAAGATGTCATCCTGAGCGTCCATCTCGCGCAGCGAGATAGCGCAGTATCTCGCGACATCCCCGGAGATTCCTCGAGCTGCTCTCACCGGGAGCGGACGCTCTCAGAATGACACTCCCGGCGAAGGCGGGGTCTTCGGCCGCGCCGCTAGCTCGTCGACATCTGCTGCTCGAGCACCTCGCGAAGCTGCGCCCGGGCGTTGAACAGTCTGCTTTTCACGGTTCCCAGAGGGCAGCCCAGGATGTCGGCGATCTCCTGATAGCTCATGCCCTCGATGTCGTACAAGACCAGTACGGTTCGCAGTCGCGGGGAGATCTTCGCGATGGCCTCGGTGACCTGCTCCTGCAGAGCCGCGCTCTCGGCCAACTCCTCCGGCCCCCGACGCTCATCTGCCAGCTCTCGCGCCATCTGGCCCTCATCGGTATCCATGGGGGCGTCCAACGACATACCGCCATCCTGCCGCCGCTTCTGGCGCCGCACAGAATCGATGACCAGGTTGCTGGCGATCCTGTAAAGCCACGTCTGGAAACTGGAGGCACCCCGGAACTTCGGAAGCGACTGATAGGCCCGCAAGAAGGCATCTTGTGCGACATCCTCGGCTTCCGCCGGGTCTCGCAGCATGCGCAGGACGTACGTATAGATCTTGTCCTTGTAGATGTCGACAAGCGCTTCGAAGGCTCGGGTGTCACCCCGCTTGGCACGCTCGACCAGTGCCTCCGTCGCGATGGCGTCCTTCTCGGACCGTCTCGTCATCGTAGACGCTGCCTTGGGCCTATTGTTCAGTCGTGCGCTGCCCCCCCACGGGTTTGAGAACACCCCACCTCGGGCGCCCCTAGCATGATGGTTACGGCTCTTGCTGTCAAGTGGCCAAAGGGCCTGCGTGCCGCGCCCTGGGCCGCCCCAGGCGCCGGAGGCCGCGCCCGCGCCGGCCGCCCTGCGAGCTACTCGCCCGGACCGCCCGAAGCCTCCGGCTCATCCGCGACCCTGTTGGGCCCCACATATAACGTGCGCTGATAGGAGGACACGTACGGCGACCACGAGGCCCCACTGGGCGCGCCCGCCTCGATCACCCGGCGGAAGCCCTGCAAACGCGCGTCCATGTTGTCCGCATAGTGCAGGGCGCAGGCCTCCATCGTCTTGGGCACCACCGGAGCCCCCCACTCACGCTCCCCGTGGTGCGACAGCAGCATGTGGGAGAGCAGGTTGGCCAGGTGCGGCGGGAAGTCCGGGATCATCCGCAGCTTCTCGCACACCATGCGGTCGGTGAGCACCACATGCCCCAGGAAGTTGCCCTCATCGGAGTAGTCCACCGCCAGCAGGCCCTCCAGCTCCTCGAGCTTGCCGATGTCGTGCAGGAGGGCTCCGGTGATGAGCAGGTCGGCGTTCATCTGCGGGTACAGGTGGCACACCGAGCGTACGATGTGCACCACGGAGAGCGTGTGCTCCAGCAGGCCGCCCACGTGGGCGTGGTGCAGCGACTTGGCCCCGGGCGCAGTGAGCAGGCGGGTCTTGAACTGCTCGTCCTCCACGAACAGGTCCAGCAGCCGCCGCAGCCAGGGATCGGTGACCTCCTCCACCGCCGCCTGGAGCCACAGCTCCAGCTCCTGGGTGCTCCTTTCCGAGCGCGGCACCAGCTCACCCAGGTCGTAGCTGCCCTCCTCGGCCACCACGATGCTCTCCACCACGAGCTGCGGCGTGCCTCGGTACTCATCCACCCGCCCCTCCACCACCACCACATCTCCCGCCGCGATCCGGGCATCCGCCTCCTCCGCACCGTCCCAGATCCGTGCGGCGATCTCGCCGGTGCGGTCGGCAAGCGTCAAGGTCATGAACTTCCCCGGCTTCTGCTTGTACTCCGAGAGCGTCTTGCTCTTGACCGCGAACACCCCATCGACCCGGGCATTCGGGGCCAGGTCGGACACACACTGCCTTGGCATCACCTGTACCCTCCCAAAGCTCTCTTGCCTGCGCACGCCACCTTCCCACAGGCCGCGACGTGGTCGCACTCCGGCGCCCTGTGGCTGTCCCCGTGCCGCTCTTGCCCGCCCGGCCTCAGCGCTCCTCCGAGGCGATCTGCCTGCCGTCCGGATGCGGACGGAGGCAGCCGAAGTCCACCCGCGCCGCCCCGGCGGCCTGCTCCGGGCACAGACACAGCATCCGCCGCTTTCCCAAGTCCAGTCTGTGCAGCAGACCGATGCACAGCGCGTTGTCCCTCTCATCTCCAAACCCGACCAGCAGGCCCTCAAGCTGCCCCGCCTTGTCGCCTGCGTACAGCTCCGGCTCCGGCTCGTGCAGGGTCTCCCTGCCCGCCAGTTCCACCCAGCGCAGATTGGCGCCGGAAAGCCAGGTGGCGAAGGCCTCCTGACGCCACCCGGCCCTGACCTCAACCGACCGCGTCCGCGCCCCCGAGGGGCCGAGCAGGCGGTGGATGGTAACGGCTCTGTCTCCACTCCAGGGAGCCAGCACGGCCTGCAGGTCCTCATCGCCGTCGCCCATGGCCACCACGTGCACCGGGCGCAGGTGCTCGATCTTGGCGCCCTTGAGCGCGATGGCCGTCCGGCCGTGGAGGTAACCGGTGGTGTCGACCACGACGAAGCGGGCCGCCTCGGCCGCGATGTCGTGGGCCCGGCGGGTGGCCTGCAGAGCTGTGGCGGGACGGCGCTCGGGGCTCACGGAGCCCACGAAGAAGAACCCCTGGCGCCGGTCACCCGGCCGGTACCACCCCACGGAGGCCGGAGGTCCGATCCGCGACTGGCCCACATCCGCGTCCACCAGAGCCACCGTACCGCGGCGCTGCAACTGCCGCGCCAGCCACCAGCCCAGGGTCGTCTTGCCACAGTCCGGGGAGCCAAGCAGGAGCACGCGGCCGGTGTCCGGAAGAGCCGCCGCCAGCTCGGCCCATCCCGCCGGGGCCTTTGGAGGCATGTCCGGGGGCCGCGGCGCCGGGAGGCCGTCGCACAGGTCGCGGAGCATCAAGCAGGTCTCCTCCGGGCCGGCAGGCCCGACCGAGGCGGGTGTGAACGGCGGTACCGGGCGCATGGCCCGCCGGACGGCCGTGGCCGTGAGTGTCATTTGCAGGGCCACGGCGCCCGAAGAACCTCCCGGGGCCAGAAGAGATCCTTCGCTACCCCGCTTTGCGGGCCGGACGCTCAGGATGACAGACGCCCCCGGTGCTGTGCGGGCAGGATGCGCAGGATGGCACCCGCGGGCCCCGCCGGGGGGCCCCTACTCCTGCGCCTCCTGCGACCGCCTCTTGCGGTCCGACTGGTTCAGGACCGTGCGCACCTCGGAATTGGGGATCCAGACCTCGGTGCCGTCGCGGCCGAGCAGACAGGTCTGACGCAGGGTGAGGTGTGACACCACGCCGCTGCGCTCACCGATGGTGATCTCGTCGCCGATGGCGTACAGATAGTCGTAGTGGATCACGTAACCGGCGAAAGCGTCGCGTAGCACCTG
>Ga0334882_1001297_pt1 | contig 30556 bp, 24 predicted proteins | sample GraSluR1_MG_5_FD_207226 | JGI IMG/M metagenome (GOLD analysis project Ga0334882, IMG submission 207226) | Sludge microbial communities from methane-producing bioreactor in Wageningen University, Netherlands - Granular Sludge_15_04-R1 | ecosystem: Engineered > Bioreactor > Anaerobic >... | reverse complement strand
TGGCCCCGATGATCCTATGGAGCCCCACGAGTACGGTCCCGATCACGGCAAACCGTTCCCCGTGCAACTGCCCGACAAGAAGGACCTCACCTTCGGCATGCATTGGAGTGGCAGTCCCTTCCTCGGCTCTATGGGAAGCCTGCCGCCCGGCGAAGGTGGCTTCAACATGAACGCCGGCTACTTCTATATGTGGCATTCGCACAAAGAAAAAGAAATGGTCAACAACGACATCTTTCCCGGCGGCATGATGACGATGCTTGTTATTGAACCACACGGGGTGGTGATCGAGGACGGTCACGGCCACTGACAAAGGCGAACAAATACACACGGGCATATGCCCACTCAATAAATCAGGAGATCAAAATGACAACCCAGGTAAGTACGATACGGAACAGTAAGATCGCCATGCTGGCGCTGATGCTGGTGTGCATACCGGCAAGCAGCCTCGTGGCAGTTACGGAAATCTATTTGCGGGCGGAGGCAACCACCATCACAATGCCTGACGGCCGCGTCATCGGCATGTGGGGATTTGCACAGGACTCCGCATTCGGAGCCCATGACGGCCTCGTTACCGTCCCCGGACCGTGTCTCGCGATTGATCCGGAGGAAACGCACCTCGTTATTCATCTGGAGAACAATCTGCCCGAGCCGGTTTCAATCATCATTCCGGGCCAGATCGCCGCGGTCGCCCCAGTTTCTTTCGTGGACGATCAAGGTCGCCAGCGCATCAAGTCGTTCACCCATGAGACGCCAAGCGACAACGCCGCTCCCGTCTCCTATGAATGGACAGATCTGCGTCCTGGCACATTTCTCTATCAGAGCGGCAGTCACCCGGCCGTACAGGTCCAGATGGGCCTCTACGGGTGTCTTACCAAAAACTTCGCCGAGGGCGCCGTCAAACAGGCTTATGAGGGGACTCAGTACGATCGGGAGTCGGTGCTGGTGTTCAGCGAAATCGACCCTGCCTTGCACGACGCTGTTGTCGCCGACGATTTCGGGCCCGGAAAGTCAATGACCAGCACAATGGATTACGTTCCGAAGTACTTCCTCATAAATGGTCAGGCCTTTACGACCGCACAGGCGCCGATACCCGTTGGCCATGTGAACGAACGCATCCTGCTGCGGCTGGTCAACGCCGGCATTCAAAGCCATGTGCCGGTTCTGCACAACCTGCGCGCATCGGAAATCGCCGAAGACGGTTTTTCTTTCACCTACGCTGCCGACAGGTATGCGATTGACCTGCCGCCGGCCAAGACCAGGGACGTGCTCATTGTCCCGGCTGCCGCAGGTACGTATCCCATGTATGACCGCGCCCTTCGTCTGACAAACAATGCGGCACTGGGCGGCGGCATGATGGCCCGACTGGAAATCGCCGAAGAGCCTGCCCCGCAGGCAGCCCTGCTGGCAGTCGAGACGAAGAGATCGGCACCCACCGTTACGAAAAAGCCCGACCCCGAGACAAAGACCGCCGCGCCGAAAGCTGGCAGAACTGCTGTCGCCTCGACGACCGGGCCAAGCGCGGACTTCGACGCCAATGGAACGGTTGACGCCAAAGACGTATTCATCTTCGTGCGCTACTGGCGGGCCAAGGATCTGGCAATCGAGGACAACCTCGCCGATCTCAACGGCGACGGCCGGCTGGATGATGAAGACGTCATTCTCATGAGGAATGCGTTCCGGCCAGGCCTTGAAGAAAAACAGCCTGTCCGCAAAGCGGCCGCGTCACAGGCACGAGCCAGGTAACCGCGGAATGCAAAGAGGAACCATGAAACGCAGACAATTGAAATTCTGGGCGATGATCGGTGTGGCATTGACATGCGGCTGCATGAACTCCCATACCGACATCGCTCGAGACGATAAACCCGCCCCTGCAATCGCACCGGCGGAGCAGCACGGAGTTGAAGTGGAAAGAATCAGCCTCTCGGCCGCGGGCTACATGCTCGACTTCCGGTATCGGGTGCTCGACCCGGTACTGGCGGCCAGGCTGATGGAGCGCAAGGCGGAATGCTACGTCGTCGATCAGAAGAGCGGGGCCAGAATGATCGTGCCCGCGCCGCCCAAAGTCGGTTCGCTGCGGCAAAGGACGTCTGTGCCGGTCGAGGGCAAGACGTACTTTGTCATGTTTGCCAATCCCGGACGCCTCATCCAGGCGAAGGACAAGGTAACCGTGGTCATCGATGATCTCAAGCTAACGGATCTGGTGGTCCAGTAAGGCCAGGCGTATGAAGGTGGTTGGGTTCATATGTAAACTATGGATCGTTTGCGCCGCGTTATGCATGCTGACGTCCAACGTCACAACCGCCCAGACCATCAGTCCGGCATTGGATGACCGCCTGCATCGAGTCGACCAAAACGAGCGCATGCGCGTCCTCGTGCAGATGCGCCGCCGGGTCCGCCCGGAAACGTTTCAGCGCAGCACAAGAGCAAGACAACAGATGATCGAAACGATGCGACGCCGGACGGAGACAGACCAGCGACCGTTACGGCTTATCCTGGAACAGGAAGGGGTCACCGACGTAACGTCCCTCTGGATCAACAATACGCTCGCCGTGTCCGCCACGCCCGCCGTCATTCGCCGCCTGGCCCGATCGCCGCAAGTGGTCGGGATCAGGCCCGACGAGGTCGTGACCATGGGGTCAAAACAGCCCGCGGGCGAGGCTGGGCCCTCATGGCACCTCGATGCCGTTGGCGCACCGTGGCTGTGGTCGCTCGGATTCGACGGAACCGGCATCGTCGTGGCCAGCATGGATACGGGGGTGGACGTCTATCACCCGGACCTCGGGCCCCGGTGGCGCGGCGGCGACAACAGTTGGAAAGACGTACACAATCAGTATTCTCTGCCACATGACTATGATGGCCACGGAACGGCAACGATGGGCATCATGGTCGGCGGATGGCATAGTGGCGATCCCATCGGCGCGGCCCCCGGCGCCCAATGGATCGCCGTCAAGATCTTCGACGACAACGGCAACGCTCTGTACAGCAAGATCCACGAGGGCTTCCAGTGGCTTTTGGATCCGGACGGTGACCCCAATACAGCGGATGCGCCGGATGTCGTGAATAACTCGTGGGGGCTGCACGATGCGGTGAACAAATGTATTGATGAGTTTCAGCACGATATTGACATGCTGAAGGCGGCGGGAATTGCGGTGGTGTTTGCGGCGGGCAATGCAGGCCCCGCGGAAGGTACGAGTGTCAGCCCGGCCAATCACCCGAGCAACCTGTCCGTCGGGGCGATCCGCACAGACGGCTCGATCGCCTTCTTCAGCAGCCGCGGCCCCGCTCCCTGCAGCGGCGCGATCTTCCCCAGCCTCACGGCTCCGGGGATGAGCATTCGAAGCGCCGACCTCACGGGAGACGGGGCCATTTTAGATTCCTACGCCGATGTGTCGGGGACGTCGCATGCGGCGGCGCTGGTTTCGGGAGGTCTGGCGGTGTTGATGAGCGCGTTTCCGGCGATGGAGGCCGCCCGGCTGGAAAGGGCGCTTGTCCTGTCGGCGTTCTTGCCGCCGGGCGCGGCGGCAGACAATGCGTACGGCCACGGCATGCTCAACCTGCCGGCGGCATACGCACTGGCGGCCTCCGCGCGGCCGGAGGATCTGGACGGGGATTTCGCGTTCGGGCTTTCGGATCTGGTGGTGTTGGCCGACGAATGGCTTTTTCCGGCATGCGTCTATTGCAGGGGCGATCTCAACAACGATGGCGTCGTCAACCTGAGCGACTTCGCACATTTGGCAGCATATTTCGGGCAATGACTTCACTTCAGGAGTGAACATGGTATTTGAAAGAGGCAGCGCTATGGTTAGCAGAATTCCACACATGATGTTCATGGCATTCTTCTGCGTTCCGGCAATCGGGGTCGATGTCTGCCGGTCCCAGATCATTGGGGAGCACGCGGCGATCACCGCTTATGAGGGACCTCGGACCTGTATTCGGTGTCACGAAAAAAAAGCTCTGGACATGCTCGGCTCGGTGCACTACCAGTGGACGGGCGAGACGCCGCAGGTGACGAATATTCCGGGAAGCGCCGGCAAGGCCGATCTGGGATTCAACACGTACTGTGGAACGGCGGTCACGTCGCGGCGGATTGCATGCTGGTCGTGTCATGCGGGGGCCGGCAAAACGCCAAACGGCGAAGCGACGTTCGCACAGGCCGCCAACATCGACTGCCTGACGTGCCACAGCGCGATGTACAAGCGCAAGGCGGTTGCGCCCTATCCGGCGGCGGATGTCAATCTGGATCGGCGTGTGGATGCGGCGGACCTGGCGCGGCTGACCGATGTGTGGCTGGCGACGGGGTGCAGCCCTGCGACCGGGTGCGATTACACCGATCTGTCGGGTGACGGGCGTGTGGGTCTGGAGGATTTCGGGTTGTTTGCGATGGACTGGCTGACCTGCACCGATGCGACGGCACCCTGTAACTTCCAGTGGACGGAAACCGTGATGCGGACCGACTATCTCGGCGTGTCCCGCAGTTGGACGCTTCCCATTGAAAACGAAAACGGGGACTTTCAGTATGGGCCGGACGCGGTGGCGATGGCGATCGACATCGTTGGGGCGGCGCAGACGGTGCACCTGCCGACGCGGCAGACGTGCCTGAGTTGTCACGCGTATGCAGCCGGCACCGATTGCGGCAAGCGCGGCGACATGGGTACCGGAAGCGTCGCTCCGCCCGTTGATGTGGACGTTCACATGTCCGAGCAGGGTGAGAATTTCTCCTGCCAGAGGTGTCATGCAACAGAGAACCACAGGATACTGGGACGTGGACTCGATATAAGGCCCAGCGAACGCGCGGAGATCATGACCTGCCTGACCGGCGCGTGCCATACGCCGATGCCGCACAACAACAGCCAACTTGATCGCCACACGGCCCACGTCGCCTGCCAGACTTGCCACATCCCGCAGTTCGCCAAACTCAACAGCACGGAAATGGAGCGAGACTGGACAAAGCCGCAATGGGCTCCCGGCCTGTTCGGCGGGCAGGGCGGGTACAAACCGGAAGAAATCCGGCAGATGTTCGTGACGCCGAGCTACCGCTGGTATGACGGCACAAGCCGCGTGTACGCTCTCGGCCAGGTCCCCGTAGCCAATGCCGACGGACAGTACGAGTTCGGAGTGCCAAACGGCGACGTGGCCTCACCGGGCGCGAAGATCCATCCCATGAAAGAGCACACCTCCAACTCCGCACGTCACGACGCAACAGGAATAATTATCCCCCATGCCACCAGCGAGTACTTCTTCACGGGCGACTTCGACCATGGAGTTCAAAAGGGCATGCAACTGACCGGCATGAGCGGCGCTTGGACACTCGTCCCGGTGCACACGTACCAGACGATCAATCATGGCGTGGAACCAGCGGGCAATGCACTTGCATGCGGGCAGTGTCATGCTTCTTATTCCGGCGGCCCGGTTCGAATGGACCTTGAGTCGCTCGGTTACACTCTAAAAGGCAATACATCCGCGGTCTGCACGCAGTGCCATGGGCCCGAAGAAATGAAGCCATTTGGCTCGCTTCACAAGAAACATGTCGATGACAAGCGGTTCGATTGCTCCTGGTGCCACGCCTTCTCGCGGCCGGAGAGAAACCTAAGGCTGCCGCAATCGACAATCTGATGCAAAGGATGATGCGCATGATCGCGACAACCGTCCGACAAATCCGATCACTCGGACCAGCGCTGGTGCTATTGCTTGCATCTTGCATAACCCAAGCGGCCATCCTCGCCGATTCCGTTAATGACTGGCACGCATCATATAGTAACGATGGCATTCTGGACCAAGGGGAATTCGGGTGGGAGTACGGCAACATCAGCAACTTCACCGGTATGGACGCCGCGTTTTATGGCTGGCACCGGAGCGTTTTCTACTGGGACAAGGCCCGCGGCGTCTCCATCTTCTGGCCGGCCGGCTTCGTTCCGCCAGACGTCGCCTGGGGCCAGGGCGGCGATTCGACCGGCTGCCGGCCGGCGATGCACTGGGCTGACGGCTCCTATGCGTGGGCCGGCGAGATGACCAACCGGTGGGCTGCCGTACGACGCTGGACGAGCAGCTACACCGGGGCCGTGGACATTGCTGGAACCGTGGGACGGTACTTCCATTTCTCAGAGGTGCCTGGGTGGGACATTCTCTTCGCCGTGGCGATCAACGCACAGACTCTGGAATCACCCGTCATCTACAGCCGCTACCTGGCTTGGAATGACGACAGCTCGTATGATTTCTTCATCCCTGGCGTTGGTCTCAAATCAGGTTCTACGGTCGATTTTCTTTGCATACCAGTTTCGGGCAGCGCAAGCAACAGCCATGTCCGTATCGAGGCCGTCATCAGCGAGTCGACCGACGTGCAGTCCTCCGACCTCGATGGCAATGGCTTTACAAATCTCCGCGATTTCGAAATCCTGGCCTCCAACTGGCTCCGGAGTGATTGCGGTGACAACGACTGGTGCGACGGGGCAGACCTCAATCGCGACTGGAGCACCGACCTGATCGACGTGTCGCAACTCGCGGCCGACTGGCTCAAGCCGACATTCCCACGGGCGGATTTCAACAATGACTACGCGGTAGACATGAATGACATTGCCGTATTCGCCCGCTACTGGAAGGCCGAGAATTGTCACACAAACGCATGGTGCCAGGGCTGCGATATGAACCATAGCGGCGGCGTCGACCTGGTGGACTTGAGCGAATTCTTGGACAACTGGCTCACCAGCGTCCCCGTCGCGCTTCGGCCATAAGGAGTTGTACGCGGGTGAAGCACCACGACCATCCGAAGAGAACGCCTTTAATGATATGCATCATCAAGGGTCTCTGCCCGAATTGCAGGGCCTCCATGACAGAGGTCGACAGGCTCTTCGAAAATGGTGCCCTATTCATCTGGCACGAATGCCCGCAGGCATGTTGTGAGGGCCAATGGTTGGACAAAAAGTGCTACCAAAACGTCCATATCTCACCTGACCCACCTGCTTACGCCTGGATCAGTCCAATAAGGACGTATACTGCCTCGCCCTCGAACCCTGACGATCCATGTGGCAAGTGGCTTGTACGCCCGAGGGGGGAACTCCTCTGGAGCCACCCCGTACTTTAAAAATGCCGACCCAGGCAGTAAATTTGTAAGCTGGTTTGTAATCATGATTCTTCCTTGCACGTAAGTCTTGCGGCGAAAACGATTTATGACAAATGGCTGGTGGCTGATAGATTGAAAATCCGTGTGTCGGCGGGTCAGGTATGTTGCCGTGCTCTCGCAGAGAAAGACTCGGAACTTCGCGACTCACTACACTTCTGATCTACAGTTTTACGGTTGCGTTTACAGACAATGATGCCGTGCTGCTGTGTTCTTTCACCGCTCCAAACCGTGTCAAGTAGGCTTAGCCGAAGAACCTTTGTCTGGCGTCAAGCATAATTGACTTCCCGTAGCTTGCGGCTCATTGCGGTCTTGTCAAGATTGTTAGCTGCTAACGTCAACTGGCCCTTGACCTTATCGAGAACATCGCCAAATTTGCCAAATTCTGTTTTAACTGCCCCTAAAATGCGCCACACTTCGCTAGAACGCTGTTCTATAGCCAAGGTATGGAAGCCCATACGATGACTGTTAAGGGCGGCAGCAAGGGTTGTTAGCCCCGCTGCTACCACTCTATAATTTTCTTGTAGAGTGGCATGCATATTCGTTGCCACAAAAACAGGCACAGTTATGAACACTGTGAGCGGAATGCCGATATAATTCGTCAGAGCCTCGTGACTTGGGCTCGCGGAGATAGCGATGGGCGACGACATAATTATCCTGATCAGCGAAGATGACCGCGGCCATTTTATCCTGATCAAGCACGGCCTGCGAAATGCGGGGATAGACAACGAAATCGTCTGGTTTTGCGACGGGCAGGAGACGCTGGACTACATCTACACCCCGGAAGGCGAAGTTAAACTTGCCGCCGACAAACGATACATACTGCTGCTGGACATCCGCATGCCGAAAATCGACGGCATAGAGATCCTCGAAGAACTGAGGAAAGACGAACGGCTGAAGGACCTGCCCATCGTAATGGTGACCTCCAGCGATAATCCGGACAACGTGCGCCTGTGCAGAAGTCGCGGCTGCGACGGCTACATAGTCAAACCGCTGGACGGCGAAGCAATTGAACTGATTCGCAATCTGGGCGCAGCTACCCGGCGAAAACAGCACAGCCGCTGAAAGTGAATGCTCGCCGTTACGATTACGCGATCAGATGTATTCGTTGATCAAATTCTCCAGCATTTCGACCCGGCCGGACGTATTTGGTTGGATATCGCCTTTCTTGAGTATGTAATCGCTGCATTGTCTGAGGCTTATCTTGCCGGCCTCGATGTCGGAGCCGATACCGCTGTCCCAGCTTGCATATCGCTCTTTGACGAAATCGCTCAAGACTTTGTCTCCGTGAATCGCCGCGGCAATCTTCAGGCCTCGGGCGAACGCGTCCATGCCGCCGATATGTGCATGGAACAGGTCGACCGGTTCGAAGCTCTCGCGTGCGACGTGGGCGTCGAAGTTGAGTCCGCCGGTTGTGAAACCGCCCATTTTCAGGAGGGTCAGCATCGCGAACGTGGTGTCGTAGAGGTCGGTGGGGAACTGGTCGGTGTCCCAGCCGAGTAGCAAGTCGCCGCGGTTGGCGTCTATCGAGCCGAGAATGCCGTTTGCGGCGGCGAATTCGAGTTCGTGGATGAAGGTGTGACCGGCGAGAGTCGCATGGTTGGCCTCAATGTTGAGTTTGAGGTGGTCGACAAGGTCGTACTTCTGGAGGAATGCGTAGCAGGCTGCGGCGTCAGAATCATACTGGTGCTTGGTGGGCTCTTTCGGTTTGGGTTCGATGTAGAACTGGCCGGTGAAGCCGATCTCCTTCTTAAAGTTGACAGCCATGTGGAGAAAGCGGGCGAGGTGATCCAGTTCGCGACCCATATCGGTATTCAGCAGGGTCTTGTAACCTTCACGACCGCCCCAAAAGACGTAGCCCTGGCCTCCAAGATACTTTGTGACCTCTATGGCCTTGGCGACCTGGGCGGCGGCGTAGGCGAAGACATCGGCATTGGGGCTTGTTGCGGCACCGTGCATGTAGCGGGGGTGGGCAAAGAGGCAGGCGGTGCCCCAAAGGAGCTTGACGCCGGTACGGTCCTGCTCTTCCTTAAGAACCTTGACCACTGCATCGAGGTTCTTGTTGGATTCCGCCAGGCTTGCACCTTCAGGGGCAACATCCCGGTCGTGGAAGCAGTAGAAGCCAACTCCCAACTTCTCGAAGAACTCGAAAGCCGCTCGGACGCGGTTCTGGGCATTGGCGACGGTTTCGGTGCCGTCATCCCACGGCATGAGGCGTGTAGCCTGGCCGAACTGGTCTCCGCAGCCGTTTCGGAAGGCGTGCCAGTAGGCGACCGAGAAGCGAAGGTGATCGGCCATAGTCTTGCCGGCAACGACTTCGCCGGCGTTGTAGTGTTTGAAGGCGAGCGGATTAGAACTCTTGGGGCCTTCGTACTGGATTTTGGGTATGCCGCTGAATGCCTCTTTCATTTGTAAATGTCTCCTGAATGACAGAATCTATATACATGGTCGACTGAGCACATAAAAGCAGATTTCTGGCGAACTGTCAACAGTCCAACTGGTGCGGAATCGGTGTGGACGCACAGCGCTGCCGGGCCGGAACGCAAATTGTCTGTTGAGCTTGATTCGCTGGGGGCGGCACCCGTCCTTCGTATCTAATCGCCCTTGCTGGTCCTGTTGCCAACGAGATAACCCACTACAAAGGTCACCACCGTACCGATGGGAAAATGCCACGGCCATGCCAATGTGATGTAAACCGGCTTTCCGTCGGAGTTTGCGCCTATCACCGCCAGACCGATAACCCATATTACAAGCACCCCGAGGCCGACCCACAGGATTTTCAATGGTTCGTCTCGCAAACGCCGGAACGCCTGTACTATCAACAGGAGCCCCGCTGTGAGCACAATAACCTGTCCGACCGGTTGGTGCCAGTTCAGGGCAAAAACCGTCAGCATTGACAAGGGCACACCCCACAAAAGCCCCGCGCCGTCGCGCTTGATCGGCAAGAACGCCATTAGAAACGCGCCCAGTAGTCCTCCGTATGTATAGGCCGCCATTGCCAGCGCGAACTGGATCAAGTCACCATACCGGCTGGCGATCACATCGCAATAGATCGCGAAGCCCGTAAGGCCCAGACCCCAAATCAGTACAAGAATTCGTGAAACGCGAACATAATGTGCGTCCGTAGCTTCCGGCCTGATATACGGCTTGTAAAGGACCGCAATGGTAGATTGCGAAAGCGCCGCCAATAGCGAATCCAGCGTGGAAATCGCCGTTGCAAAGATTGCCGCCATCAGCAATCCTGACAGCAAAGGCGGCATCACATTGACAATGTAAACCGCGAACACCTTCATTGAATCGGCATTTACGACGACTTGCTCGGGCGAGGACATCGGCACATGCTTGTAGTAAACAAACACCCCCGCGCCGACCAGCAGCAGCAAATACGTCAACACCTGCGAGAATCCCGAGAAGACGATCGCCTTGCGGGCGGCCGATTCGTCCCTGCATGTAAACATCCGCTGCACGAGCAGTTGGTCGGTGCCGTGGCTTGCGAGCGTCAAGAAACTGAAGCCAATCAGTCCGCACCAAAGCGTGTAAGCCTCTTTGGTATTGAAATTGAGGTTTAAAGCACGAAACTTACCCGCATGGTACGCCTCGGAGAACACTGTCCAGATGCCTCCGTCCACGGCGGTGGCGGCGAAAACCAGAGCCGCAACCGCTCCTCCGGTGAACAGAAGGAACTGAATGGCGTCGGTCCATATAACCGTGGTAATGCCGCCCATTATCGTCCAGACTATGGATATCGCCCCAATGATAAGTATTGAGGTTGTTGTGTCAGTGCCAGTAACGACTTGAAGGGCCTTGGCGGCTATGTATACGCGCGCCCCCTGGGCAAGTACTCCCCCAACCATAAAGAGCCCTGTCGTCAGGTGGCGCACCTGGGAACCCAACCGCTCGCCCATGTAGTCGTATGGCGAGTATATCTCGCGCTTGTAGTATACGGGCATGAAGAAATACCCTATGACAAAACGGGCAAGTATCGTGCCGGCGGCAAGCTGGATGTACGTCATGTCGCCGCCCTGTGAGAACACAATCGCCGGGGCAATGAGGAACGTTGCAGCAGACAGTTCTGTGGCGATGATCGAGCCGCAGACCGCGGGCCAGGGCAGCCGTCGCCCTCCAAGGAAGAAGTCCTTCATGGAGGCCTGTTTTCCCGCAAGTACTCCCCCAAGGATTGTTGTAAGAACAAGGTAGACGGCGATAACGACCCAGTCGCCGACGGTGAAGCCGCGCGATATCTCCTCCAGTGCGGCGTCGACCCGAACAGACCTGATCGACGCCTCCAGCGACTCAACTTCCTTTTCGGCAGTTGCACGCCGTCGTTGATGTGCGTCGGCAACCTTCAGAGAGGCCAGATATACAGCCCCGAGATCAGGGGCGTCGCGGAGTTTGCTTGCGAACATACGCCAACGGTCATAGTCGGCAACCCGTTCATTTAGAGTGGCGACAGCATCAGACAAGTGGCTTCGCAACGTTTCCAACTGCTTCTGCAAGGAACCGGCGCGGTCGGCGGCGAGCGATGAAAGAAGTTCATCGTCGGTGACCGCGGCGGCAGGCCGAGCGGCGGACGGGGCGCTAATGTCGACTTCGTCCCATACAGCCCGTACGGCCGTCTGGACGCGGGGCTCGAATCTGGAGATGAAATCTTCGAAGGCAGGGGGGGGGTCATGGTCAGCGGCAGCGGCGGCGCATAACGTAAGTAACGCAGCTAACAGGCGCCTGCAGGAATAGCGACCGAAATCCATGTTCGATTTCCTCAAAAGGGGTTATTCGACGGGCGGTATTATAACGGCAGGGGATCGCTTTGTCACTTTGCAAAAGCGCCAATTGCCGCCGGTTGGTTTGTCTGTTAGTATAGTGTGCTAAAGAAACAAGAAAGGAATCGCATTTATGGCAAAAGAATCTCTGTCTTTAACCGCGGCCGAAAAGGCACGGCGGTTTTTGGAAGAGGAGAAGGCATTCAGATTGGGCGAACTGCCGACGGAGTCATTTCACCCGAAGACTGAGCGGCTCAGCCACGTCGCCGGCGAAGACCTCGCGGCGGGAATTGGCATGCTCCAATCGGTAGACGACGACATGCCTCCGGTGGCCAGGCGGGTGCTGGCATCGGAAGGCTTCGACTGTCTTGTCAACTGTTTTATTGACACTCTGCGGGCGGGCCGACGGGCATACTTCACCGGCTGCGGCGCGACTGGACGGTTGAGCATCCTGCTTGAAGCGGCATGGCGGAGGTTCTGGCAGGATTTCAAGGCAAAACACGCGGAACTGGCGGCAGGTGTGCCGGACCTGGAGAATCGGGCGTACAGTGTCATGGCCGGCGGCGATTTTGCGCTGATCAAGTCAGTGGAGGGGTTCGAAGATTTCACGGATTTTGGCAGGCACCAGTTGCGAGAGGGTGGGATCGGCAAAGGCGATATGGTGGTCGCGATTACGGAAGGCGGCGAAACATCCTTTGTAATTGGGACGGCATGGGAGGGGCTGGACGCGGGGGCCAAAGTTTTTTTTGTTTACAACAATCCAACCGACGTGCTGTGCCGGCACGTGGAGCGTTCGCAGAGAATTATCGAAGATCCGCGTGTGGGCAAGATCGACCTCTTCACCGGGCCTATGGCGATTTCGGGTTCCACGCGGATGCAGGCGACCACAATCGAACTGCTGGTGGTCGGAGCGGCGATGGAAGAGGCTCTTGTTCGACTTCTCGGCGATTATCTGTCCGAATCTCAACTGCAGGAACTGGGTGTACATCGCCGGAGCCGAGCGGAGTCGGCGGAGCTGTTCACAGGGCTTCTGCGGGAACTATCGGAAAAGGCGTCAATTGCGAATCTTGCGGCGATGGCGGGGTTCGAAGAGGATTTGTACCGGCGGCATGGCCTGGTAACGTACTTCGCGGACGAATACATGCTGGACGTGCTGACCGACACTACCGAGCGGTCGCCGACCTTTATGCTCCCGCCGTATCGGCGAATCGACGATACAATTTCGCCGCGGTCATGGGCGTTTGCAAAGAATCCATTCCATTCGACGGAAGACGCCTGGTGGGAGATGCTGCGGCGCAGGCCGCGCGGACTCCAATGGGGTGGAGATGTCTATAAGCGTTTTGGAGCGCCGGCGGCGCTTCAGGCCAATCCGCCGCGCCTGGATAACAGCGAGATTTACAAGTTTCGGATCGGGCGCGAGCCGGATCCCTCGCGTACCGAAGGCGTTGATTCGGCGGCCGTGGCGCTGGCGGTCAGTGGCGAGGCAAAAAGTGTGTTGCAGGCTGTGATGCAAGACGCCGCGGCGTATGGTTCTACTGTGCTGCTGAATATAGGCGATGAAGTCCCTGATCATGGGGCGGGTCGGCGTTTTCATCTGAAGTGCGAACTGCCATCTTCGGCGCTGGCATTATGGCATCATCTGGCGGTCAAGCTTGTTCTGAACACGATTTCGACGGCGACTATGGTTCGGATGGGGCGCGTCGTCGGCAATGCTATGGTATGGGTGTCGCCGAGCAACAAGAAGCTCATCGACCGCGGCTGCCGTCTTATCCGGCATGTGTGTGGGTGCCGCTATGAGACAGCCTGTGTGGCGCTGCATGAGGCGATGGACGAGGTACAGAGTCGGCTGGCCTGCGGGGAGGAAGCGCCTTCCCCGGTGGCACTGGTTATCGACAGACTTGGCGCGGCTTGACGTGGCGTCTGATCCGGCCCGGGTGGGCGAGTTCACTCAATTGCTCTTCTGATGGAATGATTGCTTTGCTTCAGCAGCCGGCGAGCGGTATGCAGGGTTACTTTCTTGTAATGCATAACTACTGCGGCCTTGGTCTCGTTGTCAGCTTTCTTGAGCAGAGCTTTGGCCTTCTGCGGGGGCAGGCCAGTCAATTCGGTTACTATCCTCCGGGCGCGATCTTGTAGTTTTGCGTTGGTGGCTTTCAAGTCGACCATGAGATTGCCATGCGTCTTTCCGATGCGGATCATGGCGGCAGTTGTAAGGGTGTTTAACACGAGCTTTGTAGCGGTTCCGGCTTTCATCCTTGTCGAGCCGGTTACGACTTCGGGGCCTACAACGGGGTTTATGATGATATCGGCGGGCAGGTCGGCGGCTTCGGGAGCACACGTTATGAAAACAGTTGCAGCGCCGATTCGGCGGGCATGCTCCAGTGCGCCGCGGACGAACGGGGTGAGGCCGCACGCGGCGATTCCGACGACGGTGTCGCCGGCGCGGATTTTTCTTCTGCTAACAGCAGCCCGGCCGCCACGTTTGGAATCCTCGGCGCCTTCTATGGACTGCACAAGAGCGCGTCGTCCGCCGGCGATGATGCCCTGTACGAGCGTGCGAGGGACGCCGAAGGTGGGGGGGCATTCGGAGGCGTCGAGCACGCCCAGACGCCCGCTGGTGCCTGCGCCAACATAGAAGAGCCGGCCGCCTTCGCGGAAGCGGGCGACGATCAAGTCGACTGCTTGCGCAATGCGTTTACGCTGTCTGGCGACGGCAGGCGCGACGCGGCAGTCCTCAGCATTAATCAGGTCGACAATTGCCTGCGTCGGCAGTGCGTCAATATTCTGTGTGCGGCGGTTGCGTTTTTCGGTGGTCAGCCTGGATCTATCTTTGATGTTCATGCGGGTATGATCTTGCCTAATATCACGGGACTATCGGCGCCGGTTGCGCCGGGGAGATTATTTGGCAGGCCCTTGACAGCGGCATACGCGAGGATGGCGAATGAGACGGCTTCTTTGGCGTCGGTGCTGATGCCGAAGTCGTCGGTTCGCAGCATTTTGGCGGAAGGGATTTCATTTTTGAGCATATCGACAAGGGTGCAGTTGTGGGCGCCCCCGCCGCAAAGGATGATTTCATCGGGTGCGGCGGGCAAGAAGCGGCGATATGCGTCGGCGATTGAGCGGGCGGTAAGTGCGGTAGCAGTCGCAATCAGGTCCTGATCGGTAAGTGCGAAAGCGCGGCCTTGGCGATACAGCATATCGGCATAAGCGGCGCCGAACTGCTCGCGTCCCGCGGTCTTGGGTGGACGGCGGCGGAAGTACGGGTTGCTTAGCAGATGTTTCAGCAGTGCTCCGTCGACCTTGCCCTTGGCCGCCATGTTGCCGTTGCGATCGTACTTGCAACGTCCGGCGGTAACGATTTCGGTGATTCCGTCGATGATCATGTTGCCGGGTCCCGTGTCGAAGGCAATTATGTCTGATGGTTTGCATTTGGCGGGCAGGAAGGTGACGTTTGCGACGCCGCCGATGTTCTGAACGGCGCGGGATTTGTGCGTGTCGGCGAGCATGAAATAGTCGGCATATGGAACGAGCGGTGCTCCCTGGCCGCCGGCGGCGATGTCACGTGGACGAAAGTCGGCAACCGTGGTAATTCCGGTTCGCTGTGCGATGACAGACGGCTCTGCGATCTGCAGAGTGGAGCGGATGATTCTTCGAACAGAACGGCGGCCGACGGGGTCGTGCCGGATCGTCTGGCCGTGCGAGCCGATAAGATGGATGGATTTGAGTGGAATTCGGTTTGTGGCGCAGAGTCTGACGGCGGCGTCGGCAAAGACCTCACCCAGCACGAAATTGTAATGGCAGATGTCGTCAACGCGGGAGGTTTGTGAATCGAAGAGGCGGAAGATGGCCTTGCGCAAAGGACGTGTGTACGGGAAGGTGTCGAAGGCGACGACTTTGGCCCTTCTGCCGTCGATGTCAACAACGGCAGCGTCGACGCCGTCGGCACTGGTGCCTGACATCAGGCCTATGACGCGAAGACGTTGCCTGTGGAAAAGATTGTCGAGTGTTGCTGGTGCGATGGCTTCTTCCTTGCTACCTGCTCCGTGTTTTTGGCAGATTATCGCTTAGTACGGGTTGTTCGTCAAGGCGGATTTGGAAGGGGGGCATTGCGTTTGCAGGCCTTAGTGATTAGACTGGTGTACAACGAGTGACGGCAGGCGATGTGAGTTTTCGGCGGCAATTGCTTTGGATGAGACGCAGGTCAGAGGAATTGTATTCGATGTCAAGCGGTACGCCATTCATGACGGTCCGGGGATCCGGACTACAGTGTTCATGAAGGGTTGTCCGCTGCGGTGTCCGTGGTGCCATAATCCCGAAAGCTACGTCGGCAATCCGGAACCGGCGATCAAGGCGAGCCGCTGCACGCTATGTGGGCATTGCGTGGAGATTTGCCCGGCCGGCGCAATCCAAAAAAGCGACGGTAGAATTGTTACTGACGGGAGCAAGTGTGTGCGATGCGGGCGGTGCGTGGAGGTTTGCACAGCCGATGCCCGGCGGATAATAGGACGAGAAGTGACAGTCGACGAGATTGCGGCGGAGGTCGCCAAGGACATAATTTTCTTTGACGAGTCCGGCGGGGGGGTTACGTTTTCCGGCGGCGAGCCGCTCTTGCAGGCGAAATTCCTCGGGGCATGTCTTGAGGCATGCAGACGTCTTGGAATCCATACGGCGGTGGATACCACGCTATATGCCGACTGGAGCGATATTGAGAGGGTTATGAAGGCGACCGATTTGTTCCTGTGTGACCTGAAGCACATGGATCCGGGGGTACATCGGCGGTTTACCGGGGCGACAAATGAGAAGATAATGGGAAACCTGAGGCGGCTGGCGTGTATTGCCAGGGAGATTGTCATACGCGTGCCCGTGATCCCGGGTTTTAATGACAGCGATGATAACGTTGCGGCAACGGGCAAGTTTGTGCGATCGCTGGAAAGGGTGCGGCGAGTTGACTTGTTGGCGTATAACCGGCACGGCCTGGACAAGGCCGCGCGATTGACGGGCGATTATCAGATGTTCGAGGGCGCGAAGATTATGCCTGAACGTATGAAAGAGATTGCACATAGGCTCGAGGGTTTTGATCTGGATGTGCGGGTTGGCGACTGAACCTATTTGCTGGTATTGCAAGAGACCTTGCTTACGAGGTGAATTGATATGAACAAGCGTGTTGCGCGACTGCGGCGAGAGAGCGTGGAGACACGACCCCGGATTTCCACGGAACGGGCCGAATTGATCACTGATTTCTATAGAACATACGCTTCGCTGGAGTTTTCTCCAACTGTGTTTCGTGCAAAGGCCTTTCACCATCTCATGGCCAACAAGAAGATATACATCGGCGCCGGAGAACTAATCGTGGGCGAGCGCGGTGGGGCGCCGAAGGCGACGCCTACATATCCCGAATTGTGCTGCCATGATGTGGAAGATTTGCGGATCATGAACACGCGAGAGCGGACGCCATTCGATGTGAGTCCGGAGGCAATGAAGGTCTACGAGGAGACGATCATTCCTTTCTGGCGAGGCAAGACGCAGCGGGAGAAGGTGTTCGCCGCCATGACGCCACAGTGGCACAGGGCGTTCGATGCGGGAGTGTTCACGGAGTTCATGGAGCAGCGGGCACCGGGGCATGCGATACTGGACGACAAAATATATCATCGGGGCATGATGGACTTCAAGGCGCGGATCGCAGAGAAGCGAAGCCTGCTGGATATTATCAACGACCCCTGCGCGTACGCCAAAGACCAGCAGTACATCGCCATGGATATCTGTGCCGATGCCATTGTGCTTTTCGCAAGAAGGCATGCCGAAGAGGCCAGACGGCAGGCGCTCCTGGGGACAGACCCGGCCCGGCAAAGAGAGTTGGATAAGATTGCCGATGTGTGTGAGAGGGTGCCGGCATTTGCCCCGCGCGACTTCCACGAGGCTTTGCAGGCCTACTGGTTCGTGCACCAGGGGATCATCAGCGAATTGAATACGTGGGATTCTTTCAACCCGGGGCGACTTGATCAGCATCTGCATCCGTTTTACAGCCGGCAGATGAAGGAGGGCACGATTACCGAGGAGCAGGCTAGGGAATTGCTTCAGTGCTTCTGGATTAAGTTTAACAACCACCCTGCGCCGCCCAAGGTCGCCATCACTGAGGAGCAGAGCGGGACTTATACGGATTTCGCCTTGATTAATATCGGTGGACTGAAGCCGGACGGCAGCGACGGTGTGAATGAGGTTTCGTATATGCTGCTGGACGTGGTTGAAGAGATGAGGCTTGTGCAGCCGAGCGCGTGCATACAGATCAGCAAGAAGAATCCGGATCGTTTCCTGAAGCGTGCGTGTGAGGTGATCCGCAGGGGCTTCGGGCAGCCATCAGTGTTCAACACGGACGTGATTATCCAGGAGATGATCGGGCAGGGCAAGACAATTGCCGATGCACGGGCAGGGGGGCCGAGCGGATGTGTAACAGTCAGCGCTTTCGGCAAGGAGAGCTGCTGCCTGACGGGTTACTGCAACTGGCCGAAGATATTCGAGCTTGCCCTGAACGATGGCTGGGATCCGCGGACCAATGTGCAGGTGGGACCCTCGACGGGGGCGGCACGAGAATGGAAATCCTTCGCCGAGGTGATGGATGCCTACAAGAAGCAGTTACAGTTTTTCATCGACCTGAAAATCGCGGGCAATAATGTTATCGAAAGGCTGTATGCCGCTTATATGCCCTCGCCGTTCATGTCGCTGGTGATGGATGACTGCATCGAGAAGGGCAAGGATTACCATGACGGCGGGCCACGGTACAATGCGACGTACATTCAGGGCGTAGGAATCGGTTCGCTTACAGATGCGTTGGCGGCGTTGAAATATCACGTCTTCGAGAAAAAGACTGTCAGCATGGCAGAACTGCTCAGTGTGCTGGCGGCCGACTTCGATGGACATGAGTCGCTGCGGCAGCGGCTGTTAAACCGAACACCGAAATATGGCAATGATGACGATTATGCCGATTTGCTGGCGATGGTGGTGTTCAATGCGTATTACGATGCCTTCAGCGGGAGGCCCAATACGAAGGGCGGACGCTATGCCGTGAACCTGCTGCCGACAACTGCGCACATCTACTTCGGTCAGGTTACTGGCGCTCTTCCCAGCGGACGCAGGGCCGGCGAGCCCGTTTCGGACGGGATTTCGCCAAGCCAGGGGATTGATTCGAAAGGCCCTACGGCGGTGATCAAGTCGGCCGGCAAGATTGACCACGCGCGGACCGGCGGCACGCTGCTTAACATGAAGTTCAATCCGCAGGTGCTCGAAGGCGAGGGGCTGGATAAACTGGCTCACCTTGTCAGGTCGTATTTCAAGATGGACGGCCATCATGTGCAGTTCAATGTAATCGGGGCCGAGACGCTCCGCAAAGCACAGGTGGCGCCGCAGGAGTATCGTGATCTGATTGTTCGGGTGGCTGGCTACAGTGATTATTTTGTCGATATCGGCACAGACCTGCAGAATGAGATCATCGCTCGTACTGAGCAGCAAGCGCTGTAGGCGGGCGATTGCGGCGGCGCGACGGCCAGGTGATGCAAAAAGTGTTTGCCAAACAGCCACTTATCATTTATATTCCGGGAACCTCCGTTTCGGGTCCCGCGGCGAATCCGAAGGATTTCTTGTTACCGGTTAAACGAGGTGAATCATGACCAAGGCGACAGTGTCAACAATTCTTGCAATCGCGTGTATGTCGGTCGTTCTTGTCGGCTGCGGCAAGAAGGAAGATGGCAGGGTGCTCAAGCTCGCGCACGGGCTTCCCGTTGAGCATCCGGTGCACAAGGCGATGGTCTTCATGGCGGAGAGAGTTGCCGAGAAGTCCCAGGGCGCCATGCGGATCGATATTTATCCATCGGAGCAGTTGGGTTCGGAAACAAAGTGCCTGCAGCAACTGCAAAACGGGGAGTTGGCGATGACGAAGACTTCATCGTCGCCGCTGGAAAGCTTCGTCGACGAGATGAAAGTCCTGGGGCTTCCTTATATCTTCCGGGACAACGATCATTACTGGAAGGTGCTGCTTGGCGACGTCGGCAAAGAACTGCTTGCGGCTGGTACGAGCAACGGACTCAAGGGGCTTTGCTACTACGACGCGGGTGCCCGCAGCTTTTACACTGTTAAGACTCCGGTGAGCCGGCCGGAGGATCTTGCGGGTTTGAAGATACGGGTGCAGAAAAGCCCCGTCGCGATGGACATGGTCAAAGCCATGGGCGCTTCGGGTACGCCGATTGATTGGGGTGAACTGTACACAGCCTTGCAGCAGGGCGTGGTGGACGGCGCCGAGAACAATGCGCCGAGCCTTTACACGTCCAAGCACTATGAGATATGCAAGTATTACGCGTTGGACGAGCATACGATGCCTCCGGACGTTCTTCTGATAAGCCCGGTTATCTGGAAGCGGCTTACACCTGAAGAGCAGACGATTCTGCAGGAGGCTGCCGACGAGTCGGTGACACACCAGCGCAAACTTTGGGCGGAATTCGAGCAGGAGTCGATGGAGGAGATCAGAAAGGCCGGCGTGGACATCCGAAAGGTGGACAAAGCGCCATTCCGGGCGAAGGTCCAGGGCATGCTCAAGGCGTATGACGGCACGCCGATAGGCGACATGATCAAGCGGATTGACGAGGTGCAGTAGGCATGTGGAAGTTCGTCAGGAAGGTCCTTGACCGGTCGCTCGAGATTCTGCTGACCGTTGTGATGACGGTGCTTGTGTTAACCGTAGTGTGGCAGGTCTTCACCCGGTACACGAGCAAGTTTTTTCCCGACCTGATTCAGCCGAGCAACTGGACGGATGAGTTGGCCACATATCTTATGATCTGGGTTGGGATGGTTGGGGCAAGCGTCGCGTTGTACCGAGGGGCCCATCTTGGGATCGATTACTTCGTCGGAAAATTGTCCGCGCGCAACCGCCTTGTGACCGAGGTGATCGTTTTTATGTTCATCGCGGGGTTTTCATTGGCGGTGATGCTGGTCGGCGGTATTCAGGTGGTGCAGCGGACGCTGGAAAGGGGCCAGGTCTCGCCGGCGCTCAACCTGAAAATGGGGTATGTGTTTCTGGCCCTGCCGATCAGCGGGTTCTTTCTGACGATCTACAGCTTCGAGTTCTTGGTCGAGAAGATCATCGCTCTTGTAAAGCACCGGCCGGACGGCCCGCATCCTGGAACCGAATTGACACAGGCGGCAGATTGACAGCTTAGCTCGAAGGGAATTGCATGTCCGCGGCAATTATCGTCTTAGTACTTACCTTTATCGTTCTGCTTGTGCTGAACGTGCCGGTGGCTTTCAGTATGGGTATCGCGACGGTGCTGGCGCTGCTGACCATCGGCGACATGCCTGCACTGAGCGCCGTGGCCCGGCAGATGGCGACGGGTATTGAAAGTTTCTCGCTTCTGGCTATACCGTTTTTCATCCTGTCGGGCCTGTTCATGGGCCGGGGCGGCATCGCGCGGCGATTGATCGATTTCGCCAACGTGGTGGTAGGGCGTTTTACCGGCGGGCTGGCGTTTGTCAACATTTTGACGTGCATGTTGTTCGGTTCGATCTCAGGCTCGGCGGCAGCGGCGGTTTCATCGGTGGGCGGGTTCATGGTCCCCCTGATGAACAAGATGGGTTATCACCGGGATTATAACGCCTCGATCAGTATTACCGCCGCGACGACGGGCCTGCTAATCCCGCCGAGCAATGTGATGATCGTGTATTCGCTGGCCACGGGCGGGGCCGTTTCCATTGCGGCGATCTTTATGGCCGGCATTCTCCCCGGCATCATGGTCGGGGTAGGGCTGATGTTTGTGGCCGGTGTTATCGCCGGGAAGAGGGGCTACGGCAAAGGCGAGAAGTTCGGCGTTAAGGAGAGCCTTTTGCGTTTTGTCCAGGCCGTGCCAGCGATGCTTCTGATCGTGATTGTGCTGGGCGGCATTCTGGGCGGCATCTTCACGGCCACTGAGGCGTCGGCGATCGCGGTGGTTTATGCGTTTATTTTATCGGTGTTTTTCTACCGCGAGGTGAAGTTCAGGGAACTGCCGGAGATTATCCTGCAATCGGCGGTAACGACGGCGGTGGTGATGATGCTGGTGGCGACGTCGATGGCGATGAGCTGGGTGCTCGCGCGAGAGAATGTGCCGCAGAACGCCAGTGCGGCGCTTCTGGGCTTCACGAGTTCGCCATGGGTGCTCCTGCTGGTGATCAATCTGATTCTGCTGGCGGTCGGGACGTTCATGGACATGACGCCGGCGGTGCTGATCTTTACGCCGATCTTTCTGCCTATCGTTACGAAGTTCGGGATGGATCCGCTGCACTTCGGCATCGTGATGATTATGAATCTGTGCATCGGTTTGTGTACGCCTCCGGTGGGGACGTGTCTGTTCCTGGGCTGCGGCATCGCCGAGACGACCGTGACGAAGGTGATCCGGCATATCCTGCCGTTCTTCGTTTCGATGATTGTTGTGCTGTTTATCTGTACCTATGTGCCGTGGTTCTCGATCTGGCTGCCCGGCAAGCTCGGTCTGATCGGCGCGACACCCTAAGGAGGCATGTGAGACAATGACGACGAGTGATTATCCGCAAACGGCGGTGCGTTTCGAAGAGATCGTTCGCAATCGGCGCAGGGAAGATACGATGGTTGCGCTGATCATCGATTCGCCGTGGCTGCCGGGCTATGCGGAGGTTAATACGCTCGATTTCTATTTCGAGGTGGATGTGTGGCTGGAGGTTCATCGGCGAGTTTTGCGAGACCTGCCGGGAGCGGCGTTCGTGCCGGGTTCGTGGTTTGAGTTCGGGATGGCTGCCGAACCGAGCGGCTGGGGGGTGCCAATCCAGTGGAAGCAGGATGCGCCGCCGGCGGTTCATCACTATCCAGGGACGCTTGAAGCGCTCGTGGCGGCCAACGTGCCGAATCCGGAGGCGGACGGGCTTATGCCGGCGATCCTGCGGCGATACGAGAAGACTGCACCTGTACTTGCAGCGGAGGGACTTGCGCCGCGAATGGCCGCCTGCCGAGGGCCGCTGGCTATTGCGTCCCATCTGTTGGGTGTCACGGAGTTCCTGATGGCGACGCAGTTGGAGGCGGATAAATGCCTTAAGCTCCTGGACAAGGTCACGCAGTTATGCATTCGCTGGCTTGCGTGCCAACTCTCTCACATGGACGAGCCATTCGGTGTACTGGTGCTGGATGACGTTGTTGGAATGCTGAGCCCTGCTGACGCGGAGAAGTTTGCGTTGCCTTACCTCAAGTCAATCTTCGGTAATTTCGGCGATCTGGTGCATATATACCACAACGACACGCCGAATCCGAACATGGTCAAGGGGCTGACGACGATCGGCATGGATGTGTTCAACTTCAGCCATCAGGTGGATATTGCACAGGCGCGAGCCGACCTTGGGCCGGACGTAGTGCTCATGGGAAACATCCCGCCGCTGGACGTTCTGGTTCGCGGTTCCGTCGACGACGTGCGGCAGGCCACGCGAGAACTGCTCAAGAAGGCTGATGAGTACGGTCCGATCCTGATTTCACCCGGCGGCGGAGTGTCCCCGGAAACGCCAATAGCCAACCTTCAGGCAATGCTCGAAGTCGCCAACCGTTAGTTGCATTCCATCGGGAAGTAGTTTTTTGCGTTGTTGTAGCAGATGTCCTCGACCATTTGGCCGAGGAGTTTCATGTCGCGGGGCAGTTCGCCGTTTTCCACGTCTTCGCCAAGGAGATTGCAGAGGATGCGGCGGAAATATTCATGGCGCGGGTAGGACAGGAAGCTTCGGGAATCAGTGAGCATTCCGACGAATCGGCTCAATAGGCCCATGTTTGAGAGGACCTTAAGCTGATCTATCATGCCGTCCTTCTGGTCGAGGAACCACCAGCCGGACCCGTACTGCATCTTGCCGGGGATGGAACCGTCCTGGAAATTGCCGGTCATTGCGGCCATAACGGCGTTGTCGCGCGGGTTGAGATTGTAAAGGATGGTCTTGGGCAGTTTATCCTGCACGTCGAGGCGGTCGAGAAATCGGGACAGGGCTTCCGCCTGCGGGCAGTCGCCAATGGAGTCGAATCCGGTGTCAGGGCCGAGGGTCTTGAACATGCGGGTACTGTTGTTGCGCATCGCCCCGAGGTGCAGTTGCTGAACCCAGCCTTTTTCGTGGTCCATCAATGCCAGTTCGACGAGCATGGCGGACTTGAATTTCAGGACCTCGGTGTCATTGAGGGATTTGCCCGAGCGGAGCTTGTCGAAGATGGCGTTGACCTCTCTGGCCGTATAGTCAGCCGCACAGGCGGCGTCAAGTCCGTGGTCGCTGAGGCGGCAGCCGATGGCGTGGAACTCGTCGTGGCGGCGGTGCAAGGCGGTGAGGTAGGCGTGGTAATCCGGGATGTAGACGTCGGCTATCTCTTGGAGCTTGTCAATCCATTCGTTGAGTGAGGTCACATTCTCAGCAGCCATCGCCTTGTCGGGCCGCCACGCCGTGTGGACGCTTATTTCAAAGCCTTCGTTGCGAATCTTCTGGTGATGCTCCAGCGTATCCAGCGGATCCTCAGTGGTGCAGACAAGTCGGACGTTCATCTTGCGCATGATGTTGCGGACACTGAATTCCGGTGTTCGGAGCATGGAGTTGCAGCTTTCGTAAATATCCCTCGCGGTGTCGGGATTCAACACCTTGCCGGTTATGCCGAATGGACTCTTCAGTTCGAGGTGAGTCCAGTGATACAGAGGATTGCGGAGACAGGCGGGAACGGTCTGGGCCCATTTCGCGAATTTTTCCCAGTCGCTCGCGTCGCCGGTGCAGTACTTCTCAGGAACGCCGTTGGTTCGCATGGCCCGCCACTTGTAGTGATCGCCGGCGAGCCAGACCTGGGTCATCGTTTCGAACTGTCGGTCCTCGGCGATCTGGGCGGCAGGTACGTGGCAGTGATAATCGTAAATGGGCATCTTCTCGGCGTGTTCGTGGTACAAGACCCGAGCGGTTTCGCTCTGCAGCAGAAAATCTTCCGACATAAACTCCGGCATCTGGTATCTCCCTGAATGAGTTTAGACCGGAATTCAGAATAATCGCTGCACTGTGGCCCGTCAAGGGGCTGCCTGGAAAACCGGGCTATCGAGCCTGCAGGTGCTGTTACTCCACGACCACTGCGGTGCCGTAGGCGAGGATTTCGGCTGCGCTGGTCATTATCATGGAGGTTGAGAATCGTACACCCACGATGGCGTTAGCTCCCACGCGCTGGGCTTCTTCAACCATGCGGTCGAGGGCCTGTTCACGCGACTCGGCCATCATCTTGGTGTAGTTGACAATCTCGCCGCCAACGAGGTTTCTCAGTCCTGCCATTATATCGTTTCCGACGTGCCGGGCGCGGATGGTATTGCCCCTGACCAGACCGATGGTCTTTGTGAGCTTTCGTCCTTCGATGGTATCAGTTGTGGTTAACAGCATTCTTATCTCCTGACGTCTTTGTAACGGTCCCGGCTGCGGAAGTACAACCGCTCACGAACCAGGGACACCAGCAGTATAGCCAATCCGGCAATCAAGGCAAGCAGGCCGATCTTCAGACCCAGGCCGAGAGCCGGGTCTCTTATGATCTCCTCGATCATCTTGAAGCCGCCATAAATGAGAAGCAGGATCGCCGAGATGCCGAACAGAATCCATCCGACTCCGCGTTCGAGGCGATTGTAGATGTTGCCCCAGTAATTCTCCCAGAGTTTGTCTTCGGGTTCGAGCAGGGCAACGTCATCGGTGATGGTTTTAAGCTTGATGAAGCTCTCCAACTCGGCACGGCAATGGCTGCACCCGGCCAAATGCGCCTCGAAGGCCTTCTTCTGTTCGGCGGTGAGCTCGTCGTCGAGATAACCCATCATCAGGTCTCTGTAGTTTTCACAGGTCATACACGTGACCTCCTTTCGCACATTCGAGTGTTTCCTTGAGCTTTTTACGTGCGTGGTATAATCGGCTCATGACGGTTCCGGTGCTGCAGAAAAGCGCTTCGGCCATCTGCTCATAAGACATATCGCGAAAATGCCGCAGGATAATAACTTCACGGTGCTTTGGGCTCAACCGGCCGATGGCCTTCCACACCTGGTCCTTGCTCTCATTGCGCTCGACGACAAGGTGGGGATCGAACCCGTCACCGTCGGCCGCCGTCAAGTCCTCGCCGTCGATCTGCGGCAGCGCGCTGGTGCGTCGCAGGCGGCGTTTTCTTAAGTGGCTGAAACAGAGATTCTTGAGGATCTGATAGAACCATGGGAAAAACTTGCTTTGCGGATTCAGGTGTCGAATATTGCGGAATGCACGATAGAAAGCTTCCTGGGAAAGTTCGAGTGCGTCGTCGCTGTTGCCCACCAGACCAGCGGCGATACGGTATGCATCTTTCATGTGGCGCTTGACCAGAACCTCAAAGGCGTCCCGCGAGCCCTTCCGGCAATTCTCGAGCAAATGCTCCTCATTGTCATACGTACATATCTGCATATTCGTTCTCCTGCCGCATCCGCAGAGCGGCACAACCGGCATCCGGTTTAATATACTCACAACGCGGGCTTTTATTCAGTATACCCGGATTTTGCGCTGAACGAGGCGTAGCTGCCAGGCAGCGGCTATGTGGGCAAGACGTGCGAATCGCAACGCGACGTATGATCAGGACGGTGTATCAGCGGAATGCTCAATGTTCTCAGAAGCGGCTTTATACAGATAAATTACATCGAACTTATCAAAGGCGAGCTGCCGATTGTCACGGATGACATCGTAGATATAGACGAAGTACGCCATCACTGCCGTGGCGTCTTCACTTGAACGAGCCTTCTGAAAAACGAGCGTTTCAGGTTTTCCCGGAGTGTGCACCGAGTGCTCTTCGCCGCTTGCACAAAGTCCGATGCGCCAGTCCCGGTAGGCTCCACCGCACTCTTTGATATGGGCATGAATGTTCTGTATGATCGTTTGTCGTGTCTCAAGCATGGCGTGTTCTCCTGAGGCCCTGCTTGCGCGAACGGACGGATACAGAAATACCGCCTTGCGACCGATTACGCGGGCGATCGTCATCACGCGCTTTTTTGTAACTATAAACCCTATTTTTGCTTCAGGTCAAGGAGAATCTTCTTAAAATAAAATATTTTTACGTTTGCAAAAGCACCGCTTTTGTACACAACTTCGTCCGTCAGGTTGGTCTGGGTGCACGAGGGGCGCATCACCGTCGATGCTGCGGGCTTTCAGGAGAAAAAGCCGCCCCGGCGGGCATATTGGCAAGACCGAGGCGGTTCGTATGTGCTTGGATTCGTGGCGTCAGACAATATAAGTCGACGCCGCGGTTGATCCGCCCCTGCCGGTCCAGTTGGTGTGGAAGAACTCACCTCTGGGGCGGTCCACTCGCTCGTAGGTATGCGCGCCGAAGTAGTCGCGCTGCGCTTGCAGCAGGTTCGCGGGCAGTCGCTCTTGTCGATATCCATCGTAGAACGCCAGTGCCGAGCTTGTTGCGGGCATGGGAATGCCCATCTGCACGGCGGTCATGACCACGTTGCGCCATGAGGCCTGGGCTGTTTCGACTGCCTCCTTGAAGAAAGGATCAAGGAGAAGGTTTTCGAGTGCGGGATTACGGTCGAAGGCGTCCTTGATCCTGCCAAGGAAGACAGACCGTATGATGCAGCCGCCGCGCCACATGAGGGCGACTCCGCCGTAGTTCAGGTTCCATTTGTACTCCGCCGCCGCGGCGCGCATGAGCTGGTAGCCTTGTGCGTAGCTGATGATCTTGGATGCATAAAGGGCGCGGCGAAGATCGTTAACCAGAGCTTGGCGATCACCCTTAAATTCCCACACGGGCCCGCTGAGTACTTTCGAGGCGCGTACGCGTTCGTCCTTAATGGCGGAGAGACATCGAGCAAAAACCGCCTCCCCGATCAGCGTCAATGGTTGACCGAGGTCAAGAGCCGCGATGGCGGTCCACTTGCCGGTGCCTTTCTGACCGGCGGTGTCGAGGATGAGATCAATAACCGCGTTGCCGTCTTCGTCCTTGTAAGCCAGAATGTCGCGCGTTATTTCGATAAGGTAGCTGTTAAGTTCGGCGGCGTTCCATTCGGCGAAGACCTCGTGCATCTGCTCATTTGTCATGCCCAGCCCCGAGCGCATGAGATGGTACGTTTCGCAGATCATCTGCATGTCGCCGTATTCGATGCCGTTGTGGACCATTTTGACGAAATGACCCGCGCCGTTTTCGCCGATCCAGTCGCAGCACGGCTCGCCGCTGTCGGTATGGGCGGCGACTTTCTGGAAGATGGGCTTGACGTGCTCCCAGGCGGCGGGGCTGCCGCCGGGCATGATGGACGGACCGCGGAGGGCGCCTTCCTCGCCGCCGGAGACGCCCGTACCGATGTACAGCTTGCCTTTGCTCTCGACGTATTCGCAGCGTCGCATAGTGTCGGGGAAATGCGAGTTGCCGCCGTCAATAATGATGTCGCCGTCTTCGAGGAGGGGCAGGAGCTGGTCGATGAAGGCGTCGACGGCGGGACCTGCCTTGACCAGCAGCATGGCTTTGCGCGGGCGTTTGAGACTTTGCACGAACTCTTCGATGCTGCGGCAGCCTATGATGTTCTTGCCTTTTGCACGGCCGTTAATGAAGTCGTCTACTTTCTCCACCGTGCGGTTGTAGCAGGCGACGGTGAAGCCTTTGCTTTCCATGTTGAGGATGAAGTTTTCGCCCATGACTGCCAGGCCTATCAGGCCGATATCCGCTTGTGCCATCTCCAATGCTCCTGTCTGATTGAAACGCTTGTGTTTTTTTCGTTCAGTGATATCCGCCTATTACCGCAGAGTTCTTTCATTCGTCCTTCGGAATCTGGGGGATGCGGCCGTTTGCCGGGCGGTGAAGCACCTCGCCGGCGTGATGAACGACCAGCACGCCCTCATGTTCACGGTTCTCATAATCGGCGATGTTTATTTCATCGGGATTCATGTAGCCAAGATTCACCTTTTCACAGCGGGACTTATCGATTCTGGTCGCAAGAACGACGTTGACCCGCGGGGTTTCGACACCGTTATGGTACGTGCCTATACCCTTGACGTGGGTGGAGTGGGCGGTAACGCCTCGCGGATAGTGCTTGAAACGGTCCCATTGCTTCAGAAAGTAATCGCGCGTGTGGTAGCCGATCTCGTCGAGTATTCTGCCGTGCGTGTAGCTGATCTCGGTGATGTGCGGGGCATAGATGATGATCGTGCCGCCGTCGGCGACGATTGGTTCCAGTTTGTACATTACCTTGCCCGCCGTCCAGATGTCGTCGTACATTTCGGGGGCAAGACCGAGCACTGTGTCGTAGGACTTCTCCACGTAGACGATGTGAACCTGGTCGGAGAGATCGGCGGCCTCTTGCCATGCCTCAACCACGTCGCCTATGAAGATGCCCTTGAACTGGTCGTTGACGGCGACCACCGCGAAGAGCTTGCGGGGCATTGTGATGAAGCTTGCGGCTTTCTCCACAACCTTGCGGGTCGGCGTCCATTTGTTTCCGTTTATGCCTGGGTTTGTGATGACGGCGCCGAGCCAGTGGAAGAAATTGATGATTTCGGCGCCGGCGATGCCGGGAAAGATATACTTGTGCCCGCCCGAGAAGCCGACGACCTCATGCGGGAATACCGGGCCGAGAATAAAGAATGTGTCATAGTCAAAAATACGTCGGTTGATGGCGACATCAACTTCTTCGGCGAACAGCCCCTCAGTGAGGTCGCTGATTTCGTCGGCGCCGATCCGCCCGATAGTCTTGAAAGTCTCAGGCTTGTCCCACTCGTGATTGAAGAACTTTACGGAGGCGTAAGTGGTATTTCGCTGGTCACGTGTAATGGCCAGCCGTTTACATATCTGAGCCTCGGTCATCGGCTGGTGGGTCCCAAGCGCGACAAGCACATCCAGGGCTGAAGATTGGTTGCCTATTGAATCGAAAATCATTTGGAAGACTTCGCCGATGGGGCCGGATCGCGTGTTATCAGGCACAATAAGGAGTACACGCTTGCCGGCATAGTCGTTTTGCGCAAAAAACTCGCCGACGGCGTTTGCTGCATCGGTATGGCTGACGAAACTGTCTTTGTTTATCCTGCTTATGACCATACTGGTTCTGACGCCTTACATGACACGAAATGTGTCGCACGGGTTACCGCTTTCGCGGGAATGGTACAGATCTGCGGGCGATTATTGCACGCGAACGCATTTATGCGTCCTGGCGGATTCGTAGATCGCCAGGATCAGCGCGACCGCCTTTCTCGCCTCGTGTCCATTTATACTGAATTCTTCGCCGGTTTCAAGCGAATCCAGAAAAGCTTTGAAATTTCGCGTGTGATTCTCGTAATTAATGGCCGCTGGATCCGCAACTCCGCCTCCGCCTGAGACTTGCCCGAAGCGCGAGCGAATCTCATCATCTGCGCGGGTTTCGTCTGCGAATTTCCAGGTCGTGAAGCTGTCTTCAAGATAGACGACAGTGCCTTTTGTACCGGTGATTTCGAAGCGGCGGAACTGGCCGGGCCAGGAAGCGGTTGTGCCATAGATGAGGCCCACGGCGCCGTCGGTGAAACGCAGGCTTACGACGGCGGTATCTTCGGTTTCGATCTGCGGGTGGCCCAGGTGATGCATGTATGCCGCAACCGATTCGACAGGCGGCATCACATCGCAGAGCATGTCGATCATGTGGATCGACTGGTTCATAAGTGCGCCGCCGCCGTCGAGTTTCCAGGT
>Ga0334882_1001285_pt1 | contig 30714 bp, 28 predicted proteins | sample GraSluR1_MG_5_FD_207226 | JGI IMG/M metagenome (GOLD analysis project Ga0334882, IMG submission 207226) | Sludge microbial communities from methane-producing bioreactor in Wageningen University, Netherlands - Granular Sludge_15_04-R1 | ecosystem: Engineered > Bioreactor > Anaerobic >... | reverse complement strand
ATGGAGATGAGAAGGGCACAGGGGCAAGAAACCACCAGAAAAACAAGGGCCCTGTAGAGCCAGGTCTCAAAGGACCCCCATCCCGCAAGGGGGGGTATCACTGCCAGAAGTGACGCAGCGATCACAATGGCGGGTGTGTAGTATTTCGCAATGGAAGTTACGAATCTCTCGGTATTCGTCTTCCGGGATCCCGCGTTGCCTATTGCTTTCAGGATCCTCGATGCCGCCGAGGCCTCCAGGGGCCTTGAAGTCTCTGCCCGAAGGGTTCCTCCCTGGTTCAGGGAACCCGCGAGCAAGGTGTCCCCGGGAGCGACGTCCCGGGGCATGGATTCTCCCGTTATGGAGGATGTGTCAAGGCTGGAAAACCCTTCAGTCACGATGCAGTCAACGGGGACCCTTTCTCCCGGCCTGACAAGGATCCTGTCCCCGGTGGAGACAGACCGGGAGGGAACCTGGCTGATATCTCCCTCTTCTGTTACCAGGTTGGCCTTGTCTGGGATTATTTCGACCAGCGAGGAGATCGAGCCCCTCGCTTTCTCGACAGCGCTTTCCTCCAGGATCTCACCTGTCCTGAAGAACAGCATTACGGCTACCGCCTCAGGAAATTCGCCTATTGATATAGCGCCTATAGTGGCCGCGGACATCAGGAGATACTCGTTGAAGATCCTTCCCCGGAATATGTTCTTCAGGGCCCTTCCGAGCACGCTCCAGCCCGGTACGAGGTAGGCGGCAATGAACAGGGCTGTGCTGATACCTTTCTCCAGGGGAAGTGACGCTGCCAGAGCCCAGAATATCAATCCCGGCAATACCCGGACCGAAAACATTCTCAGGGCCCTCCGTCGGAGAGGATCCAGGAAGGAATTATCAGAAAGATCAACAGGCAAGACCTTGACCCCGGGTTCTATCCCTTCAATCAGATTTTGAAGCGTCGAGATCATCTCTTCTTCAGAAGGGGTCTGTTTGAGCTTTAACGTAAGCCGGGACGTTACAGTGTCTACGGTCGCCTCCTGAACCCAGTAGAGTCTTGATGAGAGCTTTTCTATGGCAGCCGCGCAGGTTACGCAGTTCAATCCCTCAAGGAAGAAGGATCTGTCTGTTTTTCCCGGCTCCGGCATCTCCCGGCTCACCCTGCTGCCCCCCTTGTCCCGCCGTGGCGGAGATGTTCGAAACCCTCTTCCACGATGTTCTCCACGTGTTCGTCGTCCAGGGAATAAAAAATGCTCTTCCCTGCTTTCCTTGCCTTGACAAGGCGCGCATGCCTGAGGACTCTCAGCTGGTGCGAGATGGCGGATTGTGTCATACCCAGAAGGAATGCTATATCCAGGACACACATTTCGGAAAAGGAGAGAGCAAGAAGAATGCGAACCCTGGTCATATCTCCCAGGATCTTGAAAAAATCGGCCAGGGATGAACAGAAATCGTTCCCGGGCATTTGTCCCTTGACCGACTCCACGGTTTCACAATGCAGGGGTTCAGGAATACCAGGGACCTCTTCCCGGTTCTGGATCACAGACTCTCACACTCCTTTAAACATGAACATATGAACAATCATTCATATAACGTATTTCCTCTCTCATGTCAACAGCTTCGTTCTTTTTGACGAAACGGTGAAGGGGCTATAAAATCGCAAAAAATACGGGGTCACGGTACTCTTCAGTTCCCGGGCCAGACAAAGGGAAGAGGTGTGGTGTTCCATGTTCAAGGTCCTGTTCCTTTGCACGCACAATTCCTGCCGGAGCCAGATGGCGGAAGGATGGGCCAGGCATTTAAAGAGCGGGCTGATCGAGGCATGGTCGGCGGGAACAGAACCAGGGGTAGTCAACACGCTGGCTGTCAAGGTCATGGCGGAAGCAGGGGTCGACATTTCATCACACAAGAGCAAGCATCTTCAGGATCTTCTCGAAATCCCCTTTGATGTTGTGATAACCCTGTGCGGGGACGCAAGGGACACCTGTCCATTTTTCCCTGGACAAACGAAACGGATGATGCATCACGGTTTTGAGGATCCTTCAAGGGCCGAGGGGAGAGAGGAAGAAGTGCTATCCCTTTTCCGGCGCATCAGGGACGAGATAAGGGATTTCGTCGAGGGCATGCCTGACAACCTTGACTGATATATTTGGAAAGGTCTTTCCTTTCCGGGGCGTTTTTTTGCCCGATATCCTGCCGGGAGTATAATATTGCTTCACGAGAGTCAAAGAAGATAGCCCTTCGGGGGAAAGGGGATGTTCTGCAGTGGACATCATGAAAGCCGGCATGAAGGACATTGATCCCGAGATCGATTCGCTCATGCATTCTGAACTCCAGAGGCAGAGAGTCCAGCTTGAACTTATCGCCTCCGAGAATTTCGTTCCCTATTACGTTCTCCAGGCCCAGGGATCGGTGCTGACCAACAAGTATGCGGAAGGTTATCCCCATAAAAAGTACTACGGAGGGTGCGAGTTTGTCGAATCCGCCGAGGAACTGGCGGCAAAGAGGGCCTGTGAACTTTTCGGGGCAGAACACGCCAATGTCCAGCCTCACTCGGGTACACAGGCGAACATGGCGGTCTACTTTTCAGTTCTGGAGCCGGGGGACTCTATCCTTGCAATGGACCTGGCCCAGGGGGGGCACCTCTCCCACGGGCATCCATTGAACTTCTCGGGCAGGCTTTTCAGGATCATCCCCTACGGAGTGGACAGGGTCACGGAGACCATTGACTACGAGGAAGTGGCAAGGCTGGCTCGCGATAAAAGGCCAAAACTGATCGTAGCCGGGGCCAGCGCCTATCCGAGGCTTATCGATTTCAGCCGTTTCGCCGAGATAGCAGAGGACGTGGGCGCATACCTCATGTCAGATATGGCCCATATTGCTGGGCTCGTCGCCGGCGGCGTCCACCCCAGCCCTGTGCCTCACTCGGATTTTGTGACGACCACGACCCATAAGACCCTGAGAGGACCCCGAGGCGCTCTTGTCCTTTGCCGTGGCAAGAACGCCGCAGACCTTGACCGGAACGTCTTCCCGGGCATGCAGGGAGGCCCTTTCATGCAGGTCATCGCGGGCAAGGCGACATGCTTCCTGATGGCGATGAGGCCGGAGTTCAAGGAGTATGCAAGGCAGATCGTGGATAATGCCAGTACGCTGGCCGGAGAGCTGGCCTCGAGAGGGTACCGGCTCGTGGCAGGCGGGACCGACAATCATATGCTGCTTGTGGACCTGCGCAACAAGGGCCTCACAGGCAAGGAGGCCACGGAGATACTGGGCCAGGTGGGGATCACCGTAAACAAGAACATGATACCCTTTGACCCCGAGAAACCGATGGTGACCAGCGGCATAAGGCTCGGGACCCCGGCGCTCACCACCAGGGGGATGAAGGAGAAGGAGATGTCCCTGGTGGCCGATGCCATAGATGCGGCCCTGACATACAGGGGGGAGAGGTCAGCAATGGACCGGGTGGCCTCGACCGTAAAGGATCTTGCCGGATCTTTCCCGCTCTACCCGGATATAGAAAGGGGTTATTTTTCCAGATAACAGGTCATTGAAGGATATCATTCCAGGGAGGGGAAGCCATGGACCCGAGAGGGATACACTATATTGTCGAGGCTTCAGGCTGTAGCGACGTCATTGGTGAGGTCGACAGGATGCAGGAAATACTGGTCGAGGCAGCCCGGAAGGCCAACACCCATGTTTGGGCCGTCTCGTTCCACCGGTTCCCCCCTAACGGGGTCAGCGGGGTCGTGGTGATCAGCGAGTCACATCTCTCGGTCCACACGTGGCCCGAAGCCAGATATCTTGCCCTGGACATTTACACCTGCGGAGCGGAGAGCATCCCGGAACAGGCTGTCAGTCATGTTCTCGAGAAGGTCCAGGCAGGGCACACCCATATCAGCGAGCTCACCCGGGGTCTGGACGATGACGGCGACCGGGTCTACTATCACTCCCTGATAACATGGGAGGAGGAACTCCGCAAGGGGAAGCCCAAGAGCTGACCATGGCCCCGGAGGAGGGAGTTTTGGTTCGAACGGCCATAAGTCTCAGGGATGTCAGGAAAAGCTACGGCGATACGGAGGTCGTTAAAGGGGTAGACCTTGATATTGCCGGTGGTGAAATAATGGTCCTGATAGGTCCCTCCGGCTGCGGGAAGACGACCATACTCCGCATGATAAACAGGCTGGTGGAACCCTCGGGGGGCACCATACTCTGTGAGGGTCAGGACACGTCCAGAATGGACCCTGTTGCCCTGAGAAGGCGGATAGGATACGTGATCCAGGGGATCGGGCTATTCCCTCATATGAGGGTCCTCGAGAACGTATCGGTGGTACCCAGGCTCAAGGGTATTGGTCCCGATGAGGCCCGTTCGATCTCCGGGAGGGCCCTGGAGATGGTTGGTCTACCGCCGTCCGAGTACGGTGAGAAGTGGCCAAGACAGCTATCGGGAGGGCAGCAACAGAGAGTAGGGGTGGCTCGGGCCCTGGCAGGAGATCCGGAGATCATCCTTATGGACGAGCCCTTTGGCGCCCTTGATCCTATCTCGAGGATCGGCCTTCAGGACGAGCTGCTGGACCTGCAGTTTAAGTTGAAAAAGACAGTTGTCTTCGTCACCCATGATATCAGCGAGGCCATGAAGATGGGTAACCGTATCGCCATAATGAGGTCAGGAGAACTTGTCCAGGTGGGGGAACCTCTCGCTCTTCTGTCATCACCGGACGACGACTTCGTATCAGGGTTTGTAGGCGCTGGTAATCCTATGGCCATGTTCAGCTTCATGAAGGTGAAGGATGTTCCTGTCAGGACATCGGATCTGCCGGTGGTGGATATAGAGGACAGCATGTCCAATGCTGTCAGGGCGGCCCACAATACCGACCTGAGGTTCTGCAGGGACCGTTTCGTATACGTTCTCGACCAGGGGAGGCTTGCCGGTAGCGTCAACGTCGAAGGCATCCCCCCCGTGGCCTTGCCTGGGCCGGTCCGTGAAAGGCTTCAGCCAGCTTCAAGCGTGAGGACCACAAGGACAGTCCAGGAGGCATTGGGAACAATGATATCCTCGGCCATTGCCAACGTGGCTGTTGTCGATGAAGCGGGCCGTTTTCTGGGGGTTCTCTCCTTCAGTGACATGTATGACATAATCCAGCAGCAGAAGGAGAGGGACGGGACGACAGCTGTTGTGTGATAGCTCACACCGGTTGGCGGAAAGGTTGATCACCCGTGTCTGGCCAGGAAGTCGTCGATAAGTTTTCTTGAAATGCTGAGGCTGGGAGGAATGTCGGGGAAAGAACCTGGAGAGTACCATCCGGCACTCTCGATCTCGTTGCCGTCAACCCTGATATCCCCCGATCCCCACTCAGCCCGGAACCCCACCATCAGGGAGTGCGGAAAGGGCCATGGCTGGCTTCCAAAATACGCGATGTTCTTCACTCTTATCGAGACCTCTTCCATGACCTCCCTCTCTACGGCACCCTCGAGGGTCTCCCCGGGTTCAACAAAACCTGCCAGTATACTGTACCTTCCCCTGGGGAAACGGGGGCTTCTCGCCAGCAGCAGCTTCCCATTCTTCTCAACGGCGACGATAATGGCCGGGGATACAGGGGGGTAAGTGATGGTTCCGCAGGCAGGGCACTCCCTGGCGGTTTCGTGTTCGACCTCTCTCATGAGTGTCGCGCACCTTCCGCAGAACCGGTTAAGGCAGGACCATTCCATTAGCTGGAACGCCCTCCCGGCTTCGAAGAAGGCTTGCTCGCCCAGCAGTGACCAGACATCTCTCAGAGATACCAGGCTCATTCCTTCAGGGATGGGAGCATTGCCGGCGAGAGAGACCCAGCAGTTGCTTGGCCGCCCCGGCAACCCGCAGCGAGGGCTCAGCCCGGACAAGGGAAGCTCCGACAGGTCCTCCCTTGCCGGGAGTGAAGGTTCGGGGTCGGTCCTCAGGAGCAACTGGTCTCCGCTGAAGGCGAAGCATGTTCTGTTCTCAGGTGAAAAGATAGATGCCAGGTCTTTTGGGTCCATGTTATCTTCCTCCGTCACGATGTCTGGTATTCTAGATATTATCATGACCCCGGGGCTGGTTTGAGCTTTCCTTCAGAGGAGGACCGAGGGTGATGGACTTGACCGAACTGTTGATCCATGCCAGTGATGTGGACGAACAAACCATGGCCCAGATAAGGGGCATCGCCTCCCACCCTGCAATCGAGGGGCTGGTGGCAATAATGCCTGACTGTCACCTCGGAGCGGGCTGCGTGATCGGTTTTACAGGGAGATTCAGTGAGGCTGTGATACCCAACGTTGTCGGTGTAGACATTGGCTGCGGTGTGGTCCTGAACCCCATCGAAGGAGTGGAACGACGGGAGATCGACTTCGACGCCCTTGACAGGTTCATCCGGAGCAGTATTCCCCTGGGTATGACCCATCACAGGACCACGGCCTTGCTCGAATGGTTCGGATCCCGTGCTCCGGAGAAGTACGCCATGGCAAAGGACCTGGTCGCCCGGGCTGACAAGGAGTTTCACGGAAAACTCCTTTCAAGGAGACCCAGGTATCCTGCATGGGGTCAACTGGGGACTCTCGGGGGCGGCAATCACTTTATCGAGATCGATGAAGATCAGGAGGGATCTCTCTTCCTTACGGTCCATAGCGGAAGCCGCCACTTCGGGTTCCAGGTCGCGAATTTCTTTCAGGACATGGCTCGGCGTTTTCAGAGCAGGAGCAGGGAGTCGGACGGTCTCCCCAGGGGCCTGGAGCATCTCCCTCTCGACAAGGGAGGGAGAGAGTATTTGAAATGGCTTCGGATTGCCCAGGAGTTTGCCCTGATGAACCGTTCCATTATCGCAGAAAGGATACTTTCCTTCTTTGGGAAAGGACTGGATGAGAGGTCCCTCGTTGAGAGCGTGCACAACTACATTAGCGAACGGGACGGCATTGTGAGGAAAGGCGCCATTTCGGCCCATAAGGGAGAGAGGGTGGTCATCCCCCTGAGCATGGCGTCAGGGGTCGTTCTGGGTATTGGAAAGGGAAACCCCTCTTTCAACTACTCCGCACCCCATGGTGCGGGGCGCCTGTTCGGGCGCAAGGAGATGAAACGGAGGCTGAAGGAGGGCGCCATAACCATGGGATCTTTCAAAAAGAGCATGGAGGGTGTCTTCTCTACCTCTTTAAGTAGCGAGACCATTGATGAGTCTCCCATGGCGTACAGGCGGTGGGAGGACATCAGTGATGAGGTCAAGGAGACCGTCGAGGTTACTGCCCTTCTCAAGCCGGTCTACAACCTGAAGTCCCCCGAATGAAAAGGCGGACACCATTCAGGTGTCCGCCTCGCAACTCTGGTAGCCCCAACGGGATTCGAACCCGTGTTACAGGACTGAGAACCCTGGGTCCTAGACCACTGGACGATGGGGCCATTCCGGTTATTTGGCTGGGGGACAGGGACTCGAACCCCGACTTCTTGATCCAGAGTCAAGCGTCCTGCCAATTAGACGATCCCCCAAGGATCGCTCCCTTAGCGCGCCGCATATAGTATCACGGGTCAAGCCGGGCCGTCAATGACAAAACGTTGATCGATCGTTCAGAAAGGATGGATCGTGAACCGGTCCAGGTCCCTCGCTTAAGTGTACAATGAACGCGGACATTTCCGGGAGGTGTTTTGAAATGGATCAAGACAGAAGATCTTTCCGTGAGTTGCTTGAAAAACGGCCCCTTAACGTCCAGTCCGTTTTCGGCAGCGAACCCGTGGCCCTGGTCAGCGGAAGGGATATTGCCGCGGCGGCGAGGTCAGTGGGTTCAATAGTACTGGCATCGAACGTTCGGAACCCGCTGACGATCAAGGGCGTCCTGAAGGCCGCCCGGGAACTTGAAGCCTTCGTAATGCTTGAACTGGCCAAGTCAGAGGCTACATACTGCGGGTGCACCTTCGAGAACGTTCCCCAATTGGCTGCCAGATATTCCAGTGAACTGGGAGGGGGGGTGTTGTTCGGACTACATGTGGACCATTACGCCATAAGATCCAGGGAGGACCTTCTGGCTTCCATCCCTCACCTGAGGAAGCTTGTGGAGCTTGGATGGACCTCTGTGGCGGTCGATGCATCACACAATCCTGACTGGGAGAACCTCTGCTTCACCAGGGACGTGGCCATGCATATCCCAGCCTACCTCGGGCTTGAGGTAGAGGTCGGGGAGATCAAGGGACCCGGGGAACTGACCACTGTCGAAGAGGCCCTGTTCTTTATCGGAGGGCTTAACTCCTGGAGGATCTTTCCGGACTTTCTGGCCATCTCCAACGGGAGCAAACACGGTACATACGACAGTACCGCAGGAGAGGTCGAGGGGATCGATCTCGAACGGACCAGGGAGATAGCGGAAGCCGTCTCGCCCTTCGGCGTCACCATAGCCCAGCACGGCATCTCGGGGACACCCCTCGACAAGGTGTCCCGATTCTCCGAATTCGGGATCAACAAGGGTAATGTTGGCACCCTTTGGCAGAACATAGTCTTTGGGCTGGAGATGGACCCTGTCACCGGGAACGCTGTTGTGAAGGACGGATCCTACGTCAAGGACCCAGCGAGAGGGATCACCCTTGAGCTCTGGGAAGAGATTGTTAAATGGGCCGACGGTCAGGGCCTTTCCCGCAAGTCCGGAGATTACAAGAAAGCCAACAGACCCTTCGACGAAGCAATCATGGCCCTGCCTGAGGGGATCCATGGGAGAATAGTGGAAGAGACCGCTGAATGGGCGAAGAGGTTCATAAGGGCCTTCCACGCCGAGGGTAGTTCGGAGGCGCTGATGGAGATAGTGTCAGAACGCCCCGATCATAATGCCGCTCCGGAACAGGCCGTGATCGCTTCCAGAAAGGATCATTACCGTGAGATCGCCCCCGACAGGGGAGCGGCGAAGGACAAGGGAAAGGATTTCAGCGATTGATCCGGAGCGGGCCCAAAGTCCCTGATGCTTTCAAGGGCTCCCGCCATGCCCGGGGCATTTCTTTCCTGTCGTGGTATTGGCCGCAGGTCGTGGTAGGATAGTCAACCGGAGGTGGGCCGATGTCAACGAAAGATCTTCGCAGAAGACCTGGGAAGAAGGGCCCTGCAGGGAATGAACTGCGGTTCATACCTCTGGGGGGACTGGGACAGATAGGAAAGAATATGTTCGTACTCGAATGTGGCGAGGACATTATCGTTGTTGACTGCGGACTTATGTTCCCCGACGAGGAGATGCTGGGCATTGATTTTGTCATCCCCGACGCCTCGTACCTCTTCGAGAACCGTGAGAGGATCCGGGGTCTCATTCTGACCCATGGTCACGAGGACCATATCGGGAGTCTCCCCTTCATCCTCCCCCGGATAGACGTTCCCATATACGGTACGAAACTTACCCTTGCCATGGTTGAAGCCAAGTTCCGGGACTCGTGTCCCGACTATACACCTGTTTCGGTCGAGGTCGGATCCGGCGAGAGGTTCAGCCTGGGCTGCTTTTCTGTAACCTTCCTCTCGGTCTGCCACTCGATCCCTGACGGTGTCGGTCTGGCTATGGAGACACCGGCAGGTACCGTGATCCATACAGGGGACTTCAAGCTGGACCCGACCCCCGTGGATGGAAGGATCACCGATTATTCAGCCTTCGCGGAATACGGGAGAAAGGGAGTCCTTCTCATGCTCTCCGATTCGACCAACGTGGAACGGCCAGGATTCACCCAGTCGGAGAGGATAATCGGGAGGACCCTTGAGAGGCTTTTGAGGCTCCACAGGAACAGGAGAGTGGTGATAGCAGCCTTCTCCACCAATCTTCACCGGGCCCAGCAGATACTCCAGGTGGCATCAAGGTTCAACCGAAAAGTTGCACTTATGGGGCGGAGCATGGTGCAGAACGTGAACCTTGCCATTGACCTGGGCTATATCGATGTCGACAAGGAGACCCTTGTTCCGATGGAGGAGGCCAACCGTGTACCGGACAACAAGCTGATAGTCCTGACCACCGGAAGCCAGGGTGAGCCCTTTTCAGGTCTTGTGAGGATGAGCAAGGGGGAACACCGCTTCATTAACCTTGGTCCCGGTGACCTCGTTGCGGTCTTCGCCTCGCCCATTCCCGGGAACGAAAGGCTGGTCAGCAGAACCATCAACCGCCTTTTCGAGTGCGGTTGCGAGGTGGTCTACGACCGCGACCAGGAGGTGCATGTTTCCGGCCACGCAGCGAGGGAGGAGCTCAAGATGATGCTCAGCATAGTGAGGCCACAATACTTTGTCCCTCTCCACGGAGAGTACCGGCACCTTGTCAGGCATGCCAAGCTGGCCCAGGAGATGGATATCCCCCAGAAAAACACCTTTGTGCTTCAAAACGGCGATGTCCTCAGTCTCAATTCCAGCAAGGCCCAGGTCCGCCGGGGTGCGGTGCCCTCGGGCGGGATCCTTGTTGACGGAATGGCCCTGGGCGAGATGCAGAACAGCCTTCTCAAGGAGAGGCAGGAGATCTCCGAGGAAGGTATCGTTATAATATCCCTTGCCCTGGATAGCGAGTTTCGACCTGTAGCCCGGCCCCTTATCGAGAGCGTCGGGTTTCTCCACATGGATGATGCAGAGGAGCTGAGAGGCGATCTTGTTCTTGAGATAGAACGAGCCTTGGAAAAGCTTCCTGGTCGCACAGGGAGAGACGAGGACAAGATAGCCCAGAAGATCAGAAGCAGGGCCCGGAACGTTCTGAGAAGGTACAGCAGGACACCGCCGGTGATAAGAGTGCAGGTCATGGTCGTTGAGCGGTAGTCCCTTTTCTATCATTGCAGGGTCGTATCTATGGGATCCGGCCTGACGGGGGAGATGAAGGTTTGACTACGGGACTCTTTTTCAACCTCCTGGGGGGTGTAGGTCTCTTCCTCTTCGGAATCAAACTGATGGGGGAGTCGCTGCAGGACCTCGCAGGTGACAGGATGAGGCGCCTCATCTCGGCGCTAACCAGTTCACCCGTAAAGGGCGTTATCGTGGGGGCTCTGATAACGGCGCTGATCCAGAGCAGCAGTGCGACGACTGTCATGACCGCCAGTTTTGTCCATGCGGGACTGATGACCCTGAAGCAGTCTGTCGGCGTGATCATGGGAGCGGCAATAGGGACCACTATCACGGCACAACTGATAGCCTTCAAGATCAAGGAGTTCGCTCTTCCCCTCATCGGCTTCGGGATGCTCTTCGCAGTCTTCGGGAGGAGCAAGCGGCAGAAGTTCATAGGGAACTGTATAGTAGGTTTCGGGCTTCTCTTCGTAGGTATGCAGACAATGGAGAACGCCATGTCCTTCCTGAGAGACCGCCAGGACATTTTCCTTGCCTTCCAGCATCACCCCCTGCTGGGCGTGCTGGCAGGGACGGTCCTTACAATGCTGGTCCAGTCCAGCTCGGCCACGGTAGGTCTCACCATCGTCATGGCTTCCCAGGGGCTTCTGACCATTGACTCCGCCATACCCATCCTCTTCGGTGACAATATCGGTACCACTATCACGGCAGTATTGGCCTCGGTGGGGCTGAACCGCTCGGCGAGGCAGTCAGCCCTGGCCCATGTCCTGTTCAAGGTGATAGGCGTGCTTCTCTTCCTGGCCTTCCTTGGCCCCTTCAGGCAGCTCGTGCTGCTGACCTCCACAGACATTGCCCGACAGCTGGCCAATGCCCATACCATCTTCAACGTTCTCAACACTTTGCTGTTTTTGCCTTTCGTGGAACCCTTTGTTCGCCTCGTGAGGGCTATTATCCCCGATGTCGGGGGAGCGATACTTATGGGTCCCCGTTTTCTGGACAGGAACCTGATATCGGCCTCGCCAATAGCCGCCGTGGAAGCTGTACGCAAGGAACTTGTGCGGATGGGCCTTCTTGCTCTTGACATGATCAGGGATGTACGGACCGCCTTCCTCGAGAACGACCGAAGGATGATCGAGCAGGTTCTCCAGACCGAGAGAGTGGTCAACGAACTTACAAGGGAGATCACGGCCTTTTCGACGGACCTGATGCAGGTCAGCCTCCCTCCGGTCCTCTCCTCGTCTCTCTCTTTCTACGTCAACGGAGTGGGTGATATCGAAAGGATCGGGGACCACGCCGAGAACCTGATCGAGCTCTACGAATACAAGATCGAGCACAACCTCCCCTTCTCCGATCTTGCCATGGAGGAGTTCGAGATCATGATAGGCCTTTCGGAGAAGGCCGTAAGGCTCTCTGTAGAAGCCCTCGACACGGCCGAAGACAGCAAGGTCCAGCAGGTCCTCAAGCTGGAGGATGAAATTGACGCGATGGAGAGGGATCTGAGAAAGAGACATATCGACAGGTTGAACCAGGGGGTCTGCAATCCCGGTTCAGGAGTTATTTTCATTGATATTCTCAGCAACCTTGAAAGGGTTGGAGACCACGCCAACAACATCGCGCTCATAGTCAAGGACATAAACGTGGTCCGCGGCAAGGAGGCATGATCCGTTGCGCCTTCAGTGCGCCCTGTTGGGCCTTGTCCAGGGTATTACTGAATTCCTCCCCGTAAGCAGCTCCGGCCACCTGGTGATAGTGCAGGAACTTCTCGGTTGGTCGGACCCTGCCCTCTCCTTTGACGTAATGCTTCATCTGTCCACCATGACCGCGACGCTTCTCTTCTTTCGGAAAGAAGTGGTCAGGATCGCGCGGGATTGGTTCTCGGGACTCTTTTCGATAAGAGACCGCGATCTTCCCGGCTGGAGGTACGGATGGAGCGTAATACTGGGTACTCTGGTGACCGTCTTTATTGCCCTTCTCTCCAGGCCCCTGGCGGAGGTCCTCTTTTCATCGCCCCTGTTCGCAGGTTTTGCCCTCATTATTACGGGATTTGTCCTTCGCTACGGCAGCAGGATCGTTCCTCGCGACCTTCCCGTCTCGTTGTCGACGGGGATCAAGGTAGGACTTGCCCAGGGCCTGTCTATACTGCCAGGGATATCAAGATCGGGAATGACGATCGTTACAGGGCTCCGCTGCGGTCTTTCCCCCCGGGAGGCATTCTCCTTTTCCTTCCTGCTGTCACTCCCGGCGATCCTTGGCGCCACCGTCCTGGAGGTGGTCAAGGCGGGGGGGATTTCGGAAGTGGTCACATCACTGCCGACAGGGTGGTGGATTGGCATGGCAACAGCATTTGCTTCGGGCCTTTTCGCCCTGGGGATCCTTCGAAGAGTGGTCATCAGGGGCCGTCTTGGCTTCTTTGCCGTCTACTGCATCGCGGCGGGTCTTTTCGTAGTGTTCCTCAATCTGATAGGGGGATGATAAAATGGCGAGAACTGCGGATTCCAGATGGTGGATACTTCTCCTCTGCGTGATCCTTGGCGGTTTTATAGGTGTCTACCTGCAGAGGTTCCCCCTCACGGAAAGGTTCTTCCGTGACATTATCGACATCGGGTTTGACCTGAAGAGCCTCGATCTCATAGTAGTGGACTTCGGGCTCAGGTTGTATGTGCGAATGAACCTGGGAACCTTCCTCGGAGGGGTGACAGGAGTACTGATGATCAGATGATCCGAAAGGGTTTCCTGTCTTCCTGTGATGTTGTTCTGGCTTCGGCCAGCCCTAGAAGGGAAGTCCTCCTCAGGGAACTGGGGTGGAGTTTCAGGGTGGTGCCTCCTGTTCTGGAGGAGCGGATCCTGGAAGGCCTTGCTCCCTCCGGTCAGGTCCGGAGACTGGCGGAGGAGAAGGCCGGCTCGGTCTTTTCCTCACATGCAAATTCTCTTGTGATCGCAGCGGACACCATGGTCGTTCTCGGATCGGTCATACTCGGGAAACCGGGAAGCCGGGATGACGCTTTCGATATGCTCAGCCTTCTATCAGGGAAGACCCACTCGGTGATCACTGGCGTCGCCGTCAGATGGAGGGACAGGTCCGTATCGGCGAGCGAAGAGACCCTGGTCTCTTTCAGGGAGCTTTCAGAAGCACAGATCAGGGCCTACCTGTCAGGGGGAGAGAGCGGGGATAAGGCCGGGGCCTATGCTATCCAGGGGTGGGGCTCGCTGCTTGTGAGTTCTATCAGGGGCTGCTATTTCAATGTTGTGGGGCTTCCTCTTTTCAGGTTGAGCAGGCTTCTGGAGAGTGTAGGGATCCCTCTCGAGGAACAATGGGGTGAGAGAGAGTGAGGATAAGGCAGGCATTGTTCTTTGCGGCGGCACTTGGTGCCGTTGCGGTTCTGGCGGCAGTAGGGCTCATCCCCCGGATCAGGGCTGAAGGCGAGGGGAGTGTGGCTGCCCTGGTGACCGACGTCAGAGATGTGGTCAGCCTCGCCAGGGAGTCGGACCTTCCAGTGCCGGAGGCTCTCGATGAACTGTTGGACCGGGGGCTAACGGCAGTTGCGGTGGGCGAGCTGACAGGCCAGGAGCTGGTGGCAGGAATGCTGGCAATGGAGTACGGATCAGTGGAGGACCTTCTCCCCGAGGGCATTCCCCAGGGACTATTCCCCGACTCGGCAGCCATGATGATCAGACGGGAGTCCTGCTGCTCCGATGAGATAAGGTCCTTCGTCTCCCTGAAGTTCCCGGGAGCCAGGACCATCAGCCTGGAAAAGGGAGACCTTTACGTTCTCCCCCTCTCTCTGGCCGAAACCCTAGAGGCCGGCATGCTCCCCGACTATCCCATGCTGAACATGCTCAAGGGAAAAGACATCCCCCTTGTCTTCCGGCCCGGATCTACGCCGGGGATCCCTGGGGAGAACGTTGCTCTTGCTGTGGCATCTGTCCTGGACGCCTACCCCGGGATCAGGGCGGTGGTCCCGGCGGGGCTTTTTGTTGCGGGTTACCCGGAGCTGGGGCCCCTCTCGGAGGTACTGAAGGAGCGCCACATCCCTGTCTCCAAGGTGGAGTTCTCACAGCAGATAGGCATCGGCTTCCTTGAGAGGGGCCTTTATCCTGACATTCTTTCCCTGCACAGCGTCAGGAGAGAGGAGATCCTGAGCAGAAGGCTCTCCAGAGAAGACCTTATCGACAGGTTTGTCAGGGCTTCCAGGGAACGTTCTGTCAAGATCCTTTACGTCCGGCCCTCGGATCTTCATTCCGGTTCCAGGTTGGAGAGGTTCGGCGAGGAGTGTAAAAGGATATCGGGGCGGCTGGATACCCTGGGCATCCGTACGGGGTGGCCCAGAACCCTGGATCCCTGGAGCGCCAGCTTCTTCGCTGCCCTGGCGTTGGCCCTTGTCCTTGTGGTCCTGACCCTGAGACTGTTATCAAGGTTCCTCTCCTTTGAGGAAGGCAGCACTGGATCAAAGGGTATCCTTGCCACACTGGCCCTGTCTGCCGTTCTCGCCGTCCTTGTCCTCAGAGTTCCTTCTGTGGCGAGGCTCTTAGGGGCCATGGCGGCTTCCCTTGCTGCAGCAGAGGCATCCCTGGTGGCCCTTGACAACTTCAGACGCCCTGTCCGGGGAGTTCTTTACGGGGTATCGGTGGCTGTGATCTCAGGGCTTGCGATAGCCTCTTTCTTCGGTACTCCCTGGTATATGCTTAGAATGGGAACCTTCTCTGGCGTCAAGATCGCACTCCTGGCCCCACCGGTGATCCTTCTTCTTCATGACCTTAGGAGGAGGGTCCACCCGGAATCGCTGGTCCAGGTCCTGACTCGTCCTCCAGTCTGGGGTGAGCTCGCCCTTATTTGTTTTCTGGCCGCTGCGGCCGGTGTAATGGTGTTCAGGAGCGGGAACGTATCCTTCGTGCCGGGCTGGGAGATCCGGTTCAGGGAGTTCCTGGAGCAGCTTCTGGTGGCCAGGCCCAGGACCAAGGAGATCTTCGCGGGATATCCAGCTCTTGTCATATGGTTCGTGGTGAGGAGAAAAGACCTTTGGAGGAGCTACCGTGAGATCTTCCGTCTTGGTACCACCCTGGCCTTCTCCTCGGTGGTTAACAGTTTCTGTCACTTCCACACCCACCTGTCCTTCATCTTCCTCAGGGTTTTCAACGGGCTCTGGACAGGTATCATCCTTGGTTGCATCATGGCGGCCATCCTGGTTTTCCTTCTGATCCCTTCCTGGAGGAGATGGCAGGGGGTAGTGGCAGGGTGAGGCGCCCCCTGGATGTTACCCTCTGTGGTTTCTACGGCTTCGGTAACCTGGGAGACGAACTGATAGCGGAAAGCCTCCTTGATCTTCTGGAGAAGAACGGGGTATCCCCTGACCGGGTAGCAGTTCTTTCGGCAGAGAAGAGAGCGCCTGTTTCCCGGGAAGGCGTTTCCCTGGTCGAAAGATGGAGCCCCCTCAAGGTACTGAAAGCATTAAGGTCCAGCAGAACCCTCCTGCTCGGGGGAGGGGGTCTCTTCCAGGATTCCACCAGTATAAGGTCCTGTATTTATTACTGGGGAGTAACAAGGATGGCATGGCTCGCAGGCTGCAAGATATGGGCTTTCGGCCAATCCGTCGGACCTCTCCGGAGCGGCCCTGCCATATACCTGGCCAGGGATGCCCTTTCGATCTGTAAGGCCAGGGTCGTGAGGGACAGGGGATCGATGGAATATCTCGAAAAATGGGGCCTGAAGGGAGAGATCGCCCCTGATCCGGTCCTGGCGATGGTACCGGGTTTTCAAAGAATGGGAGACGGCGACCTCCTTCTGGTCAACATCAGGCCATGGCACGGAGGGCTTCCCGAAACGACAGCCCTTGCCTCGGTATCGGTCCAGGAGAGGTGCCGTCTGGAAATGATCGCTGTGGCCCTCTCCGACGAGGACGAGTCCCTTATGAGCGATCTCAGGTCACGTGGGATGTTCAGCCCTTCCCGTATCGTTCGGATCGGCGGGATAGAGGAAGCAAGGTCCCTGTGGCGGAGGGCGAAGGTGGCAGTTGGAATGAGGCTTCACTTCTGCCTGCTCTCGGCACTTGCAGGAATACCGTGTCTGGCCGTACCCTATGATCCCAAGGTCAGGTTCTTCGCCGAGGATTGGGGGCTGCCTGTCTGGGAGGGCAAGTTGCCCTCTTCCTTTCCTGGGATCGGTCTGAACAGGTCAAGGATAGAGGAAGCCTCGGAACGGCTCCAGGAAGTGTTCAGCCGGGTCCTGGGAAGCCTGCTTGCAGGGGAGTGATCCAATGAAAGCCTCCGTAAGACGTGAACTGGAAAATGTGGCTCTGGAGGTCAGGAAGGATATCGTCAGGATGACCGGGCTGTCAAGGTCCGGCCACCTTCGTTCCTGCCTCTCCGTAGTTGACATTAATGTCTATCTATACTGGAAGGTTCTCAGGATAAGACCAGAAGAGCCACACTGGCCGGAGAGGGACAGATTGGTCTTCAGCAAGAACCACGCATGTCCTGCCCTTTACGCTGTTCTCGCCAGGCGCGGTTTCTTCGAAAGGGAAGAGCTTTGGAATTACAGGCGTCTTGGCGCAATGCTTCAGGGGAGGCCCGAGCACTTCCGGACTCCGGGGGTTGATGCCCCAGGCGGTTCAGGGGGGATGGGTATCGGCCTTGCCAACGGTCTTTTGATGTCGGCCAGAATGGGCCGTCTTGACCGGAGGGTCTTCTGTGTGATGGGTGATGGAGAGCTCCAGGTGGGGGCGGTGTGGGAATCGGCAATGCAGGCTGCCAACCTGGGATCCGGTGCGTTGACGACCTTTGTCGATATGAACGGGATACAGACAGGAGGATCGGTCGAAAGCATAAAGAGGATCGAGCCTGTCAGGAAGAAGTTCGAAGCCTTTGGATGGCGTGTGATGGAAGTGGACGGTCATGACTTCCGTCAACTGGAAAAGGCTGTCGCCTGGTCCCTTTCGGGTCCCGGGGAGAGCCCCTCTGCCGTTCTAGCGAAAACGGTCCCGGGCAAGGGTGTCACTATCGCCGAAAAGGGGCTGCTGGGTCCACCGGCCTGCCCGTTGGACCGGGACAGGATGGAACAGGCCCTCAGGGAGCTGGAGTCCTCTTCAGGAGGAAGGGGAGGGGAGGTTTAGCCATGAGAAGTACCCTTTCAGGTTTCGGAGAAGGGCTGCTGGGAACAGGCCGCAAGAGGAACGACGTTGTGCTTCTCCATGCGGATATGGTCGATGCCGAGGTCATAACCCCCTTTTCCCTTGAGTTCCCGGAGAGGACCATCAACTGCGGGGTCTCTGAACAGGACATGGTGATGACCGCCGCGGGCCTATCCCTCGGCGGGAAGATCCCTGTAGCCGTTTCCTACTCTGCCTTCCTTACCGCGAGGTCTTTTGACCAGATCAGGACCTGTCTGGCCATTCCCGGTCTTCAGGCGGTCCTGGTCGGTACGCACTCCGGTCTTTCAGCAGGAGAGGAGGGTGCCACGCACCAGATGAACCAGGATGTTGCTCTGATGAGGAGCTTGCCTGACATGTCTGTGCTGGTTCCATCGGACTACGCCTCATCTTCGGCCATGGCCGGGATCGCATGCGGGCACCCGGGACCCGTCTACCTCCGACTCGGACGGGACGAGGTCCCTGACATTGGGATCCTGGATGAGAGCGAGATGCGCATCGGAGGCGGAAGGGCCCTTGTCGACGGTGACGGCGTCACCATATGTGCCTGTGGTATCATGGTCCACGAAGCGATGAAGGCCGCGGCCATCCTTTCCCAGCAGGGCATCAACGCCGAGGTGATCGACTGCTTCAGCCTGAAGCCCCTGCCGTCGCAGCTCATCCTCGCTTCGTTGAGAAGGACGGGTTGCTGCGTTGTCGCCGAGGAGCACAACATTATAGGAGGGCTGGGCGAGGCCATTGCGGCCCTGTCGGCCTCTGAGAACCCCGTTCCTGTAAGGTTTGTCGCCGTATCTGACCGGTACGGACAGAGCGGCACCCCTTCAGAGCTTCAGGAGTACTACGGGTTGACCTTCAGGGAGATAGTGGGGGAGTCGGCCCAGGTATGGTCCCTGCGCAGGAGGTAGCAGATGGAGATACGGTTCGCGGGTGTGACCAAGCAGTTCCTCCCCGATATCGTCGCCCTTCAGGACATTTTCCTTACCATCGAGAAGGGGGAGTTCGTCTATCTTGTCGGACCGACGGGGTCGGGCAAGACGACCCTTCTGCGGCTTGTCACCCGTGAACTGGTGCCGACGAAGGGTCGTGTGACCGTAGGCGACGTCAATATTCGCAAGATAGCTTCCCACAACCTGGCCTACCTCCGACGTAACATAGGTGTGGTCTTCCAGGATTTTCGGCTGCTCCCGGACCTTACCGTATACGAGAATATCGCCTTCGTCCAGGAGGTGATAGGCGTATCAAGCCATGATGTTCAGAAAAGGACCAACGATGTGCTGGACCGTCTCGGTCTCTGGAGGAGGAGGAGCCTCTTCCCTGAACAGCTCTCGGGGGGGGAACAGCAGAGAGTGGCCATAGGGAGGGCTATTGCGAACTCGCCTTCGATACTTCTAGCCGATGAACCTACGGGCAACCTTGATATAGATACGGCCGACGAGATCATGCAACTTCTGCTGTCCATCAACGCTTCGGGGACCACCCTGATAGTGGCGACCCACAACCAGTACATTGTCGATTCATACCGCCAGAGGGTCATCGAGCTCCGCAAGGGGCGTCTGGTAAGGGACGAGAAGAAGGGCAGGTACAGGGTGGATGGGGACTTTTAGGTACGTGATGAGGGATACCTGGAGACTACTCTCCAGGCATTCAGGTTTGAGCCTCCTGACGATCATAACCTCCGTGGCGGTCTTCTTTCTCGTGGGGGCGAGCATTCTCTTTGTCCTTAACACCCGATACCTCGTCGAGGCTGTAGAGGGCGACCTTACTGTCCAGGCCTACGTCAGGGATTCCCAAGAAGCCCTGGAGGTGGTTGCACGAAAGGCTTCCTCCTACGATTCGGTCTCCTCGGTCAGGGTGGTGACCTCCGGGGAGGCCCTTGAACGCCTCAAAGCCAGGCTCGGCAAACTGGCCGAAGCAGTGACCCTCCTTGACGAGAACCCTCTACCCCCCAGCGTGGAGATACAGGTCAAGAAAGCGTCCTTCGCCACGGTCATAGCCCGAGAGCTGATAGCCATGCCTGAGGTGGAGGAAGTGGTCTATGCTGGGACTGTTGCCGAGAGGCTGCAGAAGATATCCCATTTCGTGGCCAGGCTGTCAATAGTCGTTCTGGTGGTCTCCCTCGCTTCGGCGGCACTGGTCCTCTTCAACACGATCCGTATTGGCGTGTTCGCACGGAAAGAAGAGATAAGCAAGATGCTCCTCGTCGGCGCTTCCCGGACCTTTGTGGTCTTCCCCTATGTTCTCCAGGGGGTTATCCTGGGGACAGCGGGAGCTGCGCTCTCGGTCCTGCTGTTGTGGTTCTCCTACGGGATGGCCATCACCGCCCTGGAGAGATCCCTTCCCTTCCTCAGACTTCTGACCGACAGGATCATCGTTCTCCGGGTCGGTGCGGTCCTGGTGCTTGCCGGCGTATCGGTCGGATGGATCTGCAGCTGGCTTGCGGCATCCCGTTTTGTCAGGCAAGCTTCAAGGTCGATCTAGAACGAGTCTGGAGTGTTGAGATCATGAAGGTAAAAGGGAACTCTTCCACCGTACGGTCACTCCTCCTGGTTTTTTCACTGCTGGTCCTTTTCCCATCTCGGGTCTCATGTGCCCCTGATATCGATTCGAGGATCAAGGATGAACAGGGACGGCTGGAATCGATAGAGAGGCAGATATCCTACCACCAGAAACAGATCAGCGAGGCCCGGAGAAAGGAGCAGGGACTGCTTGACGAGCTTTCGAAGATAGACCAGAGCGTAACCCTCCTGAGGCAGAAGGTTGCCCTCCTCGATCTCCAGCGCGAGAAGACGGAGATGAGGATAAAAGAGCTGACCTCGGAGATAGAGACCACCGAAGCACAACTTTCAAGGACCAAGGGTTACCTTGCCAGGAGGTTCGAGGCTATCTACAAGTACGGTGGGATCGCAGAGTTCAACCTCCTCCTTTCGGCGGGCAGCACCCACGAGGCTCTTAACAACGCCTATCTTCTGGCCAGGATAGCCCGTGAGGATGAACGAAGGATAGTGACCATGAGCGAGAACAAAAAAAAGCTCGAATCTGCCATGAAGGAGATGCAGGACCAGAGGGCCCTGCTTGAGAAGCAGAAGGATAACCTGAGAAAGGAACAGTCGGCGCTGAAGGACTCCGAGTCCCAGCAAAAGAAGTCCCTTGATGCCTTGACGAAGCAGAAGGCTCTTCACCAGAAGGCAGCAAGAGAACTGGAGGAATCCCAGAAGGAGCTTCAGAACAAGATACGGGAATTGATGACCCAGAAGAGAAAGCTCCAGGAGTCGAGGGCAGGGATAACACCCACCTATGTTCCCTCGGGGGGGAAGCTGTCCTGGCCTGTAAAGGGAGAGATAACCAGCAACTTCGGTACAAGGGTCCACCCCGTGTTCAAGACCAAGATCATGCATACCGGGCTTGATATTAAGGCTTCGGCCGGGACACCGGTCAAGGCCGCGGAGGCGGGAGAGGTTCTTTTTGCAGGTTGGCTGAGAGGCTACGGCCAGATAGTTATCCTAGACCACGGAGGGGATCTTACCACCGTATATGCGCATCTTTCCCAGATCAGGGTGGAGGAGGGAAAGGTCGTCAAGGGCGGGGATGTTATTGGAAATGTGGGGAGTACTGGAGTGACCTCCGGGCCCCATCTCCATTTCGAGGTAAGGGTCAACGGAGAAGCAAGGAACCCGATCACCTTCCTCGGAAGGTAGGGTAGAGGGAAGGGTGGAATCCTGAAATGTTTCGGCGGGCAAGGGATATTTTCATAGGTGCTGTAATAGGGGTGATCCTGGTAGGCGGCGTAATGTCCGCTGTTGCCTTCAATGATGTGGATCTCTTCAAGGCAGCCCCTTTCAGCTTTCAGGACCTGTGGATCATGAAGCAGGCCCGCGTCATACTTGAGACCTATCATGTCGACGGGGAGGAGGGGATCTCCGAGGAGAACCTTCTTCACGGAGCCATCCGGGGCATGGTCTCTGCGCTGGATGACCCCTACACCCGTTTCGTTGACCCTGATGAACTGAAGGAGGAAGAGATAGAACTTCAGGGCGAGTACGGAGGTCTCGGAATTTACATAGGTCAGCGAGACGGGAAGACCCTGGTGGTGAGTCCCATAGAGGATACTCCCGCAGACAGGGCTGGTCTCAAGCCAAAGGACCAGATAGTGAAGATCGGAGACGAAGTGATCCTCGGATGGTCCCAGAACGAAGTGGTCAACACCCTCAGGGGGGATCCTGGCACAAAGGTGGTCATTTGGATCCGTCGCGAGGAAGAGGAGGACCTGCTAAAGTTTGAGATAGAGAGAGAGAGCATAAGGATCCAGACTGTCAAATCGGAACTTCTGGAGGACAGCGTCGGGCTTGTCAGGATAACCCAGTTCAACCAGAGAACCCTTTTCGATTTCCGGAAGGCAGTCTATGATCTGCTTGGAGAAGGGGCTGGAAGTTTCCTGATAGACCTGAGGAACAACCCCGGGGGACTACTCAGCAGCTGTGTGGATATAGCGGACCTGCTTCTCGATGGAGGAGTCATCGTAAGTACCAGGGGACGTTTCGACAGGGCCAACGAGGTCATATATGCAAGACATGGGACCATCACGGACCTCCCCGTGGCAGTTCTGATCAATGAAGGCAGTGCCAGTGCCTCGGAGATCCTTGCCGGAGCCCTGAAGGACCAGGGAAGGGCCGTCATCCTGGGCAAGCAATCCTTCGGAAAAGGATCTGTCCAGACCCTTTTCAACCTGTCCGACTCGTCGGGCATCTTTGTCACCATAGCGAAATACTACACTCCTGCAGGAACTGTCATCGACAAGGTGGGTCTTTCTCCCGACATCGAAGTGGAGGGTGAGTTCGAAAGGGACAGGGAGAAGGACGTCCAGCTCAAGAGAGCGTTGTCGGAGCTTTTGGGCAGAGAAGATGCGACAGAGGCTAAAGACAGCTAGCAGGGTCATTCTGGTCGTTCTGTGGGTCCTGGCCTTTCCGCGGCTTTCGGAATGCTCGGGGGGGTTCATCCGCCCCCCAGTAGTTGCCGTTATCGTGGATGACCTGGGTTTCTCCATGGACGCGGCCAGGCGACTTTCCTCGGTTCCCCTGCCCCTTACGTGGGCGATCATACCCTACCAGCGCTTCAGTCGGACAACGGCTGAGATGGCCGGTGAAATGGGTATCCCGTTCATCGTTCACCTGCCCATGGAGGCCAAGGGTTTCCCCGGTGACCCGCACGCTCTGGTACGGGCGGGAATGGCCCCGGAGGAAGTTCGGGCCTCGGTGAGGAACGCACTGTGGTCGCTGCCGGGGGCCACAGGCCTGAACAACCACCAGGGATCCCGGGCAACGGAGGATCCCCGGGCGATGAAGGGGGTAATGCTGGAACTGAAGGCGGAGGGGCTTCTTTTCGTTGACAGCAGGACCTCCGGAGGTTCCGTGGCCTATCCGGTAGCTTTGGATTCCGGTCTTCCCGCTACCCTGAACAGGGTCTTCCTCGATCATTACGACGAAGAGATTTTTCTTCAAGAGCAATTCCGCAAAACCTTTGCGCTGGCAAGGAAGAACGGAGGGGCCGTTGCAATATGCCACGCCAGGCCCGGGACCATGGATTTTCTTCCGAAGCTGTACGAAATGGCCCCTGAGGATATAGAATTTGTGACTGTGCCCGAGTACCTGGCGCATAAAAGGATCGGCGGCTGGGAGGAATGACCGCATGAAGGGTCGGGTTGAGATAATAGTCGGCGCCCAGTGGGGTGACGAGGGAAAAGGAAGAGTTGTCGATGCAATAGCCAACAACATGGACGTGGTCGTCAGGTTCCAGGGCGGAGCCAATGCTGGGCACACGGTAATTGTGGAAGGCGAAAAGTATATTTTTCACCTCCTGCCCTCGGGGATGCTCTATTCGGGGAAGACCTGTGTCGTCGGCAACGGGGTGGTCGTAGATCCCCAACAGCTCCTGGAAGAGCTCGGAGACCTGCAGGAGAGGGGCAAGGACAGGGCGCGTCTGGTGATCAGCGGAGCGGCTCACGTTGTCATGCCCTACCACAAGGTACTGGATGGAATGGAAGAGCGTCTTAGAGGGAGCGGAAAGAAGATCGGGACAACGCGCAGGGGGATAGGCCCATGTTACATGGACAAGGTCAACCGCTGCGGCATCAGGGTCGAGGATCTCCTTTGCGAGGACGCGCTGAGGGAAAAGCTCTCCTTCAACCTGGAGATTAAGAACATGCACCTCACCAGGATCTACGGTGAGGCCCCCATGGCCTTCGGTGAGATCTTCGATCAGGCCAGGGTCTGGGGGGAGAAGCTCGGACCCTATGTCGGCGATGCCTCCCTGACGATCTTCGAGGCCCTGGTGAATGGAAACAACGTCCTCTTCGAGGGGGCCCAGGGTACACTTCTTGACCTGGATCACGGTACCTACCCCTTTGTTACCAGTTCAAGCCCTGTGGCGGGTGGGGCTTGCGTGGGAGCAGGTCTTGGTCCTTCCCTTGTTGGGAGGGTCACCGGTGTTGTTAAGGCCTACTGTACCAGGGTGGGTGAAGGCCCTTTCCCCACTGAGCACAGGGGTAAGTCCGGAGATGTTCTTCGCGAAAGGGGCGGTGAATTCGGAGCCACGACGGGTCGCCCCAGGCGCTGCGGATGGCTTGACCTGGTGGCCCTGAAATATGCCGTCAGGGTCAACGGGATCCATGCCCTGGCACTGACCAAGCTGGATGTCCTCTCGGGGTTCGAGACCATCCCTGTCTGTGTAAGCTACAGGTCAGACGAGGGGGAGAACCTTCCCTTCAAGGGCAACTTGACCTTTCTCGACTCCGTCGAACCGGTGTTCAGGAACATGGACGGATGGAAGAGAGATCTTGGGGAGTGCCGGAGTTTCGACGATCTGCCTCGGGCCGCAAGGGACTACATCCGCTTTATCGAAGAGGAGACCGGTGTTCCTGTGGTGTTGGTAGGAGTTGGCCCCAGCAGGGACCAGACCATAGTGAGGGGCCTCTGATAATTCTTCAGCGCATGGCCGAAAAGGAGAGGACCGCTTCCAGGGATAGAACTGGGGCGGTCCTGCTTTTTGGGTTCCAGGGTACGGAAAAGAGAGAAACCCACACCCCATAGGAAAAACTCCCTTCCTTACATTTCAAGAGAGAAAGCAAAAATACCAACGGAAAAAACCTGCTCTGTGAACTCTTCCCTGACGGAAGAACGAAGTGAAAGAAGGGGATAATATCCAGTGGTGGGCGACACAGGGTTCGAACCTGTGACCTCTTCCGTGTGAGGGAAGCGCTCTTCCGCTGAGCTAGTCGCGCACACATAAACCCAGTAACCATCAGTGTTTGTCGCTCTCTGCTCTTTTTTAGACCTTGTTTGTGACCCCTTCCATACCAGATTTTATTACTTTTTCAGAGTGAACAACTTTCGATAAACTATTGAGGAAGCCAAGAATCATCTTATTACACTTGACATGGTTCTGTGGTAATGACTTTGAATTATCTCTTTTTCCGGATATCCCATCTTATACCATATTTCTCCGTCAGTTCCTTCTGCTTTTCGGGGTGTCTTTGTCCGTCCTTCCAAACTCTATTTCGACATCTTTGATGGTAGTAGCCATTAATGCCATTGGGTGATGGGTGTTTTAAAAGTTCACCAATTTGGGTGAGATTTTCATACCCATAAATTGATGAAATAATGCTACTCCCTCCGCAAAAAATACATTTTTCATAAAGAACATCTGTCTCGGAGAGAGCATTAATCAGAGAAATCCAAAGACTTGTGCGTAAGCTATTTTCAAAGGCGATTCCAAGATAATAATTACTAGAACCTTCCTTGTCATTTGAAATTTCGATAGAAGGTTTGATCCACAATCCCATATTTAGCTTATCCTTCAGGAGCCTCTCAATAGCCATATATTTTCTCAATTCATCTGTTAGGTCATGAATTATTTGGTAACGCTTGCGTTCCCCTGAAGTTGGCAAGTTATTAACTTCTGAAGGAGGTAATTTCTTCACTCCCTCTAAAAGGATTTCATCAACGTAGTAACGTTTTTCCTTTTCCTCAAGATCAGAAAAATTTTCCAAAAGATTAAAAACAACGACCATTAATCGCTGTTCTTTCTGAAGTTCTTCAATCGTTATGTCAAACCAAAGAGGTCCGTATTCATTTGTCCATTTTATTAGTTCCTCAACAGGAAGGAACCCAGCCTTCTTCCTGATGTCCCTCCTTCCTTTTTGATAGCCCAAAAACGACCATAGGGCTTTCTCACATGGAGGAAGTTCATATTCTCTCCACTCACTGGTCTTTGGTTTGATTACCCTCTCGGTATATGAGCCTGTCAAAAGGGTACCGCCATCAGGATGACCGATTTCCCTGATCTCATAACCGCCCCTACAAACTTTCCATTTATTTCCAATCTTGAACTTGATAGATTTTGCCATAGTTTCTCCCTGTCACTTATTTGTCACTTATTGAATAATACGATAATCCATATACTCAGGTTAGTCAAGCGTAAACAGGAGGGAGGTGAAGCCATTGGAGACAATTTTGAAGAAAGCACGAAAGGAAAGCGGTCATACTCTTCGTTCCTTGGAAGTAGTTACAGGCATCAAGTATTCCAGGATAAGCAGATTGGAGAATCGCCAGGAACGGGTTTGGAAGGGAGACATTGAGCGATTGGGAAAAGTTCTTGTTTTTCCAGAAAATGGGGTCGTTGATGAAAGCGGAATGGCGAAACTGGCAGAGTAAGGCAACAAAAAACGCCCTGCGGCAACAGGGCGGCAAAGCAAAAAACTAATCCGTATTGGAGGGATTTTACCATTGAAAGAGCAGTTTTTCAACCACAAGGGCAAATGCTTTGCATCGCTTTGCGGAGATATTCTCAGGAAATCTGAGCGGGAAGAAGACAGGCTAAGGATGACAGGTGGAAGGGCTTATGCAATTGATGTCGATGTCCTGCGAAAAGCACATTCTAAAGGTGCGAAGTTTCTGGAAATACACGAGAAAACAGTAAGCAATGCCAAGCGCGTTTTTAAAATCCCTATCTCCGATATCTACTGTTTTGGTCAAGAGCTCAACATCAAGGGGATAGAAAGATGGACTATACCCCTTGAGGCATGTGAGCTTAAGCAGGGATCAGACGAACCTTGGAGGGTCGAGGCAAGGAAAGCACTCCTGAAAGGGGAGGACTCAAACACGAGATCACAACTTCCCCTTTTCGGTGCATGAGGGCGGGAATAACAAGCTCTAATGATTGCTATTCCTCAATTCCATTTACCTATGGGGATGAAACAAAACTCAAGCCAATAAGAGCAATGGATTTACAGAAAGCATCAATTCGTCAACCTCTCTGGGCAGTAGAACAGCTAATACCAGAGGGATTGTCAGTACTTGCGGCTCCTCCAAAATCGGGGAAGTCGTTCCTTGTTCTTCAAATGTCCCTGGCAGTCTCTTCAGGAAAGCCCTTCCTTAACCAGGAGACCTTAGAAGGACCAGTCCTCTACTGTGCCCTGGAAGACTCCTGGAGCCGCCTTGTGGGAAGGATCGGGGCACTCCTTGAGCATTCGGTTACGATCCCAGAAGAACTGCATTTGCTGAATGAACTTCCAAGACTGGACGAGGGCGGGCTTTCGGTTCTAGGTGAATGGATGGAGGTTAATCGACCAAGGATGGTCATTATCGATACCTGGGGTAAGACCAAACCCACAACCAATAGCAGGAGAGAGAACGCTTACGAAACGGATGTGAGGGTTGTAAGCGAGGTTAAGAAATTAGCTGATTGTCATGAATGCTCTATCCTCCTGGTACACCACTTAAGGAAAGGGGGAGCCAAAGATTCGGATTGGCTCGAATCCTTGAGCGGTTCAATGGGTTTGGGTGGGACAGCAGATGCCATTCTCTCCCTTGTTCGTAATCGAGGAAGTAAGCAGGCAATCCTAAAAAGATCAGGACGAGATCTGGAAATTGAAGATGATCTTGCCCTGGAATGGCTTGAACCTGGGTGGAAGTTTTCAGGAGAAGCCTCAGAGGTAAAAATGACTGAAGAGAGGAAAGCGATCATTTCTCTCATAAGAGAAGCCAAAGAACCTGTCAATTACGGATTTGTTGCAGATGTACTGGGCAAGAATCGCAACACAACAAAGAGTCTTATGAGAAAGATGCTACTTGCGGGGGTACTTAGGACTACAAGTCGAGGAGAGTTTACCCTCTCAGACGAATACCTGTCTAAGGAGTTGTAATCGATGTAGTTCATGTAATCTTTCGTAAACCGTGTAATCGTTGTAAACGCTGTAATCATGATTACGTTCGATTGCGGCTTTTCGGGGAGCCGTAATCGACGTAATTCCTGTAATAGCTGGCTTTTGTGGGATTCGATTACAAAGATTACGGAGATTACGCATTTTAACTAACCACTCCCACAAAGAATGGGGAGAGGAGGAAACCTTTCTTTCTCTCCCCTTCTTATTGTTTAACCACAAGGGGGGATACCTGTCTTCCAGGGAGAGCAGTATAACTGACAGATATAAATCGCCTTATACTTTACATGCCTACTGGAAAGGGGGAAACATTCCCATAGCTAGTAATAGCAATGATTCATGGGATATTACCTGAAAGGGAAGTGTTATACATTGACGCACGTTTCCCTTACTGTTTAGGTGTAATTCCAGGATAAATTTATACTTACCCCAAGGGGGTGGCAGCCCCCCATGGGTACCTTGTCTTCGGGTGGAATACGCACATCCGCCTTACATATAAAAAATTGAGATTTATACCTTTGAGGGGTCAGAATCACCAGGTATCGACCCCCAAACTGTTCATGTGAGATAATTCCCGCTCACTGGTGTTTCCTTGCTTCTTCTTCTCGATCCTTTTTTCCATCCTCATAGGCAATGAACAAAGATACGATGGGAAAAGAAACAAACAAAGTTCCAGATAACATAAAAATTAACCCTTGCCATATCGAACTTTTATAAGGTTCTGTTTTAGACGCTATCAACATAAGTACTCCTATAAATATAATCGGTAATACGAACTTCCCATTGTCATCCATGGGGGAGTTGCCCCATTTGATGAATAAGAAAACACCTAATATCAAAATTACATGAGGCATCCAGTGCATTTCTAAGCTTCTCCCTCTCTTTTAGTAACCTTCCGATTCATAAAAAAAAGAACAGTAAAGCCAATTAATGACAACAATCTACCGGCAGCACATAAAATAGCCAATAAAACCGAAATCCACCAAGGTTTTCCAAGAGCTTTGCTCAAACGAAATGCAAAAAATGCAAATAATAGCTGGAAAAGGAAAGATATTAAAACAATAGTTTCGTAATACTGGGGATTACCGCGTGACATTCCAAATCCAAATGAGTTAACAGCTAATAAAGCTATGAAGGAGTAATGAAAATATTTTGTTGCAGGCTCTAGCCTCTTGGGTTTATCAAATATCGAACTCATTTCTTTATTCCCCCCCTTTGAAAAGCAAGTTACCTTAAGGTCTCTGATAGAAAGGGATTCCATAAAAAGAAATAATAGAGATCGAAAACGGAAGAAAACGTTTAAAACAAATATTTCCCGAATAAATGACTAATTAGATAAATCGCGTCTTCTTTACTTACAACAATTAAACTTGCCGAATTACGGTATTGAGAATCGGTAATAAAATAAATCCGACCATTATTTTCCAATACGTAGATGTGGTAATCTCCGTATTTGTAAGGTTTTGTACCTTTTCCCCATGCTTGGAGAAGAGAATTAGCAATTGCAGCGTAACTATATTGCAAGGTTTTTCCACCAATCAACGTACCTGAATTATTAAAATAATAAACAAATTCTAAAGAGTTTCTTGTATTCTGATTTTTATTCTTACTGCCATAGGCTATTATCCCTCTTTCTATGCTAGCCTCTTCTGAAGGAACAAGCTCCTCATGTTTGCCAAGAACATCTTTGTAATATGAGCCATATTTTTCGCCCAGAATCATAATATCTCCAGATATTGGAGTTTGCGAATCCGCAAGTATCTCAACAGTTAGCATTATTTCTTCTCTTTGCCATTTGGGTAGCAATATTGAGAAGTAAATTCTCGCCGATACTACTATTAAAGCAACAACAACCAAAAGCAAACCCAACAGAAGGAACATTCGCTTCATCGATATCTTCATGGTTTACTCCTTTATTAATTTTATAGTTATTAAACATAAACCTTTGAGTTATTTTTTGCAAATATAAAATTGTTCCAAAACTTATTTGGTTTTTATTTTTCTCATTTTTTGATTTCCAAGAACCCCTGAAACGATATTAGTTTTTCCATGAGCATCTCTTAAATCATTTAGATTGAGATGTTCATAAAACCTTGCTGTAGTCCCAATAGATGAATGTCCAAGCAATTGTGCTGTCAAGGCGATGTTCCCCGTTTGTCTTAGAAACTCCGTGGCGCAGAGGTGGCGTAATCCGTGAATCTTCATGTGTTTTCCTGTCCTTTTAGCTGCTCTCCTTATCTGATACCCGAAGTTAGAGGGAGTCAGCTTTTCTCCGCTCTCTGTAGGGAACATCCAGGAACATTTCCATTCAGGAGGAAATAAAGTAATAAACCTTTTCAGCTCTCGCGCAACTTGAGGGGAAATTGGTACTATCCTTCCTTTCTTCACCTTTGAAGTTTCAGGACGCACAGTTATTGTCATTCCTTCAGGATCAAGATCATCAATCCGTAAACTACATAACTCTCCTCGGCGCAACCCAGTATCAAGGGCAAGAAGTGAGCTACTCCCCAAAAACTGGACCAGGTACTAAGGTGATAGGATAACCCCGGTGGAACAAATTCGGGGAGGGAACAGATATAGCCATGAGAAAGATATATGATGCAGCATTCAAGGCCAAGGTAGT
>Ga0334882_1001282_pt1 | contig 30815 bp, 22 predicted proteins | sample GraSluR1_MG_5_FD_207226 | JGI IMG/M metagenome (GOLD analysis project Ga0334882, IMG submission 207226) | Sludge microbial communities from methane-producing bioreactor in Wageningen University, Netherlands - Granular Sludge_15_04-R1 | ecosystem: Engineered > Bioreactor > Anaerobic >... | reverse complement strand
GGTCTCGTCGTAGCCATCCTCGTCGAAGGCCACAGTGAACAGCTTCAGTTCAGGCTTGATGACCGATGTCAGCGAGGCCACCGCCGATGAATCAATTCCACCGGAAAGAAAGCTGCCGACTTCCACATCGGATCTGAGTCGGATTTCAACCGAGCTGCGGAACAAACGGAGAAACTCCTGCGCTGCCTCGTCGGGGTCGGAGTACCTTTCAGGCTCCCTGAAGTCGTAGGACCAGTAACGGGAGGTTCGGAACCTGCCATTGTCCAGGTTCAGCTCCATGAAGGAACCCGGAGGAAGCCTGAGAACCTGCTTGAAGATGGTTCTTTCCCCAGGCAGGTAGCGGTAGGTGAAGAATACAGGGAGAAGGCTGAGATCCGGTTCACAGGAAACCCCGGGCATGGAAAGCAGGGGGGGGATCTCGCTGGAAAAGAAAAACCCTTCAGGGGTAACTGCGTAGTGCAGGGGCTTGATGCCGAAACGATCCCTGAAAAGAAGAAGCTTTCGGCGCAATGGATCGTGAATGACGCCGGCGTACATGCCGTTCATGTGATGCAGGAATTCCGCGCCGAGTTTCCGGTAGAGGTGTAGAGCCACTTCCATGTCGCCAGTGGTGAGAAATTCCTGCCCCGGCAGCATCCTCCTGAGTTCCAGGTAGTTATAGATCTGGCCGTTGCAGGCTATTGTAACTCCGTCCTCCGGAGCGGTAATGGGCTGCATTCCAGTGGCAAGGTCGAGGATGGCAAGTCTGTCGAAAGCGATGCCTACCGGTTCCCTTACAAGCACCCTGCTTTCATCCGGGCCCCGGTGCCTTTGGGTCCGGTTCATCCGATCAAGCAGGGTTTTCATGGAATCCGCTGGAATGGAGGATGTCACGATTCCGGATACGCCGCACATGGTTTTCCCTTCGTGAAAACAACCTGAATAATACCGCTTCGGTCAGGATACCGTATCAGCGTGACGAGGCTGGTTTTTCCTGAGATATTCCCGTTTCCTGCGGTCAACATTCCCACACAAGCAAAGATGGAACTTGAAATGAAGAACACTGATTGCGGATCGGGAACGGTGACCGTTATCGGCGCGGGTCTTGCGGGATGCGAAGCGGCTTTTGCCCTGGCTGACCGGGGCTTCGGGGTTGTGCTTCTTGAGATGAGGCCCATGGCAACCACGCCGGCTCACACCACCGGGCTCCCCGCAGAGCTGGTGTGCTCAAATTCCCTGCGATCCGCAAACCCGGAAAACGCGCCGGGGCTTCTGAAGCAGGAACTCAGGCTTGCCGGATCCCGGCTCATCCGCATCGCGGATTCCACCCGGATCCCGGCGGGGGATGCTCTTGCGGTTGACCGGCGCAGGTTCAGCGAGACTGTGCTGAATGAACTCCGGTCGGAAACCCTTATCACCCTTGAAACCCGGGAGGTTACCCTTCTTCCACCCGGCCCGGTGATTGCCGCTCCGGGGCCCCTGGCAAGCCCGGGGTTGTCCGAAGCTCTAAGAGAGATCACCGGGGAGCACCTTTACTTCTACGATGCGATAGCTCCCATCGTTTCCGGGGAGTCCGTTGACATGAATACCGCTTTTTTCCAGTCCCGCTATGACAAGGGCGGGGGGGCCGACTATCTGAACTGCCCCATGGATCAGGAAACCTACCATCATTTCATCGCAGCCCTGAAGGGCGCGAAAAGGGTTGCCCCGCATTCCTTCGAGAAGGAGCTGCACTTTCAGGGTTGCCAGCCCGTGGAGGCCATTGCGGATTCCGGCGATCTTTCGCTGGCCCACGGCCCCATGAAGCCCGTTGGAATCACCGACCCCGCCACCGGCGGCAGGCCTTTTGCTGTGGTTCAGCTCAGAAGGGAAAACGAGTCGGGAAGCGGGTGGAACATGGTGGGCTTTCAGACGAAGCTCACCCATTCAGAGCAGAGAAGGGTTTTCCGGATGATTCCCGGCCTCTCCGGGGCGGAGTTCCTGAGGCTGGGAAGCGTTCACAGGAACACTTTCATAAATGGCCCGGAGGTTCTTGACGGGTTTCTGGGGATGAAATGCCGCCCGGGGCTCACCATGGCCGGGCAGATTACCGGAGTGGAAGGGTACATAGAGTCAATTGCCACAGGGCTCATGGCGGGGTTGTTCATGGCGGAGTCTCTCCAGGGCAGGGACCCCGTCCCCCCCCCGGCGGATACCGCAATGGGAGCGCTGCTCGGGCATGCCACAATTCCCGGCGGCGGCCTGTTCCAGCCCAGCAATGTTCATTACGGGCTGTTTCCTCCCATAAGGGCCGCCGGCGGAAGGAGGGGACGAAGAAGGGCAATGTCGGAGAGAGCCCTGGAGTCTCTCAGAAAGTGGATTTCAGGTTTCGCCTGAGCAGCAGATACATCATTCCTCCGGCGAGTGCGGCGGAAAGGGCCACAAAACCGTCGCTGTGAGGTGCCCCGGATTTCTGTGCCATCACCATCGCCGGGTACACCGGTACAAGGAGAACGGTTATCCCCACCGCCTCACCCGCAAGCCCAATGAAGGACCACAGCCAGTAAAGGCCCAGCAGAGCCGTCGCTCCTCCGGGGAGGACGCTTTGCAGAAACAACATCAGAGCCGCGGCGATTATCGAGGTTAGTGGAAGAACCAGCCAGAACTGCCAGGGGATGGTTTCCCCGGCCAGGGCCGCCAGAGAGGCGGCCAGCGCGCCGGTCCCGGCGGGAATCAGCGTTTCCGCCATGGCAAGCTGGGTCTGCGCGCCGGTGTGCCTTGAGCAGAATCTGCGCAGTCCCTGCCTTTCAGCCGATGAGTTCCATCCGAAACAGAGGGTCAGGGGTATTCCAAATCCCAGAAGGCCTGTCAGCCAGGGGATGATACCCGCTGAGATTCCCGCCAGGGATGACCCCAGCAGAAAAGCCATTATCCACATACCATCGGTGCGGTAACGGATTCTCCGCAGCATCTGAACCGCAACCGTCTGAGGAATCATGTGTCCGATTCGGAACCGGGGGTGTCGAACAGGTCCGGCTGGAGGTTTTCTTTTCCGGGAAGGAAGGCGGCCAGCAAAGCAGACGGGGTTGGGGGTGCCAGGGAGAGATGGGCTACGGTTCGGGCGTTGGCCCTGGCGATGTTGCACACATGCACCAGAGCATAGGTGGTGTCTTCATGATTGAAGAAGTAGCATCCGTCCCGGTTGATCAGGCCCCTGATGCCCGGAATCTGTTCCATTATCTTCCTTGGAAGAACAGGGTAGAAGGCCACCCGGATCTCCGCCCCCCCCTTTACCGTATCCAGAAGCTGCGAGTGTCTGATCACTGCCTTAACTCCGGAACCGTCGCAAAGGGCAATCATGTCGGTTCCCTGGGGAATCTCCCCGACTCTGGACGCCAGGAACAGCACTCCCCGGCCGGGTCCGTGGGTTGCGAAGCCATTCAGGGGTTCGATCATGGTTTCGTGGATGGGGCACTCCACAACAAGAAAAGAAGGGCCGGAAGCAAGGGTGGCACCGAGAAAGGCAAGCCGTCTCTCATCCTCCGTAAGCCTGGCGGAGGGAGTGTCTCCCCGCTTTGTCATGCCCAGCCAGCCAAGAAGTTCATCGGTTCTTTTCCGGGCTTCCCCCCTTCTGGCACCGGAAGCGGACGCGGAGAGGCTGATAATGCCGCCGGGCGTCATACCCTCGGGAAGAACCGGAGCCCCGGGTATCATCGCGACCTTCGTGCGTCCCTCCCGGGAGGAGGTGGAGGCCATCAATCCTCCCATTCTGCCAACGAGAACCCTTCCGGAAACCGGAGCCCGGAGCCCCGCCGCCATCTGCGCCAGGGCCGGGGCTGCCGATTCCTTCTCCCCCAGAAGGGCCGCCATGGACCCTCCAAGCACCACGAAGTCAATTCCCGGTGGTTGTCCGGGAAGAGCGGAAACCCCCAGCAGTTCCAGAAGAGCCCTTGAACCATCGGCGGGCAAGGTTTACACTACCTTCCCGAAACCAGGCTGGCATCCGCAAGCTCAAGAGCTCTCACCACACCGAGACCGCTTCTTCCAGATGTTTTTGGGACTCCCCCGGTTTCAACGCATCTGAGAAACTCATCCATCTCCACTGCCAGGGGCTCGAAGCTGTCCAGCTTGGGGCTGTGAATGTCTCCGGTGCGGTAGGCCAGCTGATACTCTCCGAAGGTTTCCGGCTCGATGAGTTCGACTCCCTTGTCGTATATCTTAACCTTCTCGTAGGGTTCGGTATCGTCGTAAACCAGCATTTTCCTGCTGCCTACGATCACGGTTTTCCTGAGTTTCGAAGGTGCGAGCCAGGATACCTGCACATTCGCGATGGCCCCGCACGGGAATCGCAGGTTGATGAAGGCCACATCCGGAATCCCCTCCAGTACGTACCCACTGCCGAAAGCCTCCACATGGCATGGCTCTTCGTTCAGCCAGTGGAAGATCATCGAAAAGTCGTGAGGGGCCAGATCCCAGATAACCGAAACATCCTTTTGATGAAGCCCCAGGTTTACCCTGTTGCTGGTTATGAACCGTATCTGGCCAAGTTCTCCGCTGTCCAGGATTCCCTTTATGGCCACAACGGGAGGAGAGTAGAGAAAGGTGTGCCCCACCATGCTCACAAGCCCAAGGGATTCAGCCTTTTCAACCATCTCCCGGGCCTTGTCGGTGGTGTCGGCGAAGGGCTTTTCCACAAAAACATGCTTTCCGGCATCCAGGGCATCCATCGCCAGGGGATAGTGGCCGGAAACATCTGTGGCCACAACAATGGCCTGTATCTCATCCGAGTTAAGCAGATCTTTGAAGTTCAGGGTTTTCGAACAGGCTGGAAACCTGTCCCCGATTCGATTCAACCTGCCGGCGTCTTTGTCGCAGATCACTACTTTGCCCGCTCTTCTGTTTGAGACGATGTTTCTAAGCAGGTTCGGACCCCAGTACCCAAGGCCCACAAGACCAATGTTCACCATGGCAACCTCCGATATCCCCCGTCGTTTTTTCAAGCCTGACTGAAAGCTACTAAAACTCTGTGAAGATGCAAACTGACCGTGTGCCGGCAAGGCTCAGATGACAGGCCATTTTCCGGTTTTAGCCATAATACAGTTGTAATCCCAGCATAAATAGAGTACTCCATTGGCCGGCAAGTTGCTATCATATCCGGGAAAAGGAGGATATCATGAACCAGGAAAAGTTTACGATAAAGGCCAGAGAGGCTGTGAATGCCGCGGTTGCCCGGGCATCCGCGGCGGGGAACCCGGAAGTTCTCACACTTCATCTTCTTCAGGCCCTTCTTGAGCCGGAGGATGGGATAGTGACAGGGGTTCTGGGCAGGCTGGAAACCAATGTGGAAGAGCTGGCCTCAAGGGTTCTCGAAGAACAGGGAAGGCTTCCCAGGGCTTCGGGCGGGGCTCATCCCGTTGCATCCCGGGGTTTCCACCAGGCATTGCAGGCAGCGGAAAAAGCGGCGGGACGGATGAAGGACGATTTCACCGCCAGCGAACACCTCTTCCTGGGCATTCTTTCCGGTTCCGACAGGGCTTCCGCTATCATCAAGGATGCGGGGATCACCGAGTCCGGCTTCCTCGAGGCCCTCAAACAGGTCAGGGGCTCCTCCCGGGTTACCAGCGAAAGCGCTGAAGAGAGTTACGAGGCGCTTCAGAAGTACTGCCGTGACCTCACCGCCCTTGCCAGACAGGAGAAACTCGACCCGGTAATCGGCAGGGATGACGAAATCCGAAGGACCATGCAGGTCCTCTGCCGAAGGAGAAAGAACAACCCTGTACTCATCGGCGAACCCGGGGTCGGCAAAACCGCCATTGCCGAAGGGCTGGCGGGGCGGATAGCCCAGGGGGATGTGCCTGAGAACCTGAAGGATAGAAGCCTGCTGATGCTGGACATGAGTTCCCTGATCGCCGGGGCCAAGTACCGCGGCGAGTTTGAGGAAAGGCTCAAGGGGGTTCTGCAGGAGATTGCCGCCTCGCAGGGCAGGATCATCCTTTTCATAGACGAGATGCACACACTGGTAGGCGCCGGCGCCGCAGAGGGCGCCATGGACGCGGCGAACATGCTGAAACCCGCCCTGGCCAGGGGGGATCTCCACTGCATAGGGGCCACAACCCTGGACGAATACCGGAAGCACATCGAGAAGGATGCCGCCCTGGAAAGACGCTTTCAGCCTATTCTTGTGGAGGCGCCTTCCGTTGAGGACACCATCAGCATTCTCCGGGGAATTCGGGAAAGGTACGAGGTTCACCATGGCATAAGAATTCTCGACTCGGCGCTGGTGGCCGCAGCGAAACTCAGCGACCGGTACATTACGGACCGCTTTCTGCCCGACAAGGCCATCGACCTGGTTGATGAGGCAGCAAGCCGGATTCGGATAGAAATCGACAGCATGCCCGGTGAGATCGATGAGATAAGGCGAAGGATCATACAGCTGGAGATTGAACGGGAGGGACTTCGCCGGGAGGATGACAGGTCCGCAAGGGAGAAGATGAAACTGGTGGAAAGAGTTCTCGCGGAGCTGCAGGAGGAGCGGGGCGCTCTGGAAAGCCGTTGGATGACGGAAAAGGAGCTTATTGAGAAGGTCAGGGAACTCAAGAGAAGCCAGGAGGAACTCAGGGCGCAGGAGAAGAAAGCTGAAAGGGAAGGCGACCTGCACCGGGTGGCTGAGATACGCTACAGCTCACTCAGAGATTGTGAAAAAGCTCTCAATGAAGCCAGGGATAAACTTCAGCTTGCCCAGGAGAAAGGCTCGATGCTCACCGAGGAGGTTACTCCGGAACACATAGCGTCGGTTGTGGCCCGCTGGACAGGAATTCCGGTTTCGAGAATGCTGCAGGGTGAGCGGGAGAAACTGCTCATCATGGAGCAGAGCCTCGAAGAAAGAGTGGTTGGCCAGAAGCAGGCCATTGAGGCGGTCAGTCAAGCTATCCGCAGAGCCAGGGCCGGAGTTCAGGATCCTGACCGGCCACTTGGAAGCTTCGTGTTCATGGGTCCAACCGGGGTTGGAAAAACCGAGCTGGCAAGAACTCTGGCGGATTTTCTGTTCGACAGCCCCGATGCGATGATCAGGCTGGACATGAGCGAGTTCATGGAAAAACATTCGGTTTCCCGGCTGATCGGGGCTCCTCCCGGCTATGTGGGCTATGACGAGGGGGGGTATCTCACCGAGGCGGTGAGGAGAAGGCCCTATTCCGTGCTGCTGTTCGATGAGATCGAAAAGGCTCACCCGGATGTTTTCAACATCTTCCTCCAGATTCTGGACGACGGCAGGCTTACCGACGGACAGGGTCGCACCGTTGATTTCCGAAACTCTGTTCTTATCATGACCTCGAACCTGGGAAGCGAATGGATCGGCACCATCGGCAGGGAGCTTTCCCGGAAGGAACTGACGGACAGGGCCTTGAAGGAACTCGAAGGCCGGTTCAGGCCGGAGTTCATAAACAGGCTGGACGAGATCATCGTGTTCAACAGCCTGTCCAGGGAAGAGATACGGAGGATCGTGGAGATCCAGTTCCGGTACCTCAATACCGTACTGGCAAACCAGGAAATCGAACTGATTCCCACTGCGGAAGCCCTGGAACTGCTGTCGAAGATGGGCTGGGATCCCGCTTACGGCGCAAGACCCCTGAAAAGGGTGTTGCAGAAGTCGGTGCAGAACCGGATCGCCGAGGCTCTTCTGAAGGGAGACATCTGCCCGGGGCAGCAGGTGAGCATAGAAGTCCGCGGAGAGGATCTGGTATTCACGCCCCGTGGAGTTTCCGTTGCTGAATCCCCCTGAAAACCCACATATTCCACAACCTTGACGAAAGGGGATGGGTTGAAGGTAGCACTCGTGGTTCCCCCCTGGGGACCTGACGACATCAGGGCGAAAGACACCCGGGGAATCGCCGGTTGCTGGCCCACACCCGGAATGCAGTACATCGCCGGAGAGCTTCGCCGAAGGGGTCATCAGGTAATCTACCTCGAGGGTTTTTTCCACTCAAACGCTGAGATGCGGAAGCGGGTAACAGCCTTTGGCGCCCAGGCCCTGGGGGTTTATGTAATCAGCCTTCTCTGGCACAAGGCGGAGCCATTTCTTACCGACGCCCGCAGTGACAATCCGAACCTGTTCACCTTTATCGGTGGCCACGGGGCCACCGCCATGCCGGAGCAGCTTCTCAAGGAATGCCCCTCCCTTGACGCGGTGGTGGTGGGCGAGGGAGAGCTGACCTGCGGGGAGATGATAGACGCCATTGCCGGGGGAGATAGCCTCGCGGGAGTGAAGGGCATACACTTCCGCCACCCCTCGGGGCGGGTTGAGTTCACCGGAGAACGGCCTCTGGTTCAGGATCTCGACTCCCTTCCGTTTCCGGCGGTGGATCTGTGCGAAATGGAGCGGTACTTTCCAAGTTTCGAACAGGTGTCAACTGTGCCGGTGGTTCAGATGCTGGCCAGCAGGGGCTGCAACGGCACCTGCCTTTACTGCTACAAGATGTACGGAAGGCACATCCGTCTAAGAAAGCCATCCCGGATAGTGGATGAGATCCAGTACTACATCAGGCACTTCGGCGCCAGGGAGATCAAATTCTGGGACGAACATTTTACATACAGTCACAGGCATGTTTATGAATTCTGTGATGAGATGGTGAAGCGGGATGTGAATGTGCGATGGTGGTGCTCGTGCCGGGCGGACGCGGTGGACAGGAAGATTCTCAAAGCCATGAAAGCCGCCGGATGCTGGTGCATCAACTTCGGAGTGGAGAGCGGGGTTCAGAAGAACCTCGACACGCTGATGAAGCATGAAACCCTGGACAGAATCCGCCTCGCGGTGAGACTGGCTCACAGCGTGGGCATCAAGACCCACACCACATACATTTTCGGCATCCCCGGAGAAACCTTCGAAGAGGGCCTTCAGACCATAGACTTCGCCAAAAGCCTGGGAAGTTTCACCGTGGAGTTTTTTCCGATCACTCCCTTTCCGGGCACACCCATGTTCAAAGGCATTCAGCAGGGGAAATTCGGCACCATGAGTGAGAATCTGAACGATCAGGGAATGCTTCTTGACAGGCCGTGCTTCGTGCCCTTCACCATGACCGGCGACCAGATAATGGAACTGAGGCGCCTGGCCTACATCCGCTACTTCCTCAGACCCTCATTCCTGCTCTACCGTTTTCGGAACATCATGTCCCCCTTCCAGCTAAGGGCGATATGGCACGGGGCGAAAAGCCTGCTCATGATGCTGGGGGAACAGCTGGGGCTTTCCAGGAACAAAAGGTAGAAAGTTGCCCTCCCTGACCGTGGTTATCCCTGTACACAACAGCCAGGGAACCCTGGGCAGGGTGCTTGCCCCTGTAATCAGCGAACTTCATCCGGACGACAGGGTTCTGGCTGTGGACGACCGATCCTTCGACGGCTCCGTAAAACTGCTGGAATCACTGGGAGTGGAAGCCATTCCTTCCCTCGGGAAGCCCGGGGCCGCCGGAACCAGGAATACCGGCGGCATGGCGGCGGAGACATCGTGGATTCTCTTCCTTGATTCCGACGCGGTGCCTCCGGAGGGCTGGCGGAGCATGCTGGAAGCCGGTATGCGTGAAGCCGACGCGGTGCAGGCGGTCTACGGCCCTGACGCTCCCGGAAGCAGGGCGGCCACTTTCTACAAGAACTACTACTACCACCACACATTCACCAGAAGAATTCGAGGGCCGTACATCAAGGGATGCGGCACCTTTTTCTTCGCGGTGAAGACCAGTGCCTTTCGGGAGCTGGGAGGCTTCGATGAGAACATCCGGGGCGCAACCATCGAGGACGCGGACTTCGCGGAGAGGCTGTGGGCCCGGGGAGGCAGAATTCTCATCGCTCCCCTGATCGAGGTTTATCACCTCAGGGAGTATACCCTTGGTGAATTCCTTAGTTACGAGTGGAACATGATGATGGCCAAAGCTCTTTACATCATCAGGCGCGGACGGGGCCGGGGAGCCCCCTCCATCAGCGTGGCGGGTTTTTCCGAGATGGTTCCTGTGCTTTTCGGAGCTGTCTTTTCCTGGTTGATCCCCGTCGGGGCGATTCTGGCCGCCGTCGGGGCTTCATGGGGTCTTCCCCTGTTCCTCGGAGGTATTCTGCTGGCGCTGGGTCCCCAGGCGCCAATGCTGGTTCACATGGTCCGCGCCGGCGGCTTCCGGGGTTTCCGGGCCGGGTTTCTTCTGATTCCAGACCTTCTCATGGTTTTGCCCGCATCCCTTTCCGCCGCCGGCGCTGCCCTGTCCGGCAGAAGGTACTGACATGAAGCTGGCTCGGATTGCGGCTTGTCTGATGTTTCTATGCGTGTTCGTGGTCTACGCCCACGGAAACCACCGACTTTCCGGCCCCGGTGACAAGGCGGTACAACTCCTGACCCTGGTTCCCGGGTCAATACTTGCGGCCTCGGTGCTGAAAACATGGAGAAAACCCGCGGAAGCGTTCCGTCGGCTGCTCACCCGTGGCGCTGACCGCTGGTTTCTGGCGGCGCTTTGCGCCGTTGTACTCGGGTTCACGGTATGGATGGCATGGGTTCCCCTCGAGGGGATTCCCAAGGGGGGCGACGAAGCCGCCTACATGGTGCAGAGCCGGATCTATGCCCGGGGGCGTACCGTCGCGCCGGAACCGGAGGTTTCCAGCCCCAGGGACCTTTTTCCCTTCCGTCATTTCATCTTCGATGATGGCCGTTGGTTCGTTATGTACACACCGATTCACTCTCTGCTCATGGCGCCGTTCACCCGTACCGGGATCGCCCCGCTGATGGGTCCCATGCTGGGAACCCTCTCCCTGATCGGAGCGTACCTGCTGTTTCGGCAGATAACCGGGAAAGCCACGGCCAGGCTGGGAATTCTTGTCATGGCGGTGTCGCCTTTCTTTCTGTTCATGAGCGCGTCGCACATGGCCCACAACACCGAGCTGATGCTGATTACATGGGCTCTGTACTTCATTGTCAGGGGTGCAAGGGAAGAGACGCCGGGATTCCACGCCATCGGGGGTTTCCTGCTGGGTCTGGCCCTGTGCGCGAAGCCCTATACCATGCTTCCATGGGCGATCTCCATAACCATTGTGTTTTTCGCACGGTTCCGTTCCAGGGCGATTCCCCCGTTGCTGACGATTGTTCTGGGGGCGCTGCTGCCCGTGGCGTTCTTCCTGCTGTCCAACAGGCACTATACCGGCGATCCCCTTTCTCCGGCCTACAACCTTGCCAGAGGCGGAAGCCTTCTGGGCTTCGGCCAGGACAAGGCCTGGTTTCCCGAATACGGCGACCACGCCCACACTCCGCTGCGGGGTTTGCTGAACCTTGCTCAACAGGCCGGAGCCGGCAGCACCATTCTTCTCGGCTGGCCGTTCCTGTCTCTAATGCCGGCGCTTCTGATTCTTTTCAACCGGGTGGAGCGGAAGAGGTGGAGAGTGCTCTATCTTCCTATCCTGGCGGTGATACCGTTCATGTTTGTACATTACGCCGCCGCCATTGACTACGGTCCCCGGCACTACTTCACCACGCTTCCGGCCTTTGCCCTTCTGTGCGCTCTCGGGTTCCGCGAGGCGGTCCGCCGCCGGGGGAACTGGGCGGTGCTGTTCTTTTCGGCGCTTTTCCTCACCGCCACGCTCATGGTGTACATACCCGACGGAATCGTTCTGAGAAGCGGGCCCTGGCAGTCCATCGACGGTATTCCAGTCAGACTGGCGAGGCGTTACGCGGAGTCTCCGGCAGTGGTTTTCATGGAAGCCGGAGAGCATGGCTACCCCAACATCATGAGCGGGATGCTGGCAACCGATCCGTTCCTGGACGGTGACATCGTGTTCTGCGCCCACCAGACCCCGGAAGATGACATCGAGGCCATGGAAAAACTCTTTCAGGGAAGAACTCCCTACCTTTTCTACATGCGGGAAAGGCAGGGTTATCTGGAACCCTGGACACAGGAAAGGGCTCGTGCTCTGACCCCGGAGCGGCATCTGAGACCCCTGTGGGCTCCGGAGAATGTTACGCCCTGATCCCTGCCAGAAGCACCGACGAAGCCCCGGAGAAACCATGGATCTGAAGCCTTTCCCGGATCCGCCCCCCCCGGGCCTGAAGCTCCGGATGCCCTTCCGCCCGGGCAATTGTGCTTTGTATGGTTTTTTCCACGCTTTCGATTCTATCCGGGCTCTTCGGATCGGCTTCCATGTCTGTCTGAACCGCTGAGAGAACCCCGGTGAGCCCCAGTTTTCCCGGAACGGCCTCCAGTTCCCTCCGGGTAAGCGTGTGATGGTGAAAAACACCGTGAAGCGCGTCTACATCGGCCCTCCAGTGGTGCAGAAGGATATGGGTTTTCTGGGATTCCGTCTGATCTCCGTCCCGGAACATCTCTCTGAGGACGAAGAGACCTCCGGGCTTCAGTACCCGGATCATGTCTCCAAGAACCCGGTCGGGGCGGGCGAAATGGTGAACCGAGTTTGAAACCGCAACCGCGTCGAACATTTCCCGGGGAAAGCAGAGGTACTCCCCGTCGGCCCGCACCGGCAGAACACTCTGTTCCCTGAAGGATTCCGCCACGGACCGCACCGCTTCGGGGGAGGGCTCGGCGGCGACGATGGTTGCTTCGTTACCGGCGTAGTATCTAAGGAATCCTATGAAACTGCCGGTTCCCGTGGCCACGTCAAGAACAAGGCCCCCAAGGTGGGTTTCCATCAAGCTTTCCAGCCGGTCTTCCTCCCCAGTCTTGCGGTGACACCCGGCATTGCGTAGTGTTTCCCGTCCCATGTCCGGATTTTCCCTTCATGGAAGAGTGGAACATGCAGTTCATATGCTTCATGCCAGCATACAATACCGGTCGATTCATCGAGGGTGTTATCCGCAACATTCCCCCGGAAGCCTGGGACTCGGTTGACAGGCTTCTGGTGGTGAACGACGGCTCCACGGACCACACCGCTGAAACCGTTCTCGGCCTGGTCGAAGAGTTTCCCAAGATCAGGCTGGTTCAGCATGAACTGAACCGGGGCTACGGCGCCGCCCAGAAAACAGCCTTCGACTGGGCCAGGAAGCGGGAAGCCCGGGGTGTGGTGATGCTCCATTCCGACGGCCAGTACCCTCCGGATTTCCTTGTAAGGATGCTTGCGCCGCTGCATCAGGGCGCGGATGTGGTGGGCGGCAGCCGCACCAAGTACGGCGACATGCGAAAGGGGGGGATGAGTCAGGCCAGGTATTGGGGAACCGTGATTCTCAACGGGCTTGAAAACTTCGTTTTCCGGGCGAACCTCACCAGCTATCACAGCGGTTACAAGGCGTACAGCATGGCCGCCCTGGAAGTAATACCCTACCATCGCTATTCAAACACCTTCAACTTCGATTCGGAAATGCTGGTCGGGGCCATCAGAAACAAGCTGTCCGTCACCGAGGTTCCCATTCCCACCGTTCACGGCCAGGGATACTCCAGCCTCAGGCCTGTTCCCTACGGGCTCAGTGTTCTTCACACGATATGGAAGTTTCTTGTGGGAAGGATTTAGGGCGAAACCGGGGCGCGGGGTTTCGTCAGTAGTGCTTTCCCGACAGGTATTCCAGCGTGCCCCTGATGATTCCAAAGCCCAGGATGGTCATGTCCGTTATGCACATGACGGCGAAACCCGGGAATACCCGCCATCCGAAGCGCTTCACGGCGGAAGCGAAAAAGCTCCAGTGACAAAGCAGCGCCAGAAACAGCAGGGCGGGAAACAGAAGAAGCCCCGCCGGCCCTGTGAAAAGCATTGATAGGGGTGACAGCCAGGCCAGAAAGGTGATGAGTATGGACAGAACCACCCACCTGCTGTGATGGGTTCCGGTTTCGTGGACATTCATGTACCTCGCCAGCAGGCGCTGTTTCACCTGCCTCCAACCGCTTTTGGCCTGGGCAACCGCCATTCTCAGACGCCGGCCGGCGAAGGTTCCGAAGGTGTACTCTGCCAGATGGGTTACCTGAAGGCTCTTTTCCAGCAGAATCACCCGGCCGGAGTCAGCGATGGCGTAGCCCAGTTCCTCATCCTCCACGGTGGGCTCCGGAACATTCGTGTTGAATCCGCCCAGTTCCAGAAACACATCACGGCGAACCGCGGCGCACCATGTGGCGAAAACCGCCACGCCCCCCGGGCGCATTCTCGCCAGGGAATGATGGTAGTAGAAGTTCTGATAGGTTGTGATCAGCCCTTCTCCCGGGCAGTCCGGCGCGTAAAGGGTTTGAACCCCGGCGACGGAGGGATCGGAGAGCAAACCGGCGATTCGCTCCACCAGATTCTCGGGGACCACCACATCCGCATCAACGAAGAGGGCTATTTCCCCGGAAGCCGCGAAGACACCCTCGTTCCTTGCCAGGGCCGGTCCCATTTTGCCGGAAAGGGGGATGACCCGTACCCCGTAACTTCGGGCGAGTTCCGCGGTGGTATCACTGGAACCGTCGTCAACCACCACTGTTTCCAGGGGGGGCATGGTCTGCCGTTTCAGGGCATCCAAACATCGGCAAAGGGTTTCTGAAGCGTTCCACGCCGGGATGATCACACTTACTCCCGAAGCCATGCAGTCCTTTCGTCCGGTAAGGCTTTCCGCAGGGTCCGTATTATATTCCGTTCCCGCTGAAAGGGTTTGTCAATGAAGATCGTTCTGCTTACCATGCCGGCCAGTTGGGAACAGGATCAGCATGATTTCATGAATCAGCGGGTGCCCCTGCTTCGCTGGCTGAAGATAAAACCCCTGGTGAATGTGGTACCATCCCCTTCGCTGCTTTACCTGGCGCCTTTCGTTATCGAGGATGGTCATGAGGTCGCGTACATCGAGGGGTTGTTCCACACCTTTGAAGACACCCTGAAAATGCTTGAACAGCAGAAGCCCGATCTGGTCGGGGTGACCATCACCAGTGTGGACTGGGAAAACTCCCGCTGGATGCTCAACGAGATGAAGAGTCGCTTCCCGGGCACTTTTTTCGTAGCCGGAGGGATTCACCCCACCCTGTGGGGGGAAAGGTGCCTGAAGGAGTGCGAAGGCCTGGACTGTCTCGTTTACGGGGAGGGCGAGCACACCTTCCGGGAACTTGTGGCAGCGCGTTCGGAAGAAAAGCCGCTTGACGGGATCCCCGGCCTGATTCACCGAAGCGGAAACGCGGTATTGCGTAATCCTCCAAGACCGGTTGTGGAGGAGATCGACACACTGCCCTTTCCCGCCCACTCACTGGCGCCGCCGTCGAAGTATCTGCCCTCGCCCACTTTTTACAACCGCCTTCCCCACGCGAATATCATCGGAGCCAGAGGCTGCCCCTATGAGTGCATTTTCTGCCACACCGACCGGCACACCAGGATGCGCAGCGCGGAGAACATCACCGATGAGATACAGTGGCTTGTCAAACACCAGGGCGTGAGGGACATCGCCTTCTGGGACGACACATTCACCCTGTCCGAGGAGAGGGTCAAGGCATTCTGCGATCAGATGGAAAAGAAGGGGCTGGATGTGGACTGGGCGGTGAACGCCCGGGTGGACAGGGTCACGGAGGACATGCTGGCCAGAATGAAGAGAGCCGGTTGCTGGAGAATTCTCTTCGGAGTTGAAAGCGGCGTTCAGAAAAATCTCGATACCCTGAAGAAGAGAACCACCCTCGATCAGATCCGCCGGGCGGTGAGCGCCACCAGCGCCCTGGGCATGGAGGCCTATGGAACCTTCATGTTCGGCATTCCGGGGGAGACCTTCGAGGACGGCCTGGCCACAATCGACTTCGCCTGCTCACTCGATCTTGATTACGCGGTTTTCGTGAACCTCACGCCACTGCCGGGAAGCGAGGTTTACAACGATCTTCTCGCTGGAAGAATCAAACCGTCAAAGTTCACCAAGGACAGGTTCAACTTCAAAAATGTGTCCTTCGTTCCCGACGGCATGACCGAGGACCAGATTCGTTTTCTCATCCAGGAGGGTCACCGGAGGTTTTACATGAGACCGAAACTTGTCTGGAAGAAGATTCGCCGAATGCGAAGCCTTCTTGATCTGCGGAAGTACATCAGCGGATTCACCCTCATCGCCACTGCAAGGTATATGAAGAGGCCCATGGAGCCTCAGCTGCATTGACGGAACTGGCGCTGATCCGGCCTCCGGTGGTTCATCTCAAGGCGGATTTCTACGGCAGTATTCCCGGTATACCCTCCGGGCTCGCCTATCTTGCTTCTGCGGTGCGGGCCGCGGGTTTTCCCGTGAGCATCATCGATGCTTACGGCCAGGCGCCGCACAGGTTCTACTCATTCAGAAACCGTTACCGGGCCCGGGGACTTACCCCGGGGGAGACAGCCCGGCTGACCCCGGTGAATGCCGTGGCTGGAATCAGCGTTCACTGCGCCGGAGAGCACTCCATGGCTTGCGCCATTGTCGGGGAACTGAAAAGCCTGGCACCTTCCAGGCCTGTAGTGGTCGGGGGCTATCACGCCACCTTCGTTCCGGAAGACTTTATCAGGGCCGGGGCGGATTATGTGGTGCTCGGTGAGGGGGAGAGAAGGCTTCCTGAGCTTCTCGCCCGGCTGGAAGGAGACAGAAGCATCGAAGGGCTTGAAGGTATTGCCTTTCAGGGCGGCATGGTGGACCGGCGAACCAGGTATACGGTGAATCTGGACAGCCAGCCCTTCGCTGCGGTAGACCTGCTTCCCCTGGAGAACTACTGGAAGCTGGGCTACGGTCACGGGCCGGTCATGAGGGGTGTTCGTTACATGAACATTCTCACCTCCAGAGGCTGCCCGTACAAGTGCTCCTTTTGTCAGGCGCCGGGGATGAGCGGCGGACATTGGCTTTCAAAGAGCGCCGAAAGGGTTCTGGAAGAAATCCGTTGGCATCGGGACACCTACGGGGTTACCGATTTCCACATTCAGGACGAGAACTTCGCCGTGAACCGGAACAGAGTCAGGGACATCTGCAGGGGGCTGATAGACAGCGCACTCGACATCACATTCTGCTTTCCCTCGGGGCTGAAGATGGAAACCATTGATGACAGCCTTCTGAAGCTTCTGATCCGGGCGGGAATGCGTTACTTTTCCCTTTCCCCCGAATCCGGGTCCCGGCGGGTTCTTGAGCTGATGAACAAGACCGCGGATATCGACCGGGTACCGGAGCTGGCGGCGATTGCCTCAAGGGCCGGAGTGGCCGCCTGCTGTTTTTTCGTGGCGGGAACCCCCGGTGAAACCCGGGATGATCGCCGGGAAACCCGAAACTACATCAGAAAACTGGCCCGGTGCGGGGTGGAGGAGGTGGTAATGCCCATCATGACACCGTTCCCCTCCACTCCCGCCATGGCCGAACCCGAACTGCAGGGATTCGCAGAGATGGACGAACTTTGCTTCTCCCCGGTCTGGAGACATGACTACCGCCGGCTCGACCGTTTTCGAAGGGCCGCATACCTGCACTTCTACATTGCCCGGCTGATCAGCCACCCCCTTCGGTTTCTGTCGCTGCTGGGAAGGATCGTCACCGGCAAATGCAGGACAAAGGGAGAAATGACCGCGAGACGGATGTTTCGGGACGCGGTGGACAGGATTGCGTCCCTCCGTCAGCCCGGGGTGGACTGTTGAGAAACTTCTGGCCCGAGCTGTTACTGGCGGGCCTGTTTCTTCTCGGGGATCTTTTCCTGGGGGGGTACGCCGTCGCGGCAGGCGCCGGAGCAGGCGCCGCAGCTTTCCTGGTGTCGCTTCTGGCGGGAAAGCCGAAACCCTCTCTGCTGCTTGAAGGTCTTCTGCTTTCCGCCATCACCCTCATTGCGGAGGTCTCATCGTTTCCCGGCGGTGCCTTCGCCTTCGCGGAGATCACCCTGGGGCTGTTTCTTCTGGTGGCGGGGTTGAGGGGAAAACCCGCGCTCACCTGGATGGCGGGATCCCTGGGCAGGAACCTGCTGCCGGAAAATGAGGGTGTGGTTCTATCGGTTTTCATCGGGGGAGCGTTTCTGATACACGGGGGAATCACCACCACGCTCAGCATCTTCGGGCGTGGAGGAATGTGGCTGCACCTTGTTCTTCTGGCGCCTTTGGCGGCATTGGCGGGTATTCTCGCCGCCCCCCGGCTGAGGCGGCTTCGGATGGCGTCCATGCCGGTGCTTTTTCCGTGTGGTGAAGACGGGGTAATGGCGCTTCAATCAGGCGGCGACTCGCTGGGGAAAGTCAGGCTTACCGAGGAGGGTCGTTCCGCCCTGGTGCAGCCTTTGGAACTGGAACCTCAGCACATGCCTCTTCTCGAACGGGCAATAGCCCATCGGGGCTTCCGGTTCCTTTCCCTGACCGGGTGGCCCCACGACGAACTGCACCTTGAGATCGGGGGTTTCATCAAGGTGGGAGACAGATGGAGAAAGCTCGTTCAACGCTAGCCCGGATTTGAGTTGACTTGCCGGCGAAGCCCTGTCATCTTATGCGAACTTGAGTTTTCATGTTGGGTTTTTGCATCCCGATTTCCACAACATAGGGAGGTCTTCAAAGTGACCAGTTATCCGTGTCCCGAGATCAACTCGGACGAATGCAAGGGTTGCGGCCTCTGTGTCGCCTCATGCCCGAAGAAGGTGCTAGTCATCTCCGAGAAGCTGAACTCCAAGGGATACCATTACTCTGCCTACATCGGAGAAGGCTGTATAGGTTGCGGCAACTGCTTCTACAACTGCCCGGAACCCGGCGCCATGACAGTGTACCTCAAAGACCACCAGCCCCGAAAGGAGGCGTAGCATGGCGAGACTGCTGATGAAGGGCAACCATGCGTCGGTGTACGGAGCTGTAATGGCGGGCTGCACCGCCTACTACGGCTATCCCATCACCCCCGCCAGCGAAATAGCTGAAATGGCGGCGACTCTCTTTCCCAAGCTGAACAGAACCTTCCTTCAGGCGGAAAGCGAGATTGCCGCCATCAACATGGTGTACGGTGCCGCGGGCAGCGGGAGAAGAACCATGACCGCAAGCTCCGGGCCGGGTATCAGCCTGAAGATGGAGGGTCTGTCCTACTGCGCGGGAGCCGCGCTTCCCTGTGTGATCGTTGACATTATGCGGGGGGGGCCGGGGCTGGGCAATATCGGCCCGGAACAAAGCGACTACAACCAGGTGGTCAAGGGCGGAGGACACGGAAACTACCGCAACCTTGTCCTTGCCCCGAACAGCTGCCAGGAGATGTGCGATCTTACAAAACTTGCCTTTGAGCTTGCGGATGAGTACCGCAATCCGGTCTTCGTACTCACCGACGGCGTCATCGGTCAGATGATGGAAGCGGTGGAGATTCCCGAACCCGTCACCGAGATACCGGACAGATCCCAGTGGGCGGTGTACGGCAATCCCCTCAACAAGAATCTGATAAACTCCATCTACCTTGACCATGACGACCTTGAGAACTGGAACAAGTCTCTACTTGCCAAGTACGAAACGGCGAAGAGGAAAGAGGTCCGCTTCGAGGAGTACCGGATGGATGATGCGGAAACTGTGGTCATCGGCTACGGATGCGTAAGCAGAGTGCTTCGGAACACTGTGGACATGGCCCGGGAAAGGGGCGCCAGGGTTGGTCTTCTTCGCCCCATCACTCTCTTCCCCTTCCCGGAGAAGCAGATTCGGGCTCTTCCGGAACGGGGTATCCGTAATGTACTCACCGTGGAACTGTCTACAGGGCAATTGGTTGACGATGTGAACCTGGCCCTCGAGGGCACACTGAAAAGCGACCTTTATTACCGCCTGGGCGGCAATGTTCCTTCCGCAGAGGAGATTCTCAAAAGAATCTCCGAGCTTTACGGGGTGTAGCCATGGAAAAGAAAACCGTTCTCAGAAAACCCGCGGGATTCCTCGATGTTTACAAGCACAAACCCGGAGCGGAAAAGGACAGAACCCACTACTGCCCCGGATGTGGTCACGGCATTCTGCACAAGCTCATAGCGGAAGCCATGGAAGACCTTGAAATAATCGATGATACCATCATAATCAGCCCGGTGGGCTGCAGCGTTTTCGCCTATTACTACTTTGAGGGGGGGCACTTTCAGGTGGCCCACGGCAGGGCGCCGGCGGTGGGAACCGCGGTAAGCCGGGCCAACCCGGACAAGATAGTGGTCAGTTACCAGGGCGACGGCGACCTGGCCGCGATCGGAGGAAACAATATCCTCCAGGCGGCAAACCGTGGCGAGAACATGGTGGTGTTTTTCGTCAACAACGCGATTTACGGCATGACCGGCGGCCAGATGGCCCCCACCACCCTGGAAGGCCAGAAGACAACCACAACACCCTATGGAAGAAACCTGGCTTCCGACGGTTACCCGATTCAGATGTCGGAAATCATATCCCAGCTCAAGGCGCCGACCTTCGTGACCAGGGTTTCACTGCATAACCCCGCCAACATACGGAAAACCCGTGCCGCGGTTCGCAAGGCGTTTCAAAACGCCAGGGAGCACAAGGGATTTCAGTTCGTGGAGGTTCTTTCGACCTGCCCAAGCGGCTGGAAACAGAACCCTGTCGACAGCATGAAGTGGGTCGAGGAGCATATGATTCCCATTTTCCCGCTGGGCGTTTTCAGGGATAACAGTGAAGAGGCGTCACCGGTTATTCGTCCCATGCCCGTGCTGGCCCCGGATCAGGTTAAAGCCGGATTGGGCCTCACCGACGGATCTTCCGGTGGTTTCCAGCGGGGGGAGATGTCTTCCGAGTACTCCCGGATGTCCATCCGGGTTGCGGGCTTCGGGGGTCAGGGCATCATGTCCACCGGCCAGATTCTGGCTCAGGTTGCCCTCGAGTACGGATACAACGTTTCCTGGCTGCCAAGCTACGGGCCTGAAATGAGAGGTGGTACCGCCAACTGCTCGGTGAACATTCAGGACGGAACCATAGGCGGCGCTGAAGCGGTCAGGCCCAACATGGTCATCGCCATGAATCGCCCCAGCATGGAGAAGTTCGAGAAAGCTCTTGTTTCAGGCGGATCCCTGGTTTACAACAGCACCCTGATAGATGTGGAACCTCAAAGAAACGATATTCGGGTTTTTCCGGTCCCCATCACAGGGCTTGCGGACGAACTGGGCGACACCCGGATTCAGAGCATGGTGAGCGTCGGGGCATACGCCGCCATCACCGGGATGTTCAAGCCCCAGGATGTTGTCAGCATGCTGTCCGCGGTGTTCAAGGGCAAGAAGCAGGAGATCATAGATCTGAACGCCTCGGCGGTTCAGAAAGGTTACGATTACGTTAAGAACACCTTCTGAGGCAGCCCGGGGCCGGGGAAGGATTCCCCGGCCCCGGGTCATCCGAGCCTGCGGATAGTCTTCCCCTGAGCAGCCACATGATTAGAAGCGTGTGAGCGGGTTTTTGTTACGAAAAGGGAGAATTGTTATGGATAAAAAGGCGCTATTTCTGTGGCTTGTCCTTGTTCTTCTTCCCGGGGCCCTTCTGGGATACGGCTATCCCGCCTCCTTTGGAACCGGCAGCAGTCTCGCGGGGCTGGATGCCGTAACCGCATCGCTGGGTGGGGTAACAGCCGTTGATCTTGGCGGAGCAGGGGTGTTGCTCAACCCATCCTTCCTTGGTCTTCTCAGAGCTCCGAGAATCCAGATGAGTGTGGGACCGGTGCTTTCCAAAGAGTCCATTGAAACTCCCTTTGGCCGTTTCAATGTGTCCACCATTGCGCTGGGTTCGACGGGAATGACCGCCGCGTTTCCCATCACCGATGGAATCGGTTGCGGTGTCGGTATTTCCAGGCTTTCAGATTTCTCCTACAAGGGTGAGTACTATGACTTCATACTTCAAGGCCCCGATACCGTCGTAGTCTTTCAGCAGCAGAACAACAGCGGAAGCATCTGGGAGTCATCCGCGGGAGTGGGAGCCAGGCTGCTGGAAGGCCTGCATGCCGGGGCTTCGGTGGGCTACAGATTCGGCTCTGGAACCTGGGACTTCTTTCAAGATACTTCAGTGGACAGCCCATTTGTGGATGTGGAAACCTGGGAGGAAAGCGGTCTGGCTTACAGGGTCGGTCTCTCACTGATTGCTTCCAGAGCCAGAATAGGCGCCGCGTACACAAACGGCATGGACAAGTACCCTCCAAGGGCGTCGCTGGGGTTTGCGATCGGGGACATGACCGCCTGGGAATCCTCTTTCGGGGCGGAGGTGGAAATGCAGTTTCCCGGAGATTCCACCAGGTTTACCGCCAGGCTGTTCGGTGGTACACCGCTGTCCGGAAACGACCTTTATGGAAGGGCGGCGGTTTTCATGTTCGAGTCACAGGGATCGGACAGCAGGGAGGCCACCGGGGTTTGCATGGGGATCGGCCTGAAAGTTTCCCGCACCCTGGTTTTCGACACCGCGGTGTCATGGATCAACGAGAGCCGCACCGGTGATGTATTTGGGGGATATCCCCAGCAGGCCACAGTCAATGATACTCATTCCGGCCTCACGGCTGGCTTAACCTGGAACCCATAGAACTGGAACAATCATGAAGTGTTTTACCCTTTCCTTGGCTATCCTCGCCGTATCGGGCACAACCCTTGGCTTTGGATACTACGATTCATTCAACAACGGCAGTCCAAACGGCGGCTTCACCGCTGAATCAGCGGTTCTTGGCGGCATTAAAGCACAGCCGATTGCGACCCCCGCCGGGTTGTTCATGAACCCCGGAGCGCTCGGGCTGATCACTGGACAAGCCCTGAGTGTGGACGGCGGATTTGAGCGGTGGACGGAAACCGTGTACGATGCCAATTTCAGAATTCACCGGGGCGGCCAGGTTCTCGGTGTAGCCACAGCCGCCGCAGCCGCACATCTCGGGCCGGTGGTGGTGGCGCTTGGCGCTGCCAAGGTGGCGGATTACGACTATTTCGGTACACACAACACCATCGATCCCTACACCGCACAGCTGACATCCGTCGAGATAGCCCGGGTTTCCGGAACCCGGTGGGAGTATGTCGCCGGTTTGTCGGGAATGGTGTATCGCGGGTTGTACGCCGGGTTCTCCGGTGGTGTCCGGGCTGTATCCGCTGATTATGACTACACCTTCAGCGACAGAACTTTCCAGGGGGCGGACTCCACCTCCCAATGGGAGGTGTCGGCGAATGAATTCTGTTGGCGTGCCGGGCTGGCTAGCATCTCGGATCTTGTCTCTGCGGGCGTTGTTTATTCTTCCGGGAGCGATTACCATTACTCTTCTGTTGCCTTCGGCGGAAGCGTGATTTCTCCCCACATCAACAACACCAGAACAGGTTTTGAGGCTGAGGTTGTGAGGCCCTTCGACACGAACGATTTCATCGGCAAACTTTTCATTGATACTCCGGTGACCAGTCGCTTCGACCTTCGAACGTCGGTTGTTTTCGTCGAGGGGTTTCAAGCCACAAGAACCAGCCTTGGTTTCGGCTTGGGCGGGGGATATCGAAGCGGAGAGAACCTGGAAGTGTCCGTAGGCTGCCTTTGGAAGGGAAGAACCAGAACCAATGCGTTTCCCAATGAACAGGCTGACGGTGTGGACGACAACAGCATATCACTGGTGCTTGGTTCGGTGTTCAGGCTCTGACGGAACCCTGTCAGCATGAGCCGATGGGTGAAAATTGTCTGCAACCGGCTTACGGGCTGCGTAACCGTTACCGGTGACTGCGCCGGCATGTTTGGTGTATCACCAGAGACTCTGTCACGCACTACCGATCCGCGCCCCCTGCTCCCTGAAATTCTTCAGGAAGCTTTTGACGACCCGTCCGTCCCACTAAGGGAGGATGCCCGGAATGGGCTGCTGGTTACAGCATGCGAAAACTCTACCGAAAGCGTGTTTATTGCCGTGGCTGTGTCCGGGGAGATGGACTCGGTCTACCCTGATCTTCCCGCCGGTGTTATCTCCCTGGATCATACCGGCGTACTCAGGCACTGCAATCGGGCAATGGGCGAAATGTTCGGGTTTGATCCCGGAGTGTGCATCGGTTCCGAGGTGGCCGCTGTTCTTCCCCAGCCGGTTCTCTATAGCTGGAACAGCGTTTTAAAATCGGTAATGATGGGCCACCAGGTCAAGGTGGAGTTTCTGCCCGCGGGTGGCAGGAAGAACCGCGGCATGCTTGTTCGGGGCGGCTCCGGAATTGTAGGGCTTTTTCACGACATAACAGAAGTCATGGAAACCGAGAAGAGACTTCGGGCGGTTCAGAAGATGAACAAGGCCATCTTCAGCGCCAGCGAAGCCGGCATAATGATGTTTGATGTAAAGGGAAGAGTTCTTCTGACCAATCGAGCCATGGCCCGGATAGCCGGTCATAGCAACAGTCTTGTGGGGGTTCACATCAGGGATGTGTTTCCAGATGAGCCGCTGAAATGGGTGGACAGATCCTATAAAAACCTTTTGGCGCGCCCCGGAAAGGGCGCCATAAGCGGTGACATGATCTGGTTATCAGGAACCGGTGAGGAGAGAGTGGTAAGACTGTCTCTTCAATCCATCACGGATGATGCCGGAGCGGTGACCCACATCATGGGTTATGTGGATGATATCACTGAACAGGTGCAGGGTATGAGCCGGCTGGAAGCGCTGGGCAGAAGCCTGGAAAACCTGGCCGACCTGACCACTCTGCTTCCGGGAGCGAGGAGGATTGACAGAGGAAGCGCCGCGCTTCTTCGGGAGATTCTGGAATCCGATGCCATAGCGGTTTACATCAACGACCCCTTCGCGGGCCTGGTGCTTTTCGACAAGGATGGCGCCTGGCCTGAAGGCTTGCCGACAGCGGATTTTCATGAACTGAGGTTTCCCTCGTTTCCCGGATTTGGCAGGCCGAGTCAGAGCTTCACCGGCGACAAACTGGGAGTTCTCGCCGACATTTTCAGGCGCGGCACTATTGTCCCCCTTGGCGGCGATGAAAATCCAATGGGTTTCATCCTCGCGGTCTACGGGGCCGACCAAGCCTCCCTGCACCGTGAGATGACTGTGGGAGAACTTGCCGGTGCGCTTCTTACATCAGGGCTGATGCTGCACAGAGAGCACAGCGAAACGGAAAAGCTTGCCTACCTTCTTCGGGGAAGGGACAGGTATTTCGATGAGCTTTTCCGAAGGCTTCCGATTCCCGCGTTCGTGTTCAGCGAATCCGGAGAGATTCAACTCTGGAATGACGACATGACCATCCTTGTCGGTGAAGATGGTTTCTCACTTCCGGTGGCGCAGCAGCAGCGCTGCCTTGAGGGGCTTCTTTCCGGACTGGGGAGCATTTCAGAGATCAATGGGCGTTTTTCCAGGGGTGAACCCATGGTTCAGGGTTCCCTGGTTTTCGATGAAGGCGAAGAGACGAAGGATTACAGACTGCAGATAGTCAAGATAAGAGCAATAGGGATTGGCGCCGATGAGTCCGTCTTTCTCGCTTCGGCGTTACCCGAGGACGGGGAAACAGCGGTTCCGGGCTTGACCTTTACCCTTCTGGGGGCTCTTATGGATGTTTACGAAAGCACTGACCCCGCACAGGTTCTCAGAAGGGGGGCGAAAGGGGCACTCAAACTCACAGGCGCAGACGCGGTGAGGTTGTCGGTTGACCGGATTGGCAGCGCTTCGGCGCCTATGGAAAACTGGCCGGGTGAACCGGAATGGGAAACGGAAATCACCCACGAGGGAAACAGACTGGTTTTTCAGTTCGCCGGCGGGAACCGAACATCAAACCTGGAAACCCTTGGGAGGTCGGTTCTTAAGATTACCGGCAGAATGAGTTCCATACTTACTCCGTCCAGACTCGAGAAGATCACCGGCATTCCCGGGGGGCTCATGATGATTACCGACTTTCAGGGAAGGGTTCTGTTCTCAAACTGGCCTGAGACGGTAATGACCGAGGGCGGGTACTCATCCGTCGATGCGTTTCTTGGGGCTCCCCCGCCGAAGGATGCCATGGCCTCACTGCAGGCCCTGGGCAGTTGTACATGGCTCCATCCAGTCGAAGGCCCTGTTCGGGGGTTGGCCATGTCCGGCGAATCACCATCCAGGATTCTCTGGTATCCTTCCCGTGGGGAGCCGGAGGAAAAGGCGAAACACCTGAACACTGATCTGATGGAGTCACTGGTGAATTATTTGCTGACCAATGCCCGGAGATCACGGTTCTCACTGGACTCACTCATGGAGTTGCTTGAAGGCAGGGATCCACTCCGGGGTCTGGCGAACACACTGATGCTGGACCAGGGAACAGCCCTGGAAGCTTTGGGCATGCTGCGGCTCGCCGCGGGTTCCACTGCTGTGGCAACAAGGCCCGCCAGACTGGAGGAATGTCTTCACCACGCCATGGGAATGCTTCAGAAAACCGGTGTCCGGGTGCCGGACATGGTGATATCGGAGGGCTTGCCGGAAGTGGTCATTGAGCCGGAGTGGATGGCTGAAATCCTGGCAAGGCTTCTTTCCATGCCGGAGTCACCCGGCAAGCGGCTGACCGTGGAATACGCAGACGGATGGGTGGTTGTTGATTTGCCGGTCATCCTTGAATCAACGAACATTCCCGGTCTTCCCGAAGTTCTGAAATCCCTGGTAGAAAACCATCTTGATTTCAGGGTGGAAACCGGAGTGAGCGCCGCACTTCTGGAAGAGCACGGCTGCCGCCTGGAGTTGAAGTCCAATGGAGCTCTCAGGGTTCTGATTCCGGCCCTGGAATAGCGCCGATTTCGTATATTCACCAGGGTGTTTTCACGATCGGAGGAACCGGTTGGACAGTTATGACTTCAAAGCACTGCAGAGCAAATGGTCCCCGGCCTGGGAGCGGATGAACCTGTATCGCACGGGTGAAAACCCCGACAAGCCCTGTTTCTACTGCCTCGACTACTTTCCATACCCGTCCGGTGCCGGGCTGTCAGTCGGGCATTGCAGAAACTACATCCCCACAGATGTAATCGCCAGGAAGAAGCGCATGGACGGAGTGAATGTGCTCCATCCCATGGGCTGGGATGCCTTCGGTCAGCCGGCGGAGGAGTATGCCATAAAAACAGGCACACACCCCGCCGAGGTTACCCGAATAAACACCGACACCTATCGCAGGCAGATGAAGCTCTTTGAAGCGGGTTACGACTGGAGCCGGGAAATCAACTCGAGTCATCCCGATTACTATCGCTGGACCCAGTACTTTTTCAATCTTCTGTTCGACCGGGGTCTGGCCTACCAGAGCGACGGCCATCAGATGTACTGCCCCGCCTGCAGAATAGTTCTTTCCAACGAGGAGGCCGCCGGTGGCGTATGCTGGCGTTGCGGCGGCGGTGTGACCAAGAAGAGGCTTCCCCAGTGGTACTTCAGGATAACCGATTATGCCCAAAGGCTTTTGGACGACCTTGAAGGCCTGGACTGGCCAGAGGGAATAAAGGCCATGCAGCGTAACTGGATCGGCAGATCGGAAGGAGCCGAGGTGGTTTTTCCTGTCGTTCTGCCCGGAGGAAGAACCCTGGAGATGCCGGTCTACACCACCAGAATTGATACCATATTCGGCGCTACCTTCTGCGTTATGGCTCCGGAACACCCTGATCTGCTTGCTGTTACCACTACCCAGATGACAGGGGAGGTGAAGGAGTACCTGAAGGCGGTTTCTTCCAGGAGTGATACGGAGAGACAGGCTGATACCGGTCGTGAGAAAACCGGTGTATTCACCGGGTCTTACGCCCTGAACCCGTTCACCGGAGAAAAAGTGCCTCTCTGGGTTGCGGACTATGTTCTGGGAGGCTATGGAACCGCGGCGATCATGGCGGTCCCCGGCCATGATCAGAGAGACCATGACTTCGCGAAGCGATTCAACCTCCCCATTCTGGAGGTGATCGCGCCGGGAGGCGTTCCCCGGGGAGTCGACGACGCGGCGGTTGAAGCCGATGGGGTTCTCATGAACAGCGGGCGGTTTTCAGGTCTATCCTCGGATGAAGCCCGAAGGATCATGGCGGAGTACGCGAGGGAAAAGTCTTTCGGAAAGCCGGAAGTTCGTTTCAGAATCAGGGACTGGCTGGTAAGCCGCCAGCGTTATTGGGGGGCGCCCATTCCAATAATACACTGCGGGAAATGCGGGGCGGTTCCTGATAGAGACCTGCCTGTGGAGCTTCCTGATGTGGACAGCTTCGAACCGGATGATTCGGGCCTGTCCCCCCTGGCCAGGGCGGTGGACTGGGTCGGAACCACATGCCCCGCCTGCGGTGGCCCGGCGGAGAGGGAAACCAGCACCATGGCCGGTTTTGCCTGTTCAAGCTGGTATTTTCTGAGGTTCGCCTCCCCCCATGAGAATCGCAGGCCCTTCGATCCCGAGGCGGTCAGGAAGTGGCTTCCCGTAGACATGTATGTGGGCGGAGCCGAACACGCGGTGATGCATCTCATCTACGCCAGATTCTGGACCAAGGTAATGTACGACGCTGGAATGGTGGATTTCTCAGAGCCGTTCACCTGCCTGAAGAATCAGGGAATGCTTCTCAGTTATGACCACCAGAAAATGTCCAAGAGCAGAAACAATGTGGTGACCCCGGATGAGGTGGTGGAAAAGTACGGGGCGGACGCGCTTCGGCTTTACATTCTCTTCATGGGTCCCTTCGAGGCGGAGCTTGAGTGGAGCGAAGAGGGCATTTCCGGAACATACAGATTCGTTAGAAGGATATGGAGCCTCTTCCAGCATCCTGTAATCCCGGCTGAATCCGCTCCCAGGCTTCGAAAGGAGATCAGGCACCATCTGGCGAAAACCGTGAAAAAAGTCACTGAAGATATTGACTCGTTCCAGTTCAACACTGCCGTGGCTTCCATGATGGAGTTCATCAACTTCATGGCCTCGATCCGGGAACGGGCAGGCTCGGCTGAGGAGGAGTGGAACAGAGCCCGCCGGGACTTTCTGGTTCTTCTGGCACCTATGGCGCCGTTTATTGCCGAAGAGCTTTGGCAAAGGCTTGAGTATCCCGGCGAAACAGTGCACAACAACAGCTGGCCCGGGGTTTGCGAAGATGACCTGGAGCAGGAAACCGTGGAAATCGCGGTTCAGATCAAGGGAAAACTCCGGGATCGGATAACAGTTCCCTCCGGTGCCGGGAAGGAAGAGCTGGAAACCCTTGCTCTCGCATCTCCAAGAGTCACACAGATTCTCGGGGGGAACTCTCCCCGCCGAGTCATCGTTGTTCCCGGAAGCCTGGTGAACATCATTCCCTGACGCTTGTCTTGAAACCCCGGGCCCGATAGCCGTACTTACGGGAAAGGGGGTTTTCATGCTGGCAGTGGCCCGGGCCGTGGGCCTGGTGGGAATCGAGGCTTTCCCCGTCGATGTGGAAGTTGACATGAGCCGGGGCCTTCCCTCTTTCATAATGGTGGGTCTTCCCGACAACTCAGTCCGCGAAAGTCGAGAGCGGGTTCAGGCAGCAATTGTCAACTCGGGTTATGTGATTCCCCCAAAGAAACTCACCGTCAACCTGGCCCCGGCGGGGCGCAAAAAGGAAGGCCCCGCATTCGACCTTCCCATCGCGGTTGGCCTTCTGGCAGCGGGTGGGTTCATTCCCGCATCCAGAGTGGAAAAATTCGCCTTTGCCGGAGAACTGGCCCTCGACGGCCGAATCCGCCCGGTGCGGGGAATGCTTCCAATGGCTTCCGGCCTTCCACCCGGCCTCGAGGGGGTTTTTGTTCCCGCCGAGAACGCGCAGGAAGCAGCCATATCATCCCCAGCCCCGGTCATACCGGCGGGTTCACTTCAGGAGGTGGCGAACTGGCTTCAGGGTGCGGAAGGCCTGTTTCCCGAGCCCAGTTCGCTTCCGGTGCCCGAAGCCCCGGTTTACAGCGTTGATTTTGCCGAGGTACATGGTCAGCATCAACCCAGAAGGGCACTGGAGATAGCGGCGGCAGGCGGGCACAACATGCTGATGATAGGCCCTCCCGGGGCCGGGAAAACCATGCTGGCACAAAGGCTTCCATCCATTCTGCCTCCGCTTTCCAGAATCGAGGCCATCGAAACCACAAAAATTCACAGCGTGGCGGGCCTGCTTCCGGAAGGGGTGGCACTGGTCAGGGAACGGCCATTCCGCGCCCCGCACCACACTGTGTCCACTCCGGGGCTTATCGGCGGGGGCACACACCCCCGGCCCGGCGAAGTAAGCCTCGCCCATAACGGCGTCCTTTTTCTCGATGAACTCCCGGAATTCAACAGGAACGCCCTGGAAGCCATGCGCCAGCCCATGGAATCGTGCAGGGTAACGGTTTCCCGGGCGGTAACCTCCACCGACTTTCCGGCCAGGTTCATGCTTGTTGCCGCAATGAATCCATGCCCCTGCGGCTATCTCACCCATCCCGGCAAGGCATGCAACTGCGGAGCATCCCAGGTTCAGCGCTACCTGGGGAAAATCTCCGGCCCGCTGCTTGACAGGATAGATATTCATCTCGAAGTGGCCCCCCTTTCCCGCGGGCAGTTGGGCCCCGATGCTGAACCCGGCGAACCCTCCGCTCCCATCAGGGCCAGAGTGGCAGCAGCCCGAAGCATCCAGGAAGAAAGGTACAGAAACCTGAAGGATGTGTTCTGCAACGCGTGCATGCCCCCATCCCTGCTTCGGAAACACTGTGCGGTGGACTCCTCGGGCAGGAAACTGCTGGATGCCGCCGCCGCCAGGTTCGGGTTCTCCGCCCGGGCGTACTACAGGGCTCTCAGGGTATCCCGAACCATAGCCGACCTCTCCGGAGAAGACCGGGTATCCTCGGCGCATGTGGCCGAGGCGGTTCAGTTCAGGGCGCTGGAGCGGGACTACTGGGTGTAGGCCCACTCGGAGCGTCAGCGAAGCACCATGAGCCCCGAAACGGCGGAAAAGCCGTCGGTGGTCAGCCTGATCCGGTAGACACCATTGGGAACAGGAGTCCCCGATGCCGTGGTAAGATCCCAAGAGATGCTGTGGGCTCCGGCGGGCAGTTCATCTCTGATCAGGGCGGTAACCAGGCGGCCGCTGATGTCGTAAACATCGATGCTGACCCGGGAAGCGGTTTCCAGAGTCAGGGG
>Ga0334882_1001279_pt1 | contig 30848 bp, 25 predicted proteins | sample GraSluR1_MG_5_FD_207226 | JGI IMG/M metagenome (GOLD analysis project Ga0334882, IMG submission 207226) | Sludge microbial communities from methane-producing bioreactor in Wageningen University, Netherlands - Granular Sludge_15_04-R1 | ecosystem: Engineered > Bioreactor > Anaerobic >... | reverse complement strand
TTAAATCGGTGTCAACGTTTTCCATTAAAATTCTCCCTTCATAGTTAATAATTTAAAGTTATTAAGTCTAAAGTTCGAGCCATATCAATGTTTAAACTGTATCTATATTATAAGACACCAACTTTTTCAAGAAAATAACGGATTTTTTGTAATTTTTTTCATAAAGTTGAAAAACTGCATAAAAAACAGCCCTAAAGACTGTTTCAGATTGTACATGTTTTCACAATACTACTTACAATAATTTTCTTTAAAAATAAGAAAAGTATCCGGGTTTGCAAAATCAAGCCCGGATACTTTTTATCATAATTGCAGTTCCTTCAATCTCGGCCACAACTTGTCTTTATCGGAAAAGATGATATTTTCAATTCCTATCCCATCAAGAGGCCATTTTATTCCTACATCGGGATCATTCCAGATAAGTCCGCCCTCGTCTTCCGGATGATAGAAATCCGTACATTTGTAGCAAAATTCCGCCTCATCTGAAAGTACAAGAAATCCATGTGCAAAGCCCTGTGGAATATAGAACTGTTTTCTGTTCTCTTCTGACAGAATAACTCCAATCCATTTTCCATAAGTCGAGGAACCTCTTCTCAAATCCACTGCCACATCAAACACTTCACCCTTGACAACTCTAACAAGCTTTCCCTGAGAATGTTTTTTCTGAAAATGCAGTCCTCTTAAAACGCCCTTTCTGGACTTAGACTGGTTATCCTGTACAAATTTCATGTCAAGTCCAGCTTCCCTGAATTCATTGTAATTATATGTCTCCATGAAATATCCCCTGTTGTCCCCGAAGATACCCGTTTCTATTATGTATACTCCATCTATATCCGTACATTTAAATTCAAACTTCCCCATCTCGATCATTTCCCTTTCTTCATATTTTTTCTATAAAGGACTTCAATGCATCCTTCCATGGTCTCATGTCATCGCCTATTGTACACCTTAGCATCATATTGTCGAGAGATGAATACTCCGGCCTCTTTGCAGCTCTCTCAAGCTTGTCTGAGGTAATTGGAGATACACTGCAGTCTATACCTGCATAATCCACAATTTTACCCGCAAAATCATACCAGCTGCATTCCCCTTTCCCCGTACAGTGATATATTCCATACTCATTTGTAAGAGCAATTTTCAGAATATGATAAGCTAGATCCTCCGCATTTGTCGGATTTCCCCTCTGGTCATCAACTACATCAAGGTGTCCTTTTTCCCTTGCCGCCTTGAGTATGGTATAGACAAAATTTTTCCCGTACACGCCATAGAGCCAGGAAGTCCTCACTATAAAATACTTTCTGCAATTTTCCCTTATGTACTGTTCTCCAAGCAGCTTTGTCCTTCCGTACACGCTCATCGGCTTAGGCACATCATACTCCCTGAAAGGCACACTTCCCTTTCCATCGAAGACGTAATCCGTAGAAACATGTATCAATCTTGCCCCTGTAATTGAAGCTGAACGGGCCAGATTTCTCGGTCCTATGGAATTTACCTTAAAAGCACTGTCAAAGTTCTCTTCACATCCATCAACATTCGTGTATGCCGCACAATTTATGATGACATCGGGTCTGAAATCCTCCACACAGTTAAGTACATCACTAAACCTTGCTATGTCAAGTTCATTCCTTCCCAAGTACTTAACTTCTGCATTTGAATACAACTTATCGATGTAACCTATATCAGTTTTACCCTTTTTCAGAACTGAAGAAATCTCCGAGGCAAGCTGTCCCTTTGCCCCTGTAACAAGAATTTTCATTTGTATCGCCCCCAATATTTTAAATCAATAGGTTCTGCCCCTACCTTATCCTTAAATATATTATAACCATTTTCAGCGGAAACTTCAGTCTTATTACAGGTGTCGAATAACCTGTGCCGGATTACCTGCAATCAACACATTGTCGGGAAAGGATTTTGTCACCACGGAGCCTGCACCTACCACTACATTATTGCCAAGGGTAACTCCAGGTACCAGAATCGATCCGCCGCCTATCCAGGCATTATCACCGACGGTAACCGGCCTGCCAAGTCCTATCATTGCCGTACGCCTTTCAACGTCCAGAGGATGTTCAGCTGCATATATCTGGACATGAGGTGCAAACAGACAATTATCACCAATGGTAATGGGTGCTACATCAAGCATTGCACAATCATAATTGCAAAGAAAATTATCTCCGATGGAAATATTATAGCCGAAATCACAGTGGAAAAAAGGCTGAATATCCATATTCTTTCCAACCCGCTTAAAAAGCTGGCGAAGAATAGCCTGTTTTTCTTTCTGCTGTTCGTCCGTCAGATTATTCAGCTTTCGAACAAGTCCTCTTGCCCGGAATATATCGGCCATCAATTCCGGATCACGTATTTGGTAAGGCTCTCCGGCCAAAAATTTGCTTTTTTCAGAATCCATTTTATCTATTCTCCTCTCATAAATCCCGATCAGGATCTGACTCTGTCCATGAGACTCAAGATATATTTTCCGTAGTCCACCTTCTTCAGGGGTTCTGCCAGCTTTACAAGCTGGTTGTCATCTATGTATCCTTTTCTATATGCAATCTCCTCGATGCAGGCAACATACAGTCCCTGTCTCGTCTGAACCGCCTCAACAAAATTTGCAGCATTCAACAACCCACGGGGTGTTCCCGTATCGAGCCAGGCCATTCCCCTTCCGAACAGCTCCACTTTAAGCCTTCCCTGTCTCAGGTATTCGTTGTTCACATCCGTAATTTCAAGTTCGCCTCTCCCTGAAGGCTTTATGTTCTTTGCGATGTCAACAACGTCATTGTCATAAAAGTACAGTCCGGGAACTGCATAGTTCGATTTAGGACTGGATGGCTTCTCCTCTATGGATACAACATTGAATTCACTGTCGAATTCAACTACCCCGAAATCTTTCGGATTGCTTACATGATACCCAAAAATAGTGGAACAGTCCTTTCTGCCTGAAGCCACTTCAAGCCTCTGAGTAAAACCATAGCCGTAAAATACATTATCCCCAAGAACAAGGGCTGCATCATCATTTCCGATAAATTTTTCACCTACTATAAAGGCCTCTGCAAGTCCGCCGGGTTTATATTGAATTTCATATGTAAAATCAAGGCCGAGCTGGCTGCCGTCTCCGAAAAGCTCCTTGAAGGTATCTATGTCCCTGGGAGTTGATATTATAAGTATCTCCCTTATTCCTGCAAGCATGAGTACGGACAGGGGATAGTAGATCATAGGCTTGTCATATACAGGTACTATCTGCTTTGATATGACCTTTGTCATAGGGTAGAGTCTTGTCCCTGAACCGCCTGCAAGTATAATTCCCTTTCTCATTTGTCACGCACATCCTTTCTGCAATTTACAAGTACATTTTTTTGTAATAGTTCTGGTACTGGCCGGAGGTGACATTTTCCATCCAATCCCTGTTCTTCAGATACCATTTTATTGTCTTTACTATTCCAGTTTCAAATACGGTCTCGGGATACCAGCCAAGTTCATTTTTTATTTTTTTGGGGTCTATTCCATATCTCCTGTCATGCCCTTTCCTGTCCTCCACATATTTTACAAGGTCTTCACCTACTGCTGAATCCACATTGTCATGTATATATGAAATTATAGTCTTCACTATATGTACATTCGTCCTCTCGTTGTGTCCGCCGATATTATACACCTGACCTGTCCTGCCACTGTCCACAACCATATCTATTGCCCTGCAGTGATCTTCAACATAAAGCCAGTCCCTTATGTTCATTCCATCACCGTATACCGGAATATCCCTTTTATCGAGGCAGTTGTTTATAACGAGAGGTATCAATTTCTCGGGGAATTGATAAGGCCCGTAGTTGTTGGAACACCTAGTGATATTCACAGGCATCCTGTAGGTATCGTAATAAGCTTTTACCATAAGATCCGCAGATGCCTTGCTTGAAGAGTATGGACTGTGGGAATCGAGAGGAGTTGTCTCTGTAAAATATCCCTCACTTTCAAGTGATCCATAAACTTCATCCGTAGAAACCTGAAGGTACCTTTTACCTTTCTTGAAACCTTCTCCTTCAGCCCAAAAATGCTTTGCCGTATTCAGAAGAGTTACAGTCCCAAGCACATTAGTTGTTACAAATATTTCAGGATTTTTTATGCTCCTGTCCACATGAGATTCCGCTGCAAAGTTCACCACATAGTCTATGTCATATTTTTCAAACACAGCATTCAATTTATCCCTGTCACATATATCACCTTGGACAAACGTATAATTTGGATTGTCAGCTACAGATTCAAGATTTTCCAGATTTCCAGCATAGGTAAGCTTGTCATAGTTTATTATCTTTATGTCTCTATACTTTTTTAATATATAATGAATGAAGTTGGAACCTATAAATCCTGCTCCTCCTGTTACTAAATAGGTTTTCATTTATATCCCCTTTCAATAAAGTGTATTTATTTATAATAATTTACAATATATTTATATTATATACTGGTTATATAATGATTAAAAGTACTTTCAGAATAGTGCTATTATTAAAAAATAGAGTGAATCTCTTCGCTCTATTTTCTAATCTTATTCTTAGCAAATTCAAATGCTTTACTAATTAAACTTTTATTGAACACAACAAATATTATTACAGATAAAATCATAATTACTATCTCTACAATTTTATTATTACTATAATATGTAAAAATAAATAAAACAGAAATTATAGATAAAATTATCAATCTCTTTAAATCAATATCTATCCTAAAGTATTTTCTAGTTTGCCACAACCTAGTAAGCCACATTACTAGGAACGCGATCATTGTAGAAAACGATGCACCTTGTATTCCAATAACAGGTATTAAAGCTATATTAATTATTACATTTATAACTCCTCCAATTACAGAAGTATAAAATGCTCCTATGGTATCCTTTGAACTTAGATAACCTGTCCCATAAAATAAAGAAAATGAATTGAATATTGTACCTATATATAAAAATGGTACAAACATCCATGCGGACTCAAATTTAACATTAACCATAAGATGCATAATGAATTTTGTAAAAGCTAACAATCCAATTACTGCTGTAAATTGAAAAGTCATTAATACATTAAACATCCTTGTATAAAATACATTTCTATCTTTGGAACCATATTCTGTTATAGCACTTTCCTGCCAAGCCAAATTAAATATAGTATTTAACATAATTAATATAGATGGAAATTTATTTGAAATAGCATAAATTCCATTAGCTTCCACTCCCTTATAAAAAGTTAAAAAATATCTATCAGATACATTCATTAGCCACCAGCTAATTACATTTGGTATTAATGGTATAGAAAAAACAATTAACTTCCTTTTTATTATATTATTATTTAATTTAAGTTTTATATAATTATGAATTTTTAATTTTCCATCCAAGTAAATTATTATAATTATAGAAGATAAAATATTTGATACTATAAGCGAACCTACTTTCATATGCATTATAGTAATAAATAATATATTAGATACTAATATAACAACAGTAGATATTATTCCAGATACAGAATAATCTACATTTTTTCGAAATCCTCTTGCAATCTGTGACCATAATACAGATAGTATACTAAAATCAATTTGTAATAAAATTAGATATTCATATTTAAAACTTTTAAATTGAATAAATATAATGTATATTATGCTAAATACCATCAGATTTCTTGTTATCATAAAAAATGAATTCGAGATAACATGGGCAGATTCAGCATCATCTTTGGATTCTAGTAAATATCTATATAATCCATCATAGATTTGAAATGTTACAATTGGAGTCAATAATGCAACTGTAGTAGTTATTAGGTCAAAATATCCATAGTCATTAGTGGATAAATAATATGTATAGAATGGTAGTAATATAAAGGATAAAACTTTTGATCCAAAATTACCTATTGCATATATAATTGTATTCTTAACTAAAGTTCCTTCTTTACTCATAAAAGACCTCTTAATCTTTGAATATATTTTCCATATTATATCTAATATTAAATTATTTACTTTATTTAATATTATTAATTTCTATTTATTTTTATTGCTTGAATTTATTACCCGAACAATCTTTCTTTTTACCCTACTGGCAAAATTTACCTTAGTATATTTTATTATCGCTTTCTCTACATCCATATTGTGAATAACTTTAAAATATTTCTTTCTATTTTTATTATAATTTACTGATTTAATTATAGATTGATTATATTTAGTTGCATAATCTAAATTGCTTCTTGTTACTTCCATATCGGATAAAATTTCACTAAAAATTTGTAAACTTTTTTCATTATTTAAAATTACTAAAGAAACCCCTTTGTCATCATCAAAATCAGGGCATATTTTTTCAATTCCCCAATAGTCAGCTAAAGAAAACTCACTATTACTCTTATAATTTTTGGCTTTGCACTCATAACAAGACGGTCTTAAATATAGATCTTTTAAAAACCCCTGCATAAAGATATCTTTATCTACAGTTCTAGAATAAATTTTACCATTTTTAAATTCAGTTACATGGCTATATTTATGCCATCCATATTTTTTATCTCTAAATTTTACTAACTTGACTTTTGAATTGTTAACTCGTGCCAAATAATCTATATACTTCTTAAATACAAGTGGACTAGGTACTCCATGACATACTACATCAACTGTTATTAAGTTTAAATATTTTTTTTGTAAAAACGTATTTAATCCTTTTATCTGACATTGAGTTCCACTAAAAAGCACTACTCTATTATTATCCAAAAATTCTTTTGCTTGTTTATAGCTATCCATTATACTACTCTGAACGTATTTAGAGCCATAAAATTTGTTACAATCCTCTAAAGTTTCTGTATAAGTATGTATTACCTTAAAATCTTCATTAAAAGCTGCTCCAAATACAACACCTTTATTTAAAACAGCATATTTACACAGTACACTAAATATTCCTCCAGAAGAACTTTCCAATCGTATATTTTCATTTATATTCTTACAAGCATATGCAATACTTGAAAATTGTTTTTTTGGTAAATCATTATTAAAAGGACATACTTTCTCACATAATCTACAATTAATACACTTGTCCATATCTACATTAGGATAATAAAAACCTTCATCATCTTCAATCATTGATATACAACTCTTAGGACATATATTATTACAAGCATAACATCCACAACAATCTTTTTTATTAATTATGTTTATCATTATATATTTTCCTTCTTTCAATTCTACATTATAGCATCTTTTAAATATTGTATTGACTTTAATTTTTCTATTTTTAATATAGAATCAACATTTTCATAATTAACATTAAATATTTGTTTATCGGAAGTTACATTTTTATCCAATCTGGAATTTAAATTAAATAATGAAAGTAATGTTTCTATCCTAGAATTCATAGAAACTTCTTTGCTTTTTCTCTCAAAAACTATGAAAGGTACTTTCATTATTATAGAAAAAACAGTACCATGAAATGAATCAGTACATACCAACGAAGCATCCTTGATTAAATCAATAAATTCACTTGGATCAATTGAATACTTCTCAACATCATTAATATCAAGCAAATTAAAAATTCCCATATTATTTTTTTGGGCAATATTTTTTATTCTATTAATATAATTTTTTTCTTTATTACCTAAAAAATATACTAGGATATATTTATTTTTTGGCTTACATAATGCCTTACGTGAAATTTCCAACCATTCATTTTTATCCAATAGTAATGTTGGATCAACTAATACTTCTACATTTCTTCCCGTTAATTGGTTTATAATATCAGCTCCAGCCTTTTCTCTAACTGATAAATATTTAATTTGACTAAGCCATTTAATATATGATTGTTTCATTTTATTTGGAAAATCATTAACTCCTAAACTTGGAGAAAATGCAATACTCTTTCCATAATCAGTAAATGTCAAAAAATATAGATTAGCTGATTGTGAATGATATGGATTCCATATTTGATCACTTCCACATACAAAATAATCATAATTAGAATTTAATTCTAACGGTATTTTAGTACCTGATGTTTGAAATTTACTAAATTTAATGTATTTAGAATTAAATTTAGTAAATGTTTGATTTCTCTTTAACTTTGCATATAATTTATACCACTTTTTATTTTTTATACTAATAAATTTATTAATTAAATTAAGATAACTTAAAAATATATATTTTATTACTTTCTTAAATTTTCTATAAATTAATTCTTTATTTGATAAGTTTCCATAAAAATTATATATAGTTTCCGCATTAAATCCTAAATCTTCCATAACCTTCTGAGTTGCAAAATTTTGCAGACGATTCCCATAATTAGTTCCATGTGTTATAGTAATAATACCAACTTTTTTCATATAACTCACCTTTTTCTGAAATATTAAACTATCTATCTTCTTAATATTTTTTCAAAATTTTCAACACTTTTATTCCAGTCAAATTTAAGAACACTTTTATACCCTGCTTCAGATATATTTCTTAAAAGTTGTTTATCATCCAATAATTGTTGAATATTATATTCCATAGTATCTGTATCATTAGGTTCCGAAAGCATAACATTTTGACTATGTATGCCTATTTCATCAAAACATCCTACCCTTGTTCCTACTACAGCACATTTACATGCCATAGCTTCTAGGGGAGTTAATCCCCACCCCTCAAATTTACTAGGGAATATAAAAATATCAGAGGCACTATATATTTGTCTTAATTCTTCTTTTGAAGGATTTAAATAAAAATCAGCATAATCAGGAATATCATCACCTTTTTCCATACCAAATAATATTAATTTTAAATTAGGATATCTATCTCTAATCCCTTCAAAAGCCTTTAATCCTTCTTTATATCCTTTCCAATCTTGTCTACTATACATCATAGATATAATATTATTATTAAAATTCTTTCTATTGTTATAAAATTCATTAAAATCTATACCATTATAAGCTATATCAACATTACTTTTTTTGAATTTGTTTTTCATTAAATCTTTTAACCATTGTGCTATAACAATCTGTTTAAGTGGCAATTTATATGTATTATCAACTTCTTCTTTTTTTCCACTCCATATTTCATAATGTTGTATGAAATAATATTTTTTACCTTTCATATCATCTAAATTATATATATCATAAGCTGTTGGCCATGCAGTGGCAATTACAACATCAGCATCTCTTATATATTTATTATTTATTTTAGGAACAAGTTTTACAGGTACATTTAATCTGAACCAATCCACCTTGGTGCCCCTTTTGAAAGTATTTCCAATACTTGATTTTATAGTTTTAAGTTTGCCTATAATGCCCTTATTATTAAACCTATAAGCTCTCATGGGAACATAAATAACAATATCATGTCCACATTCACTTAATCTGTTGGCATATTCAAATATTATTTTTATTCCTCCTGTTTTACCTGTAAAAGGAATTATAAAATTTATTTTCAATTTCATCACCACTTTTTAACTAAAATATTTATCTTAATACCTAATATATTTTTTATAACTTTTAATACCATCCATAATAGCTTTGGATTGGTCTTTTTTATTTTTAAAAATATATTGAAGGCATCTAATAAATCTAGTTGTATAAAAAAATTTTTTTGACAGCATAAACATGAAACCAGAAATATTCTCCTTATATTTATTCATAAACAGAAGTCTATTTCTAGTACACCATTTAATAGAAAATGGTGACTCTTCACCACCTGAAGATAATCCAACCTTATGATAAATTATAGCTTTTGGATTATACCATATCTTATATCCACCATTTCTAACTTTTACACAAAAATCTACATCCTCAAAATACATAAAATAATCTTCTGATAAAAGCCCTACTTTTTCAAAAACTTCTCTTTTAATAAGCATACAACATCCAGTCATAAAATCTATTTCCTTTTCATCATCACACTGTCCATTATCAATTTGTCTCATTCCATAGTGAGCTCCAATAAATTTAAACCAATCAATATATCCTCCACCATACCAGATTATACTCTTCTTGGGATGATACATTATTTTACATCCAACTAATCCTACTTTATTATTCTTATTAAATGAATTAATCATATTATCTAAAAAATCAATTTTTACTAATGTATCATTATTTAAAAGCATTATATAATCGGCATCATGATTCAATGCATATTTAATGCCTAAATTATTTCCTCCTGCAAATCCTAAATTTTTCTTTGATTCTATGATTATAGAATTATTCGTTTTTTGTCTCAATATATTCAATGAATCATCAGAAGAAGCATTATCGACTATTATTATTTTATAATTTTTATAATTTATTTTCTTTAAGCTATTTACACATTCTATTGTATCTTTATATCCATTATAATTTACTAAAATTATGTATACTAACATCATTAAAACCAATCCTTTTTTATATTAAAATATAATATATTTATACACTAAATGGATATCACTTAAATATGCCAAAATTAAAAACATAATCAATACTATAAACTAATCTTGTATATTAAAATATGAGCTTTTCTCGAAAAAGTGGACACCACAGAGTTAGAAATTCTCTCAATATCGCATAATTACTATTGTTATTATTGACTATATTATTTTTCATAAAATCAATTATGATGCCATTAAAATATTAAGTCCTTTTCTGAACTGAGATGGTATCTTATAGCCAATTGCCTGATTCCTCCTCTGGTTATTGTAGTATATTTCAATATACCAGAATATATCACGGCCTTGCCTCTTCCCGTATTTTGTATTCTTTCTGATAGAGCAATTCACACTTTATGGTGCTGAAGAATGTTTCAGCACATGCATTATCATAACAGTTACCTTTACGGCTCATACTGCATATTATTTTATTTGTTTTTAAGAATTCCTGATATTTCTGTTGCAGTATTGTATCCCCCTGTCTGAGTGATGTATCAATCCTGGTGCAGGTCTGTACCTTTTTACAGCATTTTTAAGTGCATTTACACACAGTGATGTCTTCATATTATCTGCTGTTGACCATCCTACTATTCCTTTGTACATATATCTTTTACAGTTGCAAGGTATAACCACCCTTCGTGTGTACCAATATAACTAATGTCAGTTACCCATACGGAATTTGGATTTTCAACTTTAAAATTTTGATTTAACAGATTTTCAGCTACTGGCAGTTTATGATCTGAGTATGTAGTTGCCTTGAATTTTCTTTTCCTTATGGAATAAAGTTTATTTTCTTTTTGAATCCTGTAAAGTCTCTGTCTGCTGCAATGTGGAAATTTCTCTCTTACGTCACAGAGAAGCTTGTCAAGTCCACAAATTCCACGGTTCTTAAAATAACTGTTTCTTGCTATTTTCAGTATCTGCTTATTTTTAGCTTTTATCTTACTCTTTAAAGGACTGTTCCATAAGTAATATCCACTGCGTGACACATTAAATAATTTGCACATCTTTGTAACCGAATGTATGCCGCGCTGACTTTTTATAAATTTATAGATTACCTTCGGTTGTCCTGGACAAAGATGGCGGCAGATTTTTTAATATATCAACTGACTCCTCAAGCTCATTGATTTTTTTCTGTTTTTCTCTAAGTTTATGTTTAAGTTCATCTATCTTGGATTTTGCAGGATCTTCTTTCTTCTTTTTTCTATTTAACCAATTTCTCAAGGTTTTCTCATTTATACCTAAATCATTTGCCACACTGTTTACAGATCTACCTTCTTCTACAAGCCTTATAGCATCTGCTCTGAATTCTGTATTATAACTCTTACCATTACCTGACATTTCTTATCTCCTCCATATGATTATTATAGCTAACTCATATGTGTTCATCAATTCGAGTACAGGTCAGATTCACAATATTTTTTTAAAAGCTACCTTATTTAATATAAAAATCAAAGTAGTTATAAAATAATTTAACTTCTAAGAAAGGCTGGATCTTATTTATTCTTTAATTACAATAAACATATTGGATCAATTCTTATAACTAAAGTAAAACAGCTTACTGTATTAGTTTCAAATATTATTAAAATCATAATGTTATACAATGCTCAAATAGAATTATATTTTATTTTTAAACTATCTATAAAAGCTAATCCTATCCAAAAATTCAAATACGCCATAGTATCAAACTGTAACATTATTGATAATAAACTACAAGTAAAAAATAAAATTATATTTTTATTAAATAATTTAAATTTAGCTTTTAATACTTTTCTTAATATATTAAATATAAAAATAGAAAATATGATAAAACCAATAATACCACATTCACATAATATTTTTATATATAAAGACTTAGGAGTAGTAAATCCTGCATTAATATAACTTAAAACTTCACTAAAATTAGTTGCCTCTGGAAATTTTGATAAAATAATATTAGTAAATTCAAACCTATAATTCCCCAACCCTATACCAACTAATGGATTTTTCACAAAAATTAGCAGTCCAATAATAGGAAATATTATTCTAACATATAGTGAACCATCACTTAATAAATAACTATAAAAATTATTTCTAATTAGTGATATATTCTCTATTCTTTGCATAAAATAATATCCTGTACCGAATATACTTTTAGCTACAAAAAATATTATTTCAAATAAGAATACAAACATTATAGTATATAATACTATCTTAAGAATAAGCTTTATACAATTTTTTTTATATTTAATTATAAAATACAACATAAAAGAAAAAAACAAAGAAATAATTGATTGTAAGGAAAAACAAAATATAAACAAAACTAACCCTATATAAAACCACTTTTTATATTTACTGTCTACTTTTTTCATATAATAAAAAATAGGTATAGAAAACAAAAGCTGTAAACCAGCCCAAGATGGTTCTGCACTTGCTAATGATATTCTATCAGTTCTCCCAATACCCCCAAAAAAAGAATTCATATTAGCCAATACATCAATAGGTAACACATGCAATATAGATAATATTTGAATTAAGCCTATTATATAAATTAATATATATCCTCTACAAAATATACTAAAAAATTTTTTAACATATTCATCATTATTCTTACACTTTATAGACTCTTGATTAAAATAAAATTTAAAACAAATAAAAATAAGTGTTCCTAAAATTAGTGGTGGAAATGATTGCTTCACACCACTAAAATCATTATATTTGAAATTAGAAATTATTATCGACATAATAAAAGCATACATGTCAAAAATAAGTAACCATAAAGTATTTTTATATAATCTAAAATTAATCAGAGATATCGTTAAAGGAATTATTAAAAATATAACACTAATAGGTCTATACATTCTCGACTGCATAATAGGTAATGAATCAAATCCTATTAATAAAATAGATATATCAATTAATAATTTGTCAATAGTAAAATGTGACTTTATCATATTTTTTTCTTTTGTTGATACCGACAATAATGACATTAAATTTGTTTCCTCCAAATAAATGATTTAAATTTATCACTTAAATATTCTAGCTCATATTTTTTTTCTAATTTTATTACACCTTTATATTCTAAATTAAAAAAGTCTTTCATTTTAAGCTCTAAGTTTTTATATGTATCAATCAAATCATTATTTAAACTAAAATAATTATTATTTAAACCGCAAATTTCCTTAAATACATCCAAATTACTCAATATTACTGGTTTTCCTATAATCAATGCCTCAACTGGCGGTATGCCAAATCCTTCAGCATAAGACGGAAAAATAAAAGCTGAACATTTATATAAAAGTTTCCACTTAATTTCATCATTTATATATCCTAAATACTCTATTTTATTAGGATATTTTTCTATTAAATCATTCATTCTATTTTCAATTTTCTTATCTCGTATACTCCCTGCAATTTTTAATAGTTTATCTCCACCATCATCTATATATTTTTTATAGGACTCAAGTAAAACATGAACTCCTTTTCTCTTTTCTATATTTCCAATATATAAAAAATAATTACCATCATCAAATCTAAACCTATATTTAGGCTTATCTACTATATTATAAGAAACAAAATCCTTTTTATTCAATGATTCTTTAAAGTATTGGTTAGTTTGATTTTTAGTAAAGTTTGATACATATATTATATAATCACAATTATTTATACTCTTTTTTAAAAAATACTTAAAATAAAGTCTATATTTCAAACTATAATATTCAGGTGTTGTTATAGGAAATATATCATGTATAGTTATCATAACTTTTATTTTTGGATTATTTTTTTTCAGATTTTTAGATACTATTTGATTAGGCTCCCAGAAAATTTCGGGATTTTCTCTTTTTATAACATTATCTATAAAATCAAAATATTTAAATACTTCTATATTTTTATCAACTTTCCTATTATAAGATATAATTTTAAGTCCCTTGTTATTAAGTTCAATAATTTCATCACTCAACAAAACATCCGTGACTCCAAATATATCCAATTCTTTATATTTCATCAGTCCTTTAACAAAATTATAAATATAGATACCTATTCCACTAGGATTTTGTGATAATTTTCTCAAGTCAACTAATATTTTCATATTACTCATCACTTTCAAACTAATTTTCATACTATCATCAGAAACAATTAAAATATTTTCTTAAAATTATTTAAAGTATTTTCCCATATATAATTTTCTAATATGTTTCTTTTACTATTTAAAATAACATATTGCTTAAATTCTTCATCTTTTAATAATTTGACTATAGCATCCGAAAAATCATCTATATTATTTTTAATTAAGATATCTATATTATTTTTAGCCTTTATACCTTCCGCACCAATATTATTTGTAACTACCGGCACACCCATAGCCATACTCTCTAGAACCTTAGTTTTAATACCAGAACCATAAAGCAACGGTGCTACTATAACTTCACATTCTTGAACATATTTTCTTATATCATCTACTTCTCCTGTAACTTCAATATCTTTTATATCTTTGAATTTAAATTTGTATTCTTCATTGCATTTTCCTATAATTCTAAACCTAGAATCTGGGATTTCATTCTTTACTAATGGAAAAATATCTTTCAAAAAATAATCTACTGCATCTCTATTATGAGGTACATACATATTTCCTAAAAATCCTATTAAATTTTTATTCTTATTATTAGAAACATTCTTGGAATAATAATCATAATCCACACCAATAGTTACATCAAAGGCCTTATTAATTTTTATCTTTTCATTTAATTCAGCTGCCTCTATAGGTGAAACAAATATTATATTATCAAACTCTCCACAAACCTGCATTTCATATTTTTGCAATAATTTTGCTTCTGTCTCCAAAAGTTTCTTGCCAATAAATTTCCCATCAAAGACTTTTCTTAAAAATGCAGGTATTTTTTTTTCGTATTGCCCCAAAATATTGCCAGAATTATTCAAACTTTTTGCTTGTCTATAATATCTCTTTGACAATAAATCATCCATATCTAATATTTTTTTCCCCTTAAAATTATTTATATTTTTTACATACTCAGCAGTTCTAGCCATGTCACATATTAAAATGTCTGGATTAATTTTACTTATAATATTAGAAATATGTTTTTGTGTACTTTTTGAATAATATATTGAAACCTGCAATGGCCACACTTTTGAAAACATACTTTTCATTATAATATTACTCACTTTTTCTAATTTACCTGGCTGTTGTACTATATATTGTTTATTAATAAACTTCGGCGTTAGATCATAATTTTTATCATCAATAAAACTAATCAGGTTAACTTCACAACCAAATATTTCTTTTAAACCCTTACAATAATTATAAAGAACAACTTCTCTACCGCCTGTCATTGGATATATAGCCCTAGTCGTTATAAATACTACCTTTTTCATAATATATACCACTCTCTAAGATAAATTATTAAGACATTTGTACAAATCTAATTTTTAATTTACAACATTCCTCTTTATCTCTTTAATCCTGTCAATATCCTTTTTCTTTCCTACAAAAATTATATCATCACTTTCTACGACAAATACATCGTCAAGTCCTACAACTACAATTGGTTTGTCCTTGGAATATACAATATTGTTGCTGCTTCCAAAGCTCTTTATATTGCCTATGCACACATTATCATTGCAGTCCTTTTCCCTGTATCTCTCCACTGCATACCATGTTCCTATGTCATCCCATCCAAAATCCGATGGGATCACATATATATTCTCCGCCTTTTCCATTATGCCGTAGTCTACAGAAATATTATCAACCTGTGGATACTTTTCTTCCAGTGCACTGTCAAAATTTTCGCTGTCTGTCTCAAATATATCCTTCAAAATTCTGTATGTATTATGAAGATACATCTTTGTAAGCTTTATTATTGTACTGCATTTCCAGATGAACATACCGCCGTTCCAGAGAAAATTTCCCTCTTTAACATATTTCCTTGCCGTATCTTCATCAGGCTTTTCCACAAATCTCTGAACTCTGAAAACACTGAAGTGTTCCTTGGTAACTGCAGCCTCATCATCAATTATGCATTGCCCATTATTAAATGCAAATTGGATATACCCATATCCTGTTTCGGGTCTGTCAGGTTTCATTCCCAGTGTGACTATTCCATCTTCCTTTGATTTTATAAATTCATATCCGTAATTTATTGTATCCCTGAATTCATACGGATCAACTACCAGATGGTCAGATGGGAGTACCACAATTGATGCATTACTGTACCTTTTTTGTATATAAAAAGCTGAAAGTGCTATACATGGTGCTGTATTTCTTCCAACGGGCTCGACTATTATATTGTCCTCCGGCAAATCCGGAAGCTGTTTTTTCACAAGATCCACATATCTTCTCGCAGTCACCACGAATATTCTATCTACTGGTATAAGCGAAAGAAGTCTTTCCACTGTCATCTGTATCATTGTCTTTTCACCAAGCAGTTTCAAAAACTGCTTTGGCTTCTCGTCAGTTGAAAGCGGCCAGAACCTTTCACCTTTCCCACCTGCCATTATAAGCGCACACAGCATAAAAACACTCCATTCTATCTTGCCCCGTCATCTCCAAGAAACACCGAAAAAGTTTTGAACACTAGTTTCAAATCCAGAAATGTACTTCTCTCTTCTATGTACCTGATATCAAGCTTCATCCACTCATCAAAGTCTATATTGCTTCTCCCCATAACCTGCCAATAACATGTCAGTCCAGGTTTCACAATAAGTTTCATTTTCTGGTAACCGGTAAATTTTACAACCTCCCTTGGAAGATTGGGTCTCGGTCCCACAAGGGACATTTCTCCCCTGATCACATTGAACAGCTGTGGAAGTTCGTCAAGACTTGTTTTTCTTATAAACTTTCCGACTTTTGTAACCCTAGGATCTTCTTTCATTTTGAACGTGGGACCTGTCATCTCATTTTTATCCTTAAGCTTGTCCAGTAATTCTTCAGCTCCAGAAACCATGGATCTGAACTTGTACATTTTAAACAGTTTCCCATTTTTCCCAACTCTCTCCTGTGAAAATATTGCCGGCCCTTTCGAATCCAGTTTTATTGCTGCAGCAATACCAATCATAATCGGAGAAAAAATAATTATTCCCATAAGAGAACATATAATATCCATCATTCTTTTGATAAAATAGTAAGCCCTGCTTTTTCTGTACTTGTCTACATCATATTCATATTCACCCACATGCAAAGGTGTTTCCTGCAGTTCAGTCAAAATAATCTCCCCCCTATTTCAACATCTTTGTTTTCCATTATAATACCAATTACTTTATTTTACAATGTCAAAACCGCATATTCTAACAAAATAGCCGATAAAATAAAGGAAAATTACATATTTTAGAGTTTATTATGTTCTCACTAAGCATATCTTCGAACTATTTTCTTTTTTTCCTCTTTTTATGCTTGTTGCCATCTTCATCATAATATGAGTAATAGTAACCATAGTATCCCTTTTCCCTGACCTCAAGCTTGTTCAAAACCGTACCCAGTATGTTTGCATTCACCTTCTCAAGAAGCTGCTTGGCCTTTACTGCCGCATCCCTCTCTGCCTGTGATGAAGCTACTACAAGCAGGCACCCATCTGCATATCTGGACAGCAGCTGTGCATCAGTTACTGCAATTATAGGCGGAGTGTCTATTATTATGTATTCATATCTGTTTTTCAAATCTTCTATGAATTTTCCCATCTTCTTCGACCCAAGAAGTTCTGCCGGGTTCGGTGGTTTCGTACCTGATGTGAGAAGTGAAAGATTTTCTATTCCCACATCCTTAACCACATCTTCAAAGCCAATCTTGTCCGCAAGGACATCTGAAAGCCCTGCCTGATTGGATGTAAAAAATATCTTGTGAAGTTTTGGTTTCCTCTGATCACAATCTATGAGTATCGTGCTTGATCCGCTTTCAGCCATTACAACTGCAAGATTCGAAGCCGTAGTTGATTTCCCCTCTCCTGGTCCCGAACTCGTAAGCATTATTGTCTGTATTTTCTTGTCAAAAGATGAAAATTGTATGTTCGTTCTCAATGTCCTGTAAGCTTCTGAAATAGGAGCTCTTGGATTTTTTATAGTAACAAGATCTGGTTTCTGCATCGTATTCACTCCATTTGCATTTTCGCTTTTATTTTCTGAAAAAGCTGAAGAATCCTTTTTTGATTTTTACTCTCCCCGAACACAGATCTATATGTTCATTTGCAAGAAGTTTTAAGGCATTGTCTCCAGCTGTTTTCGCAATTTTACTATCAATTGCCCCTGCAATTTCCATGGCCTCACTGAGACCCGGTCTTCTACTGGAACTTGAATGGGCATCGGAACCTATGAAGCTGCATATTCCATTTTTCACAAGAATATCTGCAGTCTTTTTCACCCTGCTTCCGAATTTTCCGCATATGCTTCCTGCATTTATCTGTATAAGGCATCCTTCATCTATGAATTCATTTATATTCTCCGGATTTTCAATTATGTACCTGTATCTCTCGGGATGTGCCATTATCGGCCTTATCCCCCTTATTTTGAGCTCGTATATTATGTCAAATCCACCATGGGGCATTTTTTCCATGGAAAATTCCACAAGCATGTAGTCCGTACCTGCAAGAGCGGCTATATGCCCCTTTTCGTACTCCTCAATGCTATGACTGTCGAGGAATACTTCCTGACCTGGATATAGCTTTACACCAATCCCTCTGTTCACAGACAACCGATTTACCTCTTCAGTCAATTTCACCACATCTTCATGGTTGTTTTCATAGTATCCCCTGTAAAAGTGAGGGGTCACTATCACTTCTGCAATTCCGTCATCCCTGATTATTTCAAGCATCTTCTCCGTCTCTTCCATGGACTTAGAACCGTCGTCTATTCCAGGAAGCAGATGAATGTGCATGTCAATCATTTATTATTGCCTCCTTTGCACGGGATCAATTGTCCTGCATCTTTGGTATTATGCCGATAACAGGAAGATCAAGATACCTCTCCACATCCTCCTCCGTCTTTATGGTACTGTCGGAGTACTCAAGAAGAAAGGCCAGCCCTACGGATACCAGAAGACCCAGGAAAAATGCAATTGCAATGTTGAGTGCCTTTTTAGGCTTCACAGGCTTGTTCGGAAACTGGGGCATATCCATGATCTGTATGTCGCCGCCTGTAGGATATACCCTCTTGCTCTCATCCACAAATGAATTGGACATTGCATTTACTATGTTCACCGCCTGCTGAGGGTCCCTGCTTTCAGCCCTTATTGTAAGTATCTGCGTACCCTGTTCCGGAGTTACAGTGACCATCTTCTGAAGCTGTTCAACCGTCAGATTGTCATTCAATCTGTTTAGGGTTTCCTTTGCAACAGAATTTGACTGTGCAATCTGTGCATAGGTCTTTACAAGATTCTGGTACATCATTACATCACTATTATCTGTTCTTATATCACTGCTTTTCGGTTTTCCAACAATTATAGTCGAACCTGCTTCATAGGTCGGTTTTATTACAAAAAAGCTTGCCAGTCCGGCTGCTATTGCGCACCCTATTGTTATGCACAATATAAGCTTGAATCTCTTTTCCAATATATGAAAAAAGTCCTTCAGATTAAGAGTTATTTCTTCGTCCATAATTTTCCCCCTTTAAATTTTTCAATTGAGTTTTTCCTGAATTTTTTTCAGGGTATCTTCGTCAAGGTTTGACGTTACAGCAGCTTTCACACGTTTTTTGCCTTCAGGGGAAAGCTTTTCGTAGTCGGCCTGTGCAGAAACAAGCGCAGCTTCATCCCTGCTGTTTATAGCAGATAATATCTCCGATATAACTGCCTGTTCATTGTCCGATGCCGTTTCTCCTGAATTTTGATTCTTTTCCCCTGAAGATGCTGTCTTTCCAGGTTGAGAAGTACCATTTCCACTGGAATTTTGCACACTATTTTTCCCGACAGAACCATTCTGATCCTGCCCCGTATTTTCCGAAGAATCTATCGTGTCTTTAAACCATTTCAACTTCTGTTCAATGCTCATGCCGCCCCTGGCTGCATCCATGAGAAGCATTTTATTCTGGACACCAATGCTTTCCACCTTTATTGGAACCACACTGGAGGGCATACTTATGACTCCTCCTTCGGCTTTCAATTTACTATTCAGCTTTCCTGAAAGTTTGCCAAGCACATAATTCTCAGGTATGTTTATCTTTCCAAGCTTGGAATATGAAGGATCATATATTATCCTGTCATTTTTCAAATACGCTCTGCCTTCAGAGGTCAGGAGAAAATTGAGTTTCCTGTAGGTCACAGGTATGTAGAATTTCAGAGTATTATTCGTAATGTCTGCATTTACTCCCTTGACTGTGATATCTCCTGAAGTTCTGCTTTTCCCGAAAAGTGGAGATATAAGTTCATTCACTTCTTCTGAATCAAGCTTTATGATACCGCCGTCTTTTTGAGCTCCCATTATTTTATCGACTACTTCCGGCGAAAATTTATACTCCTTGACACTATATGAAGAATTCCAGAATACAAGTGAAAAAAATACTACAGCCGCCGCTATAATGATAACAATCAGTGCCGCTACTATTTTTGATTTGGCTTTTTTCATATTCAGCTCCTAATTACAATATTTTATTTTATTATAACATTTTTGATATTATTATTAAATTTAAAATTAAACAGGTCACAAAAAGTTCATACTAAAATATATGTATTATAAATGCCCATCTGCAAAAAGGCAAATGGGCATTCTTATGGTCATTCTTACAATAGGCCAAATTCACTTGCAAGTGCAATCTGATCTAAAAGACTTACAGTAGATTGTATAGCTTCTTTCAATGCATTTTTATCATTTTCTGAAAGTGCTTCATATTCACTTTTTACTTCTGCAGCTTCAGCATCATTTTGATAGTCATAATCCGCATCTGAAGAATGTTTGTCCACGACACTTACAATTCCGTCAACTACGGACTGCTGTGCACTATTTAGTCCTTTTATGGTCTTAATTGAATTTACGGCCGAAATCAGGTGCGAATTACTGTCGGAAGATGATCCTCCCCCGCCACCGCCACCTGTAGATGGATTCTCTTCATCCTCATCCTCTGCTTCATCCACAACCTTCTGGAGGCTGGATATGAGTGAATCAGGAACTGAAGCACTTCCACCGACAGGTACTATACTTGCAGTACTACCCACATTTGACTTTATGAAATCTTCAACTGTTTTGCTCAGCGTATTGTAGGTGAGTATGACAGGCGAAGAAGTCTTTGCCGCCAGTGAAGAAGCTGAAAGGGCATCTGCAAATTCATTTCCTTTGGGGCCTGCACCTCTAACTACATATAGCTTGTCAAATTTTATACTGGACTTGAAATAGGTCATCACATTTACATTGGTTGCATATCTGTCGCTTCCCCCTATTCTGACAGGCGCAGGAAGGGATGAAATTGAGCTGTCTGTTATAACACCATTTCCTCCCACTATGTAGGATTTTGTTATGGAAGCTTTTTTTGAAGTTATGTACTCGCTGACAGCCTTTGGAACTGCATTTCTGGAAGTCAGCAATATCGGATATCCCTGACTTGCAGCTACAGGCGCTATGGACAGTGCATCTGCATAACCCTGCCCGAAGGCAAGAACCACCTTGTCAAAGCTTCCAAGTTCTTTTGCGACGGCAGCCGAGGTTTCATACCTGTCGGCTCCTCCGATTCTGGTTACATTCAAAGACATTGATGATTTCAGCTCATTTTCTATGGAATCCGAAATTGCTCCCTTTCCCCCTATTTCTATTACGTGGGTTGCCTTGAGTCTATTTATCTCCGTCTTTACAGTGCTGTTCAAGGTTTTGCTTCCCGTAAGAAGTATCGGTGCATCATGCTTCTTTGCAAGAGGTGCGGCACAGAGGGCATCTGCATAGTTCTCACCGCTTGCAAGTATTACATAGTCGGAAGTTGTCCATCCGCTTTTTGATACTGCAGCCGAGGTTTCGTATCTGTCTTTCCCTCCAAGCCTTGAAGCTGCTGCAGAGGATGTCTGTGGAAGTGCAATTGCCGAAGAAAGTGCAACTACAAAACTCAATATTATATTTGAAACAATCTTTTTTCTGTTCATCTTTTCCTCCTTCAATTTAATAGAACCCAGGTGGCTTACCTGAGTTCTGTTTGATGTTTTTTAGTTTTCTGCTGTTGATGGGTTAACTTTTATATCTATATAGTCTGAGCCACTCAGATATAATTTATATGTTCCAGTAAAATAGCTTCTATCACTATTATAAGCTGGCAACACAAAATTGTTTTCTAATTGTTTAACTGCATCTTCAGTATTCTTGCTTGCATTAAAGATTACGGTATCTCCTTTAACAACCCTTGTTACATCTATACTCTCATAACTAATCTTAGGAGTCTGTGATGCCAACTTTATTCCTTCAGGATTTTGTGTAAAATACTTATCTATCTGTGTATCTATATCATTTTTAAAGTCGTTATAAGCTCCTTCTGCATCATCTGCATGTGATTCAATTACAGCTTTAATTTTATCAGGTTCAAGTTTTCCATCTTCGTCAAAGTATTGAGAGCCCAATCCTGACAAGAATTGCAATATTGTTTTGTCATTATTTATTTTAATATTGCCAAAGTGAGTACTCAATTTATCATTTACCTTTTCTATATCCTGATTAAACTTAGCAACATCTGTTATAACACCGTCTTCAATACCATATCTTGTCTGTGCTTTTGCAAATACGTCCTGTAAGTCATTTATTCCTTCTGTAGTATCTTTCAGATTTACATTTACATATTCATCATCACTTTGTCCAGGCAAGTCATCTATGGTAAAATATCTATTTCTCAAGGTAGTATTATTTACCTTATTTTTATATTCTGTATATTTACTACTAAGAATTCCTGTTCCACTCTTTAAATCATCAGTGATATTACTATAATTATCACCACCACTTGATGAGCCACCACCACCACCGCCTGTGCTTGGTGATTTGGTTATAGCATCTTTAAGCTGTGATATGACTGAATCAGGCAGTACAGCTGATCCTCCAAGTGCTATAATTTTTGTATTCTTGTTAAGAAGATCTTTAAACAGGTCTTTAGTATAAGAACTTACAGACTGTGCTGTTATTACAACTGCACTCTTCTTTTTTGCGGCAAGCGCCGAACCTGTAAGTGAATCAGGGAATTTACTATCACTGGCAACAAATATATTACTGAAATCAAGTTCATCTGCAAATTCTCTTATTACCTTGGAGTTTGTCTCATATCTGTCAGTTCCACCGAGTCTTTCCCCTCCGGGAAGACTGTTCAAAATGGAATCACTTACTACTCCATCTCCACCTGCTACATAAGACTTTGTTATACCTGATTCAGATTTTATGTAATCAGACACTGAATCCGGGAGTTCATTATCTTGTGTAAGAACTATAGGCGCACCTTCGATAGCTGCTATAGGTGCTACTGAAAGTGCATCAGGAAATTTCAAACCATTTGCAACAAATATGCTGTCTGAAGCTCCAATTGCCTCTGCCACTTTTACTGAAGTTTCAAATCTGTCTGCTCCTCCATACCTTTTAACGTCTGAAGATGCAATTTCTGATTTTATCTTGTTTTCAACACCTTGTGAAACTACACCGTCTCCACCTACAATTATAAAATGCTTGGCTCCAAGTTTCTTTATCTCCTCAAGAACAGTTGAATCCAAATTATTCGACTGAGTCAGAAGTATAGGTGCATCCTTAGCTTTTGCAAGCGGTGCGGCAGTCAGGCTGTCCGCATAATTTTGTCCATTTGCAATTACAACATAATCGGAACCGTCCTTCCATCCCTCCTGTGATATCAGGGAAGCTGTTTCATACCTGTCAGCTCCTCCTATTCTCTGTGTAGTATTGTCTGCAGCTTTTACTCCCGTAGTTGAAACTACTGAGCTTGAAATGACCAGAGTTGCAAGACTGCAAAACGACACAAGTTTTCTGTTCCTTTTCTGCATAATAACCCCTCCATTTTCTATGAATTTTACATAAATGCGCTATTAATAGTTTTAAATATTATCGTAAAGTGATTTAATATCTTTACACATTTACACAATATACTTATTATTATACAGTGTACTTGTATTAATTTCTACAAAAGTTTTAAATATCCTTCCTTATTTATAGAATTTTATAGAATTTTTTGAACAAATCTTCCAATTTCTAAATTGCCTCTTTCTTTATGAACACTGCATTTCTGCAGCTAATAATGCAGCAAGAAAAGCTCTATCCATATATCATCCTTGGATAGGACAGTAAATCTCGTACCCCTGTTTAATCAATAATAGCATTATCAAACAATACTATTATTAATTATCTTCTATAAAATAAAAATTACTATAGAAACATAATCCTATAGCAATTTTCAAATAAATATTAGCTCAGCTGTTCTATTTTATACAAATCTGTGGACATCCTCATTTAATTCAGTAAATATCTATTAAATCAAAATCATTTTCATCTACAGGAATCTCACTAATAGTACCATCTGGATTCTCTACTTGATTATATATCACAGAAAGCATTTCTGTTGTTTTCAGTGTCTCTGTAGCAATCTGTGCATTAAAGTTCTGCTGTGTCTATACCATTCATAGCATAGGATGGTTTTAATGACATAATCATATTTATTTAAATTAGTAAATAGCTTCAAGATCAAAGTCTTCCGAATCATCGGTAGTCGTTGACTTAAAGGTTAGTTTAGCATCAGCTTCAACTGCAGTTAAATCTTCAGCTATGTCTATTGAATAAACTCCTGTATCGAGTTTGGTAAGTTTCTGATCACCATAATAGATATCATACTTTCCATAATCGGAAGTATTGGTTAAAGTAACAACTATCATTATTTTCTTTCCCACTTCTATTGATGGTTTTACAGCTGTTGTATGTACAACTGATACTCCATCATTTGCATCTGTAACAACTACATTTCCTGATGAATCTGTGGATACCTGTTTTATCTGATCAACTATATTTGCATTTTTAGCTTTACTACTGCTTACATAATCATCCATGGAAAATTCGCCTGGTTGTGTTACATAAGCTAATTTTACGTCCTTTGCAAGAACATAAAAGTTGTTTACATCATCATAGTAAGCAAGAGGACCATTTGATGTAAGCCTAGAAGTATAATCAGTATATAACGGTTTATCCATAGCATATGCAGTCTTAAGGGCAACATAATCATATCTATATAAAATACCACTAGAATCCTTTATTAAAGTGTATTTAACTTTTGCCTGTACCTGTGATACAATAGCCACGGTTATTGCAAATGCACACGATAATATAACAGATACGCTTACTAATTTTTTATTCACAATAATTCTCCTCTTTATTAATCTAAATAGGGCTTGAAGCCCTATTTAGATTGATAAAATTTCCTAACTTAGAGATTTAAATGTTATGTTAGTATCAGCTTCATCTTTAGTTACATCTTCAGCTATATCTATTGAGTAAACTCCTGTATCAAGTTTGGTAAGTTTCTGATCACCATAATAGATATCATACTTTCCATCATCAGAAGTATTTGTTAAAGTAACAATTATCATTGTTTTCTTTCCAACATCAAGTGATGGTTTTACTGCTGTAGTATGTGCAACTCCAGTATCTCCTCCGCCATCTTGAAGTGTCAAAGTAACATAATTTGTCTCTGTATCATCCGATGTAGGTACATAGTATGCATAATCTCCAGAAAGATCTTTCTTTGTAGATATCTTTGTAGAAGTAACTGGCTTAACTGCAATTTTCACCTTATTATCTGTTGCTTCTGCTTTAAGATCATTGAAGTCACTGCCTGTAAATTTAAATGTTACTGTATTGCCATCTGCTGATGCGGAAGAAGCATCCACAGTTGTTCCGCCTACATTGAATGTAAAGTCTGAAGGTTTAACACTGCTTATTTCAATTGGAGTATCAAACTCAACCTTTATGTCTGCTTCGTTGGAAGTAGAAGTTGCTGTCCAGTTCTGAACATCATTGCCGTCTTTGTTTATAATCAGCTTAGGTGCTGCATCATAGCTATATACCTGAACATCAGAAGCTGTTACTGGTTTGCCAAGTATATCATTTACTTCTCCTACAATGTTAAGTTTTGCTTCAATACCACCAGCTTTTACCTTGTTTATCAAAGTATCAGTGCGGCTGTCGTCATCATCATCACTGTCGAAAGTAAGAGTTACTTTGCTTCCATCTACACCGATGGTACTTGGAGTCTGTCCATTTAATGTAAAATCAGTCTTGTCTGCAGTGTCTTCATCGATTGGCTGAGTAAAGCTTACATCTGCCTTAAGATCATCACCATCATATTTAACACTTAATGAAGTTGGTTTAACAGTAGTACCACCATCATATGCTACAAGAGTTCCACCATTGTTTCCAGTGCTCAGGGAATTCCCGTCCTCATCCTTGATACCAGTTGCATATATTGATTTTATAGTATTTTCATCTGATTTATCACCATCATCAGTAGCAAGTGACGTATCACTCAAATCAATTGTTACACTCTTGTTGTCATCATTTACTGTAACGTCCGCACTGCTTGGAAGTGTCTTTGTATCTCCCTTTTCATTTACATATTCATAGCTGTCTGTATCATCCAGTGTGCTTGAATCCATTGCCTTGTTGAATACAATGACAATTGTGTCGGCATCAACTTTATATGCATCTGCCTTTGCCTTTACATCCTCTGCGCCATCAAATGTATCAGTATAATCATCCATTACATTTGGAGTCTTAGCTGTATCCTGAATATTCTTTACTGTCAACGTGTATTGTGAATCTGTGAGATCTTCACCTACATTTATATCAACTATATCTGTAGTATCTCCATCTTCAATTTTGTCATCACCAGGAACTGTAATATTATCTATCTCACCTGTTATATCAGTACCGTCATTGTCCTTCAATTTATAATTTGATTTATTTGTAGCATAAAGTGCATCTACATCCTTGCTGAATTTAACTCTTATAGTATCATCATCAAGAGCATAAATTGAAGTTACTGTAGGTTTTGTAGTATCTTCCTCCAATGTAAATGATTCATTGGTATCATCCTCTACATGATTTCCATAAGCATCTTTTACGTCATCACTGATGGATATTGTATTTGAATTTTTATTCAACAGGCCGCTTACCTTGGTTATTTTAACCTGGGTATCATCCTCTTTGAGTGCTACAGCATCAGATGGAATAGTTTTACCATTTATTTTATAATAACCACTCTTTACAGCTGTCTTGGCATCCATTGGTCTGTCAAAGTTAACCTTAACCGTGCCATCGTCTTTAGCTTCTATACTCTTGATTTCCGGTGCACTGCTGAGATCATCAACTGAAAAATCTTCGGTAGTTTCTTCAACCGGGAATCCTGCTGCATCTTCAAGAGCATTGTCATCTCCGTCTGAAACCTTTAATGTATTGTCTCCTGTTGGAAGCTTTGAATCAAAATACAGTTCTACTTCATCTGTATAATAATAATCTTCCCCAGTAGCCTTTATTCCATCATCCAATTCTGAATAATCATAATTTATTCCAAAGGAAGACAAATTCTTTCCATTTATCTTAAGCTTGGATACTACTGATTTGAGTGCTGCTTCTTCATCTGATCCATCTGCCTTTACGGCTTCGGAGAATACAATATCAAGTTTGTTGTTTCCTCTTACACTGACTGAATCAACTGTAGGAGCTGTAGTGTCAGAGAATGTTACAGTCTGTGTGAATTCAGGAACTGTCTCTGACTTGTCGGAAGTAAGTATTGCCTTCTTTACTGTTACATCCACATCATCATTCTGCTTCTGTGCATCGGCAAGAGTGATCAAAACAGTCTTATCGTCATCCTGAAGAGTTGCAACGGCATCGCCATCAGTAAGTGCATCTCCGTCAACCTTGTAATTTGCTACTTCTTTAGCCGTATCTTCATCAACTTCCTGATTGAATACAATCTTAATCTGGTTCAAGCCTACTGTATCGATTGATGAAACTTCCGCATCTCCACCATTGTTATTACTTGGATTTACTGCATTGTTGATTGCACTAACTGTAGAATCCGTAACAACTCCAGTTCCTCCAACTACCTGAAGGTCAGTTGTCTTTGTAGCCTTTGTTCCTATATATTTTACTGCATTGCTTGTAGCTGCTGCATCTTCTGTATCAAGAAGTACAAGTGGTGCTGAATATTTTCCGGCTACTGCTGAAGCAACCAGAGCATCTGCATAACCCTGTCCTGAAGCGTTTGCTGCATAAAGCTTGTCAGTCTTCAGGTCGCTGTCGAATTTATTCAATACGTTGAGGTTTGTCTCAAATCTGTCTGTTCCGCCGTCTACCCTGCTGTCAGCCTTCAATGCATCATATACTGCATCGCTTACTACATTTGTAGTTCCAACTACGGTAACATTTGCATCCTTTGCAAAATCAGTTGTTGCACTCAAGGAAGCAACATTGTTGTTTGTAAGAAGCAGTATTTCATCTTTAGCTGCTGCAACCGGTGCTACGGAAAGTGCATCCGAGAAACCAGTTCCTGCTACTGCTATTATATTGTCCTTGCTTACTCCAAGGTCAACCAGCTTCTGAGCTACTGCAAGGTTTGTATCATATCTGTCTTTTCCGCCAAGTCTTTCAACATTGCTGTATGTTCCCTTGAGTCCGCTCTCAATTGCATCTGATATTGAAGCTGTTCCTCCAACAATATATACATTCTTTGGACTCAATTTTGTCAATGCGGAACTTGCATCGGCACTAAGCTCATCTGGAGTTGTAAGTAAAATTGGAGCGTTCAATTTCTTTGCCAGTACGGATGCACTTACTGAATCTGCATAACCCTGTCCTGAAACCAGTACGACATTTTCACTGCCTTCTGCCCAGTTTTCTGTAGCAACCTGTGCTGCGGTTGCATATCTGTCTGCTCCACCTGCTCTTGTTACGGAACCAGCTGCTGCTTTTGCAGGTCCAGTTGTAAGAGCTGTAGTCAAAACCAATGACATAAGTGTAGCACTTGCAAGCACTTTTGTAGATTTCTTACTCATAATTGTAATACCCTCCTCAAATTTTAAGTGAATCTTAATTAAAATTCTTTTTTATTATATATATATATATTTTAAATATATACTTATTGAATTTTGAATACATGTCCAATAATAAGACACCATTCCTAAAACAGACATTATTATACCATAGATATATCACAGATTCTACTAATTCAGTACAATATTAAATGATATTGATAAAAATCTATTAGTTGTATAATTAATGCAATTCTAATGTTTATTATAGCATAGTTGAATTTCAAATTCTACAGGCTATATATACCAACACCTGCATTTATTTCATTGATATACTATTCTACACAAGTTGAAAAAATCCTTCTTTTTCTGCAAAATTATACACTAATAAAAAATTTCTTATAATAATACTATTTTTTTGTTTACATCTATTAGACGTGCCATCTTTAGCAGATGTTCCAAAAATTTTAAATTTTTTTTCATATTTTTTTGTTATTCTATACCAATAACCCCGAATGGATCATCATTCTTGAAATAGCTCTCAACCTGGGAGTTTATTACCCCGGTTCCCCCTACCATTATTATTTTAGGACTCTCCTTCTTTGAAAGAATGTAATTTCTTGCCTTTATAGTCGGGTCATTTACTGCAGAACCGGAAAGTACAAGTGGTGAACCATCCTTTGCCGCTGCCGCCGATGCCGAAAGCGCATCTGCAAACTGAAGCTGGGTACTTCCGCCGAAAGCCACATAGATCGTGTCGAAGTCAATTCCCCCATTGTTGTCGAAATAATCAAGCACTGCAAGGTTTGTCTCATAACGGTCCTTTGTGTTTCCCGTTATCTTTGTGCCCTTTACGGAATTTACAACAGAAGCCGGCAGAACTCCATCGCCGCCTACAGCCTTTATCGTAAGCCCGCTGGCCACTTCTTTTATTACAGGGCTGACATCCGTGTCTCCTGAAAACAGTACTGGATACCCCTTCTGTGCGGCAATTGCCGCCACGGACAGGGCATCAGGGTAGTTGTATCCATACACGAGCATTCCTGTCTTCTGATTGCTCATGGACAGAACCTTTTTTGCCACTGCCGCATTTGTACCCATTCGTGTAGTGTCGCCCGTACCCTCAATACGCTCTACTTTATACTGAGTCTTGAGGCTTATCTCAATGGAAACTGAAACTACACCAGTACCCCCTATTATGTAGATATTTTTTGCACCAAGATCTTTTATGGTGTCAGCCACTTCACTTTCAAGCTCATCGCTCCCGGCTGTCAGTAGTATGGGCGCCTCGAGCTGTTTTGCAAGCGGCGTTGCACTTACGGCATCTGCATAGTTGTAGCCATTTACAAGTATTACATTACTGGCAGATGAAAACTGCTGTTTTGCAAGTTCATCCGCCGTGCCTATTCTTCCCCCTGCACCTCCGTCTATTCTCGTGACACTGGGTGCTGCATATGCCCCTGTACTTCCAAAGCCAAAAGCAAGTACAAGGGAGATTGCCGCAGACATTGCAATTTTCCTCATTTTAAC
>Ga0334882_1001278_pt1 | contig 30893 bp, 26 predicted proteins | sample GraSluR1_MG_5_FD_207226 | JGI IMG/M metagenome (GOLD analysis project Ga0334882, IMG submission 207226) | Sludge microbial communities from methane-producing bioreactor in Wageningen University, Netherlands - Granular Sludge_15_04-R1 | ecosystem: Engineered > Bioreactor > Anaerobic >... | reverse complement strand
TCCGGCGGATAGTCCTTCGTCTGCTCCCCCAACTCCATCGCCTCGTCCAGGTACCGCTGCTGCATTTCATCAACCTCCGTCTGCACGTGCGTATACCCGATGTCCAAGTGCGTATGATGAAGCAGAAATACCTCCCACCGACGAACCGGCTCAAGATATATCGTCTTCTCAGCCAATGTCTTGCCCTCGACCTTCACCACCGCCGCAACCTCAACCCTCTCACTGACCGCCGGCGCAAGGCCCTCAACCACCTGCGCCCCCGAAACCAGCGAATGCCTCTGCACCGGACCTCCCTCAACAACGACCTCCGCCTCCGCCGCATCCCCAACGTGCACAAGGTTCGCCAGCACCGGCTGATATAGCCGACCCTCGCGACGCACAAGGTACGGCCGCGTAAAGACATCCTGTATGCTCGTCACCTTCTCGATCGCCGCCGACTCAACACCCGCCGGAACCGTCAGCCGCAAATAATCATACAAAACCCAGCTCCCCTCAAGAGAAGTGATCGAAAGCGTATTGTTACCCGTTTTCAGCACACCCGCATCAAAAGGTACGCGCATCAGGTATTGACGCCCCTTATCCGCCTCACCATGCGCCGACGCATCACCCGCCCCCCTCGGAGTCTGATGCACAAACACCGCCTCGTTGACCTTGATCTCGAGCTTCGGCGGCACGGTGCTGTGCGTATCCACGAAATCAACAAGAAGCTCGCACTCGCCCCCAGCCGCCGACCCCTTCACCCCAAACAGGATCGTAACCGTATGACGTCTATGCCCCGCCCACGCGTCCGCCGGACCCGGCTGAATATACGGAAAATCATTCTTCGCCTCCGAATGCCCCACAACGTAAAGTGCCCCCGCACCGAAACGCGCGGCATACTGCCCATGCCCCGCCGGGCCCATCGCAAAATCTGCCGTCCCGTTATCCTGAACACCTATCTCCCAAAGCACCGCGCCCCCCGCCGCTCCGCAACACGCCGCCGCCGCCACGCAAAGCCCGACCAACACCCGAACATCACCCCGCCGCATCCGCATCAGACCGCTCATCATGCCTCCGATCTTCAAATCCTGGCCCCCGGCTTAAAATAACACACTTTCTCACAACAATATCACGCCCCATCCCAAAAAACAAGCCCCGCCCGAACGCTCAACACGCAATAATCTCCACCCTCATACCGCCGCCTTAAGTCGCCGACCCCATCCTTCCGATATACCGTATATAAGGGGTGGCCTGCACAGCGAAGAAGTATGAACATACTCATGATGACAAATACGTTTCGACCCTACGTCGGCGGAGTGGCAAGCTCCGTCCAGGCATTCACCGATGAATTCCGCCGCCAGGGCCACCGCGTCCTCGTCGTCGCCCCCCGCTACGAAAACGCCCGCGACGATGAGCCCGGCCTCGTAAGAGTCCCCGCAATACAAAAATTCAACGGAAGCGACATGTCCGTGCGCATGCCTGTGCCCGGCCTGCTCGCCGCCAAAATCACGGACTTCGCACCCGATGTCGTCCACGCCCATCAGCCCTTCCTCATGGGCGACACCGCTCTCCGCATCGCCGTCGGCCACAACCTCCCCCTCGTCTTCACATACCACACCATGTGGGAACTGTACAGCCACTACGTCCCCGGAGACAGCCCCGTGGTAAAACGCTTTATCGTCGCGCTCGCCACGGGCTACTCCAACCTCTGCGACTCCGTCATCGCCCCCAGCCAAAGCATACGCAATCTACTCGTCTCGCGCGGAGTCGCCTCGCCAATCGCAACCATACCCACCGGAGTCGATCTTGACCTTCTCACAAAAGGAGCCCCCGCCGCCTTTCGAAGACGCACCGGAATACCCGACAACGCCTTCGTCGTCGGACACGTCGGCCGACTCGCAGAAGAGAAAAACCTCCCGTTCCTTGCACGCGCTGTCGCCCAGTTCGTCAGAAGGCACGACACAAGCTGCTTCGTGGTAGTAGGAGAAGGACCCGTGCTCCGCAAAATCGAAGCAACATTCGCCGAACATCGCCTCCAGGACCGCCTCTTCACCATAGGCAGACTCGAAGGCAAACGACTCGTCGATGCATATGCCGCTTTCGACGTCTTCGCATTCGCCTCCAAATCCGAAACCCAGGGACTTGTGCTCATCGAAGCCATGGCCGCCGGCGTCCCCGCGGTCGCCATCGACGCGCGCGGTGTACGCGAAGTCATTGAAAACGGAAAAAACGGCGTCCTGCTCGACGGCGAAAACCTGCATACTTTCGCCGCCGCTCTCCACTGGATCGCCGCACAGACCCCCCGAAGAAGCCGCCAGCTCTCCGAATGCGCACGCCAAACCGCAAGCCGCTACGCACTCGACATATGCGCCGCGCAAACACTACAGCTCTACAACAGCATCATACATATCAAGAGCAACAAAAACGCCGCCGGAACGCTCTGGGAAAATGCCATGAGACGCCTGAACGCCGAATGGAAAGTCTGGGCCGCGCGAGCAAAGGCCGGCGCCGAAGCCCTCGCCGCATCTCCTCACCGCTGACCGCCTGCCCGCGCCTGACCACCAATACACCCGCCGCTGCCATCACGCCGCCGCATCGACCGGCCCAATCTCCTCTTGAACCTCCTCCCCGGAAAAGGTCTTCACACCTTCATACTCTATCTGCGGCAAAGGATTAACAATCTCATCAATCACACCCCGAGCCTTGAGAATCCGCGCCAGCTCATGAACGTTCTCATTGATATAGTTCGGCAGAACCGTCCTGTGGGGTTTCCAACCGAATTCTATCATCTCCTCGACTATCGACCCGCTGTCGCTTTCTCCCTGTATGAGCATGCGGTAAAACGCCACCGCCGCGCCCGTTCGCATTCGACCCGCAGTACAGTGCACCAGGACTGCTTTGCCCTGCTCTTGGGCGCCAACAATATCTTCTATCACATCCGCATAGATGTTTATGTCCCCCGTGCCGTTGCCTTTCAGCAGGTATTGTTTCAGCTCCAGCCCAAGTTCTTTCGCCACCGCCTCGTCCGGCTCGTACCGCCCCATCAGACTGATGATCACCCCTATCCCGTTTTCTTCGACCACTCCCCGCAACAGACGCCCATGAATACAACCGCTCCGGTAAAGCTGACCCTCTTCCACTACGCCGAACCGCAGCGGCGATAACGCATGACGAAGCTCCTTCCGCCAATAACGCCATGCACCTCCAAGCACCAGCCCCCCAGCAGCCAGCAGCAGAACCATCTTTCCATGAGTCTTTTTCACCATAATCTCCTTAATCAAGCTTCACTATTGCGTCTTTTACTCGGATTATGGCAAAAAGTTCGCAGAAAAACTGGCGCCAAAACAAAACTCGCGACTCCCCCCACACGAGAGTCTTGCAGAAATACCGCTGACTTCATCACTCCCGGCCGACCAGCGTCCGCAGCCTGATGAATACAAGTTTCTCTGTCTCAGTCTGCCGAGGCCGCGGCTTCTCGACTTCATCCAGGATATCAACCTGGCCCCCGGATCTGAACGCGTCCGCCGCACCGGCTGTCGTAACGACGTAGTAATCGTCCGATGGCCTCTGCCGAATTTCCTTCAAGAACCCCTCCACCGTGTCCATCCTCCTCGCAGGCCAGCGCAGATAGAACAGTATCTGGCTCTCATCAATACCCGCTATATAAACAGTCTCCGTCCCATCCAACCGCGAATTGATCCGCCTTCCGAGTTCCGCCTGATAACGGTAGCTGTCGAAATGCTGAATCAGAAAACCTTGAAAATAAACGCCCGCAAACCAGAACGTCGCAAACAGCACCGCTAACGTGCTGCGCGGCCTGCGATGGTAGTCAAGGTGTATGGCCGCTGTCAGCAGCCCAACGCAGCCCGCTATGCACACCGTAGCCGCTACCACCATCGCCGGCCGAACATTCCACACGAACCCAACCCCCATCGCCCCAATCACCAAAAGGAAATAAGACATCAGAAACGGCGAACGACGCTTTTCTATGTGCTCATAAGTGTTCCTCACAAGATACCACGCCGTCGGGATCGCAAGCCCCGGCAATACCGGCAGAATGTAGTGCTTGGCCTTCCAACTGCTCGCCGTAAGCACAATAAGCCCAGCTATGAAAAAGCATGCAATCAACCGCCAGTTCCGATTAGACCACATCTTCTCCTTGAAACCGTGCACAACACCGCCAGCCAGCCAGATCGTCCACGGAAGCATGATCAAAGGAGCCATGTAGAAATAGAAAAGCAGCGGCTGACTGCGACCCCACGTACCCCCGCAACGCGTGAAACGCCCGAAATGCTCCAGCATCCATCGGTCGATCATCGCCGGATGAGCCCTGTACGCCGCTATGTACCACGGCAGTGCAAGAGCCGCAAACACAAGCCACCCCGCCGGATGAAAACAGAACGACAGCGCTCGACCGCGACGCGTAAGAAGCACATAAAGCAGAATGCCCCCGCCAACGAAGACCGGACCGATCAGGTACTTGCCCACTACCGCCAATGCGTTAAACGCAAAAAAGCAGCTTATCAGCAGCAATCGCCTGGTTCCCCTCGGTGCAGGATCCTCCTCCAACAACGCAAAAGACACGATCGCCCCCGTAACCGCCAGGCACAGGATCATGTCCACCTCCGCCAGCCGCCCCTGCATCAGCACATAAAACGAACTTAGCACGATGAGCCCCGACACCAGACCAACGCGCCTGCCGTGCCATCGAGCCCCCAGAATCGCTATCAGCCACGCCGTAAGCAAGGCCGCCGCCACGCTCGGCAGCCGACAAACCCATTCCGCGCGGCTGTCGAAAACCCTCATCGACAGCGCAATCAGCCAGTTCATCAGCGGCGGCTTGTGAGTCGTCAGAACTTCGCCGAAATGAGGCAATATCCAGTTGCCCGTGATGAGCATCTCGCGCGCCGGCTCGCTTGAAAACGCCTCGTGCCATGTCAGCACGCGCGTCGAGCCCAACCACAGCCCCAACAGCGTCGAGCCATACGCCATCAATATCAGCCACGCCCATAAACCGAGCCGGCACCTTTCGTTGCGGACCTCCCCGCACTCTTGCCGATCCCTCTGCTCGACCATCTGCGCACTCCTTTTCTTCCCTTTTACCCGTCGATGCCGCCGCACTTCTGATCGCCGTCCCCCGTCATATCCGCCCGGCCGCTCGTTCCGTCGCCGCTTCTGTCCGACCGCTGCTCTCGCCCTCTGCACCGCCGACCCATTCGATCGATACCGCCCTGTCCATCATCCTGAGTTCATCAAAGCTGTACGTCCGCACGCCCTTGCATTCCAACTGCGGTATCGGCTCCGGAGTCTCATCGATAATCCCCCGAGCCTCAAGAATCCGCGCAAGCGTGTACATATTGCGATTAACGTACTCAGGCAAAACCGTCTTCTTCGTCTTCCAGTCGTATTTCCTCATCTCCTCCAGAATCGCACCGCTGTCACGACAACCCTGGATCAGCATCCGGTAAAATGCAACCGCCGCGCCCGTACGCATCGTACCCGCCGAACAATGCACCAACACCGCCTTCTCCTGCTCCGTCGCCTCGACTATGTTTTCGATCGCGTCCGCATAGACCCGGATGTCCCCAGTGCCGTCCCCATGAAGACGGTACTGGTGCAGCTCCAATCCCAGCTCTTCAGCCAACATCTCATCCGGTTCGTAACTGCCCGAAAGGCTCACAATCACGTCGATTCCATTCTTCTCAACAACCCTGCGTATCAGCTCAGGGTGTATCTTGCCGCTGCGATACAACTGTCCCTGCTCCACCACCCCGAACCGCCGAGGTATCACCCTGTGCCGCAGTTGCTTGTGCCAGTAACGCCAACCGCCCGCAACAACGAGCACGATAATTAATATCACGATCCAGCGATGCGAACCCCTCTTCTTCATTCCGGTCTCCTCTATCAATGTTTCATCCCTGAAAACTTGACGCCGACCGTCGCATCGGATTACGTGCAGACGCCAAACCTTGCCGCGCATGTAAACAAACGACTTCTGCCGCCGCCCCCATTAAAGACAACCCCACAGACGCGCCTTCCCGGCGCTTTGCGTATCGCTATCATACTCGGCAATCCCGCCCCACCGCCAAATGGCATTTTGCTCGAATCCATGCAGTCTTTGACCCGCCGCACCACGGACCTCTCCGCCTCGTCGTTTGCATCCGAACCCCCAACATGCTAAAATCCTGCTTGTACCCCAGGCTTCAATTGGGGCTTTTTTTATTAACAGTTTGCTGGTGATTCGAAAATGAAACATGCTGAACAGACGATTCACAACCCCAACAAAACGGCGCTGACCTTGCTTGTGATTTCCGTACTCTTGATTGGTGCCGCCGCCCCCGCCCAGGTCGATTCGATCTCCCTCGACGATTTCGAAACCCCCGATGAATCCTGGACCTACGTCGGCGGCCAGGAGTTCCCCGGCGCAAAAGGCTCCCTCCAGTGGGACGCCTCCAACGCCCGCTCCGGAAATAAGAGCCTCAAACTCCACGCCGATTTCACCGGCGGCGGCGCCTATGTAGGCCTCTGGAAAGTGCTCCCCGGCCCAAAAGACAGGGATATCACCGATATCCGATTCTGGGTCAAAACCCAAGGCGTGCGAGCACTTGGCCTGCGAATCCTCGACGACTCAGGACAGTGCCACCAGAAAAAGAACGTCCCCCTCAAAAACACCGACCAGTGGCAGCAGTTGATCCTCCCGATCCGCGAACTAATCGGAGACGAACACTGGGGCGGTGCAAATGACGGTAAATGGCACGGCCCCGCCGCCGCCTTCGGCATCAACATCGGCGTCGACGGCCTCGACGGAAAGTCCGGCACGCTTTGGCTCGACGACGCTGCCTGTTCACTCGCCCCCGCCGTCCCCGCTTCCGCGCCAACCGTCCTGCCATGCAGACTCTCGCCGCCTTCAGCAAGACCCGGTTTCGGAACCAGCATCACCTACCGCTGGCAAGCCATACCAATGCACCGGGATTACAGCGTATTCGTACACATCAGGGACGCCGACGGACGAATCGTCCTCCAGGACGACCACACCCCGCCACAGGGCACCGCCATCTGGTCGGGCCCCGTCGAATACGAACGCTCCATCGTCCTCTCCCCCAACATGCCCCACGGACGCTACGATATCGTAGTCGGCCTGTACGACTCCAAACACGGCCAGGGTCGCCGCCCCCTGAAGCCCGGCCCCGGCCTGACCGCCGCCGATGACCCCCCTACCGCCTGCAAAGTCGGCGCCCTCACCGTCTCGCCCGAAGCCCCCGTACCACAACTGCCCCCGCCGACACTTAACCTCGATGGCTGGCGACTCACATTCAACGAAGACTTCACAGGACCTCTCAGTGTCTCCGCATGGGGCCCCGGCACCCGATGGATCGCACACACACCTTACGCAGGCGACTTCGGAGACGCCCGCTTCGCCGACCCCCAACCTGGCTTCCCGTTTACCATTCAAGACGGCATCCTCCGCATCGAGGCCAAAAAGGACAACAACCGCTGGCGCTCCGGCCTCCTCTGCTCCGTCGACAAAAACGGCGACGGCTTCGCCCAGAAGTACGGCTACTTCGAAATGCGAGCAAAACTCCCCAAAGGCCCCGGCACATGGCCCGCATTCTGGCTCCTCGGCCTCCCCCGGCTCCATGACAAATCCGTCGACCAGATCGAGATCGACGTCCTCGAACAGTACGGCCGCAACCCCAACGCACTCCACACCAATATCCACATCTGGTACGGCGACGGCCGACACACCGGCGACGAACAAAAGCACTTCGTAACCGGAATGACCGATGACTTCCACAACTACGGCGTAATGGTAGACGAACAAAACATAACCTTCTACTACGACGGCCGAATCATACGCCGGGAAACAACCCCGGAAGAAGCAAAGGTCCCCCTCTACGTCCTCGCAAACCTCGCCCTCGGCGCAGGCTGGCCAATAGACAAAACCCCAAACCCCTCATACATGTACATAGACTACATCAGAGCCTACGCAAAATAAAACGTACGGCCAAGGCATGCCCGCTTGTCAGTACCGGCCGTCGAGTTGGATTCCCCAAGGAGCATGCCGAAGGCAACCGGCCGTACCTGTCGACGACAGATCATACATTGCCAATGCCAGGAGCGAAGCGACGAAGCAATCTCAACCCTCGCACAGCCCTGTCCGTCCCGCGCCAACAGCCTTAGTTTCTGTAGGAGGCCCGTCTAAGCACTCTCGCCCGCGCCCCTACTCCCCGCCGCGCGTTTGTTCAACTTGTACAGGATAATCCAGCAAACAACCGCCCAAACCAGACCGAGCGACCACCCCGCCAGAATGTCCGTCGGATAGTGAACCCCCAAATAAGCTCGGCTGACCCCAACCAGGAACACAACCGTCAGCGCCAGAAGAACATAGTACAGCTTGAACCGAAGCCTCGAATCAGAACTCGCCAGCAAAACCCCAAGCGTAAGATAGACCACCATCGCAACCAGCGAATGGCCGCTCGGAAAACTCCCCGAAGTCGCTCTCGCCAGCTCCGTCATCGTCTCAGGCCGGGGCCTGCCGAACAAGAGCTTCAGCACCCACGTCAGCAATCCGGCCCCCGCGTAAGTACCCACCGTCAAATACAGCAGACCATACCTGCCCCGAAGCACAAAATAAACACCAGCCGCACCGGTGATCAAAACCGTCACCCCGCCGCTGCCCAAAGCCGTAATATCACGCCAGAAATCCTCTAACCAGGCGGGACCAATCGGATCCCAACCGTCCGCACGACCGCCCAGACTCTCCAGAATCAAACGATCCCACTTGTCCGCTTCGCCCTCAATCACCTCATCGGCAATCTCAACAAAAACCCACCCGCTCAACAAAACCACTGCAAGCCCCGCCAGAACAACCGCGTCCAGGTTCGCCCGAAATACGCCAACTGCCTTGCCGATCAATTTCATCATGACCAGGCTCCCAAAGAAATCATACCTTCACGACCAAATTCAACATGCCAACCAGCAAATCGGACCCGCCGCCCCCCCATCTTGAAAAATCCCGTCCGCCCGGACAGTTTTCGCGGTTCCAGGTAAGGGGTACATCAGCGACCCGGTTGGCAAGGCCAGGTCGGTGCAGATGAGCGATGAAGGCTGCTCCCGGGCACAGAGGCTGTTCCAGGAGTTTTTTGCAAAAGCGTGATCACGGCGGAATGTTCGAGCTTCAAGGGACGGCTTATGCGGGTTGACAGGACAAAGGTGCGGCTGCTGAGGCCCGCCGAGCAGGGCCCGCCGGAGAAGAGCGTGCACGGAAAAGGCCATTGCGCTGGTCGAGAAGTGGACGCTGTAGATTTTCTCAAAGTAGGATGTTCAACATGTTGTCTCTATCGAAAACCTGAAGCGCTTATAACGTTTGCGATTGAGCGACGACCGGCCTGTTCTACGGAGTTCAATATTCATTTGTTTCTTCAACAGGCTCTCTGCAAACAACAACCCCCTTCCGGACTTACTCCGGAAGGGGATCGTTTCCCACATTAGCTTAACGAACTACTTTCCCGCCGACTTCTTCGTCTTCTTCGTAACTTTTTTCGAACCGCGTCTGGCTGTTTTCTGCCCCAGTTCCATCCCTGTTGCACCTGTCAATTGACCAGCAGAAGAAGAATGTCTATATAAATATCCCTTACCCCTTCCAGCACTATAGAAGCAGTCGTACTTGTGCAAGTATTGCTTCACTGTGCCAGTACTCAAACTGGTCTTTTTGGCGATTTCTTCAATCTGCATGGGCCTGTCACTGCTCATGACCTTGCACAGGTTCTCAGGGGCTGAATTGGGCTTCGGGTGGCTTTCCTTAGCACCCTTTCCCGCCTTTCCTTTCGGTCTTCCTCTTCCACCCATTTTCTTTCCCTCTTGAAGCAGGGAACTTAGAGCCTCTAATTGCACGGACAATTGCTGTTGTGCCTTTTGTACCTTCTCCACCTGTGCCTTCAGACTGTTCTTCAACTGCGCGGCTTCCTGCCCCTGCTCGACGAGAGCTTGTAGGGCGCCTATATCAATTTGTTTCTTTACCATTGTTTAATCCCCAAAAAAAGGTTAGCTGATTTACATTGATGTATTATTTATCGCCTGAATGGCAGAGTGTGTCAAACAAAATAATCTTGGATTAGTTTTAAAGTACAGCAAGAATGGGTCCTGATAATTACTCGCACTCTATACTACAATCCATCATCTTCTTGTTTTTTGTACATCATTTTCGTTTTCTGTTGCAGTAAACGCCCGCAATACAAGAGGTTACATGCCAATCTCGGCAAAGCCAACTTCTGACTATAAAAAGTTATAATTCGTGCGCATTTGTGTGAATTCGTGGCTTTGGTTGCGGCTGCGCCTCGCTTAGGGAAACCGTTGCTGTTTAATGCCAGAATTATAAGAAAACCATTAACACCGTATCTCGGCCGACGCACCTTACAAGCATCAGGGCCCGTACTTGAGCGTCCACACCTCCAACCCTCCGGATCAGGTGGTTTGCTGTCATATTATACCCAACTCCGCCCTTGACATGTACTGCCCAAGCGGCGAAAATATCCCTCAACGTATTGCTCAACGCAAATCGAAAATGAAGCAGTCTTAACCGCTTCATAATGACTCAATACAAAAGGAAATGCATCTATGCCGACTTATCAGTACCTTTGTGGCGGCTGCGGCCACGAGTTCGACCAGTTTCAATCTATCAGCGCAAGACCACTCCGCAAATGCCCCGCCTGTGGCAAGCTCCAGCTAAACAGACTAATCGGGACCGGCAGCGGAATCATCTTCAAGGGCAGCGGCTTCTACCAGACCGATTACCGCTCAGAAAACTACAAAAACAGCGAAAAAAAAGCAAAACCAGCCGCCGAATCCAAAAATTCTGAAAAAAAAGACGCCAAAAGCACCCCCTCGGAGCCTCAAAAAGCCAAAAACAGCAACTCCCCCGCACAAAAAGAGCCCTCCTGAGCACCAAAAACCCACCAAATCACCCCGTTGCCACCACCAAAACGGGTCCCATATTTGATTTTGCACGCAAATTCATGTACCATTAAATCGGTCTCAGGGCCAAATGGGGGACAATCTGTTACTCTTTTAAGGAGGCTGCAAAGATGAAAAGCCCGCTGGCAATCTGTTTAACGGCGTTTTTGGCAATATGTGCCTGCGCCCAGGCCGCAACCGTCCTCCACTACAACTTCGAGGACGGCACCCCAAACACACCAATGAACAACTACCCCGAAACACAACAAAACGGCGCCATAGGCACGGCCGACCTGTCCGGAAACGGCTACCACATGCACGCATGGGACGATTATTGGGGTCCCATGTTTTCACAACTCCGGCAGACGCCCACAGGCGTTGGTCTCAGTGCCATGCATGATGGCCACAGGGACGGCTACACCCTCGCTGACGGTATTCGCTTATGGAGTCCGAGCAGGTGGACGATCGAGCTGTCCTTCAAACTGGACAGCGTCTCCGGATGGCTTACGCTGATCGGCAGAGATGGAGCCGCGCAATATAATGGTCAGGATATCGATGCCGCCGCAGCCTTCTACATCCAGAAGAGCGGCGACAACGGCGCGATTCGCGTCAATTTCGCAACTGTAAGCGGAGAGCGGATCTGGGTGGATTCATCGCTGTTTCCCGTCCCGGGACAGTGGTACCATTTCGCCGTCGTGGTTGACGGCGACCGCATCGACATGTACGCCGATTATCTGGACGGTAACGGATTTCAGGAAGCCGGCACACACATGCTGACGCCCGGAATCGACCATTCTCTGCTGCCGACCGGCAACTGGACTTTCGGTCGCGGATGGTTTGGAGGCAACTTTGTCGATCATATCGCCGGCAACCTTGACGACATCCGTTTCAGCAACGTACCGTTGACCCCGGATCAGTTCCTGCACAGCCTGTACGCCCATCAGCCTGATCCGGTACAAAACGCCGAAACGGTTCCGACGTCTCAAAGCACCCTCTCGTGGATAAACCGCGACGGCGTAGATGTTTGCGAGGTCTACTTCGGAAAGAATACGAGCGAGCCCAATGCTCTTTCCTACAAGAACGTTCTCACACTGATTGAGACGATCCAGAGTCCGCCGAAGGAGTGCACCATTGACATTCCGACGACACTGGCCGAGGGCGATGTTTGTTACTGGGTGGTCGACAGCTACCGCGGGCTTGCACCGCCGGCCGAGCCGAACCTGCCGGGCATTATCTGGACATTCACCGTTCACGATCTCATCCCGCCTGTCATCAGAAGCCAGCCGCGCGACGCAGCCGCGGCCCAGGGTCAGACCGCCACCTTCAGCATCACAGCCGAGGATATCACCGGTGGTATTGTCCAGTATCAGTGGTTCAAGGTCGTACCCGAAGGCGATGATATGCCTATGACCGAACTCGGTCCTGACAAAGACACACTCGTCATCAGCAACGTTCAGATCAGTGATGAAGGTCATTACTACTGCCGCGTAAGCAACGATGCGGGAGTTGTCGATTCAACGGCCGCCATGCTTGTAATTCAATTCGGCCTCATCCACCGCTACAGCTTCACCAATGATCCCAACGATTCAGTCGGCACGGCAGACGGCGTCCTGATCAACCGAACCGGCAACGCCCGTTTCGAGAACGGTCAGCTTGTATTGGGCAACTGGTGGCACTGGTCCAACGACAATAACGGCGACTACGTCGACCTGCCAAACGGCATGATCTCCGCACTCGGACCGCAGGCCACATTTGAGGTCTGGGTGACAACAACCGTGGCAAACGCAAACTGGTCGCGCATTATGGACTTCGGGACGTCCGACGGCGGCGAAGATGCCTCGCCCGGCGCAGGCGGCACGGCGTTTATCTTCCTCACCAGCCGCGGCGATGATAACGGTCGACTGGTCCCGCTCTTCGAGTATGTCAGACCAAGCCCGCGCGAGCCTCGCCGCATCGTAGATCCCATCAACCATTGGATGCAGCCCGGAGAAGAGGTATACTACGCGATAGTCTGGGATGAGATCTCAAACAAGGTAAGGCTTTATCAGGACGGCCGCCTGCTCGGCGAAAACGACCTCCACTTCAAGCTGGCCGATCTGACCGACGTCAACAACTGGCTGGGCAGAGCCCAATGGAACGATCCCCTGTTCATGGGCAGCTACAACGAGTTCCGTATTTGGGACACGGCTCTAACCGAAGAAACCATCCAGGCTCACTCCCAGGCCGGACCCGATACTCCCCATCCGGCTGACGCATGCATGGATCGCCCCGCTGGGGATATAACGGGTGACTGCAAGGTCGACCTCGAAGATCTCGCAGTGATGAGCCTTCAATGGCTCACATCAGGTCTGGCTTCAGACCTCGGCATCGACATCTAACCCGCAAAAACCGCACTGCAAGGCCCGCGCAGCGTATGCAGCGCGGGCCTTTTTCCTGCGCGCGTTCAGCTTATTACCTCGACCGGCAGATTGTGCTCCTTCCAGCCCTCGAAACCCCCCTCAAGCTCCATCACCGGGTAACCCTGCTCCGTGAATTCCAACGCAGCCGATGCGGCGAGATGGCAGTCCTCGCTGTAACAGTAAACGACGTTTACCGCTTCGCGGCTCAGACCCGAGCAGGTCTGCCACTGACCCTTCGGCAGACTGATCGATCCGGGAATATGCTCTTTTTCATAATCCGCCCGGGAGCGTACGTCCACTATGTTGATGTTCTCACCGCCTTTGATCATCTGATCCAACTCTACGGGACCAGTAGTAAACTCCATTTTGGCCTTGAAGTACTTATGTGCTTTTCTCGGACTCACGATGGTCATGGCTAACCCCTTCAAACGAAGATGCTGACGTATTGTCAATTACGTATACGTTTCGCGCCGCCAAAGGATTCGACCGGAATAACGGTCAACGCGCCGACCGATAGCCTCCCGTCGACGCACCCCCAATGAAGCTGTACGACGGCCGGCGCCGCCGCAATCGCGCTCCTCAACTCTTAATCGGCAAAGGCCGCGTCCAGCGTTATGATATCCCCGGCCTGTGCGCCGGAGACGGTGATCAATACGTCCGTTCGACCGGGCGCCGAAAACCGCAGTGTATGCGTACCCGGTTCGACTTCCATGACTGCGTACCATCCGCTGCCGTCGCTATATGTCGCGGTCGACGGGCGGCCGTTGAGCATCACTTTGGCATGGTCCACCGGCATACCGGCTGCGGTTACCGTACCCTCGATGATCACGGTCTCAGGGCGAACCTTCCAAGCCTGCATCGGCGGATCGACCCACGTGCCAAACACCTGCGCCTTCATCTCGCGATAGAAATCCTGCCGCGTCTCGCCCAATTTGTTGCCGTTGACCTCGCTGCCCCAGTCGTAAATATTCAAACCCGCCGCGCCCCAGCTCCGCGCCAGGAGCAGTTGGTCTACCGCGTCCTGGACGCTGTCCTGCATGTAGGCGCCTGTGGAGAGAATACTGCCGCGTTTGCCGTCGTTGGCCAGTGACAGCTTGCACCAGCCCTCATACCGTGCCGGGTCATTGCGAACGTAACCCATAAGAGCATTATAGTCTATGATCCCGGCGCGAAGCCAGCCGACCCAGTCCTGGAAAACCTCCGCGTAAGCACGGGAGTTCTGGAAGTCCGCCCACGTCCAGCCCCAGCCGATCGTGTCGGTCGTCACAACCACGTGCGGCGCGACCATCAGCGACTTGACGTATATCTTCTTGACCTGGTTGGTGACGCAATCCCGCCGCCATGCCGACCAGTCCGGATCGGAAGCCGAGGGCTGCCCGCTCTTGCCGTAGAACGCGTTGAAGCGTGCAATGCTGACCGGGTTGTAGCCCCAGTCGCCCGCCGCCTCAGGATAGCGTATGTAGTCCAGGTTGATCCCGTCGATGTCGTACTTGCTCAGGCAGTCCAGGACCACCGCTACGTTGTGATCGACCGCACCAGGGTGCCCCGGATCGAGGTATCTGGTGTTTGAGCCCGAAGCCGAAGGCTGACCTTCGGAATTAAGCATAACGTATTCAGGATGGTTGTGCAGCACGTGCTTGATGGCGCCCTGCGTGTGTGCAGACGGCAGCGGCCATGAAGAGCTGATCCGCTGGGCGACAAACCACGCATGGACCTCGACGTACTTCTTCCCGCCGGACGTATCGTGCGCAATTTGTAGCAAATACGCCAGCGGATCGAACGATGACCCGCCGCTGATGTTCGTTGCGCGCGGCTCCAGCGCTGAATTGTAGTAGGCGTCGCCGACCTTGCGAATCTCCACGATCACGGTGTTGATGTTCGCGTCGCGGCAGGTCTGTATCAGATCGTCGCACTGCGACTTGTTCAGAATGCCCGTATTCCACGTATCCACCCAGACGCAGCGGTATTCACCGGCGAAATCCAGCATCCAGTTGTGCGCAAAGATCGCAAAATCCGCCAGTCCCACACCGCCGCGACCATCGAAGTCGGCCTCACCCCCTGACGAGGGCGCAGCCATCGCCGCTATTTCGCCGGCGTCAAGCGCCCTGTCATATATTCGCACGTCGTCAATGAGTCCGTTCCAGCACTGAAAGCTCAACAGCGTCTTGCCGGCGCCGATGTGCATTTGGCCGTCGCTTGCCTGCAAGCCCGCTAACGGCGCCGCATCCGAGCCGGCCGGCAGACCATCGACATAAAGGTGCCGCCGCGACCCGTCCCACACGACACCCACGTGGTGCCACGCACCGTCGCAGATGACCACGTCGCTCATCAGGGCCGAAGTGCCATCGGTCAGACGCGTGAGCAGTTTGCCGTCCGTCGGATCGGTGTGCAGCCATTCGCGGCCCACGCCGTCCCCGTCCGTCTGGGCGAGGATGACCTGCTTGGCCGCCCCGCCCTTAACCCAGGCAAACGCACTGAGCGGCCCGTCGGCCGGATTCAGCACGAACGGAGTCCGTACAAAATCGTCCACCCCGTCCAACAGGATCGCACCGCCGAACGCACCGCCGTTCGGCAGCCACGCGCCGCCGTTGACCAACTGACCCGTGTGCCCGTTGCCGGTCTCGTCCGCTGCGGCCGTTCCGCTTGCCTCGTCAAGACGCCAATGCGCCCGCAGACCCTCCTGTGGGTAAAGGCTTCCCTCCAGCCATCGAGACCCGAAGATCACCAGATCATCCGCGTCCACACGGCAATCGGCGTTCATGTCGCCCCGAGGACAGATCACACCAGCACGCGCACGACACCCAGAAGAACCGAAACACAACCAGACAACCAGAACCTGCAGCAGAACATTCTTCATCGTTTGTCCCGTCTCCGTTGTAGCACTGTAAGCTCCCCCAAACCGAAAGAGCAACATCACAAAAAAACGGCAACCTGTCGGCGCGCCCAGAGACCCTCCGCGCCCCTCCCTCAAATCGCCGGGATTCTCCGTCCCTTACGGCCGCGCCGAAAAGGCTGCCATCCTCAACTTCAAATCAGACTTCTGCGCGCGCAACTTAGCGACGACGACGAAGCAGCAAACCGCCAAGACCCAGAAGCATCAGCGTCGCCGGCTCAGGAACCGCTTCCCACATGACGCCCGCCGCGCGTGCAGAGACCCACGTTCCCGTCGTGCCGACAATGCTCGCCGTGTACTTTACGCCAGCGGTCAACTGAACGTTTTCAGCCACTAGAAGCCACGCATCATTGCCGCCGGGAGTGCCGCTCATGCCGGTATTCTGGTTGTAGTTTCCGACAATATCGTCCCCGTCGGAGGTAATCGTTACAATCGCAGGCCCGCCCGAGACATTCGCTGAGGCCGGCCAGGTCATGTACACGTTGTACAGACCCGAACCGCCGCCGACCAGACCGGACGCAATGTCGCCATTGCCCAGATCTGTCCCGGCGGCCGGACTGAAGTTATCGGCATCCACGCCCGGCGTATACCAGGAGGTAATCACTTCATTGCTGCTGTGCCGATAGATGCTGGCGGTCGCCGTGAGCCCCAGCGCACCACTTGTGATGCTTGTCACGTCCTGGGGGGCATCACAATTACCACTGGCCAACCCCGAGGAATGCGGCTCGACGATGAATGCCGCCTGCGCGCCGCCCGCGATCAACGCGATCGCGGCCAAAATCACTGTACACTTGAACACTCTCATCACAGTCCTCCACAAAATAAAATAACACTATTTACACATTCGACCCGCACAGGGACCCCGGTTCGCCGGAGCCCATGCACAGGGTTTCACTCTTAAACTTATCGCAGGTCCAGGCAGTTCTCGCCGTACGGCTGTGTACACTCCAGCCACACCGCCGCGAACTCGGCCAGGTCGGCGATATTGACCAGGCAGTCCTTGTTGAGGTCCAGGAGCAGATAACCCCATGCCCCGCACTCGTTGTCCTCGACGTGGACAATCACATCCCTGACGGCCAGCCCGTCGTAACCGCCGTCCAGACTCGACACGGTGTGCGTAATGAGCGAGTTATGATCACCCTCCAGCACGTCGTCGTCGACCGCAAGTACGATCACCGTCCGAGGCTCGCTCCAGTTAGCAGACGTAAACACCAGTTGGACCGTCTCGGCCCCGCCGGCGCCCACATCGACCAGCGTCTGGCCGTCCGTCCCGATCGTAATCGTTACGTTGTACGTCGGAGGATACAGCAGCTCCATCGTGTACGCATCAAAGCCGCCCTGCTCGCTCACCGCCGTCGCGCCATCCGCCTCCCGTATCTTCACGCCCGGAACGGCATAGTCACGAACGTACACGGTAACGAGGCCTGCATAGGCGTCATCCCATTCAACGAAATTGGCGTCGGCGATACGGGTCTTGTGGACCACCCAGACGACCTTCTCCGGTTCAGCGACAGAATCCTGCTCCGCAACTACATTGATGACCTGCGGGACGTCCCAGTCCTCGGGGGTGAATGTAAGTTCGAGAGACGGCAGGCCATTGAGGCCGATCTGATTGGGCTCGGTGACTTCGGCAGTTACAATGATGGTCGTGGGCGGCTGCTGTGTCAGGGCAATTGTGTACTCGTCGGCCTCGCCGCCCTCTTCAACGTTGAGTTCGCCGCCGGCAGCAACAACGTCGCCAATCGGCACCAACGGCTCGACCAATTCCCACATTACGGCGCTTGCCCTCGTTGAAACGTATGGCCCCTTATCGATCGCTTCCTGGGTGACCGTGTAAGTTCGACCGGTTATAAGCGTAACGTTTTCACCGATCTTCAGCCAGTTGTCGCTGCCAGCGGCCGCCCCATACTGATTCACCGCGTCCATGACTGTCTCACCGCCTTCGCTTGTCACGGTATATTTTGTGTTGTTCTTGGCCACGTTTTCCGAGAAGCGCCAGGTTGTATACACGTTGTACAGGCCGGGTACGCCGCCCGCTAAGCCAGTGGCCAGATTTCCGTTGCCCAGATCCGTACCGGCGTCAAATACCAAGTTGTCCAGGTCGGGACAGTTGATCGGGCTGGGCACAGGCATATATGAAAAAACGTAGGTCCTGTCTCCCGTCCCACCAAACACGGCGTTTTTCGCCGTAATGCCAACGGCCCGGCTGTGACTTGGGTAAAGATCACTGCTGATGATGCCGTCGCCGGCATAGTTTCCGTTGGCCAGGCCGGACGCATGCGTCTCCACCATGAACGCCGCCTCGGCGCCGGCTGCCATCAACGTGATCACAGCCACAATTGCTGCACTTCGAAACACTTTCATCCTCATCACAATCCTCCGAACAAGTTTTAATTTTCACCGGACCCCTACGGGAACAGCCGCCCCGCATCGATTGCCGGCGTCCCCGCACGGTTCCGCTCTCCAAACTCTAACGCAAATCCACGCAGTTCTCCGCGTACGGCTGCGTACAACTGAGCCACCACGACGCAAACTCCGCCAGGTCGGCGATATCCACCACGCAGTCCTCGTTGAAGTCCATGGGTGCTATGCCCCACGCCTTGCACTCGTTGTCCTGGATGTGCACAATCACGTCGCGCACCTCGATCCCGTCGTATCCCGAGTCGGCACTCGAAACCGTGTGCGATATCGTCCCGGTATGCTCATACTCGAGAACGTCGTCGTCGATCGCCCATACTGTAACAGTCTGAGGTATGCTCCAGTTATTCGAGTCGAAAGTCAGCGCGATGCTCGCCGCCGGTCCGCCGCCGCTGTCCACCGCCGTCTGCTCGTCCGCTGTCGCCGTCACCACCACCGCGGCAGTCGGTCTGTACAAGAGCGCGACGCTGTAAGTGTCGGTTGTGCCGTCCTCGCCCACAGTCGTCGCAAGACCTGTTTCCACTATCCGTACGTCGGGCGCCTCGTTGTCGGTGATATTGACCTTCACGTAGCCGGCGAATCCGTTCACAAATGCCGGATCGATCGGTCCGCCCGGCGTAAGACTGTTGGGCTCCGTGGTGTGGCGGATGATCACCATGTGATCGAACTCCTCGATCAGATCGTCGAACGCCTCCACCTCGACCGTCTGGGGAACGTCCCAGTTGTCCGGCGTGAATGTAAGCGTAAGAGGCCCCGGCGTCCTGTCCTCGCCTGCAACGAAGCGGATATTGTTCGGATCGTTCGCCGTCGCCTTGACATAAACCAAGTCGCACGTCGGCTGCTGTGTAAGAACGACGGTATACGTGTCGGTTTCGCCGCCTTCGGTAACGTCGGTCGACCCGTCGCTTTCTTCGATCAAGACCGGAGCAAGATCGGGCTCGACCGCCTCCCACATCACACCATGACCCCGCTGCCCGCAAAACGGCGTAGCTCGCGCTATTTGCGTAACGCTGTACTTGATGCCCTCGGTTAGTTCCACCCTGTCGGCAATCTTGAGCCAGTTGTTGCCGCCGGCCGGAATAACGTTATCAATCGTCTTTTGCGATACCGCCAAGTTGACGACGTCCTCGCCGTCGTTGCTCACGATAATATCGCAGCCATCCACGGGCACATTGGTCGAAGGCGGCCACGTAATGTACACATTGTAGAATCCCGTCGTACCCCCGACGACACCGGAAGCCTTGTTTCCATTGCCGAGGTCCTGGTCCAGCGGCGGGAACAGATTGTCCTCGTCCACGCCTGGAGTGTAGTAGTACTTGAACGTTGAAATACCTGTGCCCGTCAGAACGCTTTCCAGCGACCTGCAGCCCCACGCCGTACTCCATCCGGAGGTGCTCACGCTCGCAGTGCCGCCCACACACTCGAAGTTCGGGTTCATGATGTGAGTGTTGTTTGGCTGGCGAAACCGCGCTTCCACGATAAACGCCGCCTGTGCCGCCGTCGACATCACCGCCGCTGCGATAACAACTGCATAAATACGTGCTCTCATTTCTCAATCCTCCATCAAAAAGCTGTTCTCCTCAACAACCTCCGGGCTCGACTGCCCCGGACTGCCTCGAAGCAGATTCCCGCCCTCCAAGCGCCCGCCGCCGAAAAGCAAACAGGGATTCATCGCGATGTGACTACTCAACGTGCAATCAGAGTTCTCCGCTTGCCTCCTCGAAACAGGTTTAAGGCCCTTCTCCAATCTGCAGGGCCCAATTGTGTCCACCTACAAGGGTCCAGAATAACGAAACTGAACCGATTTGTCAAGCCTAATCCGGCACAGAATGAGAGATCGCGCAACGAAATCACAAGGAAATGAACATAATAAGCCGAAACAGCCCTACTATAAGTTCATCTTATCAAACGCGAAAGCTGGCGAAAATGGGGATGCTCAGCCGTCCGCAGCAGTTCGAACAACACCATTTCGGTACACGTCAGCTTAGCCCCCGCCTGCATGAGCCGCCGCACCGCAACCTCCCGGTTCGCCGCAGTCCGCGACGATACCGCGTCAACAGCCACATGCACCCCCACCCCCCGCTCCAGCAGGTCCATCGCCGTCTGGTACACACAAACATGCGTCTCAATCCCGCAAAGGATCACATCCGTCGCACCCTTACCCTCGAATCGCTCCAGAAAACGCTCGTCGCCTGCGCAACTGAAGCTCATTTTGTCCACTGGCTCTATTCCATCCAGCAAGTCTGTAATCCGCTGCACCGTAGGCCCTAACCTGCGGGGATTCTGCTGGCACCACAGAATCGGCATCTCCAGACCACGCGCCATCCGGATGAGTACTTCAATATTGGCAAACAAGGTCTCCTTGCTATCCATAAGCTCAGCAAGCTTGCCCTGCACATCCACTACCACCAGACAACATTTCTTCACATTCAGCATAATCACCGATTATAAGAGATTCAGACTACCCCGCCACGCATTTCTCATGCGGTTTGAGAGATATATTTTCCGCGACACTCTTTGCTGCTGCCGCTGCCGCTATGCACAGAACTTCCTCAAAGAAAGCAAGACATGTCTATGGGACCGTCTTGAACATCTCCCTTAGGCGTGCGCCTGCCCCCCGATTTGCCGCAACAACGCTTAAGTCAGGCCAACCATAGGACGATTTAAAATGCGCAGATGCTGCAAAGTATTCTGCCGGCTTATGCGTTGGACACAACTTAATGGGGGAATGGTAAGATGAGCAAAGCAAACCACATTCGTATCATACTCGCCGCGGTCCTGCTGTCTGCAGCCGCGGCTTCTGCCGCCGAAGGTGACCAGGACCGAAAATCCACAATCTGGGACCCGATACTTTCATTGTTCACATCCGACGAGGACGAAGAGGATGCGCCCCCGCCGCCACAGGACCAATACCACAGCCCCGCACCCTCAAACGACACCGATGACCCCAACGCCCTGATAGACACGCTGATACTGCCCGACATCATCGACGCCAACGACACCGATCAGCAATCCCCAACCGATCAGCAGCCCGACCAGCCGCCCGATCCGCAGGCCGTGCCCCAGCCCCGATATCCCGCGGATCCTTGGGCGCGCCCCGCTCCTCCTCCTCCAACTTCGCCGGCGGCCCCGAGGACGCCTGCGGCCTCCGACTGGACAACAGACCTGCTCGGCACCGCGGCCTTCGGCAGCAGCCATGGCGAACTCTACACGGCCCATTTGTCCTTCGAAAAACTCATCTGGGACAAATGGACACTGGCCCTGCAGCCGTTCGGAGGCGTGGGTGTAGGAAGAGAAGATACCGCAGGGGTATTCGGATTCGACCACTTGCTCAAGTATCCCCTCTGGCTGTTCCAAAACGGAAGGGTCAACTTCGAAGGCGGTGGCGGAATACAATTGTCAGGACCGAAAAGCTGGCCTGATGAAAACGACCACCTGACCTTTCGCGTCTTGCTGGGCACCGGAATAGAATTCGATACGGCTCAGTTCCAGCGCCTCCTCTTCGGCGTTCGCTGGCTTCACGTGGGATTTGACGGATCGGATCCGCGAGTGGATAATGTCATGCTCTACGGCGGTTATCGAATTCGCTTCTAAGGTATGCTCAGCGGCTCAGTATGTTTACATACAGCGTTACGTAGCCCTGCGAATCCCCCTCCGCCCCGCCGGAGGACCTTCGCTGGCCCGATGTCAGTTCCGGCATCACCGGCAGCCGTTCGCCAAAATCACGAACACCCTGCATAATCCGGTTCATCTCGCTCATCTGCCGTGCAAGCTGAACCGGATCCCGGAATACGTCGCCCTCATAAAGCGCCACAGCCTGATCAGGACGCACGTTCTCGATGCGAGCATTCACCGCCATCGTCCGACCGTGCACCGTCATCGCCGTCGATTCACACTTGTCCCACACCGAAGCCAGTTCACCCAGCAGAGCCACTATCCGCTGCCGGTCCGATCGTATGCGGTACGTCCGTTCGCCGCCGCCCAGACCCGTTGTCGTAGCATCGTTCGTCAGGTCATGCTTGTAGATCGCCTTGTGAATAAAGCTGTCCATCGCCGTCGCTTGCGACGTCGTAAGATAAAGCGATGCGCTCAGCGGAAACGAAACGGGCTTGACGACCGCCGGAGCCTCAACCGCCGGCAAATCCAATTCCGCCAATCGCCCCGGCACGCTGCTGAATGGCCCCACAATCGTCCAAACCACAAGGCTCAGAGCCACCACCGGAATAAACACCAGAGCCGCCGCCGTCAGAACCCGCCGAACGTACAACTGCCGGCGTCCCTCGTACTCCTGGACCGCCGTCGATATGTCCGCCGGAACTATGGTCTGCGGAACTGCGACGCTGTGTGCAGCCGCAAGAACACGTCCCGCCAGACCCGCCGGCGCAGTCGCCGTCGGCATCACATTTAAGAGCTGCTTCTGCTTCTCCAGCCAGCTCAGAAGCGCCGCCGCCTCCGCGTCGTTTTCGATCAGACGCCTTACTTCCATCCGACGACGATCTGTAAGCGCGTCGTCTATGTAAGCACTCAAAAGTTCTTCGATTTTCTGTCTTTCGTTCTCACGCATCACAGCACCGACCTAAGAATGTCCCGTAAGCTGGCCCGCGCCCGACTCAACCGGCTCTTAACCGTGCCCAGCTCCAACTCCAACGTCTCGGCGATCTCCGCGTATGCCATGCCCTCCATATCTCGAAGCACAAGCACCGCACGATGGTCGTCGTCCAGTTGTGAAAGACTCTCTAACACGATACGTCCAACCTCGCGGTTCTGAGCCAGCAGCGCCGGATCACGCCCGTCCTCATCCGCCAGATAGCCTTTCAACTGCGTCCTCGCTTCCTCCCATCCCGAGCCGCCGCCCGAAACAGTGTCCAGCGAACGCATACCGAACTTCGACCGCCGCTTGCAGTGGTTCAGAGTAAGGTTCACGGCAATGCGGAACAGCCACGTATACAAAGAGCTCCCGCCGCGAAAACTCGCGACGTTCTCAATGAATCTGACAAACGTATCCTGCGTAAGTTCCGCTGCATCATCTCGATTCTGGCACATTTTCAGGATCACGTTGAAAATACGATCCTGGTACTTTATTATCAGACGTTCCGCCGCCGCACTGTCGCCGGCGCGGCACCGCGCAACCAGAACCGTATCGTCAATGTTGATTTGTGCAAGCTGTTCCTGCAACGACCCGCCCTGAAAAGACAATATCACGGTAAAACATCACCCGGCCCCGCAAGATTGTGCTTACATCTAACCAGAAACCCCAAAAAACGTCAAGTCTTTTCCGCCGACACAAAACGCGAGCAGGACGCACCGCCTCTCAAACAGGATTAGCAATTGGGACCTGTAAACAAATCAGCACGGTTTGCAGCAAACCCAGGGAGTCCGCGCACAATTCACCCGCCAAACCACGCATTATGCAAGTCGCGACCCCCTCAAAACTGATACCTCACGCTCAGGCTCGTCCAGTACTCATCTGAAGTATTGACCGAATCATCCCACGAAGACTGATAGTTGAAACCCGGCGAAAAGATGAAGCCGCCGCCCAGATCGAACTCCGTCGAAATGCTGAAAACCGCATGGGACCAGTCATGGTCAGCCGCCTTGCCCGCAGGCCCGAATCCGCCGTTATAAAACGCATGAGCACCAAGACGCACTACCTGCTCCGGTTGATTCCCGAAAATGCTCCCGAACGAGATATCTTTGCTCACCCCGAACAAGTGCCCCCAGCCCGCGTCTCCGCGCGCCGTGCTGCCCGATACCGAAGGCCAGTACGCAAACACCGAATATTCAGGAACGATCCCGCACGGCAAAAGATTCGGCCACGCGAAATACCCGAAAATCTCCTGCGCCTCCGCCGTCTGCCGTATCAGCGGATTGCCCCTCCGCGGCGCATCCGGATAACTGTAATACCGGTATCCCACCCGGAAAGCCATCGCATGAAGCTCGCCGCTGAACAACTCCCCGCCATAATAACCCGTAAACGTCAGCCACTCGCTGTCTTCGAATCCCGACCCGTTCGCCCGCGACATCCAGACGTTCACCCCGAATCCCGTCCCGAACAGGTCCAGGTCGATGCTCGGCTGAAATGCGCTGTGGTTGTTCTCGTAGATGTCATAACCCCGCCAGATAAACCGGCTCACATACGTCAAATCGATTGCTGCCCCGAGCCCCCCGACCCCGTTGCCGGCCTCAGGACGCGACCTCGAAGGCGTCTCCTCCCACCGCTGCTCCCTCATCGCGGGTCGATCCCCCGCCCATGCTATCTGAGGCGACACCACATAAGTCCGAGACGGAGCCTCATACTCCTCTCTCGGCCAATCATCGATGCCCGCGTCCGCCGCCATCACGCTCATCGTTGCTACCAGTTCACCTCCCGTCGGAGCCTTAGTCTCCGCCTCCGCCACCGGAAGCTCTATAACGTCCCCCGCCGGCTCTGTATCCATCCAAAACGACTCAGGCTCAGCCTCGCTCTGCAAATCATCCGGCACTGTCACAGACACGGCCGCAGCCTCCGGCTCCAAACCCGCCTCCATCGAAACAGCCGCGTCAATCTCATCGTCGAAATAAATCCATCCACGCCCGACTTCCGTGTCCGCCTCGCCGCCCAACCGCTGCCCCGACCCGATCGCCTGATCGTGCCCCGCCATCGCCCCAAGATCCATCTCCACCGCCGCTGCCGGCTGCAAGTCGGTGATAACAACCGGCTCATGCACCTCCTCAGGCTCCGACACCGCCACTGACTCCTCACCCCACAAATCCTCCGGAAAGCGCAGACCTTCATCCGTCAAAGCCCGAGCCCCTATAGGATCGTCGCTCTCCCCAGGCCGTTCGAATTGCCACCGTGCCGCCAGAGAATCTATCTCCCCCGAACCTTCCGACCCGCTGCCCCACATCCCCGCAAAACGGGTCACGCCGAAGAATCCCCCGCTTACTAAAACGATGACGGTCATCCATGACAGCTTTCGCATGATACCTCCCTATATCAAAAAGGAATCCTGCCTCATCACCACAGCGATTTACGCAGTTCTCCTCCGGTATTCTCCCATCCTTTTCAAATTCAGCAAGGAAAAAATGCCCTCCCCCGCAAAATAATCAACACGCACTCGGAGCGCACCGCCGCCGCCAAAAACCAGACTGAACAGTCCTTGAAGAAAACCCTCAGTGATGAAAACGCCGCCCAGCTCCCCTCAGCGTGCCGGCGTGCGGCTGGTTACAGCCTCTTTGACCGACTGACCCTCACCCCGCCCGATCAAGCGGTAGAAAGCCGCACCCGCCAAAGCGCCCGCTACAGGCGCTGCCCAGAACAGCCACAACTGCCCCAATGCCCAGCCTCCCGCGAAAACCGCCACACCAGTGCTCCGTGCAGGATTCACCGATGTATTAGTCACCGGAATGCTGATCAGGTGAATAAGCACAAGTCCCAGCCCGATTGCAATCGGTGCAAATCCCACTGGCGCACGCTGGTCCGTCGCCCCGAGTATAATCAGCATGAACATCGCCGTCATGACCACTTCGGTGACCAGGCATGCCGCCAGCGAATACCCGCCCGGCGAGTGCTCGCCATACCCATTCGCCGCAAAACCCTGCGAAACATCGAAACCTGCCTTGCCGCTGGCGATGACATACAGCACGCCGCCCGCCGCCACCGCGCCCAAAACCTGTGAAACGATGTAAGGCGCCAGTTGACCAGCCGGAAAACGTCCCCCCGCCCAAAGTCCCACCGAGACAGCCGGATTCAGGTGAAAACCCGATATATGGCCTATCGCATAGCCCATCGTCACCACCGTCAGACCAAACGCCAGCGCCACACCCAGAAACCCGATCCCCAGCTCAGGAAACGCAGCCGACAAAACCGCACTGCCGCATCCGCCAAGCACCAGCCAAAAAGTACCGAAAAACTCCGCCCCATACTTCTTCATTGCTTGTCCCCCTGCAAACAGAGTTCAGTTTCTCTTGCCCGAGGTGAACCGGCGTTCCTTCACTTTGGTAGTCATACTTATGTAGCACGTAAGCAGGACGATAGGCGTTAGAATACCGATCACTGCAATCATGTCCGTTGCCCCCAGAAACTCGAAATAGCTCGCAAGGCCGCCGATTGCGGCGCCGACCCACACACCCCCTTCTTTGAACAAAACTCTCGCTGTCAGTCCCTCTCGATCGCTGCGGCCGTCTTTCGCCGCTGCTCAATCCTCCGGTCCACGGCCCCCGTGTCGCGCTCGGGATTGCCATGTCCATCTACCTCTCGGCCCGTCTGCGGATCGATGTCCAGTTTGATCCGCCTGGAGCCATCGCGTATTTCCACCTCCCAGTACCCGTCGTCGAACTCAACTTCAACGATCCTGCCCAAATTCTGATCCTCTACCGATCTTATAATCGACGAAAGCCGCATGCCCTCCCCCGGCGGGATATCGTCGTCGCCGTCTTTCGATTCGCGCCGCAGAACCTGCCCCGTCTGCGGATCCACGTGCAGTTCCATCCAGTGCCCGTCCTTGATAGTGTCGACTTCCCACACGCCGTTATCGAACTCCACCTCGGTGATCACACCCAGGTCCGCCTCTTCCAAAGACCTCACAATTTCGGACAACGGCTTCGAATCCTCTGGAGGAACCTCATCCGCCAGAGCCGCACCAGCGGTGATCGAAAGTATGCAAACCCATCTGCCGATCCACCATAATCTGTTCATCTCAGTCTCCCTGAATCCCCAGGCGAGGTACCAACATTGGAACAAGGGAGCCGCTCGCGACCCCCCTGTTCCGTTGTTCTTCGTCCTCCGCCCCGCGGGCTGGCTTACCTCTGCTGCTGTCCGCCCTGTTGCTGCATGCCCCGCTGCAAGTCCTCATCGCTCCACTGCGGCTTGCCTTCCTCATCACGCAGACGAAGCGTCTTGCCATCAACTGTGATCTCGCTGGCGATGATGACCTGCTTGCCGTTCACTTCCGTTCGCGAACCCTTGACCTTAACGTCCTTGCCCGTTGTCAAATCCACGTCCCGCTGCATCGTCCAATGGCGCGGACCGGCGTACACGATCATCGACTTGTCATCCTCGGTCATGACCCGAAGACGAACACCTTGCGTTGCGCCCTCTTCAGGACTGAATGCCCCGACGTTGCGAATGGTGCCTTCGATCGTCGTTGTCTTGTCCTTGTTATACTTCCTGTTGTACTCGCTGTCGTGCTTCCAGGCCCGGATCGACTGTTCGCCGGTCGCCGGCACAAACCCGAAAACCTCCCAGTACGGCTCCGCCTCATACCGCTGGTGAATATCCCGCGCAAACTGCTGCTGAGACAGACGGTCAAGATTGCCTTCCTCGATCACCGACGCGTTCAGCGTCTCTTCCGTGGCATCCAGCATCGCATACTCCTCCTCCTGTTCCAGCGTCAGAGCTGACCACGGCACTGCCGCCGTCTCCTGCCCGATGCCAAGGATGCCGCCGAAACTCACAAGGGCGTATGCAAGGTTGCCGTGCTGCACGTCGATGATAAGGTCTTCGATCTCGGCCATATCCTCGCCCTCGTAATTGCGCACGTCGTAATCGATGATCTCAGACGCCTTGAACAGATTGGCTTGAGCCTGCTGCTGGCCGCGCGGCATCTGCTGTCGCTGCTGCTGACCCTGCTGTCCGCCCATCGCCTGCCTGCCCCGGTCGCCCTGCATCATCCCGTGCTGCATATAGAAATCGCAGACACGCTGCTTCAGCGAAGGATCGCTCAACTGCGCGATATCCACCGAATCCACGCTTGGAGCCTGCCTGAATTGCTCGGGACTCATATTCAGGCAAAGCGGGCTGCCTTGATCTCCGCGCTGACGCTGCCATCCCCACCGGCTCCTGCCCTGATCGGTTTCGCCCGCGGGTCGACCCTGCTGCTGTGTGCCTTCCTGGCCGCGCATGCCCGTCTGTCCCTGCTGTCCCGTCTGCTGATATTTGGACATCAGGCACTGCTGATCAAAAGCCTGCCACGGAACGGGATAATAAGTATTGTTGGCCGACACTACGACGCAGTATACCGAGTCGTTGTCGTTGTCGAAAACGATCTCTTCGACCTCGCCCAGCTTCTCACCCCGTTGACCGGCCTGTTGCTGCGGAGTCCGGTCCCCTTGCTGACCTGGTTGACCCGTCTGCTGGCCGCCCTTAAGACTGATGACGTCGACGTCCATCAATTTGTCTGTACTCTGCAGTTTCAACTGAGTATGTTGCTGTTGCTGCTGTGGCTGCTGCTGTGTGCCTCGCTGACCGTATTGAGCGTACACGTAGATGCTTACGCTCATCACGACCAGCAGACTGACCGCGGCAATCCAGAAATTGTGTTTTTTCATCTTGTGCGAACCCATGTCCTTGTCTCCTCTGCAAATGAGATTGACTCTCAACGCCGTGGGTCCCGCGACCCGAAAACGGCAATCACGTTCCTCGAATTTCTGTTCCATTCATACGACTCGTGCAAAATGCACATCCAAACCAGGTGTTCGTGGATCGTGTCTTCTTGTCGCCTCTCTGCCCCCCTTTCAACAAAATCCTCCTGTCCGATACAATCACCTTGTATGCACATCGGAGGTCTCTAACACGCAAATCCCCCGAATATGATGCTTTGGCGGCCTGCCCCACGTTGCGCCGCACACCCAGACTCGGTGAATACACAACGCCACTTTAATGTTTTTTTCCGCTTTCTGCCCACCTCCCCCGCGTCTTCGCCAAACCGTTTAAGCAGAGGCCGGAATTTGCATCTGTTCGCCATGTGGGCGAAATCTTGGCCTCTGCAACCCCGAACCGTTTTGCTCGAATCCCATTCAAGTTCCAGCCGCCACTGGGCGATACTATATCGCGATAAAAAAAAGGGGGTGGCAAATGAACCGGTTAAAGATAGTTGCAGGCCTGGTCGTCGTAATGCTCGCTGTCGGATTTTCGCTGAGCGGTTGTCGAACCGCCGAAGGCGCCGGCAGGGACATTGAAAGGGCGGGTGAAGCGATCCAGGAGGAGGCCAGAGAGGATCGACTTTAATAAAACGAAATGCTTGGTTTTTTTCAGGGGGTATCGATCATGGGTCTTTTGGGATGGGCTGTAACGTTTCTCGTCATCGCGCTTGTCGCGGCCATCTTCGGCTTCGGCGGCATTGCTACCGCCGCTGCGGGAATCGCCGAAATTCTCTTCTACATCTTCCTGGCGCTGTTCGTCATAACGCTGCTGGCAGCGCTGTTCACGGGACGCCGGTTGACGCGGCATTGATACGCCTGCAAGCCGCAAGGCCGGTAAGAGTCCGAACGTGCGGGTGCGGTATCGCCCCAAAAAGGCATGCCGCCCTCCGCGCGTTATACCGCCGATTAATTGCGATTCGGAGCCCCGGCAAGAAACGGCTTGCTGACCGCCGAAAGCTCCAGAAAAAACGACCATTCACGTTCCAGTTCACCGATCTCGCCGAACGATTCGAAGAATTCACGCCGCAGGTGATAAGCGGTCCGCGCCCCGGACTTCAGCGAATACAGATAATCAAAGTAGTCCCGCAGATCAGCCGTCCGGTTCTCACAAAGAAATAGGAAAAAACCCCATGCCTGAGCATAGATATCGGCCTCCGGAATACCCGACGGCACCCGCACCATGGTAACGAAATCATCCAGCCTTATCAGCAAACCCTCCCGGTAAAGTTCCAGAAGCCGCTTCTTGCGCGCCTCGCTGTACCGGACCGTCGGCAGGTAATCCGAGGCACAATCCTCGAAAACCAGCGCAACACCCTCCGTTGCCCACATGGGATACATAACCCCGCGCTTCTGCAGACCCGTGTTGAATGCCAGTTGATGCCCCGCTTCGTGAACGATCTTCACAAGACCCACGTCAACGACCTCACCTCCAGCCGAGGCAAACTCTGCCCCGCCCTCTGGCCCTCCGCGCCACCTGCCGACCCGACGCGGACCAACAACCGCAACCCGGTTCGTTCGTGACGAGTAGTAACCGCTCAGCCACGACAAATCCATTCTTTCCGTCGCCAGCGCATAATCCGCAAAAGAACCCTCCCTCCGAAAGCACATCCACTCAAGCGGCAGCTCGGGATGCTTCAGCTCAAAACCATATCGCGAAAAATACGCCCCAAACTGTCCGTATGCAAACTCAAGTACCTGCCCGATAGCCTCCGCCTGCTCAGACCGCAGGTCATGGATCAACCTGAAATGATCGGTCTCCATGTTGCTGCAAAGCCCCGCAAAATGCGCCGCATCAATACCGGACGACGAGCTGCCGCCGGCCGGACCTTCTCCGCCCCGCAAGACACAGC
>Ga0334882_1001273_pt1 | contig 30935 bp, 23 predicted proteins | sample GraSluR1_MG_5_FD_207226 | JGI IMG/M metagenome (GOLD analysis project Ga0334882, IMG submission 207226) | Sludge microbial communities from methane-producing bioreactor in Wageningen University, Netherlands - Granular Sludge_15_04-R1 | ecosystem: Engineered > Bioreactor > Anaerobic >... | reverse complement strand
GATCCTGACCTGGTTAAAGTTACCGTTTAAATCGGTATTACCCTGGGCTGACAGGTAGGCCTCTTCAACTCCCAGGCGACCCATTAAAATTACGTCGCCATCCAGATAAAGTTTTTTTATGATCATGCCATCAGAATATTTGAGAGCAGAACCACTACCTCCCCTGCTGACTATCAGCTCCTGCAGTTCATCGCTGTCAATCTCCACGAAAGAATCTTTAACTGACAGCTTTATAGTATTAAAACTACCGGCCAACTCAATTTTATCCTGGGTGACAACTTCAATTCTTTTAAAACCGGGGCTTTCTTCGGCTACTTTTTCAATCAACCGGGCTCCGCTTTCCAACAAAACATTATCAACCACTGTTTCGCCGGTAGCCACCAGCCGCACACGCCCCCCCGGGCGGTTAACCCGCAGGTCGGGAAAACTGCAGTCAATAATATTGATTGTTTTTAAACCGCCACCGCGGATAAAAACGGATCCATCAACTATAACATTGCTTAATGTTACAGAACCGTCGCCAACATTTTCGCTTATATATAAGTTTCCGTAAACATGGGTATCTTCCAGTTGTGAACCGGGCTCGTCGATGGTGTAATCGGTTTCGATAATCCGCAGACCATCTTCGGTGAACATTTCAACCCGGCTGGCGGTGAATAGACCGCGTATAGATGAAGTTAAACCGAAGGTATCAGTAACAAGCAGATAAGCAGCACCGGCCAGTAATAGCGCTACCACGGGTATGATAATAAATAGAGGGCTGAATTTAATGCGACGCCGTGCCCTGCGCCGGCCCAGTCTGCTCATTTTTCTCCCTGCCTTTCAATAGTTGGAAGGCTTTTATCTCTATCTTTATATATCTCTATATATTAATACCGATACAAATAACCTGTTTCGTCAACCGGGCTGTCTTAGCCGGAGCTGCTGCCAGCCCCGCCCTTAGATCCAAGGTTTTGCGACCCTGCCTTTCGACAGGCGTGCCTTTTCGATCAGGTTTTTAGTGCTTTGCCGTTCTTTATGTTAAGACACGGCAAATATTTCTAATTTTTCATAATAATATTATCAGGGCTTTAAAAATTTGTCAACTATTAACTTTTTGATAGGAAATCGCCATATGAAAGAGAATAATAAAAGATACTTTTATTAGAATAAGGAGGAATAAATATGCAGCTTTGGCCCGAAAAAGGCAGCATGAATACAGAGGGTACTATTGAAGCAGCAATGACCAGGGCAAAAGAACTGGGTATTAAATATATTATAGTTGCTTCAAACAGCGGCAAAACGGCCCAGATGCTGGCAAACAAAGGCTTTAATATTGTCTGTGTCAGCCACCATGTCGGCTTTGCCAAACCGGGCGACGATGAGATGGGAACACGTTCGCGCCGCCTGTTACAGGAGCTGGGGGTAAAGGTTTTAACCACCACACATCTCTTCGCCGGTATCGACCGGGCTATGCGCAACCATTTCCAGGGCATCTACCCGGCAGAAATTGTTGCCGGAACCCTGCGCCTTTTCGGACAGGGGATTAAAGTATGTGTTGAAATCAGTATCATGGCCCTTGACGCCGGTTTAATTCCCTACGGCAAAGAAGTAATTGCTATTGGAGGCAGCGCCAAGGGAGCTGATGCAGCCTGCGTAATAGAACCTGCTCACTCAAGCCAGTTTTTTGACACAAAAGTTCTTGAAATAATTTGCATGCCCCGGAGCCACTGATTGAGAAAAATATAAAGAAGGGGCGGTTACCGCTTGAAACAGCGACCGCCCCGGTTTGATTTTTTAACCTGTTTGTTTATATTACCGGCTACCTAACGCTGGTGTGTTTTTTGGAAACGTTACACGGCCGACTCTTCTTGCATTAACTGGAGCAGCTCTGCTACCGCATCCATAACCGCGGTGAAAGCCAGTTCCTGCTCTGAGTTAAGATGTTCACCGTGTTCTCCGAAATGTTCCATAGCCAGGTTCGTTGCTTCAACAACTGTTTCCAGCTCGTATTCTTCTCCTGCTTCCATGGCCAGGACCGCTTCGCGAAGCTGGATGGCCGCCCAGGCAGCAGAAAGGTCGAGCAGATGCCTGGCATATTCTTCTTCGGTCATTTCTTCCCAGTATTCCTCAAAGTACTCGTAAAGCACTTCGTATGCGGCAACCGCTTCTTCAAGTTCCTCCCTGGTAGCTTCCTCAACAAAGGGGACATCAATCAGGGGAACCAGTTCCGATTCGGGATCTTCCGGTGGAATAACCAGGTAGTCGCCGGGGTTAACCTGGGGCTCTTCAGGAGCTACAGCCAGGCCGGCTGTTCCTGTCTCTTCAGTGCCACCGGGCTGGAACGGTGTAAAGGGAATGTCAAACCCAAAGGGACCAGCAGGTTCAACCGGGCCATTCGGTTGGCCACCACCGTTTCCGGTCTCTTCAGCAGCAGCTAATACCTGAACCTGAGGATCGGCACCATGCCTGCTATTCGGGTTATCATGCCTGACCCAGTCATATACAGGTACATTGCCGTAAACCGGAATTAAAAAGGGTGGGTAAGGGACAACGTTCCATCCTATAATCCCATAATCTGAGCCAACCTGTTCCATGTTATGGTAGGTCCATTCCGCTTCGGTGTCTATGGTGTAATTGCCTTCGGCCTGGGGAGTAGCCATGAATTTGACGGAAACCCACTCACTAAAAGTTAGCCTGTCGTCTGAAAACCAGCCCAGGGGTTCCACTAAATCTGCGGCCAGTTCAATGACCTGGCCAATAACCTGTGCCGTCCAGGATTGCCCGCTTGAGGTTTGCGGGCTTTCAACGCTGTTGATTTCGAATTCATCCGGCACGGTAATGGTTATTTTAGTCAGGTTGAAGGCCCCGATTTCGGTGAAGGTAAGTTCGAATTCGTTCTCTTCTCCCTCTTTTACCTCTCCCGGGTCGGTCAGCACTACATTGTAGGTATTGCCGACAATGCTTTCATAAAGCCCGGTTTCTTCATCAATTTCAACTGCTTCTTCACCGTCTGACTCAGTTTCTTCACCGGCTGAATCAGCTTCTTCATCAACTGATTCTCCACCGCCAGTTTCTTCACCGCCAACTTCAGACTCATATTCGTCAGCAGTCTGTTCTGATTCCTCGCCGTCAGACTCAGCCTGTTCGGAACCTTCGCTCTCTCCGCTTTCTTGATCTACTTCAGAAAGTGCCGCTGAAGGTTCTTCGCCTCCATCTTCATTTCCGTTTATTCCTTCATCTCCGTTTATTTCATCACTGCCTTGATCAGTTTCACCAGCGGAGGTTTCACTGTTTTCAGTATTTTCACCGCCGCCCTGGGTTCCGGCTCCTTCAGGCTCGCCCGATTCACCGCCGGACGGTTCCGAAAAACTGCCCTGCTCATCCGAGCTCCCTCCACCTGAAGTTTGTTCCCCGGTTTCCACAGCGCTCCCATCTGTTTCACCGGACTGCTCCGATTCGGCAAGCACGGTTAGCGGCGAGAACAACATGCCGGTTACAATTAACATTACTACTACTGATTTTAATGTTCTTCTGATATTTTCTTTCATTGTAAACATCCTCTCTTTTAAGTTTAGACAAGCGATGCACTTAAAAGGAAGAGGCCGGTTTCACTATTGGCTTCACCCGGTTTAAGCGACCAACTGCAAGCCGGGCATCATTGCCTCCTTCAACCTTTTTTAATAAGAAGTGCACTGAAATCATTGTTTGACAATTTTATACACCCCTATTCCTATAGTTTATATATCAATTACACTTACAGTATAACAAAATCCTGTTACAAGTTCGTTACAAATTAAAAAGGCCCCCTTAAGGGCCTAATTTTTTAACTGGACAAAGTTCAGGTTTGCAGGGAAACGTTTACTTCATTTCTTCAATCATGGCTACTATACGCTCATGATAAGTTGGTGATGGAGCCCACCTGCCGCTTAACTGTTCCACCGTTTCCACTGTTCCGGCCCAGGAAGCCCTGGCAACCACATGGTAGCGACCGTGCGGTTCACCGACGGGCGGCAGGCCGGCATAAGCGGCAATATGGTTGAAATGAGCCCGAACCCCATCGTCGGGAGTGGCAAACTGCTCGTGATCTTCCGGTTCATTACCGTTGGAAGAGGCAACCTTGATCCCGGCCCAATTGTTATATTCAGGCGGCACAATTCCGCTAAAACGGCCGAACCCCGTTTCGTAAGCTGCCTGGGCAAATAAAACCTCGGGGCGTATTCCATTAAGGCTGCCATACTGCCAGTAAAGAGGCGCTACATCAATAAAACGCTGTTGCGCCCTGCATGAGGTTGCCCACTGCAGCGCTTGTTCCAGGGTTACTTCCGCATCTCCGGCCAGGGGGGTAACTGTGAGTAGCGGTGGTGTTTCCGGATCAGCCGCTTTTTCAGCCGTTGGAGCAGTTGCCGGTTTTTCCGGCTCGCCACCCTGCCCCAGCACTACGGATTCACGAACAAGCCGGCCGGCGTTAAGGGTAACAACTTTCAGCGAGGCAGGCATAACCGCTTTGCCGGCTTGGCCGCTTTCCGCATAACTGTTAATATCGAATTGCTGCCTGAGCCGTAGCGATGAAGCATAGGCAGTAAGGACATCATCATAGCAAATATAACCCCCAACACTGTCAAAAAGGGCTACCGGCTGCTTACGGGCAAAGTCTTCGTAAAAACCGTTTGAGGTCCCTAATAGCTGTAAGGCATAAGAATCAAGCAGCTCGCCATAGCAGTACTGGTGATAGCTGCCGTCGCTGTTCCGGGCTACAAAGCCTTCAACCGCCGCCTGGGCGGGCAGGCTGTAGAACAGCAGGAAAAGCAGAACTAAGGCAAGCAGGTAAACTTTGCGCTGCCAGTGATTAAAAACACTTGAAAATAATGCTGGGATGATGCAGGTGTTACTGAAGTTACTTTTCTCCACTAAAAAGTCCCTCCTTCATGAGGGACCGACAAAGAAACAAATCAAACCCGTTTCGGCTGTCAGGCTGTCATAGTTCCCTTCAGGGAACCTTAGACCCTTGACTTTGCGTCCCTGTCTTTCAACAGGTTTGCCTTTGTCGGTCAGGTTCAGTTATAAAGATATAAACTTCAAGATAATAATATAGTATTCAAACTTTTTTGTCAACCATTAAAAATAATATCCATCGAGGTTATATTCGTTACGTCAGGTATCGGGTCAGTAGAATTATGTATTTATTTTACTTAACCTTTGCACTCAGATATAATTATAATATAAAAAAGTAAACCGTGTTGCAAAAATATGGGCAAAAACCTGGGGGAAAGGGGAAAAGAGTATGAGAGCAATTGTTATAGTGCTGATGATACTGATAATTCTGGCAGTTACTGCGCTGGCGGTTGTCAATAATGAAATTGTTACAGTAAACTATCTTTTTGGCCAGACAGATCTGAGCTTGTTTGCTTTAATCCTGGGTTCTACTTTTACAGGTATAGTGATTATGATCTTTTTCGGCATCTACCGCAGCATTCATAACTATATTAAGTCTGAAAGTGAACGCAACCTTAAAAAAGATCTTCAGCATCGCGTTAAAAGCCTTGAAGATGAAAAAAAGAAGTTGGAAGCTGAGTTGGATAGGTTTCAGAAAGAACGTGAAATAGCTGCTGCAAAAGAACATGATGAACTGGTAGCTGAAAAGGAAAAGTTGAAAGAAGAGTTAAACAAACAGAGACAAGAACATGAGGTTGCTACAAAAGAGCAAGCTGAATTAGCATTTGAAAAAGAAAAGTTGGAAGATAAATTAAGAAGGCAGCAAAAAGAGCAGGGCAACCCAGAGACAGAGGATCATATTGTAGAGCCGTCGAAAAAAGGCTTTTGGGATTTTTTAAAAAGAAAATAAGTGATCGTTTTATCATTTATGTTATTAAAAAATCCTTTTCTCAGCTTAATTCCTGCATTCCTATAACTTTATACCTCTGAACCAAAAATAACTTATATATAAGCAAACACAACTTGTCTTTTTTCTCCCAAATGATGAATATTTCAAGGCTATAGAGTATCATTCTAATCTCTTACCTCAGTTTCCAGCAGACCGTGGGCTAGACATTTTAATTCAAACCAATCCTTATTTCAATACATATAGAAATAACTTCCGGTAATAAATATTATCCAATCAGCTTCGCGCCACGAAAAAGAGGCGCAAAAAACGCCAGTTACATAATAGGGCTGTTATCGTAAGTTGCCTGCTGTGGGCAGAGGTTGGTGCTCGCGGCCCCACCCTGAAATTAATTTCATAAACATTTATATTGAATCAGTTTAACTTGTAATTATTCGACAATACTGGTAATCTTATATTCAGATTTAATTAGATAGAATATTATAATTTATTAATAATAAAGGGCCTGTCACTCTGTGGCCATGTAATTCCTGCAGTTACTATCAAAATTCACTGTATTTCTTCTTCACTTCAAGAGTTCATTGATGGTGGTAAGTCTAAAAAGACATCTCTTTTATCAGAGATAACGTCGAATAGATTTCAAGAGCGTAGAAGCATAATTGTTAAGCAAGTCGCTATTTGATAATAGGTTTAGCTATCAGTAAGAACCTCGAAGAATATATTAAGTTTGGAAGCTTATAATAAAATCATAGCTGGAGGTGTAATATGCATCTTGTATCGATTACCCTTGAAAATTTTCGGTGTTTTAGCGAAGCAACCTCAATACCAATCGATAGTTTAACTACATTAATCGGCCAAAATGATGTAGGCAAATCAGCAATTTTAGAAGCTCTCGAGATATACTTTAACAGTGAAACGGTTAAGATGGAACAAAATGATTGTTGCGTGTATACTGATTCAGAAAAAGTACAAATCACATGCGAGTTTTCTAATATCCCCATTGAGCTAACATTAGATGCTGGCGCTAAAACTACCCTCAATGATGAGCATCTCTTGACTGAATCAGGTAATTTAAAAATTTTGAAGGTATACGATTGCAGCAAAGCAAAGTGTCCTGAAGAAATATATGTAATTGCCCAACATCCAACTGCTGTAGGTGCGGATAATTTGCTTGAACTTAAAGAAAAAGAACTTCAAAATATTATTAAAAACAAAAATTTAGACATATCGCTCAAGGGTAACCCAGGCATGAGGCAAGCAATATGGAATAGCGTGCCAGATTTAAAGTTAGCCGAAAGACCTATTCCTATTAAGCAATTCCAAGGTGATTGTAAACAAATATGGACTCAGTTAGAAGGCCATCTCCCATTATTTGCGCTCTTCCAAAGCGATCGGCGTAGCCAAGATTCTGATGGTGAAGTACAGAACCCTATGAAGGCTGCTGTAACTGCTGCTATAGCTGATGCCCGGCAAGAAATAGAGCTAATTGAAAAAAAGATTGGAAGTCAAATCCAAGAAATCGTAGATAACACACACGAAGCGATAAAAACATTAGCACCTAACCTGGCAAACGAGCTAAATCCGAAAGTCAATCCACCAACACCAGCAAAATGGAATAGCCTATATTCTATAGAAATGAATACTAATCACGGAATTGCCTTGAATAAAAGGGGTAGCGGTGTTAGAAGGTTGGTATTAGTAGGGTTTTTTAAAGCAGAGTCTGAGCGAAGGCTCGAAAATGCCAAACAACGAAACTTAATTTATGCAATTGAGGAACCAGAGACAGCTCAACACCCGAAGAACCAGTTCATTTTGATAAAAGCATTCAAGGAATTATCTAATAATCCAGGATGTCAAGTGTTGTTAAGCACACATAGTCCTGGGCTAGTTGCTGAACTCCCCGCAGAAGGCATTCGGTACGTTTGTGCAAATGAAAAATGTCCTTCTATAAAGATAGGCCCAGAAATATTTGAAGAGGTTGCAAACGCATTAGGTCTAATCCCTGACAGCCGTGTAAAACTCTTAATGTGTTTTGAGGGCCCAACAGATGTCACTGCAATAAAATGCTTAAGTAAGGCGCTTCATTTGGCGGATCCAACAATACCCGACCTTAGCACAGAGTGCCGAGTTGCATTTATAACTTTAGGGGGCTCAACACTAAAACATTGGGTGGCCGAACACTACTTAAAAGGCTTGGGCAAACCAGAAGTACACATATACGACAGTGATGTAGCTAAATATCAAAGCGCCGTAGATGAGGTTAATGGAAGAAGCGATGGTTCATGGGCTGTAACAACAAATAAGTATGAAATAGAAAGTTATCTTCATAAAGATGCAATCGAGGAAGCCTTTGGTGTTACCATCGAAGTAACAGACCACCCTAATGCAGATGGCCATGCCACACCAAAGGTATTTGCTATCGCTTATTCTAGAAATAAAGGCCTCGACAGTGTTCTAGGTGAATCTAAAGCAAAAAATAAACTTTGTGAAAAAGCGTTTCCATTAATGACAAGTGAGCGAATACGTGACAGAGATCCTGATGGTGAAGTAGAAGGCTGGTTAAGAAAGATAACTGAAATGTTAGAAAGGCAATAGAGATACTAATAAAACTAAAGTGCTTGCCATTAGTTATTAGAATAAATCTATATGCTATTATTATTTGCCTTCACGCAATTATATAGCGTTGGCCTGCTTGCCCCAATCAATCTTGCAGAATCAGTAACAGTTATAACCCCGATTTTCCATATCGGATAAAGCTCTTAGAAGATATCTGGTATTTGCAGTAGTGTATTTGCTAAATTATATTGAGGCGGATATTTTACTACAACCAATCCCGGATATCTGGCTTCTACCCCCTGTTTGAGGCGTTACAAGGATCTGCGTGCTAATCCGCTCTTTTAAAGTAGGAACGTGTGAGATAACGCCGATCAGCTTACTGTCCTGCTGTAAACTCGCAAGGGTTTCCAGGGCAGTATCCAGTGATTCCTCGTCCAGCGTGCCGAAACCCTCATCCAGAAAAAGAGAATCCACCCGAACATTCTTGCTGGCCATCTGGGATAAACCCAGTGCTAAGGACAGGCTGACGATAAAGCTCTCCCCGCCGGAAAGGTTTTTTGTGGACCGAATCTCTCCAGCCTGGTAGTTGTCGACCACATTAAGCTCAAGGGGTTGTGCATAATCACGAGCCAGCAAATAGCGGTCAGTCATTTTCTGCAGCTGCTGGTTGGCATGGCCAATCATCATTTCGAAGGTCAGTCCCTGGGCAAAATTACGGTACTTCTTACCGGATTCGGAGCCGATCAGTTCGTGCAGGTTTTCCCACCTGCGACACTCTTTTTTCTGGGCTTCAATAGCTACTTGCTTTCCCTTTACCTGCTCTTTGGCGGCCTTGTTCTCGCTGAGCTTATGGTTGAGGCCGGCAATATATGCGCGCAGTTCTTTTAGGGAATCTTCATACCCATTGAATTGAGGTTCGAGCTCTTCCAGCGTTTTATCGGTTACTTTCCTGGCACTCTCATTAGCCAATCGCATCTCTCGATCTTTCTGTCTTGCTTTCAGATCTGTTTGGCGATCAGCTAAATTTTTGGCCATAGCGGTTAGTTCAGCTCTCTGTTCAGGGGGGAGTACAGCCGCCAGGAAATCCTCTTCATTTGCAAAGCCGGCGGGCAAAAGCGCTGCAACAAATTTAGTTTCAAGCTCACTCAATTCCGGATCACGCTGGTTGATACGTTGCTTCAAGGCTTCGACATTGGCTTTCGCGGTTGTCAATTTTTGCTGTAGATCATTATGTCGTCCTCTGGCCTGCCTCTCGGTATTTTCGGCATCAGAGATCGCCTGGTTCAAGCGGCGTTCCTCATCATCGGGTTGTTTATCGCCATATAGTGCTTTACGCTCTTCATGCCCGGTCGCAAATACTTCTTTTAATAGCTCCAGGCGATGCTGACGTTCGGTAAGGGCAGCGTTTTGGGTCTCGATAACCGCGTCTAAGCGTTTTATCTCGCTATCAAGCTCGGCAATCTGTCTTTCAAATTCCACCTTTTTCTTGGACTGGACCTGCCATGCATTCAGTCGTGCTTTGAGGGTATCTGCCACTGATGATAGGTCCTTTTCAGGGATGTCTGTAATACCAAGGGGTATTAGTTTGGTTAAAACAGACTGTCTGCGTTCGGCAAAATCAGCGCGGAGTTTTTCCAGATTGCCTTTTACTTCGGCAAGTGCTTTTCCGTAAGATTTCATGTCATTAACGGACGCTACTTCCAACTTTTCAGCCTCCGTCAGGTTTTTACGGGCCAAACTTTCGGCTTCTTCAAGTTTCTTGATAGCAGCTTCCTGATCCTCGGCTTGGTTAATTAGTCTGGTCAGATCATCGATCTTCTGCTCGGTTTCATCGGCTACAGGAATATTTCCTTCCGCAAAAGGATGTTCGGTTGCGCCGCAGAGTGGACATTCCTTACCGTCTTTCAGTTTTGCCCGGTAATCTTCAAGCTCCGCTATTTTCGCCAGGAAGGCCATTTCGCGCAGCAGAACTTCCTTCTCGACGCGGTATTCTCGCAGCAAGCGGTTCCCCAGCAGCTGGCTTAAAGCAACTTTGCCCTGCTGAAGTTGTGTTGATATCTCATCCAGTTCCCGTTTCCGAATGCCGGTTTGCTTCTGCTGATTATCGAATAGCTTTGTCGCCTGCTCCAAAGCCTTCGCGGTCTTTTCTTTATCAGTCTCTTTTTGAAGGATATCTTTTTGCCTGGCGAGCAGATCGTTCAGTTGTTCTTCAACACCAGCCAGGCCGCCAAGCAGCCATTCATCGACTGCATGCTCTTTGAGGTAGCCATCAACAAGGCCCAACATTTCGTGAACCTTGGACCGCTTTTCCTGCTCTTCGATCATGGATTGTTTGTCTACATCAATTCTTGCCGCAACTTTCTTGCAACCTTCTTCGCCTTCTATAACTGCCTTTTTCAGTTCAGTGAGTTTCTGATCGAGAGAGCGAATCTTCTGCAATACAGGAGTGGCCGTTTTCAGTTCATCCCTGGCGCGACCAGTTTGCAATTCAGTTGTCTTCAGGGTCTCGGCCTGCTCCTTAGCAGAGGCTTCTAAACCGGGCAGAGACGTTTCCGCAGCCGTTAAAGTATTTTGATCATCGATCTGCTGTTTTCGTGTGGCGGTTAGCGCTGCATGCAAGCCATCGAGAGTAGCTGCACTCAAAGACCTGTTGAGTTTTTCGCTCTCTGGCTTAAAGGCCTCGATATCGCTTTGCAGCTTGCTCTCTTCATCGGCCAGGCTGGTTATTTCCTGCTTCAGGCCATGGATGGTGGTGAGCCAGTTAATAGCTTTCCCGGTATCAACAGCCTTAGAGTTAAGATCTATCTCATCCTTCTGTTTTATCCCGAGTAATTTCTCAATTTCTTCTTCCTGCTCCGGTTCAAGTATCACAATACCTGCTGTTTCAGCCTGGAGCAGTTTCAGTTTATCCTGCTCAGCACGATTTATTTGATGGACACGGCTCGATATCTGGCTGTAAATCTCCGTTCCCGTTATTTGTTCCAGGATCGGGGCCCTTTCATCAGGGGCGGCCTGGAGGAACACGGCAAAGCCACCTTGGGCCAGCAGCATGGAACGGGTAAAACGGTCGAAATCCATACCAGTAGCCAGTTCAATCTGTTCTGCAACCCCTCTGATCTTGGACTCGAATATCTCTCCGGAATCAGCATTGGCAATTTCGTGTTTCGGGGGCTGGAGTTCGCCATCCACCTTCTTACGTGCCCGGTGTTGGCTCCAGTGACAGCGATAACGCCCGGCCTGGGTTTCGAAGGTTACCTCAGCATAGCATTCCCCGGTCTGGCGGGACATGATTTCGTTTTCGCTCTTGGTTACCTTACTCAGGCGAGGCGTCCGCCCGTAAAGGGCAAGGCAAATAGCGTCGAGGATCGTGGTCTTCCCAGCGCCGGTGGGGCCGGTGATTGCGAAGATTCCCTCGGACACAAAGGCTGGGTGCGTCAGATCAATTTCCCATTCGCCACTCAGTGAGTTCAGATTCTTGAACCTTATTTTTAGTATTCTCATCGTCAGCCCCTCTATTCCGCCTGCTTATCGGCTTCCTGAAGAGACAAGACTGCCTCCTGGTAGGTCCGAAACAACTCAGGTTGCTGATCCACGGGTACGGCATGAACGGCAAGGCATCGTTCGAACACATCATTTATGTTAAGATCATCGAGTGTTTCGTCTGCATGTGTTTGCCTTAGTACGCTTTCGATGATGCGGTTGTTCTTGATGCGGAGTATTACCATTTGGGTGTCGGAAATTGCATCTTCTAAGCGTTCACGCAGGTCGCCAATAACCTCGCTGCCTTCGTAAACAATTTCAAGCCAGCCCTCAAAGTTAGTTGCCGTCAATTCGAGGATGCGGCTTGAGATACTATCCCAGTCACCCTTGATGCACTCGAGCTTTTGAAACACCGGGACCTCAATTAACTGTACTGATGCAGAGTTACTGTTAAATTCAACCTGACATACACTCTTTTGCTGTTTTGCCTCTCCAAAACCCATGGGCAGTGGCGAACCGCTGTACCTGATGTTTTCAAAGCCGCTAACCTTTTGCGGGACATGAAGATGGCCAAGCGCCAGGTAGTCGAAGCAATCAGTGAAAATATCTACTGCCATATGCGCCAGAGAGCCAATGTAGAGTTCACGCACTCCATCACCATCAACGGTTCGACCACCAGCGGTGAATAAATGGCCCATGGCAACAATGGGTATCTTGACGCCAAGTTCAGCGCGCTTCTTTTCAGCAAAAGCAGCGACAGCAGTATAATGGGCGTGAACGCCCTCAATTAATTTACGACCCTTGTCCTCGACACACTCCCCTGCTTCTGCTGTGCGGATATCTCTGTCGCGTAAGTAAGGTACAGCACAGACAATTAGCTCGGGAGCAGCCTGCGCATTACGGAGCACCAACAACTCGTCTTCCGGGGTTTCAGTAATGCTACCGACCACGTGGACATCAAGAACCTTGAGCAGCTCCTTAGGGGCATTGAGAAAGGTCGGTGAATCGTGGTTACCCGCGATAATCACAACATGTCGACAAGATGAGTCGGCCACCCGACACAGAAACCGGTAATAGAGCTCCTGAGCACGATTGCTTGGCGCGCTGGTATCAAAAACGTCACCCGCCACCAGCAGCACATCAATTTCATTTGTAAGAATCGTCTCGGCCAACCAGTTCAGAAAAGCTTCGAACTCTTCATAGCGCTTTCTGCCATAAAGGGTGCGGCCGATGTGCCAATCGGATGTGTGAAGCAACTTAAGCGGCTTCAATTCCTGATTCATTGGGTATCCCCGCTTTCCTGTGGAAATTCGTTATCAGCTGGCGCTCCATCTCGGCCACAGCTCCTAAGATAGATAGCATACTTAAGCAGGTTTTTAAAATAACTATTTTTACCCCAGACTATATCCATCTTTTCAATTGAATGTGTTCTCATTAAGTCCATGTATCTACTCTGTCCTAATTATAAGTTGCTTATTAGTATGATGCTATAATCTTGTAAGGCAGAAGCAATTAGATTGCAAATTATGCTTTCGAAACGAAGGACTCCCTCACTACAAGACGTTATAGAAATTGCGTTTCCGAACTCCAACAGGAACAAGAAGTTTTTCAATCCAGCTCACAGGTTGGCCACGGTCGACGCACAACGTAAAGAAGGCTCTTTGACGTGCACGAGTAAAAGCTACGAAGAAGGAGTTCAGTTCCTCAGTGCGGTTGGGTGTGAGACTCCACCATGTCTGATTGTCGAGACCATAGAAGATCATTGTGTGAAATTCGAGGCCCTTACTCTTGTGAATTGTCATGAGCGTAATCTGATCTATGCCTTCAAATTCATCAAGTGCAGCTGTCCAAGTTTCGCAGCATGCGAGGCATTCTTGCAGAAGTAACACAAAACCATTCCAGACACGATCAAAATCAGACTGCCGCTGATAGAAAGGAAATTCTCGGCGAAGAAGTTGCTCTCCAATGAATTCGAGTGCCGCACGTGCGACTTCGGTTGCAGAATCCGATATTGGTTCTATATCCCGCATTTTCCGTCGAAATTCACGCACGAACCCTTGGATTCGCTGTTGCAGCCGCCACAACTTCGCCTCATCAGCAAGATCTACAGCTTCGAGGAATTGCAAGTCTCGCAGAACGGCGTTCCAATCCTCCGGACTTCTTTCTGCCGCGCCAAGACGCAACAGACGCAAAAGTATCTGGGTCAAGTCTTCACTAAGCAGCTCTTGGATTGCTATGCCGCCCACATTGCGAGCGACGTTCCGCAGTCTGATACCGTGTGCTTCGAACGCATGCGAAAGCTTGCTCTCTACTAAATCAGCGTGCATACGCACAAGAATAGCAATGTGATGGGGCTCGACAGTGCCTTCTTCTACCTCATATTTAATCCACTGCGCAAGGCAGTCGCTTTCCTCATCCTCGTTCGCAAATTCCCAGATCGCCGCAATTTCACCGTCAACCAGTCGTTCGGCACGAGCCTCAGGCTCCTCGACTGTGGGATCTATCCTGATAGCAATGGCGTGTTGAATGCGGACAAGATCCTCATGCGAGCGCCAGTTGGAAATAAGTGAGATCCTTTGTGCGTTGAACTGCTGCTCGAACTTTGCGAAAGCGTCTATCATAGCGCCAGCCCATACCATGATACGCTGCTTGTCATCACCTACTGCTGTAAAAATAGACTTACTTCCATCAAATGCGGTACATAGAAGCTGAAATTGTGCAAATGTAGTGTCCTGGAACTCGTCGAGAAAGACAACCGGATAAGTGATCAGCAGGGCTTTGAGGATCAACGGATTTTCTCGAATTAAAAATTCAGTTAGCCGATTAATCATTGGAAACGTCAATAAAACGTGGCCATAGTCTTTGTATTGAGAGCGCCAATACTCCGCAACCGCGCGCTGTAGTTCCGATCCTTCATGGGCGATCGGCAATCGACCGTTAGTTATTGCATTTTCGAATTGTTGGGGCCTAACGCCTCGATAATTATATCTATCCAGAAACTCTGTGTAGTCATCCCTACGTGGAGTCACAATTTGATAGTCGGCCGGGGGACAGTAGGGTTCTGGAATCGTCATGCGGAAACGATCCACAAAGTTCTTCGTAAATGCATCGAATGTATAGGAGTTGAAACGCCGTGCTTGTTCAGGTGGACAGCGCTCCGCTACCCGTTCTGAAAGATTGCGGGCTGCATCGCGCTTGAAGCTGATGGCGAGTATGCGTTTCGAAGAAGGGCACAAACCAGTCTGTAGAAGATAAGTTGCCTTTTGTGCCAAAAATTCCGTTTTTCCTGCTCCTGCTCCTGCAGTAACGAGAACGCTTTGCGCCGTTAGCCTCAAAGCCTCCCATGCTCGTGGCTCAAGATCATCGATTCTTTGCGGTCTCCAGTCTTCGGGTCGTACGAGGTTCATGAATTATCAACCTCCAAAGCAAGCGCATTCTTCACGTGCTCGATTAGTGCTCTCAGTTCAGCGGGCATTTTTTTTGCGAGGTCATCATCTTTAATGCGGGCAAGCGCAGCGATATGCGACTCTGGTTTGCTTCGGTTGAGAAATAGGTACGGATACCATTTGAACTCGTTGTTATAATTATCATCATAAAGCTCAGAATTCCCACCTTTTTTAAGAGTTACCGCTTTCTTTTTGCAAATCGCATCGACTCCATCATGCGGCCCGCTCCCACCAGGTTTAAGTTTCTGATAGGCGTCCGGAAAAGCGTTCAGCATTGCAAAATCGAGATCGAGTGGAAAAGAGAAGTATATTCCTTCCTCTCTCAGAGCCTTTAGCCAGATATTCTCCTCGCCTTCATCTATTAGATCTCTGTCCTCTATAGCACCCACCTCGGCAAGATCTATTATGCCGTCTTGTACATAGGTATTATTACTGAGATCATTATTGATCTCTCCCAACTTGGAGATAACATCTGCGACTAGGGAAGCAGCGCCGTGCTTCCTTCCAAGATCAAGATCAAGTAAGGTCGCGTAAGGTATTTTAAGATCGCTGAGAAGTCTCCAAAAGTGGCTGACATATCTTCCACCTAACGGCACTATCGGCACAAAAGATGGATCAAGCTGAACACCCAAGGCTTCAGCCATCTTCGGAATTGCTATACGCTCGGATTCGCCTTCACCAAGAATGACGAAGCGAGCGAAATAGAGCTCCGGATAGGCCCTTATAGCGAGTCGAACATACTGACTGACTTCTTCATTGTCCTCTGGTAGTGTAAGTTCCCGGACATGTGCGCGTCGCACTGTACGGTCTAAGCGAAAATAGCGCACCTCCTCTGGCTCTATTCGACTGAGTATACCTGACGAATGGCTAGAAAGCGCGACCTGTGCCGACGATAAGGTGCCGATCTCCCGTGCCTGCAAGACAATGCGAGATAGTAAGAAAGGCGAAAGATGATTTTCGGGTTCTTCGATTGCAAGAATCGTGAGGCTCGTGCGCCGCAGCTTATCATGGTCAAATGAGCACTCATTGGCCACCTGTGCAAATAAATCCTTCTCGACCTCTAAGGTCACTGACGTAAGCGCAATATGGAAGAGGGAGCGCTGACCGTCACTTAGATCCGCAAGTGTACGTTCCTTTCCCGCCTCGTCTGGGAAAAAAGCGAACTCGGCTTTGCGGATTAATTCCTCGAACTGCCTTTCAACTAAGCGCAAAACTGGCGTAGTGTCTGTATCTGCTTGGTTAAGCTGCTGCCAACGCCTGACGAGGCGCTCTTTCACAAAGCGCGCAGGCTCTTCGCACTCAAACTGTTGTTGAATCGCTTGGGCGCTTGCCGCGGTATCGCTCTGGAACTGATCCGACCATTTAGCAGCCTGCCACAGGCGACCCTTAAGCAAAGCTGTAACTTGCTCCACAGCGTTGCGGGCAGCCGGGACATAAACAAACTGGATTGATCCGCGTTCCACTGCTTGGACCCGTTTGCATTCCTCCCACTCGAAATCGTCATTGAGTGTGGCTATCCATCGAAGATCTTCCTCTATGCTGCCTTCCGGCGTACCATCGTTGGACCATGTTGCCTGCAGTCTCATCCTTGCTTTAAGTGGTGCACCCGGGGCAGAAGCGGCCATCTGATTAAAAAACTCAGGGACTGCTTTTTCGGCATCATCTTCATCAAGGCCTTCAAGTTCGGGAAAGGCGAAGAGCACCTCTATAGAAAGAGTCGCATCAGACAAAAGTTCTTGCTGATCAATAGGCAAATGGAAGTCTTGGCGCTTTACATTTCGTTGCGTGGGTGTGACTCCGAAAAGGCGTGACAGCGCCTGGAAAACGGCGGTCTTACCGCTGCCATTGCCGCCAACAAACGACGTAATGCAGCTTTCGAACTTGATTTTACAGCCTCTCGGTCCAAAGCAACGGAAATTCTCTATAGTAACCATTTCGATCTTCATTGTTAAATTTTTCATCCTTTCGTATTTTAATTGAATGCAAGCTTACAGGTTAAAACCAGAATTACGCATAATATGTTTTAACCCTAAATACAAATAGCAAAAGGATCGTGTGCTTATACATTATTCATTGTAGTAATTCTTAGTACATGTAATTTTATGCTAAATGCTTAAAATATATTTAACTACCTTTTCTTATATATACTGATAAAGCTTTAGTCTACTATCCTCTATAGGTTTGGCAAAATCTGTAACAGTAATATCCACGTCTCACCTCATCGGATAATACTTCTTAAATTAAAGATAACCGGTATCTGCCGCGACGGCGGCCGAACTTGGTGCCATAATTTTTTGCTATGGCCATACTTTCGCGGATCCGCTATTAGGTCAGCTCAAGCTCTATATCGGCAACGGTACCCTGGGTGGTCAGCATGAACACGAGCATATTATTATTGCCGGTTTTAAATACCTGTTAAATAAAACCAAGCGCTTGATATCGACTCTTATCTCAAGCACTATATTCTTTAAGCCTCCGGTAAAGTGTTGCTTTCGAAACCCCAGTCATTTCAGTAATCTCTGCTACACTATATTCTTTCGACGAATAAAGCTTCAGGGCCTTCTCCACCGCTTTTCCATCCACCCGCGGCCTTCCACCGATGCGGCCCCTTTTGCGGGCCGCCTGTAGGCCTGCCTGGGTTCTTTCCACGATCAATTCGCGTTCCATCTCGGCCAGGACAGCCAGCATTCGGAACATAGCCTTGCCGATGGCGCTGCTGGTGTCTATCTGGTCTTTCAGGGAAACAAATTCAACACCTCGCTCCTGCAATGATTCGGTGAGACCCAGCAGCTTAAAGGTCGAGCGGCCCAGGCGGTCGAGTTTATAAACAACCAGGGTGTCGCCCTCTCTTAAGTTTTCAACCAGGCGATCGAGCTCCGGTCTTTCCTTGCTGCCGTTACCGCTGACCTTTTCGGTAACAATTTTGTCGCAGCCGGCAGCGGTCAGGGCATCGAGCTGGGCATCCAGGTTCTGATCTCTGGTTGAAACACGGGCATAGCCAAACTTCATCAGCGCCTCCCCCCTTCTGTTGTTTGCAGAGTATCATAATAGGAGGGTTAGCGCAACTTTGAATTGAAAGTATATTTTGAGACGCATTTCGAGGGTTAAAGGCCGATTGTTTGTATGAGGCTTTGCGAGTCTCAATAATTATCGTTATTGGCACAGCTAATAAATACTTATGGAATATAAGCAAGCATAGTGGCTATTAAAATATAAAACTGCAGCATACATTCTATTACAAGCAGATACAATATGGCGCACAACATTATTCAGCTGGCCACAGTGGGGGAAAATGTTTAGTCATTTTAGGTTTCGCTCTTTGAATTATATATAATGGCTTTGGATAAAAGCGCATTCAAGTTTTCCAGAGATAGATATCCTTTGGTGTTTGCAAATATTTGTTTAAATAGCTATCCTTCGTTTATTATTTTCAGGGTATGGATATTCCATATATTTTGCAGTATTTTTTGCTATTTCGATGCCGTAATAACGAGCCACAACTATTAAAGCCATATCAATACCGGCAGAAATACCAGCAGAGGTAATTATTCGCCCCTGTTCAATTACATGTTCGTCACGAACTACGTTTACATTAGGAAAATTGTTATGCATCCAATCAAGTAAAAGCCAGTGTGTTGTAGCAGAGAGTCTATTTAGTAAACCACAGTAGCCGAGCAGTAAGGAACCCGTACAAACAGATGCAACCAATTCAACCTCGTCATTTTTCACTTTTAGCCATTCTAACATAACAGGATTTTTAGACTCTTTTCTTGTGCCAAATCCGCCTGGGACGATCAGTATATCTATCTTTGGACAAGTATCAAAACTATAGTCGGGTATAACTTTCATATTTCCAGTCGCAATTATCGGTTGCACCTTTTCAGCAATTAATACAGTTTCAAACGGTGAAAGAGTGTCTTGTCTTTTGTTTTCATCGATACGGGTGGCAGAAAAGACTTCAAACGGTCCACAAAAATCTAGAACCTCAACATTATCAAAAACGACTAACCCAACTCTTTTCCTAGTCATGTTTTACTCCTTTCTTATAAACATGCTAAGGCCAAGCTTTTATTTGTCCCGTAAATAATAAACAAAATTTATTAATTTGCATTGTTGAAAAGCATCATCATAAAAGCATATGCCGGGTTGTTTTATTATATTTTACATCAAGCAACCCGACATTTGTGCAGAGTTGATAAGCTGTTTACTTCCTTGTAAAAAGCAGCGCTACACCCTGACCACCACCACAACAAAATGTTACCAAACCTTTTGTTGCATCTCTGTTTTTCATTTCAAAAACAAGTCTTGCTGTTACAATCGCGCCTGATGCAGCTAATGGATGCCCTAATGCAATAGCACCGCCGTTTACATTAAGTCGGCTGCTATCTATACCCAGTTCTTTGATACATGGAATAGATTGGGCAGCGAAAGCTTCGTTAAGCTCAATTAAATCTATATCATCGATGCTCAAGCCTTCTTTATCTAATAATGCATTTGTAGCTGGAACAGGCCCAATCCCCATAAGCTTTGGATCAACACCAGCAACAGTATAATTTTTAAACATAGCTAGCACATCTAATCCCATTTTTTCTGCAAGCTTCTCTTCCATAATGATCACCGCAGCAGCACCGTCACTCATAGGTGAACTGTTTCCAGCTGTAACGACGCCATTTTCTTGAAAAGCAGGCCTCAATTTCTTTAATTTTTCAAGCATAGTGTCAGGTCGCACTGTTTCATCTTTACTAATTACAACTTTTTCACCTTTTGGTAATGCTATTTCTACAGGAACCACATGGTTGTCAAAAAAACCTGCATCCCAAGCAGTAGCAGCCTTTTTGTGACTATTTAAGGCAAATTCATCGCACTCATCTCTACCAACGCTGTACTCAATTGCGACATTTTCAGCAGTTATGCCCATCGGCGGATCACCTACTTTTTCAGGCGCCAGTTTTAAGTTTAAGAAACTTGGCGGAATACGGGGAAAAGCATCCGCTTGTTTTTCCATAACAAAGGGCCGCGTAGAATCACTTTCACATCCGCCTGCAATTACAATTTGAGCATATCCGCACTGTATTAGCAAGCTAGCGTATGCTATGGCATCAAGTGATGAGCTGCATTGTCGATCAAGCGTTATACCTGGTAGTTGGACCGGAAGTCCGGCCTCTAAAGAAACCATGCGAGCCATATTAGCTATATCATGAGAAAACAGGTTGCCAAATATCACCTGATCAACCTGATCAGGTTCAAGCTTAGTTTGTTTAACAGCTTCTTCTACAACTATTGCGCCTAATTTATAAGCGGGAATAGAAGATAACGCACCTTTATATCTACCAACTGGGGTTCTAAGGGCAGATACGATAACTGCATTTTTCATGTTATTACCTCCCAGTAAAATTATTGATCCTCCACACCGCACCAATTGACAAGGATATTTGCTAAAATCAAAGCATAGTCTTTCAGGCTTTTTACAGAAATATGTTCATCAGGACAGTGAGCAGTAATGCCTGGGCCAAAAACTAGAGCAGGGGTATTGGCAAACTCTGTCAGTATCCTGGCATCAGTTGCCCATGGTGTCCCTATTATTGTTGCTTCTTTGGAAAATACCTGTCTATATGCTGACTTAGCGGTTAGAACGATTGGGTGATCTCGATCTATTGCCGAAGACCCCCAAAAAGCACCAAACCACTCAACTTTTGGTTGGTAATCTTTAAGATATGCTATTTTACTCGATGACTCTTTGATCCATTCTTCTAGAGAAGCTTTTGCTGAGTCAATTGTTTCGCCTGGTGGTATTCCAAGCCTTCCTTCAATTATCGCCTTCTCGGCAACAGATGAAGGCCATTCTCCTCCATTCAACTTGCCAACATTGATACAAAAAGGTATTGGATTGCCTGCATATAATTCATTTTTATATTTTTTGTTTCTAATACTTTCTAACTCTTTTAAAGTCTCTAATAAATAGCAAGCATTTTCTATGGCACTAACGCCATGGTATCTTGTTCCCCCATGCGCTGCTTTTCCATCTACTTGAATTCTAAACCAAGCCGAACCTTGTTGTGCCGGACATATCTTAAAAGCACTTGGTTCAGGGATAATGGCAGCATCTGCACTATATCCTTTTAATGCACAGGCCAAGGTTCCAGCACTACCTGTTTCTTCTTCAATCACGCTTTGAAAAACTACATTGCCCTGTAGTTTAATATCAATCTCTTGGAGTGCTTTCAATGCGATAAAAATAGCGGCTTTTGTTCCTTTCATGTCCGAAACACCACGACCATAGATCAGCCCATCTTTTACCACAGCCTTGTAGGGGTGGTGGGTCCATAGTTCTTTATCGCCTTCAGGAACAACATCAATATGGCTATTCAATATAATTGATTTTCCTTCTCCACTTCCATTAAGAGTACCGACAACATTTGGACTATTGTTAAAATTTGATCTTGACGAGATAAATGCTTCGTGATCTTTTAAATCCTCAATATCAGGTTCCCATAAATCAATATCATTGAACCCTAAGTCTTCGAGAACACTTTTAACAAACAGTTGTGCATCATATTCCTTACCGGATGTAGATGGGTATGATATTAATTGCTTTGCATAATCAACCATCTCATCTTCCATAGATTCAACTTTTTGTTTTAATATATCCATAACATCCAAATTAGCACCCCCTAGCCCTTCTTAAAAGCTAATCAATGATTTATAAATTTTGCTTCGGTTTTATTAATAACTTCTTCTACACTGCTACCTGGCATTACTTCTTTAAGAAATAAACCTTCTTTCTTAACTACGATTACTGCCAGGTCTGTTATGATAAGGTTTGCAGCATTTTTCGCGGTTAAAGGTAGTGAACATTTTTCTACAATTTTTGGGTTGCCGCGCTTATCAACATGTTCTGTAAGAACAACCACTTTTCTTGCTTTTGCAGCTAACTCCATACCTCCACCCATGCCAGGAACTCTTTTACCGGGGATTATCCAGTTTGCTAAATCACCGCTTTCACTCACCTGCAAAGCACCTAACATACATATATCTAGATAGCCACCTCTGACAATTGCAAATGATTCTGCACTATCCATGTATACACCACCCGGAAGCAGGGTAACTGGTAACCCGCCAGCATTTGATAAATTAGGATCTTCTTTTCCCTTGGGCGGGGTTGGCCCGGTACCAATGATGCCATTTTCTGCATGAAATATGATATTAACACCTTGTGGCACGTAATCAGCAACTGCTGTTGGTATGCCAATTCCTAAGTTAACCAATTGACCATCTACAAGCTCTTGAGCTGCACGTTTTGCAATTAATTCTCTTCCTCTATCTCCCAAGGCCACAACCATTCACCTCCCTTTCCCGTAATAATCATATCAACGTACACCCCCGGGGTAATCACAGATTCTGGATCTAGCTCACCTAAGGGGACAATTTCATCTGCCTGTACAATTGTTAAATCACAAGCTTTTGCAACTAAAGGGTTAGTGTTTCGTGCACTGGCTTTATAAGTTAAGTTACCATATGGATCTGCCTGATGGGCCTTAATTATACCAATTTCGGCACGTAGAGGTGTTTCAAGCATGTATTTATCCCCATTTAGAGTAATTATTTTCTTGCCGTCCTCAATAACAGTACCAAAACCAATATCTGATAAAACTCCGCCTAAACCAACGCCGCCAGCCCTTATCCTTTCTACCAAGATACCCTGTGGGCTAAACTCAATTTCCATTTTCCCCTCATTCATCAGCTGGCCTGCTACCGGATTTGAGCCGATATGTGAAGCAATTAATTTTTTTACACGATTTGCAGAAACTAGCTTGCCAACACCAATCCAAGGGAAGCCTGCGTCATTACCAATTAAATATAAGTCTTTAACGCCTTTTTTTAATATAGTTTCTATAATCAGTGGTGGCGATCCTACTCCACCAAAACCACCAAACATCACTGTAGAACCGTCTTCAAAACAATTTGCCACATCATCAATCGACTTAATTTTTCCAAACCGGTCCTCAATTATTGGCTGTGCCATCTTGTTCGACCTCCATAGTTCAAAAATGATTTCCCCAATAACTTATTATTGGGGAAATCATTTTAAAGGCTAGTATAATATAAACATTAGGATGCTGGTAATTAATCCAACCCATACTCCAAGCACGATACAATAGCCCATGATATCTCGGATACCAAGCTTTGCTATTGCGAGAATTGGTAATGCCCAAAATGGCTGAATTAAATTTGTCCATGCATCGCCCCAAGCAACAGACATTGCCGTGCGTGCCGGATTAAGTCCAAGGTTAATGGCTGCTTCTAACTGAATTGGTCCCTGCAGCCCCCACTGGCCACCACCGGAAGGTGCAAATATATTAAGTAATCCTGCTGACCAATATGTTAGTACGTAATTGAAGTTACCCGAAGAAATACTGGCAAACCATGCAGCAATTGCAGATCCCATTCCGGAAGAAGCAAGCATGGCTGTTATACCTGCATATAGTGGAAATTGGATAATAATGGGTGAAACGACTGATGTAGCGTCTTTAGCCGCTGCAATAAATTTAGCGGGTGTTTTGTGCATTAAAATACCTGCGCTTAAAAACAATAGATTGATAATATTAAGATCCAACCCATTTCCTCCCGCAAAATGTAAAACGACATAAGTCAAACCAACAAGTGCTGCTAGCACAGTAATAATTGGGCTGTTTTCCCATCTTTGGGCAGGGGTCATTTCTTTTTTGTCAATGTTTGCGCTTTTATCATCAGTGTCTTCAGGAAAGTGATCTGCAGCCAATTCATTAATTCTTTCTTTTGGTGACATCAGTGCCAGAACTATGGGAATAGTTATAACGAGCACTATTAATATAATAAGGTTGGGAGCTGCAAATATTGTTTGTGATGTTGGCACAATGCCCATTAAGTTTTCCACTATGTGTCCTTCTGTTGCAACAGCAAGAGGTATTGATCCCGATAAGCCAACATGCCATATTACCGTGGCTGAATAAGCTGAAGCAATAAGAAAAGGAAAGTCTACATTCTTAAGCCGTCTTGCCATTTCCCTGGCAAACAAGGCTCCTACGACTACTGCCAGTCCCCAGTTGATATAGTAGGCTATTGCTGAAACAAGAAACGTCATAATATAAGCCTGGGTAGGTGTTTTGGCTATAGCGCCTACAGCGCTTAGGAATTTGCTGACCAAAGGAGTGTTAGCCAACACTATACCAGTTATGAGGACTAATGCCATCTGCATGGCAAAGGCAAGGAAGACCCAAAAACCATTTCCCCAAAAACCTATCATCTCCAGTGGACCATGCTCTGTGGTAATTATGCCAAGGATTAAAGTTAACAAGGTTAAGAACAGCGCAATAAGAAATGCATCCGGAAGATAATTCTTGACCAATCTAGACATAAAATCAGTTAGTGCTTTCATTCTATATACTCCCTTTCATAGTTTTTTACCCCTTAATAACTATTAAAGTTTCTATCCCCCTTTCAACTTTATTTTCATCATTTCGAAATCCTAGACCTTACCCCGGTTTGATGGACACTAAGAATGGCTGATATAATCTAATCAGCGGAGGTATCCATCAATGGCACCGAAAAGCTTTGACAAAGACTTTAAGTTAGAAGCTGTAAACCTGGTAGTGAATCAGAAACGACCAGTAACAGCAGTAGCAAAAGAACTTGGTATTCATGAAAACACACTCTATAAGTGGATTAATCAAGTCAGTGACCGTAAAGAAGATGCATTCCCCGGCAGCGGCAACCTTAGCCCTGAAGAAGCAGAGATGCGCAGGCTAAAACGTAAAATTGCCGATTTAGAGGAGGAAAACGAAATCTTAAAAAAGGCCACGGCATACTTCGCCAAGCACCAGAAGTAATCTATAGTTTCATCTTCGAGCACCGCTTCGAATTTCGGGTGAAGAAGATGTGCCAGGTCTTTAAAGTATCAAGAAGCGGTTATTATGCCTGGATCAGCAGACCGGACAGTGCACGGAAAAGCGCAAACAAGAAGCTATTAAAAGAAATCAGAAGGGTTTACAAGAAATCGCGCAATAATTACGGTTACCCGCGCATTACCGAACAGCTACAAAAAGAAGGCATACTTTGCAGCAGGAACCGAGTAGCAAGACTGATGAGTAAGCATGGCATAGTTGCCAAAACAAAGCGCAAGTTTAAAGCAACCACTGACTCAAAACATTCTTTTCCGGTTGCTGAAAATATTTTAAAGCAGAAGTTCCATGCTGCCTGGCCGAATCAGATCTGGCTGGCTGATATCACTTATATTCCTACCGATGAAGGCTGGCTTTACCTGGCCGCCATCATTGACCTTTTTAACCGTGAAGTAGTAGGATGGGCAATGGATAGCACCATGACCCGCAAACTGGTTCTAACTGCATTAAAGCAGGCTGTGAACCGCAAAAGGCCGCCTGGTGGTCTAATCCACCATTCAGATCAGGGTAAGCAGTATGCCAGTTATGATTACCAGCAGGCCCTTAGAGATTACAGTATCAAGCCCAGTATGAGCAGGAAAGGCAACTGTTACGACAACGCCTGCATTGAATCGTTTTTTGGCACATTGAAACGAGAGCTGATTCATGGTCGCCGTTTCAGAACCAGGGCTGAAGCCCGCCTGGCGATATTTGAATACATAGAAGTGTTCTACAATCGCATCAGGCTGCATTCAGCACTGAACTATATGTCACCGGTAGAGTTTGAGTTATGTTTTCAAAGAGCAGCATAGCTTTAATAATCTAAGTAATCGTTTGATATCTTGCCATTTACCGTGTCTATTCTAACGGGGCAAGGTCACCTAAACATTGCAAACATAGGGACTGGTCGGTATGTTTGCAAGAATAAAAAAATATATAATATAACAAAAAGACTTACTTTAAAATACCGTTAAAAAAAATTTCTGTGAACATTTTTGCCACATCGTCAGTTGAATACTTCCCATCTTCCCTGTACCATTGATATGTCCAGTCGCACATGCCAAACAGGCCGAGTGCAATTACTGCTGAGTCCAAATCTTTTCTAAACCGCCCTTCTTTAATGCCCTGGCCAATCAAATCCTTTACAATATTGAAATAATGATCACGTTTTTTCACAATTTTTTCTAGGTGATCACTTGTGAGATTATGCCTTTCTCTAAAAAAAATGACCACATAAGATCTGTGGTCATTTATACTTTTAATTAAATCACTTATTATCATTCTCAATTTTGTTTCGGTTGACAATTCTTTTTTATGATAAACCTCCATAGCATAATTTAGCTCATTTTCCATAAACTTTTCATGGATTTGATATAGAAGATCCTCTTTGTTTTGAAAGTAATAATAGAATCCACCCTTTGTTGTGCCTGCTTCTTTGACAATTTCATCTACAGATGTTTTGTGATAACTTTTTTCATGAAGTATGTTGATAGCAGTGTCCAAAATTGTTTGTTTTAAATCATAGGAAGCTTTGATAGTTACCACCTCCAAGAATACCGACCAGTTGGTATGTGTTATAAGTATAATTTGAACATTGTATATTGTCAAGTAAATAAGCTTGCTTTAATTAAGAAATATTGTGAAATGTTTCTGATCTTCTATTGTTGACAAAACGCGAAGCCAATTCCTGTGTTATTTCAAAGATTTAGAGGCCCATTTCAGCTACTACGCCCAAGGCACTTTGCATTAAGTTAAGCACACTGTAGGCACTGTTAAAAATAACATTCGATAATTATTTTACAGATATGGGAATAGTAAATGGCTTATATTAAAGGAAAATCAGCATGGTTCAATACCTGATTTGGGCTGTTAAATTAAACTATAGATAACTTAACAAGTTCGCCCTGCATGCTGTTCGTTTAACCCCCCTTGAATAATACCTGCCTAAATGATATCTTTACAATATACTTTTAGCAAGAAAATTACAAACTGTCTGCCTAATGCCAGCAGCGCAAAGTGTTTAAAGGCTTCGTAAACACCGGCTGACCTTTGCATATTTTCTTTTGAATTGTTCTGGCTTTCAGGTTAAACGCGGCAGTTCAAAAGGAGATTGTGCTAATGCTCGAGAAAGCGCCTTCTGTAATTCCCCGCCGTACTGCTCTACTATACCTGGTCATTGCTTCGATCTATATATATATTTCCGACCGCTTGCTGCTGCTATATGTTAACGATTCGGAATTGTCCCTATTCTTTCAAACCTATAAAGGGTGGGGCTATGTTATTGTTACTGCCACCCTTCTCTATTTCCTGTTAAAGGGTCAGATGAAGCAGCTTACTGCTGAAATGGAAGAACGCAGGAAAGCAGAAGAGGCAGAAAAATTGGCCGCCGGGCACTGGCAGCAAACCTTTGATGCCAGTGGTGATTCTATCTGTCTGGTTGATACAAAAAAAACCATCTTACGGGTTAATCGGGCCATGGCGGAAATGGTGGAAATGGAGCCAGAAGAAGCAATCGGTCGCAATTGCTGTGAAGTACTGCACGGAGACAGCATTTTTCACGATTGCCCTTTGCCGCAGCAAGATAAACTGTTTGAGCGAAAAGAATCTGAGCTGCAGCTAAACGATCGCTGGTATATCGTCAGTGTAGACCCGGTATTTGATGAAAGCGGCGATCTGCAGCATATCGTCCATATTTTGCACGATATTACGGATCGCAAAAAGATCGAAGAAAATGTTCGCTCACAGCGAAATGCTTTAAGTTCACTTTACAGTCTTTCCACTTTAATGCGAACCGCAAAAACCAGCAAGGAGCTGCTGAGTGTGGTGTTAAAAGAAGCAGTGCACCTGCTCCAGGCAGATGATGGCACTATTATGCTTTTAACCTCTGATCACAAGCATTTCACAATAGTCGAAGCCGACGGGTTATGGGTTAACTATACCGGTTACAAATTCCCGGTCACCGAAGGCCTGTGCAGCCTGGTGCTGCAATCTGAAGAACCGTTTATTACCGCCGATTACAGTTCTGAAGATAAAGAGCTGCACTTTCTTAACCAGGCTGAATTGACCGGGCCAATGGTCCTGGTCCCGCTTAAGACAGAAACGGAAACTATAGGTGTGCTGGAAGTATCAAGACGCCTTGAAAATGCTGATCGACCCTTTACAAAAGAAAAAGTTGATCTGCTTTCTGCTATTGGTGAAATAGCCGGAAACGCCCTACGCCGTCAGTCTCTTTTTGAAAGTGCGCAAACCCGCTTGAAGCAGCTGCAAGGGCTGCGCAATATAGATTTGGCTATCGCCGGCAGCCTGGATCTAAATCTTACCTTCAATGTAATTTTAAATGAAGTTATTACCCTGCTTAAGCTCGATGCCGCTGCTATTCTGCTCCTGGAAAAGAACACCGCTACCCTGCGTTATGAAGCAGGACGCGGATTTTACGGTGAAAAGTTTCCCTCAATTGTATTTCAGCCGGGTGAAGGTTTTGCCGGAAAAGTTGTCAAAGAGCGTAAAGCGCTGCATATAAATGATCTGGGTAAAGCAGATAGCGACCCGGTTCAGGGTCCGCTTTTGGAAAGGGAGCATTTTGCTACCTACTACGCGGTACCGCTTGTTGCCAAAGGCCGCATCCAGGGAGTTATGGAGGTTTATCATCGTAATGTGCAGGAACTGGATGAAGAATGGTTCGAATTTTTGCAGGCACTGGCCGGCCAGACAGCGATAGCGATCGATAACGCGGAACTCTTTCAGAATATGGAAAACGCCAACCTGGATCTTTTGCAGGCCTATGACGCTACTATTGAAGGCTGGGCATATGCGCTCGATTTAAAAGATGAAGAAACCGAAGATCATAGCCAAAGGGTTACAAAATTAACCCTGCTTATTGCCCGTAAAATGGGGATCAAGGATGAAGAGCTGGTTCATGTCAAGCGCGGGGCCCTGCTGCATGATATCGGCAAAATGGGCGTGCCGGATTCGATCTTGTTGAAACCGGGTCCATTAACTGATGAAGAATGGGTAGTTATGCGAAGGCATCCTTCCCACGCCCATGAAATGCTTTCCAGGATTGATTATTTACGGCCGGCCCTGGACATTCCCTACTGTCATCATGAAAAGTGGAACGGCACAGGCTACCCAAGAGGTCTTAAAGGTAAAGAGATACCCCTGCCGGCTCGTATCTTTGCCGTAGTTGATGTTTACGATGCCCTGACTAGCGAGCGCCCTTACCGTAAAGCATGGAACGAGGAAGAAGCAGTAAAATATATTCGTGAAGAAAGCGGCAAACACTTCGACCCTCAGGTGGTTGAAGTTTTCTTGGAGTATATCCAAAAAGAATAATAGTGATATAATACCTGCAAACTAAATTACTACTTTATAAAGGGTGTAAAAGTGGTTATTAACCATCTATCGATACTATATCTCATATCACCTATAATCACTGCAACCCTCGCAGCTTATGCCTGGAATCGCAGAGAAAACCAGGCGGTTACGACGTTATCGCTGCTTTTGGCTGCACTGTCAGTCTGGTCATTTGGTTATGGGTTGGAACTTGCCTTAACAGATCTATCGCATATGAAGCTGGCCAACCTGTTGCAATATGTCGGTATCGCCACAAGTCCGGCACTTTACTTTTACTTTGCTGTTTATTATAAAGGTAATGACCATCAACTCACTCGCCTTAAAATTACCCTGCTTTTTTTAATACCAGCACTTACCTTTACGATGGTTGCCACCAATAACTTTCAATACCTCTACTATTCATCGGTTGAGGTTGACTTAATAAATGGTTACTCATACTTGAAGCTCCAGTCCGGGCCGTTTTGGTGGCTGCACGTAATATATTCATACATCGTTCTACTGTTAGGTCTGCTGCTATTTATTCGCATGTTCTTCAAGGTTTCCCAGGAAAACAGGGCACAACTTCGCTACTTTATCCTGGGTTCAATGTTTCCATTCGTTGCAAACTTTTAGATGTAACAGATTCTCTGCCTTACGGATATGTCGAACTAACCTCTCTTGCCTTCATGCTAACCGGTTTTATTTTAGCCCTGGGTGTATTTACAAGCAGGCTTATAGAAGTTACCCCAATTGCGCTCGAACTGTTATTTGAAAACAATCCTGATCCGGTTATAGTTTTGGATACGGAAGGGAAAGTAGTTAGCGCAAGCCCGGGCGGAAGAAATCTGGGCACCATGATCGTGATACGTGATATTACAAAAAGCAAGCAATACGAAGCAGAATTAATCAACTTAAGCTTCCATGATCAGTTAACCGGACTTAATAACAGACACTATTTCATGAACGAACTAAAACGTTTGGAAAGTTCAAGGGAATACCCGGTAGCAGTTGTTTCTGCCGATCTGGATAACCTGAAGCTGGTAAATGACGCCTTTGATCACTGGAGTTGCCCCGGTTTAGTGGGTACAACGAGGCTTGGATTTCAAGCCGATACTTTAAGTATCGTCTGATTAAACCACCTCGCTTCAAATTCTGCCGGAGAGAGATAATCAAGGCTTGAATGACGGCGTCTGCGAATGTAAAAACCCTCAATATATTCAAATATAGCTGATCTGAGCTTTGAGCGTGTTGGCCAGCTATAGCCGTCAAGTAACTCAGTTTGCAGGGTTGCATAGAAACTTTCAGCAACAGCGTTGTCTAAAACATCGCCGACCGTGCCCATTGACCCGACATTATCAGTCTCTATGAGACGCTGACTAAAGG
>Ga0334882_1001270_pt1 | contig 30980 bp, 28 predicted proteins | sample GraSluR1_MG_5_FD_207226 | JGI IMG/M metagenome (GOLD analysis project Ga0334882, IMG submission 207226) | Sludge microbial communities from methane-producing bioreactor in Wageningen University, Netherlands - Granular Sludge_15_04-R1 | ecosystem: Engineered > Bioreactor > Anaerobic >... | reverse complement strand
CATCGTTACCACATCACCCATTTCCCTGCTCCTGATAATGCGGTCGGCCTCGAGATATGACGGCTGAAAAGGAGGCCACAGGGCCTCCATAAGGAAAAGACCCTTCTCTTTAGCGGCCACAATCATTCCCCTGACCTCTTTAAGGTTCAGTGCGAATGCTTTCTCACAGATAACATGTTTGCCGTGGCCAAGACACAGCAGGGTATGTTCACGATGGTGTGAATGCGGAGAGGCCACATAAACCACATCGAGGTCAGGATCAGAAACAAGGTCTTTATAACTGCCATATGCTTTTTCAAATCCATGTCTGTGAGCGAAATCATCTGCCCTGGCCAGATCGCGTGATCCAACAGCATACAGTATTGCATTATCAAGCAGCTTAAGGCCTTCAGCAAATTTTTCGGCTATTCTTCCCGGAGCCAGTATACCCCATCTGTATCTCTTCATGTAAATTCTTTAACCCTTAAAGATATAAAAAACATAATAACCCTACGCCCAACGCTCCCGACCTTCGGTGCGGGACTCCGCTTCGCTCCGCCTGCACCCCGGCCCCGCTCCTATCACCCTTTTATGCCATTATGCCCTTATATGCCATTTCGCCATTCTACACCCCTTACTCCCCTTACGCCATTCTACTCCCTTCTACCCCTTAACCGGCACATACACCTTCCTAACCAGCTCGCTATATTCCGACTCAGGGACACTTAGCGCGGTAATACCTCCGCCGCTCTTGTAGATTAACTTCCCGTTGTGACTCTCAACAAATCTGATCATCACTCCGCAGTCGAGATCTTTACCATCGAACCACCCGAAGACGCCGGTATAAAAGCCTCTGTCGTAACCCTCGGCCTCTGCTATTATCTCCACTGTTTTCTCCTTCGGAGCACCGGTTACAGAGCCGGCCGGCAGTAATCGTGACATCAGGGTGCCAATTTTCCCTGACATGTGATCCTCCATAACTCCGGTTATTTCTGAACTAACCTGCAACAATGGGCCCCTGTTTGTCTCAATTCTGTCTATATACCTGTACCTCTTCACTCTCACCTCTTTTGCTACCATACTCAGGTCGTTTCTGATAAGATCGACGATGGTGTTATGCTCTGCCAGTTCCTTCTTGTCAGCAAGTATTATCTTCTCAGCCCCGGGAGCAGTGGCATCAATGGTTCCCTTCATCGGAAAGGAGCTAATGATACCGTCGGTTATACGGACGAATATTTCGGGAGAAAAGCAGACGAACCTTTCGCTGATCAGAAGTTTGTAGGGTGAATCGCTCAGGTCGAATATCTCCTGCAGTGTCAGAGGCGAATCAATAGCTGTCGGCATTGTAAGGTTGATAAGATAAGTATCGCCTCTCTTTAGATGGACCATTACCTTTTCGAAGGCCTTATTGTAACGCTCAAATTCAACAGGTGTAAGATCAAATTTCCCAATACCTCCTGGCTTTGACCGAGGAACCGTTGCCTGGTGTCCCGTTGTAAAGGTTCCTTTCCTATAATCTGTTTTCTTCCTCCTGTTTTGTTTGAGTAGCGGAACCGAGAATTTCACTCCTGACGGTATTTCATCATGTTTCCAGACAAAAACTTCACTGCCATCGAAAGAGACTGCAAACAGGAAAGGAATCCCCCTGCTACCAAGGTTATCCATCATTTCCATCTTGTCGGGAGGCAGATTAAGCATCAGGGTGTTTTTGTGTTCCTGCAAAGATATGAACTTCACTTCAGCTGCCATTCGCTGAGAACCATGAATATTTAATCTGGTGAGAGTCGATCGCTCATCGATGCCCCGGAATGCACTAATTTTGTACCTTTAGCCGTGACAAATCTATAATCACATAAGCTAGTTTTATATTAACCCTGACAACATGGATATCAATTTTGACTTTTCGGGAAAAAATGTTCTCATAACCGGCGGATCGCGCGGAATAGGTAAGGCCTGTGCCATACTGTTTGCGCAACTGAATGCCGGTGTAATAATAACCTACAGAGCTAACCGGGAGGAAGCGGAACGAACGCTGAAAGAACTTGATGGCAGGGGGATGCATAAAGCCTTCTGCCTTGACGTTGCTGACCCTGAGGCCATTGAAAAAGTATTCAGTGAGGTTACAGACCTATATGGACACATAGATGTCGTGGTAAACAATGCCGGAATCTTCACTGAGCACCGGATTGCTGACATCGGCTTCAGTGAATGGCAGGCACGTTGGAATGAGACAATCTCTGTCAATCTTACCGGCGCTGCGAACGTATGCTACCTGGCGGCACGGCATATGATTGAAAAGGGTGGCGGCAAGATCGTTAATATCTCCTCGCGCGGCGCTTTCAGGGGGGAACCCGGGCATCCTGCCTATGGTGCCAGCAAAGCAGGACTGAACTCCATGAGCCAGTCTCTCGCCCAGTACCTGGCACCATATAATATTACTGTAGGAGTGGTGGCACCGGGATTCACGGAAACAGATATGGCAGCAGAAGTGCTTAACGGCCCTGCAGGCGATAGTATCAAGCGACAGAGTCCGCTGAACAGGGTGGCGCAGCCGGTTGAGGTGGCCAGAACGGTGGTGATGTTCGCCGCAGAGGGATTCGAATATATGACCGGTGGAATCATTGACGTCAACGGTGCATCATACCTGCGCAGCTGAACTTACCTGAAAGAGATGAAACTTCTTATTGTCGACAATCACGATTCATTTACATGGAACCTGGTTCAGCTGGCCCGTGAGGCAGGGGCGGTAGATATTACAGTAAGTCCTTCGGAAAAAGCTGTTGAGGCTGATCCCGGCGCTTTTGACCGGATCATCTTTTCCCCTGGTCCGGGTTTGCCCGCTGAGTTCCCCGCAATGTTTGAAATTCTTAGGCGTTACCCTGAAAAACGAATTCTTGGAGTGTGTCTCGGATTGCAGGCAATAGGCATTCATTTTGGCGCCAGCATGATAAACATGGATGAAGTGTCTCATGGCAGGCAGGTAAAGGTGAACATCACCGAACCAGACTACATCTTCAGTGACCTGCCCGGAAGATTTGAGGCCGGGCTCTACCACTCATGGGTTCTTTCAGAGAATGACTTCCCTTCAGAGCTGATTGTTACGGCCGTTAGTGACGACAACCGGATAATGGCAGTCAGACATCGTGAACTAGACATTCACGGAGTACAGTTCCACCCCGAATCGGTAATGACCCCCGCAGGCTCCCGTATTATGTCAAACTTCCTGCACCAGCCAGATAATTACCGCATATCGTAAATCTGATATCTCAGTCCTCCGTTTACCGATTCCCTGATGCCGTTTACCGTCACTCGTCTGCCGTTTACCTAATATTTAAATTTTTTTACTACTATGTATTGCATAGTATATATTTTTATATATATCTTTGCATAAACTATTTTTATATTTTTTAAAGTACTATTAAATATATAACAACATGAAGGTAACAGTTAACATTAATATCGGCGGGTATGCTTTTCACATGGATGAGGATGCCTACCATGAACTGAAGGCCTATCTGCGGTCGCTGGAGCTTCACTTCACAGGTGAGGAAAGCGCGTCGGAGATAATGGCAGATATTGAGACACGGATGGCCGAGTTGTTCAGAGCAAGGCTCGGCACTTTCAGACAGGTAATAACCATGAGTGATGTAAGGGAGGTAATGGAAATCATGGGCAGGCCAGAGGATTTTGTAGATCAGGACAGCTACACTGCCCGTGACAAATTCGCTTCAACCTCTTCACACAGGATGTACCGTGACCCTGACAACAGGATGATAGGTGGTGTATGTTCAGGAATGGCTGCCTATTGGCACCTTGATCCCATTATACCACGGGTAATATTTCTGGCCCTGATACTTGCAGGTGGCCTTGGGCTTTTCGCCTATCTGATACTCTGGATAGTACTGCCCGAAGCCAGGACAACGGCTCAGAAAATTGAGATGCGGGGTGACCCTGTAAACGTCCATAACATAAAAGAGTCTGTGAGAGAAGAATTCGAAAGAGTTAAAAAGAACTTTAAAAACAAATAGCCATGAACAGTGAAAATGCAAAGGCACAGATGAGGAAAGGAATATTGGAGTACTGCATACTCCTGATCCTGTCCAGGAATTCCTGCTATGCAAGTGACATAATTAAGGAGCTGCGAGAAGTAAAGCTGATAGTTGTCGAGGGGACATTATATCCCCTGCTTACAAGGCAGAAGAACTCAGGACTGTTGAGTTACCGTTGGGAGGAGTCGCAACAGGGTCCTCCAAGGAAATACTACGAACTGACTGAAGCTGGCAGGGAATACCTGAAAGACCTTGATCAGTCATGGAACGAGCTGATTGAATCAGTCAATCTGATCAGGAAATAATAACCGTTAATAAATAAATATGCAATAACGATGAAAAAGAGCATCAATATAAACATTGCAGGAATCGTTTTTCAGATTGACGATGATGCGTTTGAAAAACTGCGTTCATACCTCCAGGAGGTCAACGTGCGATTCAGACAGATTCCGGGAGGACATGAGGCGCTTGATGATTTTGAGGCGAGGGTTGCGGAGATATTCCAAAGCCGAAGAGGACTTACCGGAGTCGTGACCATGGATGATGTCGATGAGATGATATCTGTTATGGGAAGGCCTGAAGAGCTGGCAGACAATTTTGAGGATGACATACCTGAAGAGAACACCTATTCGATACAAAGAAGGCTCTACCGTAATCCCGAAGAGAGCATAGTGGCAGGTGTTGCCGGGGGAATAGGAACATATATCAATGTTGATCCTGTATGGATAAGATTGCTGTTTATTCTCTTCACCTTTTTCTACGGGTTCGCCTTCTTTGTATATATAGCCCTTTGGATAGCTCTCCCTCCTGCCAACAGCGAAAAAAGGAGGCAGGAACTCTATGGCCAGCGATATGGAAGTGACAGGTCCCGTCGCAGAAAAGGTTCGGGTGGTACATATTCAAGGCCTGTCGGGGCCGACACGGCTGACAGGGTCGGAGGTGCGCTGAATGAAATATTCAGAGCTATTGGCAGGTTCATTGTAATACTCTTCAGGATTATCCTGATAATAATAGGAGTAACCCTGATAATCACGGGTCTTACATTCCTGGCTATGGCAATAATGGCATTATTCTTCAATTACGGGCCATGGCTGCCGGGTTCAGCTTCTACTGAAACCTTCTTCTTTTCCGATCTCTTCCCGTTGATAGTCACACCGTCTGCTATACCATGGTTCGTAGGGCTGAGTCTGGTAGTGCTGGCACTACCCCTGTTGGGCCTGATATACTGGGGCATCAAAATGATCTTCCAGTTCAAGGCTAAAGACGGCATAGTAAGCATCAGCGCTCTGGTAATATGGATAATGGCTGCCGTTGCCCTTACCATGTTGCTTTTTACTGAAGGAATCAGCTTCGCCGAAACAGGAAGGCAAATCGAACGTACCGATCTGAATACCGTTGACAACTCAATAGTCCTGGCTCTTGGAAAAGATCTGTCATCTACTCAGTATGAAAAGAAGATTGAACTTCCTTTCGAAGACAATTTTTCATTCTATACCACTGCAGAGGACAAAATATATTGCTCAGCACGTACTTTCATCAGAACGACAGATGAAGAAGAACCCTATGTGGAAGTAAGGAGATATTCACAGGGTACATCAAGGAGAAAAGCCCTTGATAACGCTGCAGACCTTGAATACAATTACACCTTCAGAAATGACTCCCTTATTGTGGATTCCTATTTCGGCCTTCCCGATAACACAAGATGGCGTGGATCAGATGTAAGGGTTTATCTCTATCTTCCTGAGGGAACCAGGATTTTTGTGGACAGAAAAGCGGGTTCGATGATTACGAGAGCAAATGCTCCCGGGCACAACTCATGGGACCTTGGCGGTAGATGGTGGATAATGACAGAAGACGGATTAACACCCAATTAACAGTTTCTCATACATTTAGGTTTTTCAAACAGCAGGGGTGCAACTATTTGCGCCCTTGTTGCATTAAAGGCAACGTTAATTATTTGTTAAACCCGTAATAGACCCGTATTATAATTATTCCCATAGTATATATTTGATCTGCTAAACCCATAAAAATGTCTGTAAATGAAAAGATTCACACTATTGTCAGCAGCCCTGCTGGCAACTGTTTTTTTATGCGCCCAGGAGCCTCCAACTCAATCAGACACGCTTCGTAAGGATGCACTTAATGTCTTCATGGATGCAAGTGACTATCTACGTAAGGAGATTACATTCGTTAACTATGTACGTGACCTGAAGGATGCCCAGTTATATATTATTTCATCACATCGAACCACAGGATCGGGAGGAGCAGAAATAACATACTTCCTGGTGGGACAGAAAGAGTTTGCCGGCATGAAAGATACAATAGTGGTAAATACGAGTCCTGACGACACACAGGATATAAGACGGCAAAAAGAGGTCACTGCCCTTAAAATAGGACTGATGAGGTATGTGCAGAAGACACCCCTTGCGTCTTATATTGATGTCAGATTCAACATGCCTGTTACCGAAACTGTTTCATCTGATAAATGGAACAGCTGGGTCTTCCGCTCAAGTATCGGAGGGTTTATGCAGGGACAGAAGTCATACACTTCAAGTAATATATTTACAAACATTTCTGCAAACAGGGTAACTGAAAAGATAAAGACGGAACTCTCGTTGAGCTACGACCGGGGTGAAGATAAATTCGATCTCGGAGAATCAACGGTTACCAGCCTCAATCAGTCAAAGGATCTCAGTATTCTTAATGTACTGGCGATTAACGACCATTGGTCGTATGGCGGATCAATGTCCCTGAGTTCATCTTCTTACAGCAACAGCGATCTGAGAGTAAGCATTCTTCCGGGAATCGAATACAATATATTTCCCTACACTGAATCAACAAGAAGGCAACTGCGCCTGATGTACCGGGTGGGATACGAATACCAGAACTATAATGATACAACTATCTACGACAAAATGGAGGAACACCTGCTTATGCAATCACTGGCGGCAGCCTACGAGGTTGTCCAGAAATGGGGTTCCATAAATCTCTCCCTAAACTGGAGGAACTACCTGCATGATTTCAGCAAGAACAATCTCGGATTAAGCGGTTCCGTAAATCTTCGGGTAGCAAAGGGACTATCATTTAATCTCGGCGGTAGCTTCAGGATTGTCCATGACCAGCTCGCCCTTGTAAAAGGAGGAGCCACGCCGGAAGAGATCCTTCTGCGCAGAAAGGAACTTGCAACACAGTATTCATATTTTAACCATTTCGGATTATCCTACACCTTCGGTTCAATATACAATAATGTGGTTAATCCCAGATTCGGAGGCGGCGGAGGATCAAGAATGGTTATTTCATTCTGATTACATACTTGTAATTAAAAGCAGAAAATTTTCCACGGTTTTCTGTTTTTTTTATACATTTGTGACTATTGGTCATTTTTCGAACTACATTCACATGGGAGTATCTGAACGAAAATCACGCGAGCGTACTAAACGCAGAGAGGATATCCTTGATGCCGCAGAAAGAGTCTTTGCGGAAAAAGGAATATTAACATCAACCATCGACGATATAGCCCGTGAGGCCGAACTTGGAAAAGGAACCCTTTACAACTATTTCCCTTCAAAAGAGGCAATTCTGTGGTACTGTGCGGTAAACGGCATGAAAAGACTCAAAAAACTGATAATTACGGCCGTATCTCCCGACAATGAGCCACTACTTAACCTGCGTAATATGGCTGAGTCATTCATCAGGTTTGCCAGATTGCACAGCAACTACTTCAGGATATTCCTGACAGTCGGAATGGGATTCTCTATTCCGGCAGGATTAACAGATCGTGAGGTAAAACAGGTATTCGAAGAAGAGTCGCCATTTATGCTCATTAAAAATGAACTGAAAAGAGGCCAGGTCAGTGGGCTTTTCCGCATAGACCTGGACATCAACCTCCTGACTCATTCTGTGTGGATACAGTTCTACAGCTTCATGCAACTGATCTCTCTTAATCCGGAAATGGTAGCTGCATTTGGTCTTAACCATGAAAAGCTGATCGAAACAAATATGCAGATGATAATCAATGGAATAAGAAGAAATGAATAGAGGGAAAGGTGTCAGGTACCGGGTGTCGGGTATCAGGTATCAGGTATCAGGTATCAGGTATCAGGTATCAGGTGCCGGGTACCGGGTATGCTACCGTTCGGTCAAGGGCTCGCCCGGCAAGCCGGTCTCGGTTCAGGTATCTGGCACCAGGCATACTCCCCTTCTTCCCGGTTGCAAGGTGAAAAATTAAAACAACATGACCCCGGAGGGGTCAAACATTAAGAGCAACGAGTTGACCCTCATACTCATCGCAGTGAAGGGCAAACGAATAAGAAGATAAAAATAAAAGGCATAATATGACAAAAAATAAATTGCCGGCATTGATGATAATATCATTCCTCGCGGGCCCTGCTTCAGTGACAGCTTACGCGCAGGACAGCATCCTCGATGAATATATACGAATCGGGCTTGAAAACAACATCACGATTCAGAAGGCGAACCTCTCCTATGAAAAGAGCCTTGCCGTCCTTCACGAGGCGAGGGGCTATTTTATGCCCGCACTGAGTTTCAACGCACGCTATACAGTAGCCAGGGGAGGCAGAACCTTCGAATTTCCCGCCGGCGACATGTTCAATCCTCTCTTTCAGAACATAACAGCACTCAACAGCGCCATGGCGGCGATCAATCCGGGCTTCCCCTCTTTACCCCCCTACCCTTCCGTCGATAACATCAGTTTCAGGTTCTTCCGGCCCACCGAACATGAGACAAAACTCTCGCTGGTGCAACCCCTTTTCAATCCGGCCCTCTATCTTAACTACCGCATCAGAAAGGTTGAAACCCTCATCGGCCTTGACAACATGGAGATAAGCCGCCGCACCCTGGTAAAGCAGATATCTGATGCCTACTACGACTATCTCAGAAGCGCCGGCTATCAGCGCATTGCAGATGAACTGGTCGCCCTCGCCACCGAAAACCTGAGAATATGCAAAAGCCTCTGGAACAATAACATGATAACACGTGATATCCTCTACAAGGCTGAAGCCGACCTGGCAGAGGCCAGAATGAAGCTGGCAGAGGCCAGAGGCGCTATGAACACTTCGATCTCCCTCTTTAACTTCCACCTCAACCGTGACCTTCGCGAGCCTGTTATTGCCGACACAACCCTAATGCCACTGCTTCCGGCCTTTACACTGATTGAGGGCATTGAGGGATCAGCGGACCGGAGACCCGAACTGGCAGTGATGGAACGGTGGCTCGAGGCAAACGATCTCTTCATCAGGCTGAACAGGGCCGAATCGCTTCCGGTAATAGCGGGAGCTGCTGATTACGGTTTTCAGGGAGAGAAGTACAGGTTCGGAAAGGAGGATGATTTCATGCTGGCTTCCGTAGTTCTTCGATGGAACATCACAGCCGGCAGCACGACAAGGAACAAGACCCGCCAGGCGATGCTCGACAGGGAGATGCTTGAACTAAGCAGGCAGGAGCTTGAGAAACAGATTGAGCTGCAGGTAATAAACACATGGCACAATATGCTCACAGCCCATGAAGCGGCTGAGGCGGCGGCCGCCGCACTCGAACCGGCCGATGCTTCATATCGCATTGTAAGGGCGAGATTCAGGGAAGGACAGGAAGCCTATGGACAACTCCTTGAGGCTCAGACGCTACTGACCAGGGCCCGCGAAGAGATGCTCGACAGGCAGTACAGATTCATGAAAGAAAAGACAGCATTTATGCTGGCAACAGGAAAAATCACTACGAAATAATCGAGCCAATGAAATACAGATTCATCTTAAAAGTACTGCTCATCGCAATGGCAATTGCCGCTGTTTCCTGCGGCCGCTCACGTAACGGCAGACCGGAAGCATCACCTCCATCTGTCAATGTAATGACCGATACCATCAGGCTTACCTCAGCAGCTATTCCTGTTATCACAACAGGATTGCTCTCAACCGAGACTGAAATGAAGCTTTCATTCAAATCGGGCGGATTAATCGGAAGTTTTCCCGTTCGCGAGGGAGAGTCAGTAAAAAAGGGAGAGCTTATTGCCAGCCTTGACCTTACAGAGATCAGCAGCGCCGTAAACCAGTATCGCCTTGCTCTCGAAAAGGCTGAACGTGACCTCTCCAGAGCAGAGAATCTTTATGCCGATTCAGTTGCCACGCTCGAGATGCTTCAGAACGCCCGCACCGCGCGCGACCTGGCTAGGGCATCGCTTACTGCCGCAACCTTCAACCGCGACAGGGCGGTTATCACCGCCACCACAAGCGGAAAGGTACTTAAGAAGCTTGCTGAAAGAGGAGAAGTAACAGGCGCAGGCCATCCTGTAGTATTGTTCGCCCCTGATGACGGAGAATGGGTAATGGTATCAGGGGTTTCCGACAAAAACATAGTCAAAATCACCGAAGGCGACAGTGCGAAGGTAACACTTGACGCCTTTCCCGGTAAATCGTTCCGCGGGGTGGTGCGCGAGACAGGAGCCTTCGCCGATCCCTGGACCGGCACCTACACCGTTAAAACGACAGTCATAGAACCGGTGCCCGCATTCAGAACGGGCATGACCGGCAAGATCAAAATCTATCCGCCACCCATGGAAAACACCATTATCATCCCCCTGCGAGTGCTTACTGACACCGGCGATGGTGCCGCTTACATATACCTGGTTGCCAATGGTTCCTGGAAAAAACAAAGAATAATTACCGGTGAAATGACCGGGGAGGGAATTGTTGTCAGGTCAGGGCTGGAACCGGGAGACATCTTTATAACCGAAGGCATGAGCTACCTGGCGCCGGGTGTGACGCTGAACATAATAAACCGGTAGAGTATGAGACTGCCAAAGATAGCTGCCGATCTGCCCCAGTTCACCATTGTGGTCTTTCTTATGCTGGCATGGTTTGGTGTTAACTCATACCTCACCATGCCCCGCACCGAGAATCCCGAGATAGTGGTGCCCGGAACTTTGGTTATTGCAGTGCTGCCTGGCGCCGCCCCGTCAGACATGGAGACACTGGTTGCAGACCCAATCGAAAGATCCGTAAACGAAATTGACTATATAAACAGGATAACCACCCGTATCTCTGAGGGCTACTCAATTACCTCAATCGAATTTGACTTCGAAACCGATGCTGACAGGAAGTATGACGAGGTGGTTCAGAAGGTAAACTCGATTCGCGGTGAGCTGCCAGATGAGCTTTACTCCCTTGAGACCTGGAAGTGGAGCACCACCGATATCGTGACACTTCAACTGGCCCTGGTGTCGGAATCGGCATCATGGGAAGAGATGGAACACCATGCTGAACTGCTGAAAAGGGCTGCCGAAAAGACCGACGGCGTGAAGAAGGTAAAGGTATTCGGCATACCCGGCAGGGAGATCGCGATAAACCTCGATTTCGCGCGGATGGCGGTGATGAACATATCGATTGAACAGGTCGAAAATGCAATCTTAAGCAACAATGTGACCATTCCGGCCGGGACAATCGACATAGCCGGACTGGGGTTCAACGTAAGAGGAACCGGAAGGTACTCGTCGCCGGAAGAAATAGCGAATACTGTAGTCTCATCGTACGCCGGCAGATTGATACGGGTTGCTGACATAGCCACTGTCTCAATGGCCCGAAAAGACCCCGACTACATAGCACGGTTCAACGGCAGGAGGTCAGCATATATTACCGTAGCACAAAAGTCAGGCAGGAATGTGTTTGATGTGAACAGCAGGCTTCGTGACGGTATTGAGACTATTGCCTCTTCGCTGCCGAATGAAATATCACTTGAGTACGTCTTCGACCAGACCGAGGGTGTCAGCGACCGTCTTAACAAATTCACAGGCAGCCTGCTTCAGGGAATAATTCTGGTGGGGCTCATTATCTTCCTGGCAATCGGGGTGAGAAGCGCGATGGTGGTAATACTGGCTATTCCGCTTTCGGTAATCTCAGGCATTGGGATAATAGATTTCGCGGGCTTCGGACTGCAGCAGATATCTATTGCTGGCCTGGTAATATCACTGGGAATGCTGGTTGACAATTCAATTGTTATGGTTGAGAATATCTCGCGACATATTGCGAAGGGTCTTTCGCCGCGTGAAGCCTCGGTAACAGCTGCCTCAGAAATCGGGTGGCCGGTAGTAACAGCAACCATAACAACGCTGCTGGCATTTATACCGGTAGCCATGATGCCTGACAAGGCCGGAGAGTTCATTAAGTCCCTACCTGTTACCATCATGGCAACACTTACCATCTCACTGCTTGCCGCACTCACCCTGACACCGGTTATAACCTCAAGGCTGTTCCGTCCTGCCGATCCCGGCAAACCGAAAAAAGGCACTCCTTTCAGGCGCCTCCTGAACTATATTATCGAAAAGCCATACCGAAAGACTCTCTCTTTCGCCCTTTCCCACAGGTGGCTTACCGTAGCCATTGCAACGGGAGTCTTCCTGGGCACGCTGGTGCTGGTTCCCTGGGTGGGAATAAGCTTTTTCCCCAAGGCTGAGCAGCCAAACTTCCTGGTAACTGTTAAAACACCGCAGGGGACTGCTATTGAGAAAACCGACAGTCTCTGCCGGGTGGTGGAATCAATACTCGACACCATTCCGGGGGTACGTTATACCGCAAGTAACATAGGCCACGGAAATCCCCAGATATATTACAACATCTATCCCGAAAGAAATAATCCCAGTCTCTCCCAGATCTATGTACGGCTGGATGGATTCACCCCAGAGGGCTTTGCAGAAACGGTACAGCGTACACGCAATGCTGTTTCTGATATTCCCGGGGCGATGATATCGGTACGCGAATTCGAACAGGGGCCGCCGGTAAGTGCTCCCGTACATATCTACATATCGGGCAAGGATGTTGCAGTCCTTGCCACCATGGCATCTGAAATTGAAAAAACAGTGAGAGAACACCCTGGTGCCACAAATGTTACCAACAGCGCATCAGGAACCGGCACTTCCCTCTTTGTTGACATCAACCGCGACAAGGCAAATATGTACGGGGTGCCCGTGCACCTGGTGAGCAAGGCCGTGAGAGCATCTGTTTCAGGCTTGCGGGTTTCGGCTTACCGCGATGTGTCTGGTGAAGAGTATGATATTGTACTTAAGAACATCAGCAGTGGCTCCGGCATGGAGGTATTCGAACACGTCCATGTCGCTTCACTGGCAGAGAGGCAGATACCGCTACTCCATCTTGCTGACCTGAGATTAAAGGATTATCCGCTCGAGATCAACCATTATGGCATGGAACGCACCGTACAGATAAAGGCGTATAATCTGCCCGGATACTCCGTCGATGAGATAGTGACCCCGGCGGTGGACAGGCTCAGGGAGATGAAAATACCACAGGGTTATTCGTGGCATGTGGCCGGAGAGATCGAGGGCCGCAAGGAAGCTTTCGGTGGCATGGAGAACGCCCTTCTGATAGCTGTTTTGGCTATTCTGGCCGTACTGGTGCTGCAGTTCAGGTCGTGGAAGCAGCCTCTGATAATATTTATAGCGGTGCCCTTCGCGGTGACAGGAATGATATGGGCTCTCTTCCTGACAGGCAATACATTTTCATTTACCGCCTTCATCGGACTGATAAGCCTGGTGGGCATTGTGGTCAACAATTCGATTATACTCGTCGACTACACCAACAGGCTCAGGGCCGAAGGCAGGGAGTGCACTGAGGCACTGCAGGTCGCGGGTGAGGTAAGGTTCACACCGATAGTGCTTACAGCCCTCACCACAATCGGCGGACTGCTGCCACTTACCCTTGGCGGAGGAACGCTATGGGCACCTCTGGGGTGGACGATCATAGGAGGATTGCTGGTGTCGACATTCCTCACCCTGATTGTGGTGCCGGTGATATATAAAATACTGGCTTAGAAGGGCGTAGGAGGGCATAAAGGCGTACAAGGGCACAAGGGGACTGAGTTTAAAAGAAAGAAGGAGAACCAACACTTATGCAGAGCCGGCACCACCCGGTGCATCCACATCCTGTAGTTCTCCTTTTTGCAAAGATAATAATCACAATTTGGTTATAGCTTCAAGAAAAACCGTTTTTTCAAGTTCAGGCTGAATATTTTCAGAGAAAAATTTGGATTTATCGTTTTTTTTTTTTGTAAATTTGGGTTATTGAAAGTGGTAATCCGTGCCTGTCATTTAACTCATGATATTAAACTTAGTGATATTCACGGATTTGTGTGGAAAAGGAAGTGATTAATTAGTTGTCTTGCTTTGACAATGTTTGATCAGATTTACATAGATGAACCAACCAGGAGCCGGCACCACCTGCTGCATCCGCATCCTACATAGCTCCCCCGGGGGGCTTATTATTATCTAATATAGAATGATGTGAATTATTAAAGTTGTCAATTTATTCCAATGCTACGATGAAAACAATTAGAATACTGATTATTGCTACACTCACAATTAATATCCTTCTGTTCTCGGGTTTCCTGAGAGGAAACCTTATTGCTTCGGAGATTCCCGGGGATGACGAACAAACATGTAAATGCCCCACATCAGGAGGCGGAGACCCCGAGGCTTTCTTAACCATTCAAGGTAGTATGCCTGGCAGTAATATTATAGGTAGTTGGTGGCCCATAATCCCGCCTATTGTTGGACCAGATTGTGCCCTACTAGGTACTTTAAAGGCCTGCAGTTGGTGGTGGGATGGAGAAAAATGGGTGCCAGATGAGTTCTTGAAGAACTACTGTGGTAAAGTAGATGTTCAATCGGTCTGTTGGTGTTTTCAGGAGAATGATCCTTGTCCGGATGTGGATTAGTGGATTGATGTGCAGAGGGCTATAATGCCCTCTGTATTGTCAATATTTGGTTTTACTTTACACTTGTTTTGTATGAAAAGAATTTCATTAATCCTTCTTATAGTAATTGCAGTTGCATGCACTAAAACAAACAAAGGGCTTAACTACCCAGATATCGGGAATATCAGTGAATTCGTCATTAAGTATAATCCCGAATGGCTCTTATTTAGTGAATTTCTTGGAAGGGTTGAGTATGTCAGATTAGAAACAAATACGGAGAGTTTGATTGCCTCAGTCGATAAAGTGATTGCCTCTGATGAAGCAATTTACATCCTTGATCTAGTCCAGCATAGTATTACATGTTTTGGAATTGATGGCAGGTATATTGCAAGGTTCTATCAACAAGGACGTGGGCCAGGCGAATATCTTGAGATAAATGATATAGATATTATTAATAGTCAGCTAATAGCCTTGCTGGATAATCAACGTTTGGTTACTCTTGACGGCAAGCTTGCGATAGAAAAAACTGAAAGTATTCCTTTTAGGGCAGCAGGCTTACTAGCTATCGATAACTCAAGGATTATATTCTTTACCGATCAGTTCTCCGGAGAGCTCAAGGAAGGCTCCAATGAGTTTAACCAACTTATAGAATACGATGTAAAATCAAGAAGGGCTATACCTCTTCTGAGAAAAGAGTCTGCTATAACAAGCTATATTCGTTGTGAACGTAGTCTGTACAGGTCAGATGATTTGTCATTTAGTTTACCAAATAAAAGTACTATATTAAGTCTTGGCCCTGGTGGTATTGAAGGTGGATTAGTTTTGATACTCGATAAGTACAGAGAGCCCAATAATGAAGATACTGAAGCCTCTGTCATAATGGTTCGGGATGTATTTAGAAAAGGGAATTATTTAAGTTTTAATTGGTCTAGTCTGCAAGACGGGCGGTTCAATTACAATTCAGCAATTCTTGATATTGAGGCAGGTAATAGCTATAACAGGATTAAGGATGATATTGATTTGTTAGGAATGGTACCGATTAAGGGTACCTTTCGTGACGGTTTTATAGGATACCTTAACCCACAAATGGTTTCTCAGTTAATATCAATAAAACCTGAGGTGTTGAGAAGGCTGGCACTTGACAATACCATTCTTGATAATCCTACAATAGTTTTTTATCATGTCAAGCAGTAATACCAGGATTAAATGGCTGGCTGTTTCTGCTATTCTGATAAATATGTCTGTTCTGTGTATTATACTATTTCTCCGATGGAGTTACGGAATCAGGATTAGGGAAGAAGTACGGCAGAATATATACCTAAAAGAGAGTATTGTAGAGATTTCGAGGGTTCAATCAGAGCTATTTCAAAAGGAACTAAAGCTCGATTGGTCGCTATGTACATCAGTTGCTAATACAACAATACCTGATCTAAATAGTTTTAGAATTGCAGAGCCATTGGTAATAATGATCATCAGTAACAATACCTGCCCTTCATGTATACCACAATCGATGGAATTGCTAAGTCGACTTATTCGCAAAAGGCCAGATATAGACTTCCTTGTTGTTAGCAATCATGTTAATCTTACAGGTTTAGTACTGATGCTTGAAAGAAGTGGAATTCCAAGGGAAGTTGGGATTTATTCTGGTGAGAAAAACAATCCGATCCTAAACCGGGCAGAACTGCCCATGCTGCTAAGAGTAAATGAAAAACTGCAAATCGAAAGGGCATGTGTTATCGATAAGCACGTGCCAGTGGGATTCTACGACTATTTTGTGCAATCTTCACAGCAATAACAGATACATTGTCAAGAATAGATGGATTGATGTCAGGAACTCCTCCTGATACAGAAAGGGAAGAAGAACTATACCCTGATAAGGGTGGCGTGAGGAGAGGGCGTATTAGGGCAAATAATGGCGTACAATGGCGTATGGTTTAAGGGAAATGACCTTAAGAGATACAATAGCACCCCAGTGGGGTAATATGTTAATAGAGAAGATAGCCCTTTTTTGACGGTTACATAGAATAGGGGATTACATCATATCACCCTTATGGCTGTAGTAGTCGGTGCTCTGAAATATCTTGTCGGCGTTGGCTGCGATGAAGCCTGAGTATTGCCTGCCGGCGGCATCATTATACCTGAGGGTAAATTCATAGAAGCAGCGCGGTATGGCATGTACTCCATCGCTGAATTCGAAAGGATGTATCTCAGCCATGGTGGCTGACTGCTCAAGCAACTCATCAGGAGTGCCGTAAATCTCACCTGCAGTGGTATTGAGTAAATAGCCGTTCCTTTTTACAAACTCATTGACTGACTGCAGCGTTGGGAACTTCTTTAGCTCGTTTACCTTGATGGCAAAATGGTTGGCACGGTAACCGTATACCAGAAGCCATGCTGCATATTCTGACTCATCACGCAGCCTGTTATAGGTTGAAAAGGGCATCTTGCCCCAAATGCTGCCTTTGTAAACGAGATCGGGATCAGCATAGATTTTGTCGTCCACCCTGTTGAGATACCCCAGTATCGTGTCTTTCATGTAGTCACTGAACTGGTCTGTAATCAGCTCACTGATAAAGACTTTGGGTGCATTTGGGTCGGTCTTGTGTTCATAATGCCTGCCCCGCAGCCTCTTGGCTTCAAATTCGTAACTGCCCCTGACTTCATACCCGTTGTCGGTGAATACTCTGGCAACAACGTCAATATTCATCCGAGGATCATCAAATGTCCTCAGCGCAATATGGTCATGAACAACGCTCTCGCCATGCGAAGCAAAGAGGTCATATATACGCTGTGCATCGGGATTCTCGGTTGAGTAAGGTTCCCAAAACCTCTCAAATATCTTTTTTGTCTCCATAACTTATCTGGTTAATGATTACAATAATACAAAACAGGTCCGACATTGCATCAGAACCTGGCAGCAATCTGAAGTGAGAACTGCCGGTGCGGTCTTATGTCGCCGGGACGACCCATATATTCGGTATTGGTGACATTCTTGATGCCGGCCGACAGCTGGTACCCTTTCCCAAACCTGTAGGCCGCAAACAGATCGAGAACATGGTAACCGGTGTTATGACTTATCCAGTAGTCGTAAAAACCAGGCAGCAAAGTCTCCCTGGTCAACGGGTTTACGAACACATTGTCAATATCAAGTATCTTCGATTTCAGTGTAAGGTTAGCTCCGGCCTCAAGACGGCCAATTGACGATGTCAGGTTAAAATCAGCAGAATGTTTTCTTCTGAACTTGAGGTATTTGTCTGTATTAGCGCCTGTAACCGCATTGCATTCAACAGGAACCATAAATGTGTATCCCGATATAAGAGTTGTATTAATATCACCCATGCTAAAGCTAAGCATCATCTCTGTTTCCAGTCCGTAAACCCTCGAGTTTTCAATATTTGTAGGCATAAACCCATAGGTGTATTCCCCGGCTATGACATCAAACCAGTATCCGAACAGATATTCAATCATATTCCTGTTCTGAGAATAAAAGAAAGCAATATCAGCCTGCCCGCTGATTCCAAAAAATGAGAAGCCCTGCTTAAATCCTGCCTCCGACGACCATCCCGACTCAGGCTTTATTTCGTTATTAGGCAATATCTTTATTGAGCCAACTGTTGTGTAGGCATTCTTCTCTGCCACGGAAGGATACCTGTACCCCTGCCCTACTGAAGCCCTTAAAAATGTTGCCTCAGCCAGTGTCAGGTTGATGCCTGTTCTGAATATCGGTATTGGCCTGGTTGCTTTGCCATCAAGTATATACTCCTCTACCCTGAAGCCCGCCACACCGCGAAGCCATTGAAGCGGATAGGCCTCCAGCTGTGAATAACCTGCCAGATTCAATCCCCAGTGGTCTCCATGAAAGTTTGACCTTATAAGGCTGTAGTTCTGTGTCAGTCCGCTTACAAGTGCGAACATACCCCTCTGGCTGCTGCTGAACTGATATTCAGCATATAAGGAGTGGGAATTACTATTGTTATTTTCATTTTCAGGCAGACGGTTCAGATTTGAAAGAAGCCTCATCTTAATCTTGTGTTCATTTCCGCCGGCCGTGGAAACATCGAGCCAGGGATCTGCGGCTATGGAAGTACCTTTAAATGCCATGGCAGTAGACGGACTTTGTTTCAGTGCCCCTGTTGAGCCATCCTCCCACAGCAGGAAATCGGTTTTTGCCGTTAGGGTAGTATTTAAATTGATACCGTACCTTACTCTTTCATTTCCTTTGGCGCTGCGTCCAAGCCTGATACTCATCCTTCCGTAGCGTTCATCATCCAGCTTCCTGTAACCATAGTCATCCACTATCTTCAATCCGGCACTTAACGACGTTCCGTTATAGATACCAGAATGAGCCACTGATACTGTATATGTTGTTCTTGGGGTATCCCACCATTTCCATTCGTCGCGCCGTGGATTTCCAAATACCATCGCTGATACCGAAGCCTGTGTAACAGGTATCTCTTCGGGCTCACGGCTGATGAAGTTTATTATCCCGTTCAGTGCTGATGAGCCATAGAGTACCGATGAGGCTCCCTTGATAACCTCAATTCGTCCGACATTTTCAAGTGGAAGTGTGTGCCATTTAATGTTGCCGGCATCAGCCGACATCATTGGCAAACCGTCAATAAGCGCCAGCACTCTGCTGCCCGCACCATAGCTGTAGCCGCTTCCACCTCTTATTGAGGCCTGGCCGTCGAGTATCTCTATTCCGGGAGTGCGGTCGATAAGCTCATCGGCGCTGACAATATGGTTCCGGCTTATGATATATGGTTTTATCAGGGTCATTGAGACGGTAAGTTCAGAGAGGCGCTGTTCCGACCTGCCGGCTGTCACCACAATCTCGTTAAGTGTGGTTACATCGGGAGTCAGAATAATATCTAGATTTAACGTGTCTGCAGATGACACCTGCAGATCCCTCTGTTCCGTTCGGTACCCTACAAACCTGAATGTAATTGTAATACGGCCCGAATCAATACTCAAAAGGTACCTGCCATCACCATCGGTAACTGTTCCGGTTCCGGTTCCGGTCAGCACATGAACCCCGGGAACAGGCTGTAAGGTTCCGGTTTCAGTCACCCTGCCCGTTACGATCCCCTGTGAACTTACCACGTAAGGGTAAAGCATCAGCAAAAGCGCCAGGGTCAGCGAGCGCAAAGCCATTTCTTCAGGGTTTGGGTACGAAAGAGATCTCAATAAGATTCGGGTTCATCGGATCAAGCTTGATCGGATAGGAGGTCGAGATTTTTAGCCTCTGGCTGGTCAGTTCAATAACGGTTGTCGTTAATGGTGCCGGCAGGTCGGGAGTTGTAATTGTAATATTGGTCTCATTGTTCGAGAAGTACCAGGTTCCTGTATACTGTCCGAAATAGCCGGTACCATCCTTGTTGAACTTTGCCTCACCGACAAATCCGGCCAGCAGGCCGGCCGATTCATCTTCACCGTCAACCATAAGTTCATTTGATTGCCAGATACGGTCCGTCAGAAGTTTAAACCTTTCCGATTCTTTATCCTTTTCGCACGAAACTGCGAACATTATTATCGCCGTTAATAATATTGGTAAAGCTGCTTTTCTCATAACCTTCGGTTTGAAACTGTCAATTCCCGGAGTAAAGATAAATAAAATGACGCACAGGAATATAGGTATAAAGACTTAGGAGCCGTACGGGCCGGTTTGAAACAAGTGGGCCGTCTGAAGGCACACTGGATGGAATAAACAACAGTTGAACGAAACTAATGAAGAAAATGTGATACAACATTTAATAATACAGCTTATGCAAATTGCTGGAAATCTTCCTCAGTCTTTTTTATATTTGCATAAAACCTTTCACAGTAACATGCACTCAGGATGTTCTTCCGGAGAGAACTTAGAAGATCGTATATCAGTGTTCCATCTGACCTGTAATTCTCAAATCATATGATTATGAAAACCTTCAGAATTATCGTTGTAACTCTTGTGATGCTGGCAGGAGCAGTTTCGTGTCAGAACAAGCTTCCGAAAGCAGATATCATTATCACCAACGCGAAAATATGGACAGGCAACGAGGCGCGGCCCTGGGCCAAAGCCATGGCCCTGAATGGGGAGACAATACTTGCGGTTCATAACCTTGAGAAGGTGATGAAGCACAAAAGCTCACGGTCAACCATAATTGACATGAAAGGCAATCTAGTGGTTCCGGGCTTTATCGACGCCCATGTACATCTTTATCAGGGCGGAGCAAACCTTACATCAGTTCAGCTCAGGGATGCCCGCACGCCTGAAGAGTTTATTGGAAGAATTGCAGAATACGCCTCTACACTGAAGCCGGGAGAGTGGATACTTGGCGGCGACTGGGATGGGAAAGAGTGGGGCAGGCTTCCTGAAAAAGAGTGGATAGACAGTGTAACACCAGACAACCCTGTCTTTACCGTAAGGCTCGACGGCCACATGGGTCTCGCTAACTCTCTTGCCCTGAAGCTGGCAGGTGTCGACAGGTCGGTAAAGGATATCGCCGGTGGTACTATTGAACGTGATGATGCCGGGAACCCGACCGGCATTTTCAAAGAGAACGCGATGGATCTGATATTTAACGCAATACCAGAACCAACTCCCGAACAGGTTGATAAAGTACTTGAAGTGGCGATGGATTATCTGGCATCAAACGGGGTAACCTCGGTGCATGGCGTTGATGCAGCAGATTATGCAGATGCTTTAGACAGGCTCAGAAAAAGCGGCAAGCTGATTACACGTATATATGCCATGACCCCTGTCAGCAAGTGGGAAAGCATGAAAAATCAGATTGAGGAGGAGGGAGTAGGAGACAACTGGATCAAATTCGGAGGTGTCAAGGGTTTCCTTGACGGTTCACTAGGTTCTCATACAGCAGCATTTTTTGAACCTTATGACGACAAACCCGGCGATGCCGGATTCTATGTAAACAGTGAAGAGGATCTTTACAGATGGATATCGGAAGCCGACAAGGCTGGTTTGCAGGTAGTAATACATTCCATTGGTGACCGAGCCAACAATTTCATGCTGAACCTTTACGAAAAGGTGGCCATGGAAAACGGACCGCGCGACAGAAGGTTCAGGATAGAACATGCGCAGCATCTTACCCCCTCAGATATACCAAGGTTTGCAGAGCTTGGGGTGATTGCCAGTATGCAACCCTACCACGCCATTGATGACGGCAGGTGGGCTGAAGATCTCATAGGCGCGGAAAGGATTAAAACCACCTACGCATTTAAATCATTGATGGATGCAGGTGCGGTAGTTGCCTTTGGCAGTGACTGGTTCGTGGCTCCGCCAACCCCCCTTGAGGGCATTTACGGAGCCGTTACCCGCAGAACACTCGACGGAGAAAACCCGGAGGGCTGGGTTCCTGAAGAAAAAATAACGGTTGAACAGGCTCTGGTTGCCTACACACGTAACGCTGCCTATGCTGCATTTGATGAGGATGTCAAGGGAACACTCGAGCCCGGCAAACTGGCTGACTTCGTGGTGCTGAGCGAAGATATTACAGCAATCGACCCTGTTATGATTTGGGATGTAAAGGTGCTGCAAACATTCGTTGGCGGGAAAAAAGTGTTTCAGAGGGAGAAATAGATTTCTTCAGACCTCTATATACCAGCATTAGAGATCAGATGGTACTTTCTCCTTTTAAATGAAAATAGTACTTTTGTCGATACCAGATAAACCAAAACCAACAATTTAAACATGAAAAGAATTCAGTTCCTGCTCATCCTGCCGGTAATAGTCCTGCTGGCATTCAGTTGTGGTTCACAATCCGGCAAGTCGGAAGAGAAGCAAATCACAGTCCTGATTGCAAATCCTACCACAGCCAACCTGCAGACTGTTCGGTTCCTTATGGAAAAGGAGATCTTTCAGGTGCCGGCCACAACGACATTCATAGGTATCTACCACCCATCGCAGACATACAACTTCGAAAGAACGGAGAGATACATAAACGAAAACGGTCTTTCTAACTTTACTCTCAGGAGGGTTGAGGGGGAACTTACAGATTTAAATCTGTTTGAAGAGAATGGTTGTTCACCGGCATATCGCGAGCTGTTTGATTCATCTGACGGTGTGATATTTTTTGGCGGTCCTGATATTCAGCCTGTAATATTGGGGGAGGAAAACACCCATTCTGTTGTTACCGATCCCGGGCGTCACCGGTTTGAACTCAGTTTTATCTTCCACCTTCTGGGAGGCTCTCGTAATGAAGCATTTGTGCCCTTCCTGGAGGAGAGGCCTGATTACGTTGTAACCGGATTCTGTCTTGGAATGCAGACAATGAATGTGGCAACAGGAGGATCGCTGGTACAGGATATACCGGATCAGATATATGGAAAGAAGACAGCTGAGGAGATTGTAACCCTCGACCGCGAGCAGCTTCACCGCAACTACTGGCAGGAGATTGTCAAGGATACCCTTCTGATGGGAATTAACTTTCATACCATCAGGTTCACATCGCATCCGTTTTTCGGAGAGACCATTAAGGTCTCCAAAGAAGCCAGGCCGCTTATCTACAGCAGCCATCACCAGGCACTCAAGGAACTGGGTACAGGATTTGAGGTAACGGCGCTATCTGATGACGGCAAGGTTATCGAGGCATTTGCCCACTCAAAATACGCAAATGTTTTTGCCGTGCAGTTCCATCCAGAGGTGAATGCGTTGTATGAGGACAGGGCGGTACGTAAATTTGCACCTGAAGACGAGCCTCGAACCTATCACCAGATACTCGACCCGGTAAGCCTTGACTTCCACTACAAATACTGGAAGCACATCTCCGACGCCTTTAAGAATTAAAAGGATTATAGCAATAGAAAAACCCGGGCTTGTCGTCCGGGTTTTTTTGTTGACCCGCCAGGGCTCGAAACCTTTCCTCCCGTTTCTTCATGTTTCATCTAAATGTATTCATTTACTGTGATTTAAAAAAGTTGCAGGAGAATGATTATGCATTAAGAAGCAACGAAATGCAGAAAATGTTTCAGTAATGTTTCAGTAAATATCCAGGAAAACGTAAATTTGAACTATTATGGTAAGTTTTAATATTGAACTCAATAGCGATCCTGTCAGGAATTCAAAAGAGCATACCTTAATGCTCAGAATTACTATCAAGAGGAAGCATGCAAGAATAGGTCTGATGTACTCGGTTGAGCCGGGAGACTTCAATAAGAATGCTAAAAATAGGAAATATATACGATCATCTCATCCAAAGCATAAGAGTATAAATGACTATATCGAAAACAAGATAAGCAGAGCTAAGAGCATTACTGCAGATCTCGAGAAGAATGGCAAATTAGTTACCGCACAAGTAGTTAAATCATTAATGATTGAGCCGGCATCTCACGATTTTTTAGTATTTGCTGATGCATACATCGCAGATCTTAAGGTTAACAATAACATCGGAACCTATAAAAAATACACTGCAGTTCTTAATTCAATTAAGGGGTTTCATGAATCTCCAACCCTGCTTTTTGAAGAAATAGATAATAGCTTTCTTAATAAGTACCAAAGTCAATTGAAGAAAGAAGGTAAAGAGCAAACTACAATACACGGCTATCTTTCAAAGCTAAGGTCATTCTTTAACAAAGCAATTGAAGCTGGCATAATTGAGCAAAATGCTAATCCCTTCGCAAAATACAAACTAAAGCTTGGGAGGCCCAACAAAGACCGTCTGAATATCAAGGAAATAGTACTGATAGAAGAGCTTAACCTCACCAAAGAGAGTATATTAGATCATGTACGAAATGTATTCCTCTTCTCATTTTATAATGCCGGAATAAGAATCAGCGATATTTTATTACTTAAGTGGGATAGTGTTCAGGATGGGAGATTGGTTTACATAATGTATAAAACCAAAAAAACTCATTCTTTGAAACTCAAAGAGAAGCCATTAGCAATCCTTGATAAGTATAAAGGCACCGGTGAATCATTCATATTCCCATTTCTTTCTGACAGGTATGATTACTCAGACCCAATGTTCCTTCACAACCAGATAGGATCCAAAACTGCTCTTATCAACAAATATCTCAAGGAACTTGGGAAGTTGGCAGGCATAAATAAGAAAATCACTACTCATACTGCCAGGCATTCTTTTGCTGATATTGCACGTCAGAAGACGGATAATATTTATAACTTGTCGAAGACAATAGGGCATTCAAGCATTAAGGTAACAGAAGCATACCTGCCATCCTTTGATGAGAATGCAGTAGATGATACTTTGGATAGTGTTATTAAAATATGAAGTTATGCAGGTAGAGCATAGAAAAGATAATAAGGGATTGATCGAACTCTTAACGGATTTTGGATTTGAGGTCTTGCTGCATGATAATAAATACCCCAAGGGTAAACCAAAGTATTCTTGGGATGGCAGGACTGAGGTTTCTCTTGTTTTTGATAAAGGAAAGGAATACTACAACTTCGATCTGAGGCATGGGGACTTTGAAATCAAAGATTGCATCCATGAAATGACATCTAAATCAGAATATTTTCAGCTTCTAAGTCATAGTTTTGACAGCTATCAGGAAGCCTATGAAAGACTAGCAACTACCATGGACAAGTACAGGCTTTTAGAGCAGATAACAAATGATTTATCTAGGTTGAACTTTGCATTTAAGAATTGTAATAAAGAGTTATTCGATGATGAATTTTCACGTGATTATGAAATATCCCTATTCTTGCATTTTGCAGTTATTATTGCCTATTCTGGTGGCTCAAATTCCCAAGCCTACCGAGAAGATGGATTCCTTATTAAAAAAATCTCTACGTTGCTTAGGACAAAGAGAGATTTCATTGAAGCTACAATTGATTTCCTGAACAAAAAATTGGAAGTACTTAAGTCAAGGGAAGACAAACACCAAACCTCAGCAACTCTAGAACAGACAAAATCGTTTGTCCAGAAAAATTCAATTTCCTGGGCAAAATCCGATACTGATTTACTGGAATTAATTACGGCTCTAAATGAAACTCGTTCAATAAAGAGAGATGGAAATAGTTTAACAAGGAAAGAGGTTGTCGAGTTCTTTTCTGCAATTTTCAATATTCAGATAATAGATTCAGAGAGTAAACACTCCAGAGCAACGGAGCGTAAGAAGGATGTATCACCATTTCTCTCTTCATTAAAGCAAGCATTCGACGATTACGCCAATAATAAGCTCTAGCATCCACTAACCCAAATCTGGGTATAGGGGAAAATATCATTCAACTTGAATTCAACTGTAAAGAACTACACTGCAATGCGGTGCATTTTTGCATTGAAATACTTGCGCAAGTTTTCATTAACCTAAAAATTATTAATTATGAAAACTAAGTTTTTCGAAAATGGTCCTGGAGGCAATGTGCCCGAGGAACAAAAGGCAAAAAGCACACCACATGAGTGGCTTTCAGGCGAACAAGTATGCAGAATGCTTATGATTTCGAAGCGCACCCTGCAGAACTACCGGGATAAAAATGTTATCCCCTTCTCACAGATCGGTAGAAAGATCTACTACAAGTACTCGGACATCGTCGAGTACCTCGAGTTAAACCATGTAAAAGCTGAATTTCAGAAAGGAGGTTTATCATGAAGCCGTTTTATCGTGTTGACGGTAACAAGGTAGAAATTACATCTACCGATTACGTCGACTTCTTTAAAGAAAAGGGTATTAGGAAATACCAACCATCAGAGGGTATGATGGTCTAAAAAATCTGGACAGAAAATTAATAACTTTAAAATTTCTGTCATATGAAAAAGTCAAGAAGAACATTTACGGCTGATTTTAAGGCCAAGGTTGCAATTGAAGCAATCAAGGAGATAAAGACAATATCTGAACTCGCTCAGATTTATCAGGTGCATCCGAACTTAATCACACATTGGAAGAAAGATTTTTTATCCAATGCAGGAAAGATATTTAGCTCCTCCATGGAAGAGTCTACTGAGGTAAAGAAGCTTAAGAAGGAAAATGAGGATTTGATTCATCAGATAGGACAACTATCGGTAGATATCAATTGGTTAAAAAAAAAGGTTCTATGATCCCCTTGGATACACGCCGGCAGATGGTCGAACGAGAAGAAGGAGCCATGAGTATATGCTACCAATGTGAACTTTTGGGTATTTCCAGAAGCTCGCTCTATTATACGCCAACGAAAGCCAGCAACAAAGACCTTCAGATTATGGAAGAGTTGGATAGGCTGGTTCACTCATCAAACATTATAGAATTAAAGGGTGAAAGCTTAAGAAAAAAACGGTAATATTGTCAGTTACCATCTGTTCTTTCAAATAAAACCTTCAGGGGGTCAACATGACCGATTTGAGGGGTCAATATGACTGAAATATCCAATTAGTAGAGTTGGTTCATTATTTATTGAACCATTTTTGCGATGGACAAATTTTTTAAAGTTTGCGAAATATAATGATTTTGTAAATGCATCGAAGAATGACTCAAAAATTGTTGGCTTAGTTTAATATTACGGCTGAATTGATTATATTTGTGGAAACAATTTTACTTATGGGGATAGAAGAATTAGTATCTGGCTTCAAGCAACTCAGTCCGGAGCACCAACAAGAAGTAATAAATGAGTTATATAAGCATCTTGTCCATGGTGAGACTGCCACATCTTCGATTAAGTCTGAATCGGACAAGTTACTTGGAGAGAAATGCCCGCATTGTGGTAGTAAAACATATTTTGCCAACGGCAGGTTAAAAGGCGTACAGAGGTTTCGCTGCAAAGAATGTGGTAAATATTTCAATGAATCAACCGGTACTGCCTTGGAAGGCTTGCACAAGAAGGACAAGTTCAATAAGTATTTGTGGTGTATGTTCATGGGATATTCCATACGAAAATGCGCAAGCGAGACAGGAATTAGTGTACCCACCTCATTTAACTGGCGCCATAAGATATTGGGGTCATTGTCAGCCATATCAGATGATGACTTCAGGTTTGTATGTGAAAGTGACGATGTTTTTTTTCTTCATAGTGAAAAGGGAAACAGGCATCTTGCACGAAAACCCAGACATAGGGGCGGCAAGGCAAAGACTGCCGGTATTTCCAAGGATCAGGTTGCAGTCATAGTTACTTGTGACAGGATTGGCAGTCAGGCGATGACAGTCTCCGGCCGGGGAAGAATTAGAAGGAAAGATGTTGAAAAGGCACTTTCCGGTAAGATCCGCAAGGATACTGTTTTCTGTACGGATGCCCATCGTAGTTACAGCGCATTTGCAAAGACGCAGGAGCTTGAGCATCACAAAATCAAGGTTGGAAGCAAGGGATACACTAAGGGCCAGGTTTATCATGTACAAACAGTCAACAGTAAAGTGAGCAGGTTAAAAACGTGGATCAGGGATTTTAACGGAGTATCAACAAAGTATCTTCAGAACTATCTTAATTGGTTTATTACTCTGGAAAAACTGAGAGACAAGGCGTTACCACTGAAAACATTCTCTTTGCTGGCCACCACTAAGGTGATTCTTTTACCCGAGCTAAAGATAGCTCTATTAAATCATTCGTATATTTAAACACAGCCAAATTGTTTTATTTTCAGAAATTAATAATATGTACAGAGCTTTATGTTCTTTATTCTTATTAATTTCCATCGCAAAGATTTATGAAAAATACCTTATGGAAATGTCTTTTTTCAAACACTACAGTAATATTCTGATAGTTATTGTATTGCTAGTATTGTTTCTGTTTTCTTATCGAAAGCAAACTAACTTTATTAGAGAAAGAATAGTATCTAACCAGTCTGATGAATAAACCCATGCACATTAAGCAAACACAAATATCCATCCCACGACCAAATTTGCTTTAAGAGCTTGCTTGCCTAAACGCTTGGACTGAAGGACAATACAGCAAAATTGAAAGTAAAATATCCAGACAGATGTATAGCAAAATTCTATCAAACAGTATATCTGACACATAAGGCTTCTTCGAGTCATATTTAAGGCCACTTCTGCCCTTTTTAAGAGACTTGCTCCCTATCACTGATTCATCTATTCCTCAGTCCAAAAAGTGGCTTAAATCGCTTAAAAACAGCATTATACGGCATTTCTCAAATAGTCATATTTGTATAACATACACATATTCAGTAGCATAGCAGTTCTGACATCCTTTTAATTGACCATTCAGGGCATCCCTGGGTGGTCTTTTTCATTTCATTTTTTACCAAACTGTCAAACCAAAATCCCTATCCATATGAAACAGACACCACAGATTGCTGAAGTAAAATTAGTATATACCACTACTATCAAAGCTTCAGAGAGGCCCCAGGTTAAATCATCACAGGATGCTTATGAGCTCTTCTTGGGAAGTTGGGACCGGGATACCATTGAACATGTCGAGACATTCAAATTGATGCTCTTAAACCGTTCAAATAGAGTCTTAGGCATTACCACAATCTCAAAAGGTGGTACTGCTGGTACCGTGGTAGATGTAAAATTGATATTGCAGTATGCTATAAAGGCTAATGCATGTGCAATTATCATCTGCCATAATCATCCCAGTGGAGCTCTCGTACCAAGTGAATCAGACTTGACCCTTACCAAAAAAATCAGAGACGCAGCATACCTGATGGATGTACAACTGCTGGACCATTTAATCATTGTCCCGGAGGGTAAGTATTACAGCCTGGAAGACAATGGACAAGCTTAACCATTATTCAAGAACTTAAAAACCTATCAAATGAAAACAGAAGATTACAAAGCAATCGGTGTGAATGTCAGTGTTGAAATATTCGACCTAGACATGCAGGTAGTTATTTGGCCTATGGAAGGAGATGAGGACCACAATATCTGGCTACCAAAAGAATTAGTAGACATATACAGTGATGAGCAGTTGGGAAGATGGTTCTTGAATCGGTATTTAATTGACTACGGGAATTCGTACGCTTTTACAGTTGTTAGAGGTGAAGAAAAGGAAATGATCTTTTCAGGATCAAATAGAGTAGTTAAAGATATCAAGATTTTTCTATTCTTTTGGATGGTATTATCGCAGACAGTTCTTCTAATGGACTATGTATTAGTTAGATAGAAAATATTTGATTAGTTTGAAGGGATAAAACAATTCCTTGTATTCCAACAATGAAAAAAAATTTGGAAAATAGTTTTACCTGATGTAATTTGCATACTGCAATACAATTCAGAGAAACATTGGACCATTTTAATGGTGATATTGTTAGTTATATAGTACCTGAGGGGTTGTTTAATGAGAGCTTCAGGCATCAAATAGTATTTACTAAATCTATATTTCACTATGAATCCAAGAACTGTAGCATTTCTATTTTCTTGTCTGGTTACATCTTGCCATTTAACCGGGCAGGGCAGAGGTCAATTCTATTCATATGATGCCAATGGCAATCGAATATGCAGGGAAATTATTGTTGAACAATTAATGCCAGTCGAATTTCCGGTTAAAACCTTTGAAGAAATTAAACTCATGAAGGTTGAACCTGAATATTCTATGAAGGTCTTCCCGAATCCAACCAGAGGTAAGATAAGAATTGAACTCTCAGGGTTTGAAGTAGGATTTAGGTCTAAGTATTTTGTATACAACTTAAATGGGAATCTTCTCTTAACAAAAGCCATCAACTCCAATGAAATGGAGGTCGACCTTACAGGATTGAGGGATGGGGTTTATGTTCTCCGCATTCGAATGGAAAAAGAAGTATATGACTGGAAGATTATTAAATCGGGGTATAGATAAATGTATAAGATGATGCTACAATAAGTCATTATCAAAAAGCCAGCTATGAAAAAACAAATATCCGCAGCAATATTCATTATATTATCTTTCAATATTTCTGCTTTTCCCTCTGTCATTGATACGACAAGGATTGTCGGCTCTGCACAAGGAGTCTTTTCAGTGTCTTTAAGTGGTGCATCAACTTATATAATACCGGTATTTGCCTCCCCGGGAACAGGAGGAATGAGCCCACAGCTAAGTATAGATTACAATAGCTGCTCGGGAGAAGGTTTATTTGGAAAGGACTTTCATCTTAAAGGGCTTACTTCCATTTACAGGGTTGTTACGCCCTATTACATGAATGGAGTTGTTAAGGCAATTGATATGGATAGCGATGATCTTTTTGCACTTGATGGTAATTATCTGATTTCTGCAACAGGTGCTTATGGTGGAGACAACTCAACATATAAGACTGAATCAGAAACCTTTGCAACCATTATATCACATGGAACAAGTGGTCCCGCATGGTTCGAGGTAATAATGAAAGATGGTACTGTCATTGAGTATGGCAATGCGTCAAACTCAAAGGTAGTGGATGACAACTC
>Ga0334882_1001269_pt1 | contig 30989 bp, 30 predicted proteins | sample GraSluR1_MG_5_FD_207226 | JGI IMG/M metagenome (GOLD analysis project Ga0334882, IMG submission 207226) | Sludge microbial communities from methane-producing bioreactor in Wageningen University, Netherlands - Granular Sludge_15_04-R1 | ecosystem: Engineered > Bioreactor > Anaerobic >... | reverse complement strand
TAATGTTTTTACACTAAAACAATTTGACACTAAAACGAAAAACTTGTAACTTTTTCCTATCAATCTCTGCGAGGTACCCTTATTGCGCGATCTTACCAAAGGACCCATAACCAAATCCATCATTGCCTTTGCTCTTCCCATGCTGCTGGGCAATGTTCTGCAGCAGCTCTACAATACCGTGGACGCCGTCATCGTGGGCCGCACCCTGGGCGAGGTGGGTCTGGCGGCGGTGGGCACCAGTTTTCCCGTCATGTTTCTCCTCATCAGCCTGATCATGGGCCTGGGTATGGGGGCCAACGTGCTCATCAGTCAGTTTTTCGGCGCCAAAGACAATGCCTCCCTGCAGCGGACCGTGGGAACCATGTATACCGCCTTGCTGGTGGGCGGTATCCTTCTTTCACTGGTGGGACTGGCGGCGTCGGCGCCGGTTTTACGGCTCATGAATACCCCTCCCGAAGTATTTCCCGGGGCGGTTTCCTATCTTCGGGTGATTTTTATCGGACTGGTGGGGATGTTCGGCTACAACGGGGTGGCGGCCCTGCTTCGGGGCGTGGGAGACTCCAAGACCCCCCTCTATTTTTTAATCCTTTCCTCTTTCCTGAATATCGGTCTTGATATTCTATTCATCGTCACCTTTCAGATGGGGGTGGCCGGGGCGGCCTGGGCCACCATAGCCTCCCAGTTTATTGCCTTCCTCGCCACGGCGGTGTACCTGAATAAAAAACATCCGATTCTCAAGGTCTCCTGGAAGGTTCTCTGCTTTGACCGGGCCATTTTTAAGCGGATTGTGGCCATCGGGCTTCCCGCAGGAATCCAGCAGGTCGCCATGTCTCTGGGACTTATAGCTCTTCAGTCGGTGGTCAACTCTTTCGGCGCCGTCACCGCCGCCGCGTACACCGCCGGGACCCGGGTGGATACATACGGCATCATGCCTCTCATGGTTCTTGGGGCGGCCTTCACCACCTTCGTGGGGCAGAATTACGGGGCCAACCGTGAGGACCGGATCCGCCGGGGGCTGAAGTCGATTATGGCTGCCTCGGCACTGATTTCGATTTTCTTCTTCGCCGTGGCCTGGCTCTTCGGTGAGTCGATCGTGGGGCTTTTTAACACGAACCCTGAGGTGATAGCCCAGGGGGTGAACTTCCTGCGAATCCAGTCCTCCTTCTACCTTGTGGTGGCGATTCTTCACGCTTTTTTCGGCCTTTTCCGGGGGACTGGCGATACGTTGGTTCCCATGATCATCGCCGTGGTCAGTCTCTGGCTCATCCAGGTTCCCGCGGCGGTGATTCTTTCGGGTTACATCGGTGTGGCCGGAGTCTGGTGGTCCCGGCCTCTGGGCTGGCTCGTCGGCGTTGCCGCTGTTCTGCTATATTACCGGAGCAATCGCTGGAGGCGAAACCTGGCTCCCCCCCTGGTGAGGGAGGTGGAAATTGGCTGACAGGGAATCGATTAAAGACCTGGCCCGGCTCCATTTTATCATGCACGGGTTTTTTAAGAGCACCCTGGCGGAGGATTTTAAATCCCGGGATTCTCATCAGCGATTCGGTGTGCTCTCGCTTTTGGATGTTCGGGGCGATCAGGGCCTGGGCGAATTGGCGGAGGATCTGGGTGTCTCCTCATCCAGCCTCTGCATCATGATGAACCGTCTGGAGGAGGGGGGTGCCATCCGCCGTTGCGCTGATCAGCGGGACCGTCGGAGGGTCTATTACGCCCTTACCACCGAAGGAAAAAATCATCTGGAAAAGGAGCGGAAAATCCGGCTTGCCGCTCTGGCCGAAGGGCTGGAGCGCTGGCCCGAAGAGAAGCAGGCGGAGATATTGGAGCTGGCCCGCCGGCTGGCGGACCTGATGGAGCCCGGGGGGGGCCGTGGCAAAGCGTCTCGTTGAGGGTCTTACCGCCGCCGGGTTCCGCCTTGGCGGATCTGGGCGCCCCGGGTGGCTGCAACGGGTCTGCCCCTCTCCTTGCGGCGGGCCGGCAAACCCTGTACAATTCCCGGCATCATGGATGCACTGATTTCACTGGCCCTGCTTTTTGTTTTTCTTTTTGCGGGAATGCTGCTGGCCCGGATCCCCCGGGTGGCCCTGTCCCCCTGGCTCAAAAAAATATCCGCCGGAGTTCTCTTCGGGCTCCTGTTTTTTATGGGATTCCGGATGGGCCGCACCACCGAAGGCACCGCGGAACTGGCCCGGGTGGGGCTGCTTTCGGCGGGGTTCGCCCTGTCCACTGTTGTGGGGACCGTGGCGGTGCTGCTGCTGATTTTTTCGTTTTTTCGCCAGGGAGAGCGGGAACCCCTGCCCTCCACATCGGCTGAATTCCTCGGCGACGATCCCGCCGCCGGATCCGGGGCCTTTACCGCCTCCAGGCTTCCCGCCTTTATGATTCACCTGAAAGACCCTCTTCGCCTCTTCGCCTTCGTGGCGGCGGGGTTTCTGGCGGGGCTGCTGCTGCCCGCCGGCGGGTTTACCGGTGAGGTGATCTCTACCTGGATGCTTCGGGCGCTGCTGCTGTCCATCGGGATGGATCTGACCGCCGGGGGGGTCAGTTTCCGGGCGGTCCTGGCCGGCAAAAGGACCCTCCTTCTGCCCCTGGGGACCGCGGTGGGGTCGTTGCTGGGGGGACTGTTGATGGTCCCCCTCTTTGGGCTGACCCCTTCGGAGACTTTGGCGGTTTCTTCGGGATTCGGCTGGTATTCCCTGTCGGGGGTCTTGATTTCCGATATGGGCAACCCTTTTCTGGGTTCCGTGGCCTTCATGGCAAATATTCTCAGGGAAACCATGGCCCTGCTGGCCATCCCTTTTCTGGGGGAGGCCCGGCTTCCGTATCTGGCGGTGGGGGTGGGCGGCGCCACCAGCATGGACGTGACCCTTCCCCTGATCGAGCGAAGCTGCGGCGCCTGGATCGTTCCCCTGTCCATCACCAGCGGCGCGGTTTTATCCCTGCTGGTGCCGGTGCTGGTGCCGCTTTTCTATAATCTGGGGTGAGACCCCCCCGGGGAACCCGGGGGGCTGTTTAATAACTCCCTCCCGCCGGAGGAGGGCGGTCTTCCGGTCCCGTCCTCCGGCGTAGTTGCCCGCCTCTGTCAAAGTTTCCGGGTGCCGCAGGGCCCGGTGGTAGAGTTCTTCCCGCAGAACCCGGTGGCAGGGGATGATGATGACCAGGGGGTTCTGACCCGTGGCGGTTCCCGCCGCCCGGAAGGCCCGGGGGCTTCTCCCTTCCGCCGCCAGGCCGGCGTAGGTGGTCAAAGACCCGTAGGGAACCCGGGAAATGGCCTGCCATATCCGCTGCTGAAAGGGGGTCCCCCGGGGGGCCAGGGGCAGGTCAAAGCGCCGGAGGGTTCCGGAAAAGTAGGCCGCCAACTGCTCTTCCAGGGCGGCGGCGGTTTCGGCGGCGGCGGAGGTTTTTACCTCCGGTTCCTGCAGCCACCGCGCCGGCAGGGCATCGAAGGCCAGGGCCGCCACCTCTCCCGAAGGAAGGATGAAACCCTCCAGGATCCCCAGGGGCGAATTCAGATTAACCCTGTGCCCGCCCCCCTTTTCAGAAAACATACTCAGCCCCCAGGGTCAGACTTTGGCCGCCCCTGCGGTTCCAGCCGAAAAGGTCGCCCCCTTCACCGGCCTGGAAGCTGAAAGCCCCCAGCAGCGTGAGTCCCTGGTAGATCTTCCACTGCCCCAGGAGAGAGGCCATCCCCGAGTTGTCCACGGGAGAATAGAGGCCGTTGACGATCAGCGCCGCCGATCCCCCGGAAAGGCTCACCTCGGGGTAGAGAAAGAGGCCGTAACCGGGGCTTGTGGCCAGGGCGGCCTGGGCCGCCTCGGCGCTGGCATAACTTGTCGCCTCCCAGTCCCGGCCGGGCCTTATCAGCCCCTCCAGCCGGAGCCCGATGGTGGGAGCCCCCTGGGGATAGAACGAATGGGCCACCCCGGCGGTGATCTCCAGGTTTTCCCGAAAGCTCTCCTTCGGGTCGGAGGGGTTGATCCGGGCGGCGGCGGAGAGGTGCCAGTCCAAAAGGAGGTAGCCCTGGAGGCTCACGTAGGGCTCATGGACCCCCCCGGCCTCCGTCCCTCCGGCCTCATCGTCCCGGTAATTGTACAGGTACCCCGCCTCGAACTTGGTGTTCACCGCCTCGGTGACGATCCGCAGGCCCGCGTCGGTGTGGGTGATGTCGTAGTATTCGGCATCGGGGTTGGGCCACGGGGGAGTCTCGGTCATGATGGGGACGATGAAATCCGGCGGCAGGGCCACCGCCTCCACGAAGCTGAACATCCCGAAGGGCAGGTAGGCGGCGGCGAGCCATCGGGCCTCATCCCGGAACACCGACGACGTCAGCCCCGGGGTGAGACTGGTGGAGCCGTAGAGCCTGTCCCCGGCGTTGAAGTAGATGCCGTCCCCCCAGGAGAGCCGGGCCTTGCCCAGGGTCAGCCTGAGGGCGGGAAAGTCGGTCTGAACGAAGGCGCGGTAAATGTCCAGCAGCGGCGGCCCCCCGGTTCCCAGGGAAGCGGTGGTGCTGTCCAGGGAAAACTCCCCTTTCACATCCCGGCTGCCCGTGGATTTGATCGAAAGCCGGGCCGTGGCCAGGCCGGTCAGATCCAGGCCGTCGTTCCCGTTGGCATAACCGGCGGCGTAGGAGCTGACCTTCACGGAGGTGCGGCTTTCGGCGGCCAGGGGAATAACCGCCAGGAGAAGGGCCAGGGCAGCTCCCGCCGCTGCCGCGGCGGGGCGAGTCAACCGCACGATCATCGCGACAGCTCCCGGTGGGAGAAGAAGGTGCGGCTGAACGAGACGTTGGTCTTCATTCTTTCTATGTGGAACTCGGTGGAGGAGTTGCGTTTCATCTTATCCTCCATGATCATCCGGGAAGGAACCAGATAGCCGTCCATTTCCAGATATTCCTGGATTTTCATGGTCTTCAAGAGCCGGCCGCTGACGGCGTATTTGTAGACCTGCCGGGAGACCAGCAGCTCCTTGTCGACCCAGATATCCTGGGTGTAGTAGGGAACGTTGGGGCCCAGGGCAGTAAGGCCTATGATCCAGCAGTCCCGGCCGTCCACGGATTCGCTGCCCTTGAGCTCGGCGGTGTAGTCATCCAGGATACCCCGGTCTCCGGTGGTCATGTCTTCGTAGCTGAAGTCGGAACCCATCACCGAGTCCCTCAGGGCCGCCCCCTGCATCCGGATGGTCCGCCCCGCATCGGGGAAGTAGACGTAGAGGTCATCGCCGGAACGGAGGATCTTCTGTCCCTCTTCCTCCAGGCTGGTAAATTCGATGAGGGACAGGTCGGTCCCCTGGGCGTAGCTGATGAAGCTGGTTTCCTTGGCGCCGAACCGGTCGTTGGTGACCATTCGTCCTTCCACTTCCGAAGTTTCGGGGCTGCTCTTTGCCTCCATCTGCCGGATAATCTCTTCGGCGGATGGTGTCTGGGCGGCCAGGGCCGCGGCGGCGGTCAGGATGATTCCAAAAAGTAAAATGCGTTTCATATCATTCCTCCAAAATTATTCACTGCGCAAGGCTTCAATGGGATTGATTTTTGCCGCCCTCCGGGAGGGCACGAACGATGCCAGGGAAGCTATGACGGTGGAAAAAACGAAGACCTTGATAACAATGCCCCAGCTGAGGACGGGATAGAAGATTCCTGATACCTCCATGCTGATGCCTTCCATGGCATCCTGCATATTCAAACCAACGTTTCCCAGGGGAATGGTAAGGATGCTGCCCAAAATCACCCCGATGAGGGACCCGATAATGGAGATAAACAGGGCCTCCAGAAAAAAGAGCTTCACGATTTGTTTCCCCGTCATTCCCATGGCGGCAACGGTGCCGATTTCTTTTGTCCTCTCAAAAATAACCATCATGGTCGTGTTGACGATTACCGTGGCACCAAGCAGGAAGAAGATCAGCCCCATGAAATTGTAGGCCTGCTCCGCCATGGCCAGCCAGCCGAAGACCCCGCCGGGGATGTCCATCCAGCCCAGGGCGGTGATGTCGTTCCAGCCCCGGCGTTCAAAAATACCGTTGAGCAGCGCCGCGGAGGTTCTGCCGTCCTCCTCCACGTTCCGGATCAGCACCTCGGTGACGCTGTCGCCCATCCTCAGGTAGTACTGGATCCGGTCCAGGGGGGCCAGGAAGGTCATTTTGTTAAAACTCTGGACGGGGAACTTGGCCACCCCCACCACGGTGAGGCTGAAACCGTTGGCCCCCCGGCCCCTGGTCTGAGTGAAGAAGGTGAGGGTATCACCCAGGGTTACCCCTGTGTCATTGTAGAGACCGGGGGTCAGGAGCACTTCGTTACTGCCCATCTCGGGGAGCCTCCCCAGGACCATCAAGTCTTCCAGGTTCTGAAAGACCTTCTCTCTTTCAAAATCCACCCCCTGCCCCAGGGAGGCAAGGTTTTCCTCTTCCAGGTAGATGGCGGCGGGAAAAGAGATCTTCGGAGATACGTAGGCCCCGGGCAGGGCCTCTTCCACGGCGGTGGTGACGGCGGTCTGATCTTCAATTCCCAGAAACAAGGGGTTGAGCTGTTCGTATTTGTCGTATTCGTTGTGCCGTATCCGCACCTGCCCGTTATAGTGGTTGACCAGATTGGTCCGCACGTCGTCCTTCATGCCGGCGATGAGGCTGAAGAGGAAGACGAAGCAGAGGGCGGCGATGGCGATGGCGGTGGTGGAGAGGATGGTCCGTCTCAAATTCCGCCTCATGTTTCTGAAGGCCAGATTGGTTAATTTCATGTCGCACCTCCTAGTTGTGCCGCAGGGCGTCGGTGATCTTCATGCGGATGGCGTTCCGGGTGGGAATCAGGGCCACCACCACGGCGATGAAAATGCCCAGGAAGAAGGCGGTGATGATGGTGTCGATGTTCCAGGCGCCGTACATCACCCCGGTGGTCCGGTAGCCGATATCCATGTCGCCGATGAGGGTGGAAAAATCAATCCCCCACCGGATGATCCAGAAGTTCAGAATCACCCCCAGGATGACGCCCCCCAGGGATCCGATCAGTCCTATCCCCGCCGATTCCAGAAGAAAGGATATTTGAATCTGCCGGTCCTTCATCCCCTGGGCCCGCATCATGCCGATCTCCCGGATTCTTTCGAAGATGGCCATGAGCATGGTGTTGGAGATGCCCACGGCGGCGATGATGAAGACGAAAAAGAGGATCATGCTGGTGCCGGAACTCTTGGCTTCCGCCAGAGCCAGGAAGTCCTTGGCCAGGTCGGTCCAGGAAAGAACCTTGAGCTGCGGATAGGCAGCCTGGATGACGGTATTAAGTTCTGCCACGGTCTGAGCGACATCGTTGGTGGCGGGAATATCCAGGGCAATTTCCGTCACGCCGCCTTCCAGAAACAGGACTTCATTCGCCACGTCCAGGGGAATCATGACGGCTCCCCGGTCCAGATAGGGGTTGGGAGTGTCCACCAGGCCCACCACTTCCAGGTCCAGGGTTTGATTGAACCCTCCGGCGGTGCGGGTGCGAAGGGAAATGAAGTCTCCGACTTCAAGGTCAAGGCTGTCAGCCACGCTGTCTCCCAGGACCGCGGCGAATTCACCGGCTATAAAGAATCGGCCCTCCACCACGGCGTCCTTGATGCGGTAGACCCGGCTGTCGGTATCGGGATCCAAAGCCGTAGCCCGGACGAAGAGGGATCCGTTATCCACGATGGCTTCGGCGGCGAAGCCGGCCCGCCAGGTATGGGGAATATTCTGTCCGTTCAGCAGGGCCGAGACCGCCGCGGGATTGGGAATCAGGTATTCCAGGTTTCCCTTGGTCATCTCATCCTCGTATTCGGCGAGAATCACCTTGGCCGAACCGGTTTCGTACCAGCGGAAATTCCGTTCCGACTCTTTATCCATCCCCAACAGCATGGAGTCTATCCAGATGAACAGGCCCAGGCCGAAGGCGATGGCGAAGGCGGTGATCAGGGTGCGCCGCCGGTACCGGGACAGGTTCTTCCAGGCCAGAATGATGAGAAATTTCATGGTTACTTCCTCCTTTCGTCGCCCACGATCTCTCCGTCGTGGAGCAGGACCAGCCGGTGGGCAAAATCCATCACCATCTTGTCGTGGGTGGAAAAGACAAAGGTGCTCTTGTGTTTCTCGTTGAGCTCTTCCATCAGTTTCAGGATCCCTTCGCCGGTTTTGCTGTCCAGGTTGGCGGTGGGTTCATCCGCCAGAATGAGCAGGGGCTGTTTCACCAGGGCCCGGGCGATGGCCACCCGCTGCTGCTGCCCCCCGGAAAGCTGGTTGGGTCTGCGGTGCATCATGTCCGACAATCCCACCTCTTCCAGGATGGTCTCGGTTTTTTGTTTTATCTCCTTTTCCGCCATGTTCATGATGGAGAGGGCGAAGGAGACGTTCTCGTAGGCCGACAGCACCGGGATCAGGTTGAAGGACTGAAAAATAAACCCGATCTTGTGGCGCCGCAGCAGGGCCAGGTCGTTCTTGTTTTTGTTATTGATCAGTTCCTCTTCGATGAATATCTTGCCCTGGTCGGGCACATCGAGGCAGCCGATGAGGTTGAGCATGGTGGTTTTTCCCGATCCCGAGGGCCCCGCCAGGCTGGTGAATCCCCCGGGATGGATCTCCAGGGAAACCTTCTTCAGGGCGTGAACCACCACGGCGTCGCCGTTGGAGTGGTTGGCGCTGGACTTATAATCTTTGCTGACCTGTTCTAATCTAACCATTGTTTTCTTCCTCCCGTGTTTCGTCTGTCAGTGATTTATTCATCGCCGCCGCCCCCATGACGGTGCCCAGGTTCATGCCGTCCAGGGCCGACGAGGGCAGGATCATCATGGAACCCTTGTTGTGGCGGATTCCTTCATAAACCATGTTCATGGCCCTCAGCTGCATGGCCGTGGGCGAGGCTTTGTATTTTTCCGCGGCGGCCACGAATTTTTCGGCGATCTCTTCTTCGGCGGTACTCAGGATGACCCGGCTCTGCCGCTCCCGTTCCGCCTGGGCCTGCTTGCTCATGGCGTCCTCCAGCTCCTGGGGGATGATGATATCGGTGAATTCCACCGACAGGATGGAGATGCCCCAGGGGTTGGTTTTGGCGTCCAGGATCGCCTGGATTTCCTTTCCCAGGGCTTCCCTTTCGGAGAGGATGGTGGCCAGGTCGTATTTGCCGATGCTGTCCCGCAAGGCGGTCTGGGCGGATAGGATCACCGCCTCCACGTAGTTTTCCACTTCTAAAACAGCCTTCTGGGCGTCCCAGATCATCCAGAACGCCAGGGCGTCCACGTGGACCGGCACCGTGTCCCGGGTGAGGGTTTTCTCGGCGCTGAAGTCGGTGGCCCTGATACGGGTATCCACGAAGGCGGCGATCCGGTCTGCCAGAGGCTGCAGGATGAAGAGGCCCGGGCCGTGGACCTTGCGGAACTTGCCGAACCGGAGGATCACCACCTTGTCCCAGTGGGCCACCAGGGTGACCGAACAGGCGATGAGGAGCCCCAGGGATCCGAACCCCCCCAGAATCCAGGGAATCTCCGTCAGAGCCTCCAGGGCGGGGTACCATTCGGTGGCCATTCCTGAGACCAGGACCATCCAGAAGATGATCTGCAGGACCAGGAGCATGCTCCAGAGGGGCAGCAGCGAGAGAAGAACCGCCTGGCCGATCAGGCTTCCCGCCAGGGCGATAAGGGTGGGCAGAGGCATGTGGCTCAGCTGGTACTGAAGCAGCACCCCGGCGATGAGAAAAATCCCCAGCACCAGGTAGGAAAAGGGATTGAAGTGAAAATCCCGGGGCAGTGTCACCCTGGGATTGTTCTTTATCCTGTCAATTTTTTGTCTGAAAATATTCATGGAACCTCCTATTTTCTTACAGTTCGGTCAGGTAATCGATCACATCCCGGGTGCTGAATCCGTAGGATCCCGCTTTTACCAGGAAGGGGCGGGTGATTTCCGCCAGGATCCGTTCCCGCTCCACCGTGGAAAGCTCTATCTTCTTGTCGCTGATGAAGGTGCCCGTCCCCTGCTGGGTGGTGACGATGCCGCGGATTTCCAGTTCGTTGTAGGCCCGGGCCACCGTGTTGGGGTTGATCCGCAGATCCACCGCCAGGCTCCGTACCGTGGGAAGCTGTTCCCCCTGGGTGATCCGGCCGTCGGCGATGGCCATCTCTATCTGCAGGATGATCTGCTTGTAGAATGGCACCCCGCTTTTGGGGTCCAGGGAAAGGATTAAAGATTCCGCCTTGTCGACGGCCATGGCACCCTCCTTTTATTGTATTAAAGTATTAGTACAATAAAGTATTAGTTCTTTGATTGAAAAATGTCAATAAAAAAAGGAGGATCTTCACGAAAAAAAATAAAAAAGAGGCCTTTCGGGGGGTGGAAGGGGTAGGGAGCCGTTCGGGCACCGGCAGGAAGCTGTTTGGGACTTGGTTTTTCAAACCTGAAGCCGTATTTGATCCGGCCCCAGGCTCAGCAGGATCAGGTTTCGGTGAACCAGCGCATGAATCCTTCAAAACTGAACTGTTTCTTTTTTTCCCAGAGGACAAGCAGGGGATAAAATCCGATGATAAATACCAGGGCCAGAAGCAGGGCCACAGGTGTACTCATGGCGTCACCATAGAACCACCAGTGATCCCACCCCCCGGAGGCCATGTACCCCGCCAGCAGCAGCGGCCAGACGTGAACGGCGTGGTGAACCACGTAGGTGCTCAGGGAGAACCGGCTGTAGCGCTGCAGAAATACGAGAACGGGACTTTTCGAGGGGATTTCTCTGTTATCCAGGGTGCGGTTAAAGGTCCAGAGCATAAGAAGAACCAATCCCAGGCTTCCCATCAGAAAGGCCGGTGAGGCGGGGTAAAAACTGAAGGACCCGGCGTAAAACCGGACGATCGGGATTCCTGCGGCAGGGATCATCGCTCCCGCGGCGGAGGCGATCATCAGGACAATTCCGGTCAGGGGCAGATTTCTTCCCATTTTTCCTTCCCCGGGATTACCGAAATACTGTTTTCCCGCTATCAGCCCCGCCAGGGGGAAGATGATCCAGGGGAAGAGGGGAAAGTATCCGTGGAGGAAGAATCCCAGCATCACATCAGGGAAGGTGAAATCGTAGAGGTACTCTTCCCATTCCCTGTCCCAGTGGCTGTGATAGCCGGTTATTTCCCGCAGGGGAGGACTGATAAGAAAAACGGCGATTAGAATTATCATGATTGTTTTGGTACTGAGCCGTCGAAGGGCGTAGACGACAAAGGTGGAGGCCCCCAAAAACGTCAGGATGTCCCAGGAGAAAACCTCTTTGGGCAGCCAGATGAAGAAGGCGAAGGCAAGCCCGGCGGTAAAGAGAAAGAAACCCCGGCGGTACGCCATCACCCTGATTCTGGCAGGGGAAACCCCGGAGGACTCCCGGCGGCGAAGCCAGATCCACAGACTCAGCCCGGTGAGAAATCCGAAAAGGGGGGCGGGCAGCATTCCCAGTACGGCGGAAATACCGTAGAGAAACCCCGTTGAGGCTTCCCAGGGAGACAGGTTTTCCACAAAGTGAACCTGGATCATCAGGATAATGGCGATGCCCCGCATCACATCCAGGGACGGTAGATGCTGAGCTTTTTTCATTTCTGCCATGGTGCTTCCTTCTTCTTTTATTGAAGCCATCATAGGGGAACGGTCTGCATCCCGCAACCAAAAAAAATTCTCCCGGTTGCCGGGACAGGATCTGCACCTGCCTTCAGGCCCGGTCTTCCCCCAGGGGGGTGGTCTTCATGGGGTTTTTGAACCGGATAAAAAGGAGGGTGATGATGGCGGTGTTGATTAAAGAGGCGGCGGCGAAGAGGTTCCAGAGGGGGGCGCCGGAACCGAGGCTGCCCACCCAGCTGTAGAGCCGCAGCGAGACGGGGTAGAGCCTTTCGCTGTTGATGAACAGCAGGGGGGCGGTGAAGCCGTTCCAGGCTCCTAAAAAGGCCACCATTGAGGCGGTGATCACCGGGGGCAGGCTTAAGGGGACCAGAATTTTCCATGTGTAGGCGGACGGTTTTACCCCCTCCAGAAGGGCCAGGTCCCGGAACTGGGGAGGCAGGGTCTCCAGGTACCCGGTGAGTACGAAAAGGGCGAAGGGGAGGCCATGGTAGAGGTAGATTAAAATCAGCGGCAGGTAGGTGTCAATGAGCCCCGCCCGGCGGAAGAGGGCGTAGAGGGGCACCAGGGAGTGGATCCCCCCGGCCAGGCTGAAGAGCTGCAGCGCTCCCAGAAAGAGAAGGGTAGCTTTCTTTCCCCGGTTTACCAGGTAGACCGCTCCGGGAAAGGCGATGAAAGGCAGGGCCAGGGCGGTGATGCCCGCCAGGACCAGGGTGTTCAGAAAGGTCCGGCCCATCCCTTCTTCGGAAAAGAGAAGGAAGAAGTTCTTCACCGTGGCCAGGGGGGGGATGAGGGAGTCGATGTAGCAGGCGCTGATTCGGGAGAGGCTCATCCAGACCAGGAGAAACAGCACCGCCGCCGTGGCGGCGGCATACACCAGGGCCAGCAATCGGGAACCGCCCTCAATGAGGCGGCCCCCGTGGATGCGGGAGAGGTGATGGTCCAGGGCGGGGCCCAGGAGAGTGGAGTTTTTACGCTTCCGGCGGTAGAGCACGGGGATGATGATCAGCAGGGTCACAGCCCCGGGGTGAAACCCGCGCAAAAAACCTTCGGCGGCCACGGCGAAGAGAATCTGCCCCCCCCGCAGGGCCGCCACGGCGGGAAAAAACCGCGGTTTTATCAGCACCACGACCAGGGCGGCGGCGGTGATGAGCCCCGAAATTCCTCCGCCGGGAAGCTGGGTCAGCAGGGTCAGGACGATGAAGAACCGCCAGTTGGCCCCTTTTTTGACGCCTCCCCAGTAGAGCATGAGGTATAAAAGCGCCGCCGCCATCACCAGGGCGTAAGCGGCGTTGAGGCCCAGGTCTCCCCGCTGCAGGAAAAGCTCGTAGAGGAATACCCCCAGGGTGGTGGTGGCGCCGATGATGTGCCGGTCGGTGATTCCCGAAACCAGAGGGGGGCCGCCGGAGGTCATCAGGAAAACCAGGGTGAACTCTTTGAAAGCCTTGATGAAGTTCAGCAGCCCCAACAGCAGCAGCATCTCCTTCAGCTCCGGCAGGTAGAGGTACCGGGCGATCTCGCCGTCTCCGGCGCCGTCGATCCGGGCGGCCTCCACCACCTCTTTGTTAACCTTGGCCAGTTGTCCCGCCAGCAGGAACGCCGTCAGGGGCAGGCCCAGCCAGAGGCTCACGGAAAGACAGCTTAAGAATCCCGCCGCCGGATCGTTCATCAGGTCCACCGAGAGGCCCGTTATTCTCTGAAGAACCGAAATCCCGCCGTTACCGTAGAGAAAGGCACGCCAGAGGGGGACGGCGATGTAGATGGGGATGCCCCAGGGGATGAAAAGGACCCGGTAGAGGGCGTTTGAGCCCTTTCCGGGATGGGCCAGCCGCACTGCCAATAGAAAACCCAGGGGCAGGGTGAGGGCCACCGAAAGGAAGGACCAGAGGATGGTGATGTTGACGGAGAAGGAAAAGCCCTGGTCGGAGAAAATATAAGCATAGTTGGCCAGGCCGGCGAAGTTTCGCCCTCCGGGGCCGTCGCTGAAAAAGCTGTCCAGCACCGCCCCCGCAAAGGGAGCCGCCCCGATGAGCAGGACGAGGAGGACAGGGGCAATCAGGGCAAAGGGCGGGGCGTGCTTTTTCATAGGTTTTGTCGGCAAAAAAAGCCCGGAGGCGGCCGGAGCCGAACCGGGCCTGTTTTACGGCATATCTTAGTAAATCAGCCGGATTTCCACAAGGTTTTTGACCGACTTGATTCCCTCGGGAACCAGGGCCGCGTCCTTGTCCCACACCAGCCGCAGGGGCCATTCATCGGCGGAGAGAAGCTGATCGTCCTTACCGGTGAACATGGCCACGATGACATCATCGTTGCCTTCAACCTGGGCATTATCAAGGGTTACCTTGAAGCCGTCGGCAGCAATCAGCTCCACCGCCTTGTAGCCCGTGGGGCGCTCGATGACCCGCCAGAGGGGCATGCCCATGTAGGGAATGTCACTGTCGCTTTTTCGGTCGTAGTAGGCCACCCGGGTCTTGTGGGTGGTGACGCCGCTCTGCATGGTCTGCCGGTCGAATACCTCGGTCAGATCCTTTTGGGTCAGGGTGAGGGAAAAATCCTTGAAGGGAACCCCCTCGGTGACGATCCGTTTGATCATCCGGGCCGAGGAGTGGCCGGAGATTTCGGGGTTCTTCGGTCCCACCTTGACCAGCCGGATGTAGCCGGGGTCTTCGGGCATGTAGGCGCCGTTCTCCTTGAAGGCCAGGATCCAGTCGCCGTCGGCCTGATCAAGGAGCATTTCACCGCCGAAGGTCATTTCGTAGCCGTCCATGGCCATGATCTTCAGGGAGCTGTCGGGCTCCAGAACCATGTACTGCTCCAGCAGGGGCACCAGTTTGACCCCGCCCCACACATTGGTGAAGCTGTTGCCGTAGCTGTTGGTGTAGGTTCCCTTGTCCTCCACGTAGATGTCCATCTGCTCCATCTCTTTCAGGGTGTAGGACCGTTCAATGCCGTTGACCGCCAGTTCCAGGGTGAAGGGGTTGTCCTCCAGGGCCACGGGGGCCAGGCTCAGCTCCACCGAGGCCAGGTTCTGGACCCAGAGCTTGCTGGAGAAATCACCCGCCACCTGCAGGGGGATGGGCTGGCCGTCCTGAGTCACCGCCAGCATCATGGTTTCGGGGTCCACATCGGCGGTAAAGAAGGTGGCGGAATAGCCGTCGGTGGATGTAAGGGTGATATCGTACCCTTCCCTCCAGAGGCTTTCCTGGAATGTGAAGGGCATGGATCCGTCGGGATCATCCACCATGGCCACCGCTTCCGAGAAGAGGATCCCGCCGTAGAGGTGGGTTTCGCCTTTTTTCTCCAGGGAGAGTTCCACGTAATGCTCATCCATCCAGGCCATCATGTCCGATTCCCAGAGCTCGTCGTTTCTCACACCGGTGAGTTCCACCATCCATCCTGTTCCCGCCGGAGTGGCGGAGGAAACATCATCCACCTCGGGGGTGGATTCCGTTGCCGGGGCGCTGAGGCAGCCGGTGAAAACCAGCAGGGCCGTCAGAAGCAATCCCAATACCATTCGTTTCATGATTTTTCTCTCCTTAATTTCGGCATCCTCCGGGATGGTCTCCCCGCAGGTGCGTTATTCGTTATCCATGAGCCGCTGACCCTGCCGCAGCACCTCTTCCACCGACAGGCGTCCCGACAGGGCAAACCGGATCAGCTTCCAGAGATGGTTTTTGTAGATCCGGTAGATCCGCTGGGGGGGTATCACCGTACCTTCCTGCATAGAGAGGGTGAATACCTGGTTCAGTTCCGGGTCGATAGTCCTGAGGGGAAAAAGGTCGGGACGAACGGGAATCTTTGCCAGGTCCCGGGTGAATCTTTCCTGTACGCTCCGGCCGGCCAGGTGCTGCAGAACCCGGCGGGCCAGCACAGGAACCCGGGTGTGCCGGGTCATGGCAAAGGCCTTGAAATCCAGCAGGGGCGATACGGGGCGGCCGGTCCCTCCGTGTCGGGGATAGGGCTTGATGCCGAAGTTCAGTCCCAGGGAGGTAAAATAGGGGATGGCGTAGGAGCCGGTGAGAATCATGGCGGTTTCTCCCCGGATGAACAGGGCGTCCATGGCGTCCCGTTCCCGGGGGATTAAAAGTCCCCGCTGTTCCAGGCCGATGATGTATTCCAGGGCCTTCCGGGTGGGCTGGTCATCCACAATGATGGTCCCGTCCCTCTCCAGGAGGGTCTCCTTACCGAAGGCAATCTGGAAGGGGATGAGCCAGTTGGAGGAATAGGCGTTCCAGGCGGCGGGGGTAATGCCCCGATGTTTTGCCGCCGCGGCGGCGGTTTCGAAATCCGACAGGGTCCAGGGACCCGGGGCCAGTTCTATCAGATCTTTGTTATAGATTAAAACTTGAGTGTCGAAGTAGAAGGGCACACCCCAGAGCCGGCCGTTCAGGGTAAAGGCGTCTTTTCCCTGGGGAATCAGGTCCGGAAGGACCAGGTAGTCCAGGCTCTGGACCGCCCCTGCCTGGATGAGGTCCTCCACCGCGCTGGACTGGATCATGATTAAGTCGGGAACCCGGCCGCGGCCCCGGACCAGAGAGATGAGTTTGCTGTCGGGGTTGGGCACTTCCGCCGCATCGATGGTCAGGCCGTGGAGGGCGGCAAACCGTTGAAGTTCCGCCTTAAGCTCGTTTCCCCCCTCCCAGGAAGTCCATACTGTAAGTTCCCGGGAATCCAGCAACGCTCCACGAGCCAGAAACCGGGTTACCCCGGTATAGAGAGTGTTCCGGAAGAGCAGATCCCACCGATTTTCTTCGGGGATGAACCAGGCTTCGCCGAAATCCTCTTCGGGAGAATCCGCATCGATCCGGCTAAGGCCCCGGGCATGATGAATTTCCAGGGAGTAAATCTCCTCCATCAGGGGAAGGCATTCCAGGAGGCCGTAGGCCGAAACGGCGCGGCCGTCTAGAGTAAACGAAACAGGAAGAGCTCCGGAGCGGGAGGGGAGGGGAAGGGTTGTCTGGTTGACCCGCAGGTCCAGGGAGGAAAGCCCCGAAAGAGCCAGCAGGAGCACGAGGATGCCCAGGAAGGGCTTCTTCAAAATCATGGCAGTCTTCCTTTCCAAATACGGGAGGCTCCACCGTTTCCAGTGAAACCCTGTCGGCCCCCCCTCCATAAACCTCATCCGTGTTAAGATGCGGCGGTTAGGAAAAAGGGCTCGGAAAACATATTGTCTACGAAGGCATACTAACCTGCTTTTTCCGGCGGGTCAACGGTCTTCGGCTGTTCCAACCGTGTCAAACCGGTAATAATGGGAATACACAGGAGGGATCCTATGGACACCAGAGATTTTCTCAAGGATCTGCCCGCCCGGGCGGCGGGGCAGAAGAAAGAGCATCAGGGCGCTGTGAAACGGCTGCGCAAGATGAGAGCAGGAGACATTGAAGCGCTGATGGAAGAACTCCACCACCGGGCCTTTGACAAAATCGACTGCCTGGAATGCGGGAACTGCTGCCGTGCTCTGGGTCCCCGGATCACCGAACGGGATTTGATCCGGCTGGCCAGGGTTCAGGGTCTTTCCGCGGCGGCCTTCTGTGAAACCTTCCTGCGCCGGGATGAAGACAACGACTGGGTGTTCAAATCCATGCCCTGCCCCTTCCTGGGGGAGGATAATTTCTGCTTTGTCTACGAAAACCGGCCCCGGGCCTGTGCCGATTACCCCCACACCGAAGGCCGCCAGGTCCGCTCCCGCCTGGGAGAGCTGGTGAAAAACGCGCTGGTCTGCCCCGCGGTGTTTCTGGTGCTGGAGGGGATCGTCGAAGAGACGGGGGGGCGGGGTTGAAAGATCTTATATCGTGTATGTTTGAGATGATATCTATGATCATCGGTATTTGTTTTTCCTTCAGCAAAGGAGTTTGTTATGCCTAATAGGGGAGAGTTGATAATCTATACAACACCAGGGGGTAAGATTCAAACCACAGTAAAATTAGAAAATAATTCGCTTTGGATGACCGAAAAGCAAATTGCCGCTGTTTTTGAACGAGATAGAACCGTCATTGGTCGGCATATTAAAAATATTATCAACACCGGGGAGTTAGAAGAAAACAGGACTGTGCAGAAAATGCACATTGCAAATTCTGACAAGCCAGTATCTTTTTACAATTTAGATATGATTATTTCTGTTGGATACCGGGTCAACTCGATGAGAGGTACCCAGTTTCGCATCTGGGCTAATCACATTCTGAAAGAACATTTGGTTAAAGGCTATACTATCAACCAAAAACGCCTTCACGAACAGCGGGAAAATATCTTGAGACTTCGCGAATCTATAAAAATGATTGAACGGAGTCTATCGGAACAGGTTGAATCGGTTGATGACGCGCGAAAAATTTTCCGGGTCCTTTCAGAATTTTCTCTTGGTTTGGATATTCTGGACGATTTCGATCATGAAAGACTTGAATTCAAGGGGAGAACTGAGCGGCCAGCTAAAATTATACCCCCGGAAGAATTTCTTGCAGTGATCGAACAAATGCGCCGCGATTTTGATTCCTTCGTATTCGGTAGACCCAAAGACAAAAGCTTTGAAAGCTCCGTCCGACAGATATATCAGTCTGTTGGGGGCTATGAGTTGTATCCAGCCATTGAAGACAAGGCGGCAATGTAACTGTATTTCGTTGTGAAAAACCATTCCTTTGTTGACGGTAACAAGCGTATCGCGGCAGCTCTTTTTTTATATTTCCTTGACAAGAACGAACTACTATTCAACATGGATGGAACGCGTCGAATTAGCGATGAAGGGCTTGCTACATTGACTTTGTTAATTGCCAATTCTAAGCCGGAAGAAAAAGACACTATGGTTAAAATTGTCATAACCATTCTGAATCGAAACAAGGCATAAATTGAAAAAGGGCTGGAAGTAACTAACCGAATTGCGGGATAGCCTTAATTACTTCTTTTCTTCTCTCTCTCTCCCGGCCAAAACAAACTCCCCCGGTGAGAGGGCAAAAATCGATTCTATCCCCGGGGTCAGGTAGACCTTCTTGTCTTTGGTGATGAAGATCGCTTCGATCCCCTCCAGGCTTTCTATCAGGGTATAGCCCTTTTCCAGGCCCATGGCAAAGACCGAGGTGGACAGGCCGTCGCCGTCCACCGATCTTTTGGACACAATGGTCACCGCGGTCAGGCTGTTATCCACGGGATGACCCGTGGCGGTGTCCAGGATGTGGTGGTACTTGATACCGTCCTCAATAAAAAACCGCTCGTAATCGCCGGAACTGACCAGGGAGAGGTCCACCAGCTCCAAAACCCCCACCGATTCTCCCCGGGGTTCCCAGGGATTCTGGATGCCGATCCTGAAGGGAACATCCCCCGGTTTGGCCCCCAGGGTCAGGACATTGCCCCCCAAGTTGATGATGCCCCTTTCATACCCCCGGCCCCTCAGGGATTCGGCGATCCTGTCGGCGATGAACCCCTTGGCGATGGCTCCCAGGTCCATCAGCATCCCCGGGGTTTCCAGGCCCACCCTGTTTTCTGCCGGTTCGGTGACCACCCGGTTCAGGTCCACCAGAGGCAGGGCCGCCTCAATTTCCTCCGGGGCGGGGACCCGGGCGTCATCGTAACCGATGTGCCAGAGATTCACCAGGGGCCCGATGGTGATGTCAAACCGTCCTTTCGACAGGGCCCCGTACCGCAGCCCCTCCTGAATGACTTCGAAAACCTCCGGGTCTACCACCACCGGTTTCGTCCCGGCGGCATTGTTGATGCGGCTGATATGGCTGTCGGGGAGGTTCAGGCTTAAGAGGTTTTCGTACTCCCGGATCTCGGCAAACAGCTCATCGAAGAGTTTTGGCTGGGGCGGGTCGTAGAGTTTGATCCGCACCACCGTTCCCAGGATGAAATCGCTTTCTTCCCAGACTTCTCCGGCGGCGCTGCGGGGCGTGAAAAGACGGGGGGCCATTATCAGGGCCCCTAAAACCAGGATTATCATGATGATCAGAATGATCGGTTTAATTTTCATGGGAAAAACTTACCGGAAATCGGCGGAAAAGGAAAGGGTGGCACGCCGGTGGGGTTGGTCGATCGGGGTCCGCCGCCGCCGGTCATCCCCCGGGGCGGGATCCCAGGTCCCGGGTAATCTTTTTCCCCATCCCGGGGTCATCATTTCGAATGATCTCCGGCAGCGTTCCCCCCAGGGCGATCTTGCCCCCGCAGATGATCAGCACCCCCCGGACGCCCGGAACAGCCAGGAGCTTATCCACCGCGGCGGGCATGTCGGCGGCTTTCTTCACCAGATTGCCCCCCAGGGTGGCGGCGGCGTCGGCGATGAACCCGTCGCTGCTGCAGACCGTCACAAGGTCGGTTCGGCCCAGGCTCAGGGAGTGACCCATGCGGCCCGAGGAAGAACAGAGACTTAAAGGTGCCTCTTCGGGGAGAACCCGGAAGGCCAGCTTGTCTTTCAGAGGACCTTCCCCGGGGTGAATCCCCAGGATCATTTCCGAGTTAAGCCGCAGGACCACATCGCCGCCGTTTTCCGCCGCCGCTTCGGGTTCGCCCGCCGCCAGGGCGGCTTCCACAGCTCTCTGGGCAAACCCTCCCGCCACGGCGGCCATGGGCCCCACCCCGGTGAGCCGGGCGGCTTCCATCATCCGCCGGGCAATATCCGGAGGCGTCACCGCCGGGGGTGTGAGGGTTTCGGAGGGGTCCGGAATGTCGGGAAGGGGAACGAGGCTGGCGGCAAAGGCGGGGCGGTACCGGAGATAGGCTTCCAGGGCGGCCCTGTCCCGCAGGATGGTCTGGATCATCACAGCGTCGGCGGGCACCGAAAGGCGGAAGTTGGCTTCTTTGTGGTTGAACTGGACAAAGCGCCGGGCCATGGCTTAGAAGAGGGCGGAACAGGCTCCGAAGGGGCAGTTCTTGATGCAGGCCAGGCACTCGATGCAGCGCTGGTCGTCAAACTTCACCTCCATGGTGGAGCGGTCGGGGATGTGCAGCGCCTCGGTGGGGCAGTGGGTGAGGCAGTTGCCGCAGCTGGTGCACACCTCCTGGCTCCACTGAAGGCCCCGGCGGCTCTGGCTGACCTGGATACGCAGCTGCTGCAGGTAGGTAATCCCCTGGTCGATTTTTTCTTCTTCCCCGGAGAGATCCAGAACCATGTAGCCCTCTTCCTGTTTGTTCACCAGGGCGCGGTAAATATTCACTTCCAGGTCGTAGTCCCTGACCAGGTAGGTGATGATGGGTTTTTCGCTCACGTCGGCGGGAAACATCAGCAGTATGCGGCGGGTTATCATGAGTTCATCCCCCTGATTTCCAGTTTCTTCATTCCCTGTTCCAGGGGGAGCCGGCGGTGGGGCTCTGCCAGGAGGAACCGGCCGGATCGGACCTCTTCTTTGAGGATTTCGGCGATTTTCCGGGCCTTGGCGTAGGACGAGAGGGGGCTGGCGGGGATGATTTTGTCGCCGATTTTCACCTTCCCGCTCTTAAGTTCCGCGTAGGAGACCGATGCCACCACCTCGCCGCTCCGTTCAGGGTAGGAGGTGGCGTAGTCGATCACCTGGGCGTAGATGTCCTTGTCCCGGATGGTGGTGGCCTTGAGAACCTCTTCATCCAGGATGGGAATGGGGATGCCCACCCCCAGGGCCAGGCTGACCCCGTACCCCTTGAGGCTGATGCCCCGGACAAACTCGGGAATCATCTGTTTCATATCGGCGGTGAGTCCCAGGGTTCCCGCCCCTTCGTTGGGAACCCCCGTGGGACCCCTGTCGCAGGTGGGGCAGTGCTGGGTTCCTTCGGCGAAGACGTGACCCTGGGCCCCGGCGAGCCACACCTTGGTGCCCACTCCGATGGTACGGTAGAGGGGATCGTTCAGCAGAGGCGAAAGCTGCCCCGCCGAGGAGTAGGTCATGTTTCCCATTTGGGGTTTTAACAGGCCCAGGTAGGTATAGAGGGGGCGGTCGGAGCTGTTCACCGCCACGTTGTAGTTCTGATAGCAGTTCCGGGGGTTCACCATGATGGCCTGGTTCATGTCCTCCAGGCCTACCCAGGTGCGGATCTCCCTCCGGGGATATTCATCGGTGCCGTAGGAAAGGGCGAAGAGCTGAACCTTCTCTCCCGCCACCAGTTTCTCGATGACGTGGCCCCCCCCGAATTTGAACTCACCGGGGTAGTCGATGTTGGCCGGGTCGTTATGGCGCAGCTGGGTGGCTCCCAGGTAGACATCCACCGCCGCCACCCCCGCGTAGGCCGCCACGTCGTCCAGCCATGCCTCGGTGATACGCATCTTGGGCTTGCTGTGGCCGAAGTTGAGGAAACAGCCCGAGGAGCACATGGCGCCGAAGGTGGCGGTGGTCACCACATCCACCTCCCGGGCGGCGGTTTCGATCCCCTTCTCTTCCACGTATCCAATGATCTCTTCCGCCGTCAGGACCACGGCGGTGCCGGCGGCGATTTTTTCGTTGATTTCCTGGTAGCTCTTCATGTTCCCATCAAATTAGACCAAGGGGGTGAAACTTTCAAGGGGAAACAGATCATCCCGGCTTGCGTCTCATCCCCGACCTTCATTAAAATGGCAACATGAATGTAAAACAAACCCGGGGCCTTCGCCCCGACGGACAGCCTTACCGGGTTCTCCTGGTGGACGATTCCCTCTTTGTAAAAACGCAGCTCACGAAAATTCTGACTTCCGAGGGGTTTGATATTGTCGATACCGCCTCTCACGGCAAAGAAGCGGTGGAAAAGTACACCCTCAGAGGAGCTGATATCGATCTGGTGACCATGGATATCACCATGCCCGGCATGGACGGAGTGACCGCCCTGGAAAAGATCATGGAACTGGACCGGCAGGCCCGGGTGGTGATGATCACCGCCATCGGAAAGCAGGATCTGGTGAAGAAATCGATCATGCTGGGGGCATCGGGCTACATCATCAAGCCCCTGGACCCCGAGAAGGTCCTGGGGAACATCCAGCGGGCCCTTGCCTGAGAAGACCCTGGGAATCTGCCGTTTAGAAAAATCCATCGGCCTGTTTCCCAAATTGATTATCCGGCGGAACGGCGTTATACTCTTTAGACAATCACCTTAGACAGGATGGATAAATGATTAATAAAGCTTTTCTACCCGTGGCTCTGATTCTCCTATTTCTGGGGAGCTGTGCCACGGTTCCCCGCGCCGCCGGGGAAGAGGAAGTTCTGGCCAGTCTGGAACTCATATCCGGAGCCTCCCCGGAGACCCTCCTGGCCTCCAGCCATGATCCTTTTCTGCTGGACGGGGAGGTACTGGTGGGTAAATCAGCCCTGTCCCTCCTCTGGAACAGCCTGGCCGAAGCGGGATTCGGATTCACCAATCCAGTGATCACCGAGATCCTCCCCGCCGATCCCTCCCAGGCTTCGCTGTTTTCTTCCAGCCGGGAAGTGGTGTACTTTTTCGGTAATTACGCCGCCCCGGGATCCACCTTCGTCCGGTTCCGGAGCGGTGAAGGAGAGTTTCTGCTTCTGCTGGCCCCCAGGGATAAGGGGAGCCGCAAGATCCTGGGATGGGGAGGTCCGTACTGATGAAAAAGCAGCTTTTGTTACTTATCACGGCGGCTGTGTTGGCCCTTCCCCTCTCGGCCCAGAATTCCGACGTGGTCTATCTCGAGGGCTGGGTGGATGTGAAGACCGGCTCCGGCGACATTTCCGAGCTCTTCATGGGCGACCAGGTGAGGGTGGGCGAGACGGTCATCACCGGCGACGACGGCCTGGCGGAACTGCAGCCCGAAGCGGGAAGCCGCATCATCATCCATCCCGGAACGGTCTTCTCCCTGCAGGAACGCACCGTGAACGGCCAGAAACGGTCGGTGGTTTCCACCTCCCTGGGCTCCGTGGCGTTCCGGTTCAACAAGATGACCGGCGCCGAGCCCGACATTGCCACCCCCAGCATGGTGGCGGGAGTCCGGGGAACCGAGTTTACCGTTTTTGCCGGCGCCGACGGGTCGAGCCTCATCATGGTGGAATCCGGCGCTGTGGCGGTGGAATCCCAGGGCCGTTCGGTGGATCTGGCCCCCAACGAGGGGGTGGAAGTTCAGCCCGGCGAAGCCCCGGGAGAGAAGTTTCGGGTCATGCGGGGCAGCCTCGATTTTTCCGCCTGGAACGCCAACCGGGCGGAAGAGATGCTCTCGGACCCGCTGCTGGCCCTGGCCCGGATGGAGAAACAGCTCGTGGAGCTGGCGGAGCAGGTCCAGGAATGGGGCGGCCGGTATGAGGCTAATATCAAGCTGGTGGAGCAGAAGCGGGGGGAGATGAAAACCTTGGCCGAGGCGGGCAAGGAAGATCAGGCGCGGAGCCTTTTTACCGAGGAGCTGCGCCCCCTGGAGGTGGAAACCAGCGACATGGTGCTCAACTACCGCTACTACTCCCTGTCGGCCCTTAATTTTCGGCGCCACGTCATGTCCGGGCTCTACACCCGCATGAAGGCGCTGGGTTTTAGCGGGACTGCTGTGGATTTTGAAGGATTCAGGGGCGCTTATGCGGCCCTGCTGGACTATTACGAAGAGATGATCGTCCCCTACCTGGTGGCGGCGGATTTTTAGACTATGAGTGTTTTAGGAGGATATTATGAATAAACGAACGGTAAGAATTCTGGGGCTTCTGATTCTGGCGGTGGTGATGGTGACGACCTTCAGCGGCTGCGACCTGATTATGGCCCTCTTCGGGGGGAAGGTGATGGACCGGATAGAATCGTTTGCGTCGGATCTGAACAGCAGCAGCCGGACATCTATCTACAAAAACTTCCATCCCACAAAAACGACCCAGTATGATAATATTAAAGATTCCTCTTTTTGGGATTATGCTTTTCCCACGAGCTATGACTATGAGTTTATCAATATCGTTGCCAGCGATAAGAACCTGGTGGCTACCGCAACGCTCGTTGTCACAATTGGCGGGATAGATTATGAGTACAGTGTGAATTTTACTTTCGCCGAAGACGGCTTTGATGTTCTGATTGACGACTTTTCCGGATTTTCTGTAAACATCTACCAAATCCTCGGCGACGCCCCTGTGACCCGGGAATAGTCCCGCCCTCTTTCCAATTCAGGCCGCCGAAGCCTTCGGGCTTCGGCGGTTTTTCTTTAACTGCCCTCCCTCCATTCCAGAGCCTCCCGGAATTCTCTGTTTTTTAATCTGTAAATTTGACAGAGCCTGTAAGAATAGTTGAAACTTGCCTCTGGGTTATTATTACGGAGGTTTACTTAAGCCTCCCTCAATCCCTCTTCGACAGGATAAAAAAGTGGACCACCGCCTTGAAGAAATCATAGACATTCCCCAGTTTCAGATCCTCCAGGACAAGCTTAACCAAATCTATTCCTTTCCTTCCGCCATCATCGACGGGGTCAACTACGCCAATTTTTTTACCGGCCAGTTTTTCCTGGAAGAGCCGGACCTGGATTTCTTCCGAGCCCAGGCGGCCCGTTACGGTTTTGATGAAGAGGCCTGCCTTGAGACGATGAGAAGGGTGCCGGTCTGGTCCCGGGAGCAGCTGGACAGTTACCTTTATTTTATCAAGGGGCTCATCGCCATCATCTCCGAAAGCGGGGGCTCATTTTCTGCAGAAACCGGTATCCTTGAAGGATCTTGCGACGGTGGTGGATAAACTCCTTTCTGAAGAGGAAAGAAGAAGGGTTTCTTCCAAAAAAGTCCTGGATTAAAATCAGCCAGATCAGAACCTTGTCGACCGAAAGAATCGGATCAGTCCTGGGACGAGCCTCCTCCTCCCTTATGGATCAGGTTCTGGAGGGCCTCTCCGAAATCCTCTCCCCCTAATCTGCTATCCTGTATCCTTCCAGCCGCCCCGCCGCCTCGGCGCTGAGCCGGGTGGTGATCAAGGTGCCTTCGTCGGTGTGCTTTTCTTCAATGATTTTGCCGGACCGGTGGGCGTAGGCCACCAGGTCATATCGGTCCTGGGGGATAAGGTAGCGGCCCGCCCGCAGGCTTTGGCGGACCTGTTTTTCCAGGGCCTGAATCAGTTCCGGCATGCCTTCCCCGGTATGGGTGGATATGAAGTGGCTCTCGGGGAACCGTTCCTTCAGATACCAGGGCAGTTCGGTGCTGTCGCAGAGATCTCTCTTGTTGAAGACGGTGAAAACCGTCTTGTCTCCCGCCCCCACCTCTTCCAGCACCTGTAGGGTGGTCCGGGCGTGGTCCAGCACTTCCGGGCTGGAGGCGTCCAGAACGTGGATGAGAAAATCGGAAGTCAGGGTTTCTTCCAGGGTAGACCGGAAGGCCTCCACCAGGTTGTGGGGCAGATTCCGGACGAATCCCACCGTATCGGTCACCAACAGTTCTTCCCCGCCCCCCAGGTCGACCCGGCGGGTGGTGGGGTCCAGGGTGGCGAAGAGCTTGTCTTCAATGAATATTTCTTTTCCCGACAGGGCCTTCAGAAGGGACGATTTGCCTGCGTTGGTATACCCCACCAGACCTGCAGTAGGGCAGGGCACCGCCTGCCGCTGTTTCCGCTGGGTGGCCCGCTGGCTTCTGATTTTCAGGAGCTCTTTCTTCATCTTGGCGATCTTCTTCAGGACGATCCGGCGGTCCACTTCGAGCTGGGTTTCCCCCTCACCCCGGGTGCCCTTGGAGCCGCCCCGCTGCCGGGAGAGGTGGGTCCAGGCCCGGGTCAGCCGGGGCAGAGAGTACTCCATCCGGGCCAGGGCTACCTGGATTACCGCTTCCCGGGTGGAGGCCCGGGCGGCGAAGATGTCCAGGATCACCTCCTGCCGGTCGATGACGCAGAGCCCCGAAAGCCGTTCCCAGTTCCGCTGCTGTGAGGGGCTTAGGGAGACATCGAAGACGATACAGTCGGCGCCGCTTTCCCGGGCCGCTTCCATCACTTCTTCCGCTTTTCCCGTGCCCAGGTAGAGCCGGGCCTGGGGGTTGTCGATCTTTACCACTTCACTGCCGACAATGGTGAGTCCCATGGTTTTTACCAGACTCCCAAGCTCCTCCACCAGGGCGGCGGCTTTTTCTTCGCTGGTATCTCTGTCTTTTATTCCAATCAGGTAGGCCGATTCGGCGGGAACTGATTCTTCCTGTCCTATCATTGTTTCTCCTGGAAAAGTGCGGTCGAAGCCGAAAAACAAGGATACCCTTCCTCGATGGTCCTGTCTACAGCAGGGCCAGCGCAACAGCTGTCAGTACACCAGGGTCAAACCGGCGAAGAATCCCTGAAGGTAGCCGCCGCCGGAGGAGCCGTAGCTCCGCCAGCCCAGCCGTGGATTGATTCCATTCCAGTCCGGCATTACGGCTGCCTCAAAATCAGAGCCCACCGCGCCGGAGGGGTAGAAGTTAAAGGTTGAAATCATCTCCAGGGAGAAGGTTCGGTTAATATTGACTCTCACCGGCAGGGTGAGGGAGAAACCCTGGTAGCTGTTTTCCCCGGTCATGCCGAAGGCTCCCAGGCCGGGGCTGATCTCCATCACATCGGCGATGGACATGCGGTAAAGCAGGTGGGCGTTCCAGAGATGGATCTTCGACGGGGTATCGGTTTCAAAAAAGAAAGTATACCTTCCGACCGCTGCGAAGGCGCCGTAACCGGCTTCGATCCGCTGATCCAGGGCAAAAAGATCGGTTTGAATCATCTGGGCTGAGGAGTCGGATCTGATCAGGGCGATCAGGGGTTCTCCCGTTGCCCGGGGCCAGGGGAACTGGGGATCCTGAGAGTGCATCCGTTCCTGACTGGTGATGCCCCCGCTCAGGAGTCCATACCAGATGAGCCGAGCCATGAGCTCGGCAAAAAAGGATGTTCGGTCTTCTTCCCCGTTATTTTCGGAAGGATCCTGTTTCTCTTTCTCCCTTTCGGTCTGAAACGAGTCTTCAAAGGCTCCCAGCTCCTGGGCCGCTGTGGGGAGGGCCAGGAACATGGCGGTAACCAGTATCAGGATCGATCTTGATGGTGTCACGGCATACCTCCTTGTGAAGATAAGGATATCACAAATTGAAAAAAATATTTAACCTGGCCAAGTTTCTATTGACAGAAACACTCGGATGATTTATTTTGAGATAATCAGTGTGTTCTTATGTGTAGAAACATAGGTGATGGCGATATTAAGAGAAGCAGGAGGAACCCATGCCCGTTAAAATGATCCTTTCCGAAGATGAGATGCCCCGCCAATGGTACAATCTGGCGGCGGATCTTCCCACCCCCATCCTTCCCTATCTGGGACCCGACGGTAATCCCGTCACCCCGGATATGATGGCTCCCATCTTTCCCATGAGCCTGATTGAACAGGAGATGAGCCAGGCGCGGGAGATTGCCATTCCTGAACGGGTGCTGGAAATTCTTTACCGGTGGAGACCCTCTCCCCTCCACAGGGCGGTGGCCCTGGAAAAGGCCCTGGGAACTCCGGCGAAGATTTACTACAAGAACGAGAGTGTGTCCCCCGCGGGAAGCCACAAGCCCAATACGGCGGTGGCTCAGGCGTATTACAACAAGGAAGCGGGGATTGAACGGCTCACCACCGAGACCGGTGCGGGTCAGTGGGGCAGCGCCCTGAGTTACGCCTGTTCCCAGATGAATCTGGAATGCAAGGTGTTTATGGTAAAGATCAGCTTTGACCAGAAGCCCTTCCGCAAGGTGATGATGGAAACCTGGGGAGGTCAATGTATCGCCAGCCCCAGTACCGAAACCCAGGCGGGACGGGATATCCTGGCCCAGTTCCCCGACACCCCGGGGAGCCTGGGAATCGCCATCAGCGAGGCGGTGGAGGCGGCGGTTTCCGATCCTACGGGAAAAACCAAATACGCCCTGGGCAGTGTTCTGAACCACGTGATGCTCCATCAGACCATCATCGGCCAGGAGACGAAAAAGCAGCTGGCTCTTTTCGGGGTTAAGAATCCGGATGTGGTCATCGGATGTGCCGGCGGGGGCAGTAACTTTGCGGGTCTGGCCTTCCCCTTCGTTCGGGATAAGATCAACGGGGCGGATATCGAAATCATCCCCGTGGAACCCGCCTCCTGCCCCACCATGACCGGCGGCTCGTATACCTATGACATCGGCGACATGTCGGGAATGACCCCCCTGATGGCCATGCACACCCTGGGCCATAACTTTGTACCGCCCCCGATTCACGCGGGGGGCCTCCGGTATCACGGCATGTCACCCCTGGTTTCCCAGGCGGTTATCGAGGGCCTTATCACCCCCCAGGCGATTCATCAGCTGGAATGCTACGACGCGGCAATAACCTTTGCCCGGACCGAGGGCATCATCGTGGCTCCTGAATCGAGTCATGCCGTGGCCAGCGCTATCCGGGAGGCCAAAAAGGCGAAAGAGGAGGGTAAGGAAAAAACCATCGTCTTCGGCCTCAGCGGCCACGGCCTCATGGACTTGAAGGGATACCAGGCCTACATGGCGGGCGAGCTGGCGGATTACGCCCTGCCCCGGGAAGTGATTCAGGAGAACCTGACAAAGATTGAAGGTTTCCCCAAGATTCCCGTTCGAGCGTGAGGGTTGTGTTAATATCGGGGTCTCCGGGGTCTCCGGGGGCCCTGTTTCTCAAGGGGGATGTTTGAAGGTGGATAAAAATCAGGAAATTTACTGCCGGAAGCTGGGCCATCATGTTCCCCTCGCTTACTGCCTGGCCCCGGGGCAGGATGTTTTTTGCAGTTCCTTCAGGGACTGCTGGTTTGCCCGAATGGATGTGGATGGTTTTCTTGAAGAGAATTACACCCTTCAACAGAGGGAGGAGGCCTTAAAGCCTTCGACCCCCAAAGTAACCGGCATTATGGCAGTTCTGGAGAGGCTGGGAGCCCTGGCGCAACCGGAATAACGGGAAGTCAACAAAAAAGTTTATAAAAGTTAGCAAATTAGAGCCATGTCAGACTCATATCATTTTTACGAAACCCTCCTGTAATAAAAAGATTGTTGATGCAACCAATTTATTGGGCTGTCGCTGATGGGGCAGATGGTTGCAAAACACAAATTTTGGAGGATTTCACATGGAAGTTACTATCTTTCCTACAAGCGCTGTGATACTGGTCGCCATCGGCCTGTTTCTCGCGGCTGCCGTGTTCATCGGCCTCTACTACAAGAAGAGAATCGATGCCACCGAAGACTTCGCGGCGGCGGGTCGTTCCCTCACCTGGCCCTATGTCATGGCTTCGGTTGTTGCCACCTGGATTGGCGCGGCGGTCATTCTGGGCGGAGCCACCGAGGTTTATGAGTACGGTTTTCAGGGTATCGTCTGGGACCCCTTTGCTCCCTTTCTGACCCTGGTTCTTGCGGGGGTTATTTTCGTCAAACGCCTGCGGAAAACCAAGTACGTCACCGTGGGTGACTACTACAACAGCCGGTTCGGCAAGCGGATGGCCATGATCTTCTCCATCGCCCAGTCGGTGACCGGTCTGGCGTGGCTGGCCGCCCAGTTCAAGAGCTTCGGTGTGCTGATCCACATGACCACCGGATTTCCCACCCAGCTGGCGGTGGTTATCGGTGCCGCGGTCATCGTGTTCGTGGCCATGGCGGGGGGTCTCTGGGCTCTGTCCCGGACCGACATGATCAGCTTTATCATCATCAGCCTGTCCCTGATCCTTATGGTGCCTTACACCTTCTCCGCCGTGGGCGGTGTGGGGGCTTTCTTTGAAAATGCCGGAAACGTCCAGGAGCTTCCTCAGTGGAGCCTGTTCTACAGCGGCGCCGTGGACGAGGCCGGCGATGTGGCTGGTTTTTACTGGTACGGCGGCATCCTGGGTGTTCTCTATGCCATCTCCGCCTGGATCGCCGTGGGATTCGGCGACTTAAGCTGTCCTGTTCTGAACGCCCGTACCCTGGCGGCCAAGTCAGAGAAAGATGCCTCCAAGGGTTTCATTCTCGGTGGTATTGTCTACCTCATCCTAGGGATGATCCCCATTTTCGTCGGCATCGCGGCCTTCATCGTGACCGAAGGGGGAATGCCCGAAGAATCCATGGAAGTGATCCTTCCCTGGTTCGTTCAGAACCACATGCCCTGGTGGCTGGGAATCATGTTCATGGTCTCCCTGGCGGCGGCTATTGTGAGTACCGCCGGTGACACGGTGCTGATCGACTCCACGGTGTTCACCAACGCCCTGTACAAGATCATCAAGCCCGACATGGCCGACAAGGACCTGATGAAGAAGCTGCGCTGGGCCCTGCCCCTCTACGGCCTGATCGGATACCTGATCACCTTCGCCGGGGGAATCTATTCGCTTCTGGTGTTTGCCGGGGCCTCCCTCTTTCCCACCGTGGCGGCTTCGTACATCTTCGGCCTCTTCTGGAAGAAGACCAACGAGACCGGCGCCCTGGCTTCGTTCTGGTTCGGCATCGGCAGCTGGCTGGTGATGACTTTCCTGATATTCATTCCCGCCGCCACCAACTACTTTGACGAAGGGGTGACCCTCTTCAACGACTTTGCCTACATTCTTGGTGAAGGGTACCTGGAAGACGCGATCTACATCGCCGCCGTGCCCGCCTTCGCCATCAGCTGTATCAGTCTGGTGGTGGTCTCC
>Ga0334882_1001266_pt1 | contig 31005 bp, 29 predicted proteins | sample GraSluR1_MG_5_FD_207226 | JGI IMG/M metagenome (GOLD analysis project Ga0334882, IMG submission 207226) | Sludge microbial communities from methane-producing bioreactor in Wageningen University, Netherlands - Granular Sludge_15_04-R1 | ecosystem: Engineered > Bioreactor > Anaerobic >... | reverse complement strand
GGGGCCACCTCCTCGGTCGGCATGGCCCTGGCCGTGTTGGCGAAGCTGCGTGGCCTGCGGGTGTTGGCCACCACCCGCAACCCCGGCAAGGCCGGGCGGTTGCGCCGGCTGGGGGTCGACCACGTGATCATCGATGACGGCGGGATCGCGCCGCAGGTACGGGACCTGGTCCCGGGCGGTGTCGACGGTGCGGTGGAACTGGTCGGGGTGAACGTGCTGCGCGACACCCTGCGGGCCACCCGCCCGGGCGGCACGGTGTGCTTCACCGGGATGTTGAGCGATGAGTGGACGATCCACGAGTTCTATCCGATGGACTGGCTGCCCAACGGGGTCCGGCTCACCGCCTACGGCGGCGAGGCCACCGATCTCACCCCGGCGACACTGCAGGGCTTCCTCGACGCGGTCGCCGCAGGAGCAGCGGTGGTCCCGCTCGGGCGGGTGTACCGGTTGGGGGAGATCGTGCAGGCCCACCGCGACCTGGAGAACAACACCGTCGGCGGCAAGGGCGTCGTCGTCCTCGACATTGACCAGGACACGCCGTGACTGCCACCGCTGCCACCCGGCGGGGATCGGTCGGGGTGCCGGTCACCGCGACGCTGATCGGCACGATCGCCCTGCAGACCGCGGTGCCGCCGTTCGCCACCGACATGTACACCCCCGCCTTCCCGAGGGTCACGCTCGACCTCGGCACGTCCGCTGGGCTGGTCGGGCTCACCCTGACGGCCTTCTTCCTGGGGCTCGCCATCGGCCAGCTCGCCGGCGGTCCGTGGTCGGACCAGCGCGGACGACGCACCCCGCTGATCGTCGGCGGCGTCGTGTGTCTGGCCGGTGCGATCGGCTGCGCCCTCGCCCCGTCGATCTGGGTGCTGGTCGCCGCCCGGGTCGTGCAGGGCGTGGGCGGGGGCATCGCCGCAGCCGTCGCCCGGGCGGTCGTGGTGGACGTCGCGCACGGCGACCAACTGGCCCGGGTGATGTCGATCCTGCAGGCGCTCGGCGGCCTCGCGCCGATGGTCGCCCCCGTGCTCGGCGCGCTGGTGATCACGGTCGCGACCTGGCGCACGGTGTTCTGGGTGCTCGCCGGGCTCGGAGCGTTGATGGTGCTGACCGCGGTCTGGTTCGTGCCCGAGACCCTGCCGGCCGAGCGGCGCCATTCGGGCGGGTTGCGTCGTTCGGTGGCCGGGATCGGGGAGGTGCTACGGGTGCGCCGGTTCGTCGGCTACACCCTGGTCGCCACGTTCTCCGGGTTCACGATGATGGGCTACATCGCGAACTCCTCCTACGTGCTGCAGGTGATGAAGGGGATGGCGCCGATCCCGTTCTCGCTGTTCTTCGCCGCCACCGCCTTCAGCCAGGTGCTGCTGTCGATCCTCAACGCCCGCCTGGTCGGTCGGGTGCGGCCCCGCGCCATGATCCGGATCGGGCTGGTCGCCACCAGCATCGGCGTGGTCGCGCTCGTCCTCGGTGTCCTGTTGTGGGACACCCCGCTGCTGCTCACCTGCGCCGGCTTCCTGGTCGTGATGGCCTCCATGGCCTTCATCTATGGCAACTCCGCAGCCCTCGGCGCCCTGGAAGTCACCCACGTCGCCGGCGCGGCCGCCGCCGTCCAGGGCGTCGCGGGCGCGCTCGCCATGGCCCTGGCCGCGCCGCTGGCCTCTGCCGGTGGCGGGCACACCGCCGTCCCCATGGTCGCGGTCATGGCAGGCGGCAGCGCGATCGCCCTGACCAGCTACGCCACCCTCACCCGGGCCCGCCGCGCCCGCTGAACCGCGACCCGAGTCTTCGGTTCAGTTGCCGGTCGGCGGGTCGGCTTCGGTGAAGACGCGCCGGGCGATCGGGATGGCGCTCATGGCGCGGGGCCAGCCGGCGTAGAAGGCGAGGTGGGTGATGGCCTCGACGAGTTCGGTTTCGGTGAGGCCGTTGGCGCGGGCGCGGCGCAGGTGTCCGACGAGTTGTTCGGTGTGGCCGGCGGTGACCAGGCAGGCGACGGTGACCAGGGACCGGTCCCGTGGGGACAGTTCGGGGCGGGCCCAGACGTCGGCGAAGAGAACCTCGTCGGTGAGTTGGGCGAGTTTGGGGGCGATGTCGCCGACCAGGCGTTGGGCGACGGTCGGCTCGGGTGCGTCAGTCACGGGTTCCTCCGGTGGTTGTGGTGTGCTCAGCGGTTGATCCAGCTCTGCATGGCGCCGGGGTAGCGCTCGGTGGGTTGGGTGTATTGCTCGGTTGCCGTGCTGAGTTCGGCCAACTCAGCGCTGGTGAGCGGGAGGTGGGCGGCGGCGAGGTTCTCGGTGAGCCGGTGGGGTTTGGTGGTGCCGGGGATGGGCACGATCCAGCGGTGTTGGGCCAGGATCCAGGCCAGCGCGACCTGGGCGGGTGTCGCGTCGCGGGCCTGAGCGATCCGGCCGAGCAGGTCGATGACCGCCTGGCCGGCGGCGCGGGCCTGTTCGGTGTAGCGGGGCAGGCGGCCGCGCAGGTCGGTCTCGGTGAATGTGGTGGCGGCGGTGATGGTGCCGGTGAGGAGTCCCTTTCCGAGTGGGCTGAACGGGACCAGCCCGATGCCGAGTTCGGCCAGGGTGGGCATGATCGCCGCTTCGGGTTCGCGCCACCACAGGGAGTACTCGCTCTGCAGCGCGGTGACGGGCTGGACCGCGTGGGCGCGGCGGATCACGTCCACCCCGGCCTCGGACAACCCGAAGTAGCGCACCTTGCCTTCGCCGACGAGCTCGCTCACGGTGCCGGCGACGTCCTCGATCGGCACGTCCGGGTCGACCCGGTGCTGATAGAGCAGGTCGATGCTTTCCACACGGAGGCGGCGCAGGGAGTCCTCGACACTGGCCCGGATGGTCTCGGGGCGGCTGTCGAGCCCGGTGGAACGGTCACCGTCGAACGCGAAGCCGAACTTGGTGGCGATCACCACCTGGTCCCGGACCGGCGCGAGCGCCCGCCCGACCAGCTGTTCGTTGGTGAACGGCCCGTACACCTGGGCGGTGTCGAAGAAGGTGACGCCCTGGTCGACGGCCGAACGGACCAGCGCGAGCGCCGACTGGTCATCCAGACCGGTGCCGTAGCCGTGGTTGAGGCCCATGCAACCGAAGCCGATCGCGGAGACCTCGGGTCCCTGAGTGCCGAGCGTGCGCGTGATCATCGATCCTCCTGTGTGTGGTGTTCAGCCGTAGTGTTCGTGGCCGCTGCCGCGGGCCCCGGCGACGCTGAAGCCGGCGGTGGCCTCGTCGAGCCGGCGCAGGTCATCGGCGGTGAGGATCAGGTCCGCGGCGGCGAGGTTCTCCTGCAGGCGGTGGAGTTTGCGTGTGCCGGGAATGGGGACGACGTGTGGGCTGCGGGAGAGCAGCCAGGCGAGCGCGACCTGGGCCGGGGTCGCGCCGGCGTCGGTGGCGACCTGGTCGACGAGGGCGACGATGGGCTGGTTAGCCGCGAGCGCCTCCGGGGTGAAGCGGGGGAACCGGCTGCGGATGTCATCGTCGCTGAAGGTCGCGGTCGAGGCGACCGTCCCGGTCAGGAAGCCCTGGCCGAGCGGGCTCCACGGCACCAGTCCGATACCGAGCTCGGCGCAGGTGGGCAGCACCTCGGGCTCGGAGTCCCGGGCCCACAGCGAGTACTCGTTCTGGACGGCGGTGACGGGCTGGACGGCGTGGGCCCGGCGAATCGTGTCGGCTCCGGCCTCCGACAGCCCGAAGTGCCGCACTTTGCCCGCCTCGATCAGCTCCTTCACGGTGCCGGCGACGTCCTCGATCGGGACGGTGGGGTCGACGCGGTGCTGGTAGACCAGGTCGATCCGGTCGGTGCGCAGCCGCCGCAGGGAAGCGTCGACCGAGCTGCGGATCAGGTCGGGACGGCTGCAGACCTTCCGGCGTCGTGGGTCGGCGGGGTCGATGTCGAAGCCGAACTTGGTGGCGATCACGACCTGGTCGCGGAGTGGCTCGAGGGCTTCACCGACGAGGTCCTCGTTGGTGAACGGCCCGTACACCTGCGCGGTGTCGAAGAACGTGACACCGAGGTCGAATGCGGTCCGGGTGAACGCGATCAGGTCGGCCCGTTCGGGCGAGGGGCCGTAGTTGACGCTCATGCCCATGCAGCCCAGGCCGAGCGCGGATACCTCCAGGGCGCCCAGAGCGCGGGTCTTCATCGTCTCGTTCCCTTCGGCTCAGACGTCGAGGGTGCGGCCGGAAAGCCAGCGGACCATTTCGGGGTCGCGGTGGTCGAAGAACTGGCTCGTCCCGGTGTCCAGGCCGGCGATCGCGGCCATCTCGTTCTCGGTGAGTTCGAAGTCGAACACGTCGAGGTTCTCCGCCATCCGCTCGGGACGCACGGTCTTGGGGATCACCACCACGCCGCGCTGGGTCAGCCAGTGCAGCACGACCTGGCCCACGGTCTTGCCGTGTGCCTCGGCGATGCCGGCCAGGACCGGGTTGGTGAACAGGCCGTTCTTCCCTTCGGCGAACGGGCCCCAGGACTCGATCTGGACGCCTTCGGCGGCCATCAGGGCCTGGTCGGCGACCCGCTGGTGGAACGGGTGGGTCTCGACCTGGTCGACGGCAGGAGTGATGTCGTTGTGCATGATCAGGTCGATCAGCCGGTCGGGGTGGAAGTTGGAGACCCCGATCGCCCGGGACAGCCCATCTGCCTGGATCTTCTCCAGGTCGCGCCACGCCCCGTAGACGTCGCCGTAGGGCTGGTGGATCAGGTACAGGTCGACGCGGTCGAGGCCGAGCCGGTGCAGCGAGCGTTCGAACGCGGCCCGGGTCTTGCCTTCCCCGGCTCCCTGGATCCACAGCTTGGTGGTGACGAACAGTTCATCGCGGGGGATGCCGCTGGCGGCGATCGCGCGTCCGACCGCTTCCTCGTTCTGGTAGGAGGCGGCGGTGTCGAGCATCCGGTAGCCGGCGGCGAGGGCGTCGCTGACCGCCCGTTCGCACTCGGCCGGGTCGGCGATCTGGAAGACGCCGAAGCCGAGGATCGGCATCTCGACGCCGTTGTTGAGGGTGACCGTACGCATGAGATTGTCCTTCTGGTCGTTGAGTTGTTCCCAGTCCACTCCTGTGGGTGTGTGGGTGGAAGGCCCTGCCGTACCGCGCACTGCCAGTACCTGTCTTGAACGGCTCGCCGGGGGTAGCGTCCCGGGGGTGGACAACCGGCGCGAGATCAGCGACTTCCTGACTAGCCGCCGTGCCCGAGTCCGGCCCGAGGACACTGGCCTGCCCGCCCACGACCAACGCAGACGGGTGCCCGGCCTGAAGCGGGAGGAGGTGGCCCTCTTGGCGGGGGTGAGCGTCGACTACTACGCCCGCCTCGAACGCGGCCACCTCGCCGGTGTCTCGGCGTCGGTCCTGGACGCCATCTCCGATGCCCTCACACTCGACCAGGCCGAACGTGAACACCTGCGCGATCTCGCCCAGGCTGCCGCGGAGCCCGAGCGGAAGCTGCGTACCCGGCCACAGAAAGCCCTCGTCCTGAGGTCCAACATCCGCGCGCTGCTCTCCGGCATGACTGGAATCCCGGCCTATGTCCGGGACGCCCGGGCGGACGTCCTCGCCGCGAACGAGCTGTGCATTGCGCTGTACGACGGCATGCTTGACCCCGATCGGAGTCCGTTCAACGTGGCCCGGTTCGTGTTCCTCGACGCACGCTCCCACGGCTTCTTCCTCGACTGGGACGAGGTCGCGGACGGCACCGTCGGGGCCCTGCGCGCCGAGGCCGGCCGCAACCCGCTCGACAAGCGCCTTACCGACCTGATCGGCGAGCTGGTCGCCCGCAGCGATCCCTTCGCCACCCGGTGGGCCCAGCACAACGTCCGGCTCCACCGCACGGTCACCAAACGGCTCCACAACAACGTCGTCGGAGACCTCGAACTCACCGGCAACTCCCTGGAATTGCCCGGCGAAGGCCTGACCGTGATCGCCTATACCGCCGAACCCGGCAGTGCGGCCGAGGAACAACTCAGACTGCTCGCCAGCTGGCAGACCACCACCGAGAAGACGTCGGATTCGAGCAGGGCGAGCAGGTGACGCCACCGTCGGCGCGGCCCCGGTCCGGCCACGACCGGCACGGATCGGCGATTCCGGTGAAGCGTGTGCTCGTGCCGTCCTCGGCGCTGCTGTGGGGCCTGCAGTCGGCGTTCCTCAGCCCCGTCCTGGCGCTGATCCTGACCGAGTTGTACGGCGCCACGACCGCCGAGGTCGGCTGGGTCCTCGCAGCCACCAACGCCAGCGGCTTCGTCGCCGCGCTCGTGCTACCTGCCTGGGCCGACCGGAAACACAACTACCTCGTCCTGATGATGGCCAGCGCGATCCTCACCGCCCTGCTGGCCCTGCTGCTCGCGGTCGTGACCACGCTCCCGCTCGCCGCGGTCGTCCTGATCGTGCTCGGCGGGCCCGCAGGGATCGGCAGCTCGATGCTGTTCGCCCACCTGCGCCACGCCGGGGCCCGGCCCGCCGCCATCGTGAACACCCGCGCGATCATCTCCGTCGCCTGGGTCGCCGGCCCGCCCGTGGCTGCGGCGATCATCGGCTGGTTCGGCAACCGCGCGATCCTGCTCGCGATCGCCGGGGTCGCCGGCCTCAGCATCATCACCACGACCCTCATGCTCAAAAACCGGCGCGCCGAAACCCGGGCGGCAGACAAACCCGTGGCCACCGCTCGCCACGCCGAACACCTGCCCCGGGTGGGCCGGGGCGGGATCGTGCTGATCACCGCAGCGTTCGTCCTCCTCCAGGCCACGAACGCCACCGCCATGTCCATCATGACCGTCTACGTCACCCAGACCCTCGGGCTCGACGTGCTGTGGGCCGGCATCGCGCTCGGTGTCGCCGCCGCACTCGAAGTACCCGCCCTTCTGCTGATCGGCCGACTCAGCGAGCGCTACTCCCACCTCGGCCTGATCGCGACCAGCTGCCTGGCCGGGATCGCCTACTACCTCGGGCTCGCCTTCGTCACCGGCCCCACCCTCCTGATCGCCCTCCAACTCGTGAACGCCTGGTCCTTCGCCGGCATCGCCGGCATCGGCCTACCCCTGTTCCAGGAACTCATCCCCCGACCAGGACTGTCCACCGGCCTCTACATGAACACCCGCCGCGTCGGCGCCATCGTCTCCGGCCCCATCATCGCCATCGGCTCCCTCACCACCCTCGGCCAACGAGGCATCTTCATCACCAGCGCAGCCATCACCCTCCTCGGCCTGATCCCCATCACAATCGCACGCCGAAAACGCCCGTCGCGCGCCGCGTCCTGACCACCCGACCGCCCGCGACCGCGCAGCATCGGGAGGGCACGTCCGTTGGCCAGAGCGGACTCCCGAAGTGCTTCCGGGAGGGCCGGACTCGGGACGTGGCGTTACACGAGGAGTGACGACGACGATCTCGGCTCCGGCCGCACCGGCCTCCGCGCAGTACGGGTTCGCGGACCTACCCGAGCCTGCGAACGGAGCACCGCGATCAGGTGCGGAGCGCGACCTCCCATCGGCCCCGCGTGGGCTCCCGTTGACACACTGCTGGACCCGCGGAGCATCGAGGGTGATCCTTGCCGACCATCTGCGGAGACAACTGATCGCTCTGCTCGGGCGAGAAGACCTTTGCCGCTCGGCCCACCATGGCCATCGACCGAACGCGGGCGGGAACCATCCTCACGCATCGCCGACGGTCTTCATCCGACTTCCTAGAACCCCAGCGAACAAGGGTACGGCCTGCATTCCGGTGTAGAAGGATTCGAGCATGCTGCGCATCCCGTCCCGCCTTGTTCCGATCGGCGTGGGTCTCGCGCTTCTCACCCTGACCGGATGCTCCGGGCCGATCTCCATCACCTCGGCCAACGCTGCGGAGAGTTCCAGGCTCGCAGCCTGCGCGTCGCTCTTCGGCGACGAAGACTGGACCTCCACAGCCGATGCGGACGGTTTCTCCTGCTTCAGCTACGCGTACGGCCCGTGCTTCTCCGTCAGTGTCTCGGAGAAGCACGCATCGAACGGCCAGGTTCTCGGTGGCCGCAACGGCGTGAGCATCTACTTCGACCGTGCGGAGGATGAGGCGACGGCACGGCAAGCCTTGGCGAGGCTGGACGCCTAGGCCCTACCCTCCATCTGGCGCACCGCTGGGCCGATCCGACCGGATCCGGGCAGTCGCGCCTGGGCGCTCCAGCAGGCCGGCCACCTTCGCACACCGCGGCGTGTAGCCGCGAACGAGTGGGTGCGGAGGGGTGGTGACCCTTCAGTCCCACCAGATGAGCCATTCCCGGGACTGGACCATGGTTCGGGCATCGCATTGCCGGTCGAGGTGGCCGGGGTGGAAGCCACTCTGGATGCCCGTATCGGAGGCGAAGGAGAACACTTCGGTGGCGAGGCGGTCGATCTGGGTGGCCTCGGTGGGTGGTGCGAGGACCTGGAAGCCTGTCCAGGCGAGGTCCAGCGTGACCGGCACTACGCCGAATCTGGTCTCCCAGGAGCGCAGCACACCGGTGATGATTCCTGGGGTGACGGCATCGTTCGGGATTCCGAAGTCCAATAGAAGGGCCGCATCCGCCGGCCGACGGCACGCTACGAGAGTGAGCCGCTGTGGGGGCGTGGGCAGCAACAGTCCGCTGAGCGGGTTCGTCGGCATCCGCTCCGCCTCAGCCAGCTGCATGCCCGTCTGGGCCAGGCCGAAGTCCTGCAGGAGCGTCAGGAAGAAGTCCGGATCATCCACGCCGTCACGGAAGTAGTCCTCGCGGTCTGCTGTGTTGACCACGTCATACGCATCGGTGGGCAGCCCGTAGGGGTCAAGCCAGAACGGCTCCCCGGTATCGGTTCTGCCCAGATCCCAGGCTCTGAACGGCCGCAGCGGACCGGTGTCGCAGATGGGCCACAACCCGGTGCTCGGGAAGCTCTGTGCGCATCGCAGCCACAACTTGCTGAGATCGGCTTCGAGTTCGGGCGCCGATTCCCAGCCGAGGACACTTCCGTCCGCGCCCCGAATCACCGTGCCATCAGGCAGTCCGAGACCGCCCAAGGTCACATCATCCGGCCGCGCGTGTGCCCATAGCTGTGCAGCGAGGCCCTCCGGCCGTTCAGCATTCCACCCAGACGCCGGAGGGGCGTCCACCGCGACGAATCCCTCCACGGACAACAGGCTAGACGTCACCGCCGACAAAGTGACGGGACCCGCACCGTGCGGCTCAGTCCGTGCGCACCTGGCGATGGTGGTGCGCGGAGCGGACGCCATGTGTCGTAGCAGCTGGATATCCTGAGCGCATGCGTTCGGCAGCCGCTTCTTCGGGCCTACCCCGCCCTCCAGGGCGGGTGTTGTCCTGGGAAGGAAGCCCGTGGCTTCACGCCTCTTCTACCGTCGGCGCTTTCTGAACCGTCGGGGTCATCACGGCGGCGCGTTCGTACTCGCCGACGTCCACGCCGAGCGGTACCTGTCCGCTGGGCATCCGGTCCACGACATCTCGGCGTTCATCACGATCGCGGACTGCAGCCGTGTGGCTACTCTCGACTTCGATATTCACACTGCTGAGGACGCCCGGAACGCTCTGCACAAGGCCCGCCTGTTGCGCGAGGTGGTGAGTGACTTCGTAGCTTCTCTCGAACGTGCCGTCACCGACCGCGATGGAGCAATGCAGCGAGACCGCTCGGCAGCCGGGTGAGTTGTCCTACTCGCACGTCTGGGGCGGCGGGATAACGGGCTGTCCGACACGGTTGTGCGTGGACGAGAAGGCACAGATCCAGGCGCTGGACCGGACTGCACCGATCCGGCCGATGCAACCAGGCCTGGCCGGGCCCCCGTTCTCACGACTACATCCGGTATGGCACCCCCACCCTGTTCGCCGCGATGGAGATCACCTCCGCGCAGGTCACCGGCGCCTGCAGGCGCGGCACCGACACCAGAGGGTTCCTCGCGTTCGTCAAGCAGGTCGCCCGGCCTACCCTGGCGTCGAGCCGCACCTGGAGATGGACAACCACGCCGCCCACGGACATCCCGCCGTGAAGGCCTGACTGGCCGAGACCTTGCGGCTCAGTTGCCCCTTCCTCCCGACTCACGTCTCCTGGATGATTTCGTCGAGGTCCGGTTCTCCCTGATCGAACGCCAAGCCATCCACCGCGGCAGCTTCGGCTCCATCCGCGACCTCAACGCCAAGATCCGCGCCTTCATCACCGGCGGGAGCGATCGGCGCCACCCCTTCATCTGGACCAGGACCGTCGAGCAGATCCTCAGCAACGCCAGCCGCAGGAAGATCTCAAACGCAGGTCACTAGTTGCCCCGGGTTTGGGCTGCGGAGTGACGAGATCGGTATGCCCCACTATCTGCCTGACTGTCCTGATCCGGTTGGCCTCATCCTCATTCGGGCCTGATCGGGCAAGTCCGTGTTGGCCTCGGCGGCGGTGCTTCGATCCAGGACACGGTCGCGATCCTCCGCTCAAGATTCGAGCAAGGTGAGCGTATGACGCGGCCGGCCGCAGACGGGACTCGTGGTCGCTCACGCCTCCGGCAGCGGCGCTTCCTGGTTGGTCATCCGGTCCTGCGACTCCGGGTAGCGAGCACCGACGATCTCCACCTGGTCGGCGGCGGCGCGCAGGTCGGCGAGTTGGGCGTCGGTGAGTTCGACCTGTGACGCTCCGAGGTTCTCCTCGAGCCGCTCGACCCGCTCGGTGCCCGGGATCGGCACGATCCACGGCTGCTGGTTCAACAGCCACACCAACGTCAGCTGCGCGGGCGTGGCCCCGACCTCGGCGGCGACCCGCTTCAATACTGCGACCAGGGCCAGGTTCGCCTGCAACGCCTCACCCTGGAACCGCGGCGTCTGTCCCCGGAAGTCGCCTTCGGCGAACGTGGTGGAAGTGTCGATAGCTCCCGTCAGGAAGCCCTTGCCGAGCGGGCTGTACGGCACCAGCCCGGCCCCGATCTCAGGCAGCGCCGGGAATCGTGTCAGCCTCCCGGTCGCGCCACCACATCGAGTATTCGCTCTGCACCGCCGCGACCGGCTGGACGGCGTGCGCCCGGCGCACCGTTGCCGCCGCAGCCCCCGAGAGCCCGAAGTTGAGCACCTTTCCCGCCTCGACCAGCTCCTTCACCGTCCCGGCGACGTCCTCGATCGGGACCGTGGTGTCGACCCTGTGCTGGTAGTACAGGTCGATGTGGTCGGTGCGCAGCCTGCGCGGGGAGTTCTCTAGTGCTGCCCGGATGCTTTCTGGCCGGCTGCACAACCTGCCGGGTTCGACAACGTTCTCGGCGAACGCGAACCCGAACTTCGTGGCGATCTTCACCTGGTCACGAACCGGCTCCAGCGCCTCGCCGACGGTCTCCTCGTTGCGGACGGCCCGTACACCTCGGCGGTGTCGAAGAACGTGACACCCAGTTCGACAGCACGGCGGATCAGGGCGATCGCGTCCGCCCTGTCCGGCCCCCCGGTGTTGCCATACGCCCCGGTCAGGCTCATGCAGCCCAGACCGATCTCCGAACCTCCAGGTTTCCGCCAAGTCCGCGGTACTCCATCAAAGGAGTCCTTCCGGTGGTGAACCAATGTTGTGGGTGTGGCGGGTGTCCGGATCGGTTCACCGCCACGCCTCTTCCGCCACTCCATCAGAACCGGCTGCGGCGAAGGAGGCACTGTCAGTACGTCCCAGCGTCCCGCGCGATGGGCGTACTGACAGTGCCTTCAATCGTTCGCCCTGCTGGGCTAGCGTCCATGGCACGGAGCGCCCCGCTCCCTGAACCGCCACCCTCAAGCAGGTACTCGAAGCCCGCTGACGCGGGCTTGACTCGTGCGGGCGTGATCATGGGATCCCGGTCTCGCCGGATCCGCTGGACTGGAACCCGGTCGGCCGGATCGTGCGCGCTGGAACCCCGGCGACGATGGTGTCCGCCGGCACGTCCTTGGTGACGACGGCGCCGGCACCGACGATCGAGCCGTCGCCGATGGTGACGCCAGGCACGACGGTGACCGAAGCCCCGAGCCAGACGTTGCGTCCGATCGTGATCGGCGCCGGGGTCATGTCAGCTCGGCGGTCGGGGTCGACCGCATGGTTGAGAGTGGTCAGCGTGCAGCCGTGGCCGATCAGCGACCCGTCGCCGATGGTGATGCCGCCCGTGTCCTGGAAGCGGCAGCCCATGTTGATGAACACGTTCCTGCCGAGGGTGAGGTTCTTGCCGAACTCGCAGTGGAACGGCGGGAACAGCGCCACTGACTCGTCGATGTACCTGCCGGTGAGTTGGGCGAGCAGGGCCCTGACCTCCTCGGGGGAGTGATACCCGGCGTTGAGCTCCGTGGTGATGCGCAGGGCATTCTGGGCGGCGCCGTGCATGAACCGGTGCGCGTCCGAGCCGCCCTGGATCAGAAGTCCCTGTCTGACGTGTTCGAGGAAGCCGAGCAGGTCCATCGATGATTCTCCTTGCGGTCAGGTCGGCGTGATGTCGGCGGACGCCGGAGCTGGGCGACGGTGGGTTCAGGGCCGGTGGTAGTCGGCGTCGTCGACGTGTTCGGACCAGTGGGCGCTTGGGGCGTCCCGGATCTCTTCCCACAGGGCGAGGTGTTCCATGAAGTCGTCGGGAGTCGCGCCGTGCCAGTGTTCCTCTCCGGGCGGGGTGTACACCGTCTGGCCCGGGTGCACCTGCAGGACCGTGCCGTCGCGCAGGCCCATCAGTGCGACACCCTCCAGCACGTGCAGCGTCTGACCTCCGGGGTGGGAGTGCCAGGCGGTCCGGGCACCGGGAGCGAACCGCACGCGACTGGCCAGCATCTGGGACGGGGCGGGCTTGCGGGTGGCGATCGGGTCGATCCACACGTCACCGGTGAACCACTCCCGTGGTCCCTTCCCGGTGGGCGGTTTGGCTTCGATGTTCACGGGTCTCCTCTCGATTGGGCGTGGGCGTTTCAGGCCTGGCGGGCCCGGCGGTCAGCGGGGAAGGATCCGGAAGCAGGCCGCCCGCGGACCGTCAGCGAGCATCGGGGCCAGATAAGGGCTCCCGGCGTACTTGTCGCGGTAGGCCGCGTCGATCCGGTCGGCGAGGCTCTCGGGAGCCGGCTCGACGGTGACGGCCAGCACGTGTCCCGCGGCGTGGATGCGGCCATCGGGACGTGCCAGCGCGGCTGCGTACCAGCGCGATGACGGCCCGTGGTAGGCGCGGACGTACAGGTCGTCGTCAACCCGCACGCACCAGATCCAGGTCGGGGTGCCGTACGTTCGGCCGTCGGCACGCAAGGGGGAGATCTTGAGGTCGTCGGCTATGACGATGGCGTCGGGGAGACCGTCGGGCCAGGGCGTGCTCACCGGGCCTCCGGGTTGGCATCGGCCGCGAGCTCTGCGCGGTCGCCGGCCGTAATCGGGTCGGCGGCCCAGCTGGCCAGCAGCTTCAGCCCGTGCTCGGAGGCAGACCCGGGCTCGGCGGCGTAGATGGTCAGCGCGAGCCCGGCATCGTTGCGCAGGTCGACGGTCTCGTAGGCCAGCACCAGGTCGCCGACGACGGAGTGGCGGAAGTGCTTGGTTCCCGAGGTGTGGAGGCGCACGTCGTGGGCGCTCCACCGCGTCCGGAACTCCGGGCTGTAGGTGGACAACTTGCCGACCAGCTCGTGCAACTGCTTGTCGTGTGGGTTGCGACCGGCCTCGGTGCGAAGGTTCGCCACGGTGATGTCGGCGAAGAAGCCCCAGTCCGGATAGAAGCGGCGCGCGGCCGGGTCGAGGAAGGTGAACCGGGCGAAGTTCGGCTTGCCGGCCGCGCCCGCCAGCACGTCGCTGTACAGGGCCCGGCCCAGGTGATTGGCAGCCAACAGGTCTGCGCGGCCGTTACCGATGATCGCCGGCGCGTCCCGCATCGCGTCCAGGATCCACTGCAGGCCAGGCTGCGGCGTCCACACCGTCTCCGACCGGCCCCGTCGGCGCGTCAGCAGGCTGCTGCCAGCAGCCTGTGCGAGGTCGAACAGGTGCTCGCGCTCGGCGACATCCAGCTGCAGCGCCCGCGCGATCGCGTCCAGGACGCCCGCCGACACCCCGGCAAGCTGCCCGCGCTCCAGCCGCGAGTAGTACTCGATGCTGACCCCGGCGAGAGTCGCGACCTCGTTGCGGCGCAACCCCGGAACACGCCGCTGCCCCACGACCGGAAGCCCGGCCTGCTGCGGGCTGATCCTCGCCCGCCTGCTGACCAGGAACTCACGAACCTCTTCCCGATTGTCCACGCCCACCACCGTAGGCTCGATCAGCCCCCGGTGGGATTCCCTGCCGGTACACCTCTCCGCAGGGACTCCCCGCGCACGCGGTCACCCTGTTCACTGGGATACCGGCACAACACCGAACAGAGGAGTCGAAGAACCATGCGTGGAGTCGTGATGTACGGACCCCGAGACGTGCGCGTCGAGGAGCGTGAGCGGCCCTCGATCATCGAACCGACGGACGCGATCCTGCGGCTCACCGCGTCCTGCATCTGCGGGTCGGACCTGTGGCCCTACCGGGGCGATGACCCGACCACTCAACCCACACCCATGGGACACGAGTACGTCGGCGTCGTCGAAGAGGTCGGAGCGGAAGTGCACGTCGTGAAGCCCGGCGAGTTCGTGGTCGGCTCGTTCTTCGCCTCCGACAACACCTGCGAGATCTGCGCCTCCGGCTACCAGACCCACTGCGTCCACCGCCAGCCCGGAGCGGCGTCCGGCGGGCAGTCGGAGTACCTTCGGGTCCCGCTCGCCGACGGCACCCTGGTCGCCACCCCCGGCATGCCGGACGCCGACCTCGTGCCCTCGCTGCTCGCCGCCTCCGACGTGCTCGGCACCGGCTGGTTCGCCGCCGTCGCCGCCGAAGCCGGGCCCGGCAAAACCATCGCCGTCGTCGGGGACGGAGCGGTCGGCCTCCTCGGCGTGCTCGCCGCGAAACAGCTCGGCGCCGAGCGGATCATCGCGATGAGCCGCCACGCCGACCGCCAGCGGCTCGCCCGCGAGTTCGGCGCCACCGACATCGTCACCGAACGCGGCGACGAGGGTGTGGCACGCATCAAGGAACTCACCAACGGACTCGGCGCACACTCCACCATCGAAGCAGTCGGCACCCAGGAGTCGATGATGCAGGCCATCCGGGCCACCCGCCCAGGCGGCCACGTCGGCTATGTCGGGGTGTCGCACGACGTCGAACTGCCCGGCCTCGAACTGTTCTTCTCCGGCGTCCACCTGCACGGCGGCCCCGCGCCCGTCCGCCGCTTCCTGCCCGAACTCATCGACCTCATCTGGAACCGCACCATCAACCCCGGCAAGGTCTTCGACCTCACCCTGTCGCTGGACCAAGCAGCCGAGGGCTACCAGGCGATGGACGAACGCCGCGCCATCAAGGTCCTGCTGAACCTGTAAGTCCGAAAACGCGCGATCGGCCTTCGCAGGGCCGCGATGTCTGCATGCTGGGCTGCAGGCGCGCCGGCTGGTCAAGGATCAGCGACCTCTCCAGCCCGGTTCCCAGATGGCGTATGCCGTTCGCCGGCGCGGAGAAGGTCGTCTGAGTGCGGGTTAGGCTCTGCGGTAGGCAGGGGCACGGAGCCCGGACTTGCGAGGAGCGCGTGGGCGGCTTGGAGTGGTCGTGTTGGCGGGCTGGGGTGGTGATCACAGTGGGACTCGGTGATCAACTATCGACTGCATGCAGCCACCGCCACTCCCACTCGCACGCGGACGCCCGCGCGCGGCGTGCACGACGGTTGCGGGATCGGCGGCCGGGAGCGGGTCGGGCGGCGTTTCGTGAAGGCCTCCCTCAGGTTGTGGTTGCGTTTCACGCTCAGCACAGCGTCCAGAGCGCCGTGAAACGGCGTGCGACGCGGTGCCTCCCAACTCGCTGGCGGTGCCGGGCAAGCTCTTCGCGCCGCCGCGTCCTCACCACCCGCACTGTCGCCTTGATCAGTTGTCCGGAGCGGAAGAAATCGACCCGCCCGGCCTCCGGACACGCCAGGTGGTTCACTCGGCAGGCGGTGGGAGGAAGAGGGTGAAGCGGGTCGGTGCGCGGTCGGTGAGCAGGAGGCGTGCGCCGGCCACAGCGGCCATCGTTCGTGCGAGCGAGAGACCGACGCCGGGTCCCTCGCCTGTACTGAGTCCACGCGTGAAGGGATCATCGAGCGAAGCTTCGAGGGTGCCCTCGTCGGCGACGTCGATGGCCACGGCTCCAGCGGTGGCCCGGGCGGTGAGGCGAACGCGGCCGAGGCCGTGCTCGACGGCGTTCTCGATCAGGACGTCGACGATGTGCCCAACGACTCGGGCGCTGACCATGCCGTCGCTCACGTCGGCTTCGATGACGATCTCGAGCCGTCGACCTTGCTCGGCGAGGACGCTACGCCATCGGGACTCCGCGGCGGTCAGGATGTCGGTGAGGGGTTCGTAGTGGATCGGCATCGGGGCCTCGGTCACGCCGACCCGTACCGCTTGGAGGATGTCGGTGACGGTCTCCTGGAGCCGGGCGACCTCTGCCTGGGCTTGGTGAATCCAGTCACTGGTCACGGTTCCTGGTGCGGCCTGTGCGGTTTCCAGGCGAAGCAGGAGCCGGGCGAGCGGGGTACGGAGCTGGTGTGAGGCGTCCGCGCTGAAGCGCCGTTCCCGCTCGAGCGCAGAGGTGAGGGCATCGAGCATGGTGTTGTGCGCGGCCGCGAGCTCGTCGAGCTCGGTGATCCCGCTCCGGCCGGCCCGCGCCGACAGGTCACCCTCGCCGGTGCGGACCGCGGTGGCGGTGAGCTCCTCCAGCGGCAGGACGAGGAGGCGGGACTGCCTGCGGGCCACGGCGATGCCTGCGCTGATGGCGATCAGGGCTCCCGCGAGGAGGAGTCCCCACGCGATAGCGACCTGGCGCCACAGCAGCGCTGTTGGCTCGCTCGCCTCGACGACGGCGATGACGGCCTCGTCGCGAGTGACCGGCACGGCCGCGACGAGACGGTCGCCCTGCACACCGCGGGTCGGGTTGTCCCTGAGCGCGGCTCGCACCGCGCTGTCAGCATCGGCGGGTCCCGGTCCGGCAATGCGTCGGGCAGCTGCGTCGTAGACCGTGAGCGAGGTGGAGGCGTCGGTCGCGGGCAACTCGATGGGATCCTGGGCGTTCACGGTCACCGCACGTGTCGCCGACAGCGCGGCGACCTCGAGCGCGGCGAGCTCCCGTTCGAGGAGGAGCGAGCGGCTCACGACGGCGAGGGGCACGGCGAACAGCGTCATCGCGACGATCGCCGCGATGACGGCGACCCGCCTCACCCGCCTGCGCACCTGGACATCCTCCTACCCCGGGGCAACGCAGGCGAACGCGTTCGGCGTCGCGGGAGAGGTTTTGCCGTCCTCTTGCAGGGGCTTGGGGATCCGCTAACCGTCGAATTCCTAGCGTTGTCGACACGCCCGATCCGTTCGGGATCACCCGCTGAAAGAGAGTTCCTGTGAGTCCCGCCACCTCCCGTCATGTGTTCCGCCGGATCGCCGGCGGCCTGTTGGCCGCCGCCGTCGGTGGGACCGTCCTGGCCGGCTGCACGGCCGGTACCGTGCCGTCCGCAACCCTCTCCCCGGCCGCCTCCCCCTCGGTGGACTCGAGCACTCCGGTGGCTGTGGCTACCGAATCCAATCCCCCAGGGGACATCCCGGACAACCAGGTCTACGTCGACTTCCAGGTTCCGGGGACATCGGTGCACGTCAAGGTTCCCGAGGGGTGGTCGCAGTCCGGGTCCGGCCAGGACGCGAGCTTCACCGACAAGCTCAACAGCGTCGAGATCGCGGTCTCCGCTGCTGGCTCCGTGCCGACGGTCGCCTCCGTGACCTCGGCCGATGTGCCGTCCCTGACGTCCGCGGTGTCGAACTTCGCTCTGGGAGACGTGACCGCCGTCACGCGCAAGGGGGGAGACGCCGTGCTGCTTACCTACGAAGCGGATTCCGCCCCGGATTCGGTGACGAACAAGGTGGTCCGGGACGCGATCGAGCGGTACACCTTCTACAGCAAGGGGACGAGGGTCGACCTGACCCTGACCGGACCCAAGGGCGCCGACAACGTCGATCCCTGGCGCATCGTCAGCGACTCGGTGACGCTGTGAACGGCACCACCCAGGCCCTGCGCGCCGACCGCCTTTACCGGTTCTTCCGTGCCGGGGACGAGGAGGTCCTCGCCCTGCAAGGCGTCTCGCTCGAGGTGCGGTCCGGCGAGATCGTGGCGGTCGTCGGCCCCTCCGGCTCCGGAAAGTCGACCCTCCTGGCCTGTCTTGCCGGCCTCGACGACCCGTCGGGCGGCACCGTCTGGGTGGGGGACACCCGGATGAGCCACCGGCCCGAACGTGAACGCGCCGCGCTGCGGGCGAACCAGGTCGGGGTGCTGCTCCAGTCGGGCAATCTCGTGCCGCATCTGACGATCAAAGGAAATGTCGAGCTGGCCCAGGCGGCGGCGAGGGACCGCAGCCTGCCGACGGCGCAGGCCCTGCTCGTCGCGGTGGGACTGGGCCATCGCATGGGCGCCCTGCCGCGGGAACTCTCCGGAGGAGAGCTGGCTCGGGCGGGGCTGGTAGTGGCCATGGCGAACGCTCCGATGGTGCTTCTGGCCGACGAGCCGACCGGTGAACTGGACGGCACCACCGAGGAGCAGGTGCTGACTCTTCTGCGGAGCATGGCCGACGACGGCACGGCCGTCCTGCTGGTCACGCACAGCAACCACGCGGCCTCGCTGGCCGACCGGGTGATCGGTCTGGACGATGGGCGGGTGGCGTGATGGCCCTGCCCCTGACCTCGGAGGTAGCTCACTCGGGCGCCGGGATCGCCGCGGTGGTCCGCTGCGACCAGGCTGCGCGCACCTACGGCCACGGCGCGACCGCGATCGTCGCCGTGCACGGGGCGAGCGCGGAGTTGCGTCGTGGTGACCGGGTCGCGCTCGTCGGAGCGTCCGGCTCGGGCAAGTCGACCCTGCTCCACCTGTTCGCCGGGCTGGAGCGTCCGACGTCGGGCACGGTTGACTGGCCCGGCCTGGGGACCGGAGGCGGCCGGAGCGACGCCTCGGCCGTGGCGGGTGTCTCCGTCATCTTCCAGGGGCCGAGCCTCATCCCGACACTCGACGTCCTCGAGAACGTCCTGGTTCCCCTCCAGCTCTCCGGGGTCCCGCGGCCGGCGTCGCTGGTCCGCGCGTCCGACGCGCTCGAGGCGGTGGGGATCAGCGACCTCGCCGCGCGGCTGCCCGACGAGCTGTCCGGCGGGCAGGCGCAGCGGGTCGCCGTCGCGCGCGCTCTGGCGACCCGGCCGCAGGTCATCCTCGCGGACGAGCCGACCGGCCAGCTGGATTCCGTGACGGGCCTCCACGTCATCGAGGCGCTGCTCGCGGCGGCCGAACGGGCCGATGCCGCGCTCCTGGTCACGACCCACGACCACCGGGTCGCGGATCGACTACGCACCCGCTGGGTGATGGAGGACGGGCGCCTCAACACCGACCACCAGACAGGAGACCATCGATGAAGCGCTCGATCTCCCTGCTCTGGCTGGCCGGCCTGGTGCGCCGCCGGGCCCCGAGGCTGGCGGCGACCGCCGCCGGGATCGCCCTGGCCGTCTCGCTGGTGACGGTCCTCGGCGCGTTCCTCACCACGTCCCAGGCGACGATGACCCAGCGGGCGCGCGCGAGCGTCGCCGCGGACTGGCAGGTCGAGGTGCAGAACGGGGACCCGGCTGCCGTCCGTGACCAGTTGATGCGGACGCCCGGCGACGCGGCGGTCTCGGCCGTGAACTACGGTGCGGCGACCGGCTTCGCTTCGGCGACCGGCGGTACCTCGCAGAGCACCGGGGCGGGTGTCGTCCTCGGCCTGGGGCCCGACTACCGTGCCACCTTCCCCGACCAGGTACGCCAACTCGCCGGCAGCTCGGACGGCGTCCAGCTCGCCCAGCAGACCGCCGCCAACCTGAAGGTGGTTCCCGGGGACAAGGTGACGATCCGGCTGCAGGGAGCCCCGCCGGTCACGGTCACCGTCGCCGGCGTCATCGACCTCCCGCAGGCGAACTCCCTGTTCCAGCGGGTCGGCGCGTCCGCGCAGTCCCAGCCCGTCGCGCCACCGGACAACGTCATGCTCCTGCCGCAGACCCAATTCTCCGGAGTGTTCTCGAGCGTCCCCGCAGCGGTGACCACCCAGTTCCATGTCCGGCGGGACGCACCCCTGGCCAACAACCCCGCCGACGCGTTCACCCAGGACTCGGGGGCGGCCCGCAACGTCGAGGCCGCCTCCGCCGGTGCGGCGCTGGTCGGGGACAATCTCGGAGCTGCCCTCGATGCAGCCCGCGGTGACGCGGCCTACGCGACGATGCTCTTCCTGTTCCTCGGCCTCCCCGGGGTGGTCCTGGCCGCGATGCTCACCGCGGCCGTCGTCGGCGCGGGCGCCCAGCGCCGACGCTCCGAGCAGGCGCTGCTCCGGATCCGCGGCGTCGCTCGCCGGGACGTGGCCCGTCTCGCCGTGGCGGAGACGACCCTGGTCGCGGTGTCCGGCAGCATCGTCGGAGTCGCGGGCGCGGCGGGGCTCGCCGGAACGGCACTGCCCACGTCGATGGCGGGCAGCGTCTCCGCGCTGGCCCTGTGGGCTCTGGTGGCTACCGCCGTCGGATTCCTCGTCGCCTTCGGGACGACCATGGTCCCGGTCTGGCGCGACCTCCGTTCGCCCCATGTCCTCCAGGTGCGCGGCGAAGCCGCCGCCGCCCGCACCCCACGGCTACCGTGGTGGCTGCGCTCCGGGCTGGACATCGTCCTCCTCACGCTGGCAGGCGTCGTCTTCTGGGCGTCGTCGGGCAACGACTACAGTCTCGTTCTCGCCCCCGAGGGCGTCCCCACCATCTCGGTGTCGTACTGGGCCTTCCTCGGCCCGGCCCTGCTGTGGCTGGGATCGGCCGGCCTGCTCACGCGGATCGTCCTCCTCGCGTTACGGCACGGACGCCCGGTGCTGGAATGGGTGCTCCGTCCCGTTTCGGGACGGCTCGCGTCCGCCGGGTCGGCGAGCCTGTCCCGTCGTGGACCGGTCCTGGCCCGTTCGGTGGTCCTCCTCGCCCTGGCGTTGTCGTTCGCGGGATCGGTCGCGACCTTCAACGCGACCTACGCCCAACAGGCCGAGGCGGACGCGCTCCTGACCAACGGCGCCGACGTCACGGTCACCTACCCCGCGGGCGTACAGCCCCCGAGCGGTCTGGACAAGGAACTCTCCGCTCTCCCCGGGGTCACCGCGGTCGAGGGGATGCAGCACCGGTTCGCCTACGTCGGGGCCGACCTCCAGGACCTCTACGGTGTTCACCCCAACACGATCTCGTCGGTGACAGCGCTCCAGGACGCCTACTTCACCGGCGGAACGGCAACTGAGGTGCTCCAGCGGCTGCAGGCCCGGCCCGACTCGATCCTTGTCAGCGCCGAGACCGTGAAGGACTACCAACTGCAGCTCGGAGACACCTTGCGCCTGCGCCTTCCCGATCCGAACGGCAGCGGCGCCACCATGGTGACCTTCCGTTACGCGGGCATCGTCAACGAGTTCCCGACCGCGCCGAAGGATAGCTTCTTCGTCGCCAACGCCGACTACGTCGCGAAGGCCACCGGCAACGGCACCCAGAACACCTACCTGCTGGACACCGGCGGCGCGAACCAGGCGAGCGTCGCAGTCGCGGCGCGGACCACTGTCGGGACGGGCGCGGCCGTTTCCGACATCACCCTGGTACGCGGACAGGTCGGATCCAGTCTCACAGCGGTGAGCCTCGACGGGCTGACCCGGATCGAACTCGGCTACGCCATCGTGCTCAGCGTTGCGGCCGGAGCACTCGTCCTCGGCCTCGGGATCGCCGAGCGACGCCGGAGCTTCGCCATCCTCTCCGTCCTCGGGGCGGGACGGCGCGAGCTCTCCGGTCTGGTGGCCGGCGAGGGAGCCCTCGTCGTGGCCGGCGGCATCGCCGGCGGTGCAGCGATCGGGACCGGCCTGTCGGTGATGCTCGTCAAAGTCCTCACTGGTGTCTTCGATCCGCCGCCGGCCAGCATCGCTGTCCCGGCTGCCTACCTCGTCACGACGGCGCTCGCGGTGGCGGCGGCAGTCGCGGCGGTCACCGTTGTCGCTGCCCGGGGAACATCGCGACGACCAGCGGTCGAGGAACTGCGGGAACTCTGAGCGGGATGACCCGCGACGTCGCTTCCTACACTGGCGGGGTGGTGCCACACCCCGCGCAGAACTCCGAGGAGATCGCCGACGTCCTCCTGATCGAGGACGATGAAGAGATCGGGCGTCAGATTGCCGACGGCCTGCGCGCCGCAGGCCACCCGACCCGGTGGAGCCGAACCGGCTACGGAGGCCTCGCCGAGGCCGAGCGCCACCCACCACGCGTCGTCCTCCTCGACCTCGGTCTCCCCGACATCGACGGGGTTGACGTCGCTCGTCGACTGCGCGCAGGGAACTCCAACCTGCTCATGATCATCCTCACCGCACGCACCGACGAGATGGATGTCGTCGTCGGTCTCGACGCCGGAGCCGACGACTACCTCACCAAACCGGTCAGCCTGACCGTGCTGCTGGCCCGACTGCGAGCCCACCTGCGACACCGACCAGGAACCGCCCCACCCGAAGCGGTCGCCGTCGGACCCCTCAGCGTCGACGCAGCAGCTCGACGCTGCCGCATCAGCGACGTCGAGGTCGACCTGCGCGCAAAAGAACTCGACCTCCTCCTCGCCCTCGCGACCCGCGCGGGAACCGCCGTGACCCGAGAAGACCTCATGGCCACCGTATGGGACGAGAACTGGTTCGGCTCGACCAAGACCCTCGACGTGACGATGGCCGCCCTGCGGCACCGGCTCGCCCTCGCGGCCGACATCGCCGGCGTCACCCCGCCGATCATCACGACCCTGCGCGGCCACGGATACCGGCTCGATCCTCCGGAACTTGGCGAGTAAACGCTCTGCGAGCCACCTCGGCCGCCTGCGATGCTGACGCAAAGGTCGCGTTGCGCCTGACCGACCAGAATCGGCCAGCCGACCCCGGACCCACATGGCGACAACGGGGCGCCGGATCGGTCAGGTGGCGTTGATGGTGCCGGTCAGGAGCAGCGCGGCCACGACCAGGGCCACGCCGATCCGGTACCAGATGAACACGGTGATCGGGTGTCGGCTGACCAGCCTCAGGAGCCAGGCGATCGATGCGTAGGCCACGATGAAGCTCACTGCGGTGGCGAGCGCGGTGAGTCCCCAGCCGACGCTCGTGGCGATGGCGGAGGCCTGGCTTGCGCCCTCGTAGGCTCCGGCGGCGACGAGGGCCGGAATGGCCAGGAAGAAGGACACCCGTGTGGCTGTGACGCGGTCGAGCCCCCGGAACAGGCCCGCGCTGATCGTCGCCCCGGATCGCGACACGCCGGGCACCAGCGCCACGCACTGCAGGGCGCCCACCACGAGTGCGTCGGTGAGGTTCAGGTCGTGCTCGCCCCGCTGCTGGGTCGCGTACCGTTCCGCGAGCCACATCACGACACTCCACAGCAGCAGTCCGGCGACGACCACCCACAGGTTCCGGAGCGGGCCCTCGACGACGTGTCGACCCAGGAAGCCCACGATGCCGATCGGGATCGAGCCGGCGATCACGTACCAGGCCAGTCGGTAGTCAGGGTTGTTCCGCTCGGCCGGCTTCGTCAGCCCGCGACCCCAGGCGACCGCGAGCCTGAGGATGTCGGAGCGGAAGAAGATCAGCACGGCCAGGATGGCGCCGAGCTGGATGATGGCGGTGAACGCCGTCACCCCGGGATCGTCGATCGGCATCCCCATCAGCTTCTCGGCCACCGTCAGGTGCCCGGTGCTGGAGACCGGCAGGAACTCGGTCAGGCCTTCAACGATGCCCAGCCAGATCGCACCCCACAGATCCATTTCGGCACTTCCCTCCGCGTTCTTCGAGCCGGCACAGGCCCGGTGAGAGGTTCAACTCGGCTTCCCGCCGCCGCCGCCTGCGGGGCGCGTGCGCGACCAGGCCCGAACTGGGCGGGTCATCCCGGCGTCACCGGGCCGTCCCTGGCGTGTGGGCCGCATCGGGCGGTGATGTGGTCTGGACGTCGGCGGGCGCGATGGTGAGTTCGATCAGGGTCCAGCCCCGTCCAGCGGGGGTGGCGCTGGTGACCGAAGGGTGGAGCGGGGCCAGGGTGGGCGGCAGCAGTCGACGGGCTCGGCGGGCGGAGATGTGGCCCTTGTAGATCCACAGCAGGTCGCGGGCGCCGGCGAGTTGCTGCGTCGCCGTGATCGTCGGGACGGGCGTGGTGTAGACGGTCGGCAGGGTCGGGTCGAGCCGCAGAAGGGGGTTGGCGATCAGGGCTGGGTCGGCGGCGGCGAGCATGCCGCTGGCGCTGTGGTTGCTGATGACGACCCGCACCGCCGGGTCCTGGCTGCGTGCGTGTTCGATTCCCGCGAGGACCGCGGAGAGGTCCTCGCCGTGTCCGCCGCTGGAGCGGATGAGTTGCTGGGCGGGCATCGTGGTCAGGAGGGGGAGCACGGTGAGCAGAGCTGCGCCGATCAGCAGGGTTGCGGTCTGGAGGCCCCGTGCCGTCGAGTGGGTTGCCGAGCGGGTGTGTCGGCCGATCAGCTGCGTCGCGAGGATGGACAGCCGGGCCGCGCCGAGGCCGGCGAGCGCGGCCAGAGGCGGGAGGAAGGCGATCCAGTAGCGCAGCCGGAACAGGTTGGTCCGCACGGCTCCGAGGTACAGCTCGAGCGCGAGCGGCACGACCAGCCACACGATGAGGCGGACGGCGAAGAGCCCGGTCCTCCGGCGCAGCGAGAGGGCTGCGCCGAGTGCGGCGAGGGCGAACGCGGGGGCCAGGGCGGCCAAATCGAGCGTCGCGCCGGCCGCCAGGGTGAGCTGGCTCCCGACGTGGAGCAGGTCCACCGTCCGGAGTGCTGTCGTTCCTGGTGGGCCGGTGCCGAAGGTCATGCTGGGAACGACCTGCCAGATCGCCAGAGCCGCGGCGGCGACGATCAGGGCCGCGAACCCGAGCTCCCGTCGCCACCGTGAGCGCGCGGGGCGTGCTTCGATCAGGGCCCCGATCGCGTGGGCAGGCCACTGGAAGAGCCCGAAGGTGTGGATCACGGGGACGGCGGCAAGGCTGATCGCATAGGCGGCGGTCAGCGCCGCGCGACCCCGCGAACCCGGGGGCGGGCCGGCGGGTGTCGAGGAGGTCAGGGTGGGACGCATCGCCGAGCGTTGCCAGACGTCCAGGAGCAGCCAGCTCGCGGTTGCGGCGAGGGCGAGCAGCGCGTAGGTCCGGGCCTCCTGGGCGTAGCGGTCGAACCCGGGAAGGCCGATCAGGACGAGCCCGGCGAGGACGCCGGCGAGGCGGCCCGTGTTCCGGGCGACGAGGGCGTAGAGGGCGAGCACGGTGAGGGTCGCCGCGACGGCGGACAACAGCCTCACCGCGACGAGCACGGAGACGCCGGGCAGGATCGCCCGGATCGCCGTGGTCCAGGCCTTGGCGAGGAAGTAGTAGGGGACCATGGGGGCATCGGGGCCGTGGTACAGGACGGGCAGCTGCCCCCAGTCGCGCAGCAGGGCCAGGTAGGTCGCTCCCTCGTCGCTCCAGGGCCAGGGGGTCTCGATTCCGGCGGTGAACGCTCCGGCTGCCAGCGCGCCGAGGAGGACCGTGACCACCACGCCTGCGGCCCTGCGGTCGTACCAGGCCGCGGCCGGCGTCGTTAGGCTGGTGGGGCGCGGCGCCGGTCCCGGCTGCGCGGGCCTGGCCGGAGTCGGGACTACCGTGGTGTAGGTCACTGCGATCTCCTGAGGTGCACGCGCGATCCGCCACCGGTGACGGCCCGGGCACGTGCCTCGTCCGGGCCTGGTCGTCGAGCCGGGCGTTGGCCCGCCCGGTGGCTGTCGCATACGACCCCAGCCTGTCTCGCCGGGTCCCCGGACCAGGAGGGGACTTCATCCGGTCTTCATCTGCGGCGACTATCGTCGATGGGCGAGGGAGGGAGGTCCCATTCGCGTACTGGTCGTCGAGGACGAGAGACGGATCGCGGCCTACGTCAAACGGGGCCTGGAGGAGCACGGCTATGCGGTCGACGCCGTGTTCACCGGTCCGGACGCCCTCTACTGGGCCCGGTCCACGCCGTACGACCTGATTCTGCTCGACCTGTTGCTGCCCGGGATGAACGGGCTCGAGGTCTGTCGTGAGTTGCGTCGGGGCGGTTGTGCCGTGCCGATCCTGATCCTGACCGCACGCGGCTCGGTGGAGGATCGCGTCACCGGTCTGGACGCCGGCGCCGACGACTACCTGGTGAAACCGTTCTCGCTGAAGGAACTGCTCGCCCGCCTGCGGGCGCTGGGCCGGCGCAGCGACACCGGGGCACGCCAGACCGTGCTCCAGGTGGGCGACCTGGCGATGGACACCACGACCCGCAGGGTGAGCCGGGGCGAGCGACCGATCGAGTTGACGGCGAAGGAGTACGCCGTGCTGGAGTGTCTGCTGCGGGAGCCGGATCGCGTGTTCAGCCGCGAATCGGTCGCCGAGCACGTCTGGAACTACGACGTGTACAACCACTCCAACGTCGTCGACGTCTACATCCGCAACCTGAGGCGGAAGATCGACGACGACAACGAGGTCAAACTGATCCAGACCATACGGGGCGCCGGCTACCGGATCTCCGCCCGGGGCGACACCCGGCCATGAAGCTGCGCACCAGGTTCGCAGTCTGGATCGCCTCGCTGATGCTGGTTGCGCTCGCGGCCTTCGGGACCTTCGTGTACGTCAGCCTCACCGCCTGGCAGGCCGCAGCGGTCGACGACGCGCTGCGGCTCAGCGCGAGCCAACTGGTCGCCACCAGCGACATCGACGACGGCCGGCTCGACATCTCCGACAACCCGGTGACCCTGGACTCCACTCTCACCGACCAGCTCCGCTCCCGCGGCATGACCATCCAGATATTCAGCCCGGAGGGCGACCTGCTCCAGTCGATCGGCCCGCTGAGCCGGCTCGGCGCACCCGCCACCGCGTTGCAGGACCCCGCCGGAGCGTCCAGCTTCGCCACCCTCACCGCACCCGGCGCACCCTCCACCAGGGTGCGGGTCTACACTCAGCCGATCCGCACCTCGAACCAGTTGGTCGGTCTGGTGCAGGTCTCGCAGAGCCTCGAGAGCGCCGACGCCGTCGCCCGCGCCCTCCTCACCAGCCTGCTGATCGGTCTGCCGGTCGTCGCGGGCGCGTCCGGTCTCGGCGGCTACCTCCTCGCCGGGCGCGCGCTCGCCCCGATAGACAAAATGACCGGCACCGCCCGCAGGATTTCCGCCGAGGGCCTTTCCGAGCGGCTGCGCCTCCCGCGATCCAACGACGAACTGGGTCGGCTCGCGGTGACCTTCGACGAGATGCTCGACCGGCTCGACGACGCCTTCCAGCACGAACGGCGCTTCACCCACGACGCCGCCCACGAACTGCGCACCCCGCTCGCAGCCATGCAGTCGATCATCAGCGTCACCGGCGAGCGGCGACGAACCCCCGAGGAGTACGAAGCAGCGCTTGGTGACCTGGCCGAGGAGACCGACCGGCTCAGGACACTCACCGAGGACCTCCTGCGGCTCGGCAGGGCCGAATCGTCCCCGGCGGCGACCGACGAGGTACCTCTCAGCGTGCTCCTGCCGTTCGTCGCCGACACCATGAGGGCAGCGGCGGAGGCAAAAGGACTGGACCTCACCTGCGAGGTGGACCCGGAGCTCCAGGTCACCGGCGACACCGACGCGGTGATCCGAGTCTTCCTGAACCTGGTCGACAACGCGATCAAGTACACCGCCAAGGGCCGAGTGGCCATCCGCGGACGTGTGCTGGACAGAACTAGCCGGATCACGATCACCGACACCGGCCAGGGCATCAGCGCCGAACACCTCCCGCACGTCTTCGAGCGCTTCTACCGGGCCGACGAAGGCCGCTCCACACCGGGCAGCGGCCTCGGCCTCGCCATCTGCGACGAAATCGTCCGCGCCCACAACGGCACCATCTCTGCCGAGAGCTCCGAGGGAACCGGAACAACGATCACCGTCACCTTCCCCCGCCTGGAAACGCCCGACCCGAACCCGACCAGGGCCTGACCTCGCACCGGTTCTTCACCCGCGGCGAACGCGGCCCGAGCACCGTTCCGGGTGACTCTGGATTCTTTCATCAGGACTTCATCAACGCTGACTAGCTTCGGTTCCCGACAGCGAATCTTCGATCCGACCGTTGCCGTCCATTTCGAGGCAACCTGGACCGTGAAAGGCGAGCATGCAGAGTTCCCCTCCCGACGTGGACCCCAACCGGGACCCCGGGCGAGGAGACGTCGCGACCACCCGCAACGCGGTTGCCGTGTCGAGCCGGCGGCGCACCGGGCCGGGTCGGAACCGGCGCCGCGGCGTCTCCCGGCGGATCATCACCACAACGCTCGTCGTGGTCCTGCTCGCCTCCATCGGAGCGGGTATCGACCTGGCCGAAGCGCTGGCGCAACCCTCGCAGGACAGCGTCGCGGCCCGGACCGCCGAGTGGGCCCGCTCCCGGGGGATGGGAGGCCTGGTCAACCTGCTGGAACTGGCCGCCTACGACCTCAACCCTCCAGCAAGCGGAGGCGAACCCGCGGGCGGGATCCCGGTTGAGGCCAGACACGCAGCCACGGCCACCGGCCCCGGCACGGCCTGCTCGATGCCGCGCCTGGCCAGCCCCGCCGGGACACCGCTGGCGAACGAGGGCGTCTGGCAGCCGATCGAGAAGACCGGCGCTGGCGACGCGATCGTCGCAACCTTCGTCCGGCCCGACAGCCAGCACACCCGCTACCTCGCCGGCGTCACCTGCATCCGGCAGGACCTCGCCGCGTTCACCCTGCACCCGGGCACCCAGGTCCCCGGCGGCTCCGGCTGGGCACAACCCCCGACCATCGCCGGCGTCGGGGCGGGACGGCTTCTGGCCACGTTCAACTCCGGATTCCTGATGGCCGACTCCCACGGCGGCTTCTGGATGGACGGGAAGGCCTCCGGCCAGCTGGTGAAGGGTCAGGCCTCCATGGTGTTCACCAGCGACGGCCGCCTGGACGTCCGCAGCTGGGAGGGGGGCACGCCCGGCGTCGGCATCAGCGCCGTGCGGCAGAACCTCGTCCTGCTCGTCGACAACAGCCAGATCACTCCCGCCGTGCAGCAGGCGGACAGCGGGGCCTTCGGGAAGACCCTCGGCGACACGACCTTCGTCTGGCGATCAGGGATCGGAATCCGCGCCGACGGCAGCATCGTGACCGTCCACGGCAACGCCCTGTCCGTGAAGACCCTCGCCCAACTCCTGCAGCAGGCCGGTGCCGTCCGGGCGATGCAGCTCGACATCAACCGTGACTGGACCAGCTATATCTACTACCGGCACGCCGGCAGCTCGCTCCACCCCAAGAAACTCACCTCGGACCAGGTCCGACCCGCGCAGCGCTACCTGCAGCAGTCCACCCGGGACTTCGTCGCAGTGACGCGCCGCTGACCCTTGAGAACCACCGGCACGGCGCCGGTTCACGGCTGCCCGCAATCCGCGTGTAGCCAGAGCATCCGCAACCCTCGATGAAAGGCAGTTCCGATGGATACGCAAGCATTGCCGCGTTCCGGCGCAGTGAGATCCGACTTCCTGAACAAGGTTCCCGTCATCACCGCCACGTTCTGGCTGATCAAGATCCTCTCCACAACCATCGGCGAGACCTTCGCCGACTACCTCGCGGTCCAGGTTGGGCTCGGCACCGCCGCGACTGACGGCGCGATGTTCGCCGTCCTGTGCGTCACGCTTGTCGCGCAACTCCGGGCCCGGAGGCTCATCCCCTGGCTGTACTGGCTGACCGTTGTCGAAGTCAGCATCGTCGGCACCCAGATCACCGACTTCTTCACAGACATCCTTGGCGTCAGCCTGTACCTGAGCACCGCGGTGTTCGCCGTCCTCCTGGCTACCGTCTTCACGATCTGGTGGCGACAGGAGCGCACGCTTGCGATCACCGCCATCGATACCCCCAGACGCGAACGGTTCTACTGGGCCGCGATCCTGGTCACGTTCGCCCTCGGCACCGCCGGCGGCGACCTCGCCACCGAAGCACTCTCCCTCGGCTTCCGCTGGGGCACGCTGATCTTCGGCGGGTTGATCCTCGCCGTGTGGGCCTTCACCAGGATCGGGCTGAACAAGGTGGTCGCGTTCTGGATCGCCTACGTGCTCACCAGGCCGCTCGGCGCCTCGCTCGGTGACCTGCTCACCCAGGACCCCACATACGGCGGCATCGGTCTGGGCGCCGGACTCACCAGCGCCCTGTTCCTGGGCGTCATCGTCATCCTCGTGCTCCGCGAACAGGTCAACGTCAACCGCCACGGCGTCCGGGTCAAGGGGCAGACCCCCGCCGTGCACCCCGCACACGACTACGCCTGGGCCGCCGGCGGAGCAGCAGCCATCGCCGTCCTGGCCGCCTTCCTCGGGGCGAACCTCAACCCCACCACGGCAACCGCCCAGGTCGCCTCCGGACCGATCACCACCCACCCCTCCGGAACCGCGCCCGCGATCGAGACCGACGCCACCTCCACCCTGGGCGACCTGCGCCCCTACGCCGTCATCATCGACGACCTCGCAGCCAAGGAGAAGTCCGGCGACACCCAGTCCAGCCTCGCCCGCGCCAAGGACCTCGAGGTCGCCTGGGACAGCGCCGAAGCCGCGATCAAACCGACCTCGCCGGCGGACTGGCACCTGATGGACTCCGCGATCGACGCCGTGCTGACCTCCGTCCGGGCCACCAACCCCTCCACCACCGACATCCAGACCGCGCTGACGGCACTCCAACAGACCGTCGCCACCCTGGAACAGAAGAAGTAGCACGCCGCCTACGGCAGCGGAGGCGTCATCGGGTTGATTGAGGGACAGTTCGCAAAGGCTGGTCGGCCTCGAAGCCTTTGCTGTCTTGCCCAAATCGGTGCGGTCGAAGTCTTCGACACCTACGGCGTCCTGATCGGCTCGGAACCCTACCCAAACCGGCACCCTCAGGTCCTGTCAGGTGGGGCGAGGATGGGACTGTCAAGTTGAAGTAGGCGGGTCCGGCCCGACACCCCGTGATCGGGGCTCCTGCGGAGAGAACACACTTTG